>WNET01001408.1_pt1 | contig 14590 bp, 8 predicted proteins | sample 5399911 | NCBI WGS metagenome assembly WNET01 (sample SAMN13153333, study PRJNA577476) | soil metagenome | isolation source: 40 cm grassland meadow soil pre-rain plot 2 | place: USA:California | collected 2015-09-08 | reverse complement strand
ATACTGGCCTGCGGGCGACTCCGATCGAACGGTTGCGGCGCCATCGCGCGTCGGCACCGCCCGTGACCGTCTGCCACGTGCTCGCATGACACCGTCGGCCACGCGCCGCGCCGCGGCTCCACATCCTGCAACAAACCGGTACAGCGGACCGAAGGCGCGCAGCGAGGTGAGTCCGACAAAGAAAAGCCCCGGGACGCTGCTTTCGAACCAGTGGCTCAGGCTCGGGATCGCCCTGTCCGTCTTGATCTCGGCGCGAAGTGACGGATCGATCATCGTCAACTTCGTGATATCTACCGTGTACCCCGTCGCCAGGAGGATGTGATCAGCGCTCACCTTCGCGCCGTCAGAGAGCGTCGCACGGAGTTTCCCTTGCGCCGTCTCCAGTTTCGCCACAGTCTGGCGCTCTTGCAGTGTGACCTTGCCGATGACTCTGTCCCGCAACCAGGCGGCCGCCCCGGAATGGTAGATCGCGTTATAGGAATCCTTCCAACCTTGTGGGAACCGGTAGAATAGGACCGGCCTCCGATCCCAGAGCCAATTCGTCCAGCCGGGCGCGATGCTCGCATCCGGGGCGAGGATCCGTTCGAGGATGCTGCGCGCGCCCGACCGATCGGGCGCCAGCCACTGGATGGGGCGCCGCGCTACGACCTGGACCGCGGCGCCAGCTTCGTGGAGCAACGCCGCATACTCGATCGCGCTCTGTCCACCGCCGATCACCACGACGTCCCGTCCCTTGAAACGACCGAAGTCCCGGTGCTCGGAGGAATGCGAGACCAGTTCCGCCGGCAGCCGGATGAACTGGTCCGGTCGATTGGCATAGTAAGAGACGCCGATCGCCATTACGACCGCCTGACTCTCCACCTCGCGCCCATCCTCCAGCGTGATGAGGAACCGGCCGTCCTGGCGCTCGATCGATGAGACGTACGTTTCATCGACGTCAGGAACCGCCCGTTGCTGGAACCAGAGGCCATAGTCAATGAACGTCTGAATCGGCAGGGGATAGCCACGCGAGTGGCTTGAGTCCTTGGCGAACTGTTCAAACCCGTAGTCCCGACGAGGATCGGAGAGGTTGGTCGCCCACCAGTGCGATCGGAGCAGCATGCCCTTCGGCATGCGATCGCGCCACATCTCCAACGTCCGCCCGAAGACGGCGACTCGCAGTCCTCGGCCGAGGAGATGCGCCGCGGTGGAGAGGCCGTAGGGACCAGCGCCGACAACCACGACATCGAAGATAGGGCTCATGCGCCGTTCTTTCTCAGACGGGATGCCAGCCCCCTGACCGCGCCGCGGGCGAAGGTCGTCGTCGCCCGGACCGCGGGAAGCGGATCCCTCCAGGATAAGTAGTCGTAGGCCATCGGCTTGAAAAACGAGAGGCCGAACTGCAGGAGCGTCTGGACCGGCGACGTGATGCCAGGCCTGCCGCGCTGCCGCAGGGCGGCGATCATCGTCGTGATGTCTCCGCCCAGGTCGCGTATCCAGCCGCCGGTCCGATAGCCCGCGACGCGGTCAATTGGTCCGCCGGTCGCCCATTGGTAGAAGAGATACGGGAAGTCGACGCCGGCTCGCACCGCGACCTCGAGCGAGGCGGAGAGCCGCGGGTTGATCTCCATCAGGTACGGGACGCCGCCGGCGTCCCGGCGAAACTCGACTTCGGAGTAGCCTTCGAGGTTGATCTCGCGCACGAGCGATTCGGCGTGCCCCCCGATGTCCGCGGGAATGGCGATGCTCTGGCGCAAGACCGAGTTCCCGCCCAGGGGCGGACTGGTGCGCTTGGCCCACTGGGCGAAGCGCGCGTACACCTCGCCATCGGCATACAGGAAGCTCACCGCTTCGCGTCTTCCGGTGAGCAGTTGCTGGAACAACGCGGCTTCCCCGAAGCGCGTCACCGCCTCGACGGCGTGACGCGCCTCGGCGGGAGTGACCGCGAGTTGGGCACTCAGCCGCGCTCCGTCCCGTCCGTTCCACAACCAGGATTCGCTTGGTTTGATCACCGCCGGGAGTCCGATGTCGTTCAGCGCGGCCGTTACGTCTCCGGGGTCGCGCACGACAACCTCGCGCGGGACCCGCACCCCGAGGCGCCGCGCCACCCCGAGCGTCTGCTCCTTGCTGATCGCGATCGCCATCGCCGGTTCGGGTGCGAGCGCCATGCAGACCCGGGGCTCGAGTCGAGCGCGATGGCGACGCAGCAGCGCGATCGTGGCGTCGTTAGAGGCGATCAGCACTCGCGCACCGGTGCGCTCCAGCCAGTGTTCGAGGATCCGTTGGTAGGCGTCTGTCCCTTCCTTGGCCGGAAACACGAACCCTCGCTGACACCAGCGCGAGGCAAAGGCGGGTGCGTGATCGTGCGTTTCCGCCGCGGCGACCCCGAGCCCCCGCCGACCGAGGGACCGCACGGTCACGAGCGACTGCCGGAGCGACGCGTCGAGCACCAGGGCGTCGCATCGCATCATGGCCGAACTGCCGCGCAAGAACTGCGCCGGGATCGGCCGCTGCACCGCCGCTGCACTCCACTCTCGAGTCATATGCCGGTCAATCGCTATGAACGCTGTGCCAGAGTTCGAATTCGGCCACGTGGAACAATCGCAGCGCAGTCTCGGGCTCGACGCGATGATTATTCTGCAGGACGCGCAACATTTCCTGCACGTTGTAGATCCCGCGCTCCCGTGCTGCCCGGCTGGTCAGGATGTCACGCAGTGGTTCGGCGAGAACGCTGGTCAACCAGATATGCAGCGACGTGGGAAAGCCCATCTTCTCGGCTCGTGTTCTCACCGAGTCCGGTATGCGGCCGCGCAAGCTCCTGCGGAGGAGGGCTTTGTTCCAGACTCCTTGGATCTTGCGATCCACGCCCGCCCGGAACGCGAGGGAGACCAGGCGGTAGTCCATGAAGGGCAACCGCGCTTCGACACCGTGGGCCATCGAGTTGCGATCTTCCAGCCGCAGATAGTGCGGTAAGGGTGTCCGTTCGACGGAGCGTCTCAGCACGGCATCCAGATGAGGGTCCTCGTAGCCCGCGTCGCTCGCGTCGAGACGATCGATTAGAGACGGTGTAAACCAGCGCCTCTCCTTGAGGCGCCGCCAACGCCGCGTACGCGCCACGCTGCGATACGGCCTCAGTCGCCGCAGCTGATGGTGGAACAGGCGCGCCAGCTCGTACAGGAACAGTTGCCCAGCATTGGCGCGGCGCTCGGCGGCGTAAGCACGCATCTCGTGCCACGCCCTGGTGACTCGGGCGCTGCGGAGCAGCGTGTACCAGTGGTCGTGGAAGTAGCTCGAATAGCCCGCGAAGACTTCGTCCGACCCTTGGCCGTTGAGCACGACCTTGACGCCGTGGCTCGCGGCCAGCTTCATCAGGTGGAACCCCGCAATCGGCGCCCCCGATACGATCGGCTCATCCTGGAAGCGCAAGACCTCTGCCAAGCTCTCCCACATCGCGTGTGGAGTCAGCGAGATCCGTTGTAGTAGCGCACCGGTCTGCGACAGCGTGTCGGCAATGAATGCGCGTTCATCGAACGCAGCATCGTGATAGCAAAAGGCCAGGAGCGGAGGCGCCGCCTGTCCTCCGTCACGAACTCCGCGGTTTCGCGCCATGGCGCAAATGATCGCCGTGGAGTCGAGCCCCCCGGACAGACAGACGCCCACTGGAACATCGCTCCGCAGGCGGAGTCCGGGAGAGACCAGTACCTCCACTGCCTCCACGTGCCGTCGAGCCGGATCTCGAACGCGCATCCCGGCGGGACCTGCTCAATCCCGGCGTAGAACGTCGCCGGGGTCTCATCCAGCTTGCCGTGGAGCAGGAAGTCGGCGGCGACCTGCCAGTTTGTTTCTCGCACATAGCAGCCCGACGCCAGTATGGCCTTCACCTCTGAGGCAAACAGCCAGTAATCCTTGCCCCGGTGCACGAAGAGGGGTTTCACGCCGAAGCGGTCCCGTGCTCCGAACAGGACGCCGCGACGACGGTCGTGGATCACGAAGGCCCACATCCCGTTGAGCCTGCCCAGGCATTCCGGGCCCCACTGTCGATAGGCTGCGAGCAGGACTTCGGTGTCGCTGGTGGAGCGGAAGCAGTGGCCGGCGGCCCGCAGTTCCTCCCGCAACTCGATGTAGTTGTAGATCTCGCCGTTGAAGACGATGACAAGCTGGCCATCCTCCGAGCACATCGGCTGATGACCTGCGGGGCTCAGGTCCAGGATGGCCAGTCTGCGAAACCCGAACCCCACCTGCTGATGGAGATACAGGCCCGAATCGTCGGGCCCCCGGTGAGCGATGCTCCGGGCCATCCGGCTCAGGACCGCTGCGTCTGCCGGTCGACCAGCGAGACCGAGCATCACCACAAGACCGCACATCTATGGACGAAACACCCCCTCTATCGGCGCGACTGGTCCTGCGTGAAGGCGGAGCTGCTGATTTCGCATCACGACGCCTCCAATTTCCTCTTTGATTGCGCGAACCCGCACGATTTGCTCCGCGGCCAACCAATTGCGTGCCCGGCTTCGAACCAGCCTGCCGCTGATTCGAGAGACAAGCGCTCGTCCGAACAATCGCTCAATGCCACGCCGAAAGACGGTTCGCGTCTTGAACAGAGGCTGGACGAGACGACCGAGCGGGCTCCTGAACCACCCCCAGCCATGGCAGATCAATTCCTCTGGTTCGAAGCCCAAGCTACGGAGCAGCAGCAGCCATCTCTCGCGGTGAAACCTGCGACCAACAGGTCCAGCGGGGACCCCACGTACAGGGGCCGGCCTCCCGCGCAGGCGGTATTTCACGATGTAGTACGCGGACCGCAACACAGCGACTACTCTGAGGACTACGTCATCCATGCGCCGAACAGGAGATCTCCCGTTGGGGATGGCGATCACGGCTCTACCACCGGGACTGAGTACTCTGTGAATTTCGCGCAGTGCCTGCTCGTCGGACTCCTGGTATTCTATGACCCCAAGCGACACCACGCCGTCAAAGGTGTTATCCGCAAATGGGATGTGCTCGATGTCCCCGACGCCGAATTGGTCCGTTCCGCAGAGTTCTCGCGCCTGGCGGATCATCGGCTCAGCGAGGTCGATGCCCCACACTGTGTACCCGCGTTGCATGAGCTTCGCAGCCGTCACACCCGAGCCGCAGCCGGCATCAAGGATCTTCGAGGATGCCGGGATCACGGACTCCACCAACTCCAGTGCAAATCGCTGGCGCGAGTTCAGATTCTGCGTAATGATCGTTCGCGGCTCGGCATCGGCGTAGAAGGCCACCCACTGCGTCGCTCGCTCGCTAAAGTAGGTGCTCACGTGGTGTTTCCAGCGCTTCATGGCACGCGTCCTACCTCGACGGTGGAGGAGCGTCGACTCCCGCTCGACCGGCTCACGGTGGCGCCGCGCGTGAGGTCGATCACGACGTGGTGGGGGCCGGCCACCGCCAGGGCTCGCCGCGCCTCGTCGGAGGCGTTGCCGACGACCAGTACCTCGGCGTGCGCGAGGAGGGTCTCGACGCTGTCGCAAAGCAGCGATGCGATGTGCGGGATCTCCTCCTCGATGTAGCGGCGATTCGCTCCGCGCAATCGGGCTACGGCGACGCTGGGATCGAGGATTCGCACGTCGCATCCCTTTCCGATGAGCGTCTCGACCAGCGTGACCATGGGGCTCTCCCGGAGGTCGTCGGTGCCGGGCTTGAAGGCAAGGCCGACGACTCCAATCCTCCGTCTTCGTGTCTCGAGCACCGCCTCTACCGCCTGGCGAATCTGCCCCTCGTTCGAGGGGAGGATCGCGGAGAGCAGCGGCAAGGAGACATCGGCGGCACGGGCGGCGTACACCAACGCGCGGAGGTCCTTCGGCAGGCACGAGCCGCCGAAGGCGAAGCCAGGGCGGAGATACGCTTCCGAGACATTGAGTTTCCTGTCCATCAGAAAGAGCCGAATCGCCTCCTGCGCGTCGGCCCCGAGCGCCGCGCACACGTCCCCGATCTCGTTGGCGAAGCACACCTTGAGCGCGTGGAACGCGTTCGAGACGTACTTGACCATCTCCGCCGTCCGTACAGCGGTGTGGACGAAGGGAGCCTCGACCGTGGCGTACAGCGATCGCAGTACCGCGGCCGTCCCGGGATCGCCGCACCCCACCACGGTCAACGGGGGACCCGCGAAGTCTCGCAGCGCAGACCCCTCGCGCATGAACTCCGGGTTCACGGCGACGCGCAGCGTGGGTCCCAGGTCACGGCCGGCGCCGCTCTGGAGAGCGGGGACGAGCACCCGCTCCGTCGTCCCAGGGAGCACGGTGCTGCGCAGCACGACGGTATAGGGCTCATCGCGCTCGGCCAGCGCCTGACCGATCTCGTGGCCGACGCGCGTGAGGGCCTCCACTTGGAGCTGCCCGCTGGCGCGGCCGGGGGTCCCGACGCAGATCAGCCCCATTTCCGCGTTCCTCACGGCCTCAGGGGTCGATATCGTCGCTCGCATCCGTCGCGCTGCGACCGCTTCACCGACCAGCGCTCCCAGCCCGGGCTCCACGACCGGCGACGCACCGCTATTGATCATGGCGACTTTCTCTTCGTCGATGTCGACCCCGATCACCTCGTGGCCCGCTTCCGCCAGACAGGCGGCAGTCACGGATCCCACGTAGCCGAGCCCGAACACGTTAACGCGCACGAGGGACCACCTCCTCGCATCTGGCTTCGAACTCTTGAGCCACTTGCGACCACGAGTACCGCTCCTCCATCAGGCGACGTCCGGCGCTGCCCAGCGCTCGGCGCCGGCCGGAATCCCGGAGCAGGGCGACGACCGAGTCCGCGAACTGTGCCGGATCGTCTGCCTGAACGAAGTGCGTCCCCGGGATGAGCGGTAGACCCTCCGCCCCCACGGTGGTGGACACCACGGCCTTCCCCATCGCGAGCGCCTCGAAGATCTTGAGTCGCGTCCCGCCGCCCACCCGCAGCGGCACCACGCACACGGCGGCCGTGGCGACATACGGCCGCACGTCATTGACCGTCCCCGTGACACGGACGCCCGGGATCGCCGTCAGCCGCTTCACCCGGGGACCAGGATTCTTCCCCACGACCGTGAGGGATACGTCAGGCACTGCGTCGCGGATGCGGGGGAACACGGCCTCGGTGAAATGCAGGATGCAGTCCTCGTTGGGAAACCAATCCATGGAGCCCGTGAACACGAGTGCCCCGCGCGTCTCCTGCGATCCGTTGGGCGTGAAGTACGTAGTGTCCACGCCGGTGGGGATCGTACAGACGCTCGCCTCGGGAGCGTGGGAGGCCAGCAGCGAACGATCTGCGTCCGAAACGGCGACGGTCAGCCGGGCCCGAGTGCAGGCCCGGGCCTCGTACCGGCGCATCTTCCGCCACTCGAGCTCGAGGAGAGCGCGCCGCCACGGGCGGGTCTCGACCCGGCCCAGCCGCTGCCAGATTATGTGCTCCACGTTGTGATCGAACAGGATCGTCGCGAGCGGCCCGTCCAGCGGGACATTGGGTGTGGTGTGCAAGAAGTCGGCCACGCAGAGATCGAACTGCGTCGCCGTCATGAGCCGCGCGACCTCTTTCCGCATCGCGGGGATGCGCCACCTCCAGACATCGACGGGAAGCGCGGAGAGCCACGACCCGAGCACTGCCCCGGCGAAGCGGGCGCTCCCCTGTTTCGGGGCGGCATACGGCAACGAGATCACCTGCTCGCAGCCCACGAGCTGGGCTGCCAGCCCAGCGGGATCGTCGCCTGGGCCGTGGGTCGTCACCAGCGTCACACGATGCCGACGTGTCAGCTCCGCGAGGATGTGGAAGCTCCGCGATCGCCCGCCGGTGTTGAGCGGCCAGAGCCCGCCGACCTTCACCCAGAGGATCCGCATCTGCCTTCCATGGACCGCATCACATCCCCACGGTGCAAGCGACGTGCCCAACGCGGGAGCGAACGCATGGGGCACGGAAACACCAGCGGTCGGCGCAGAGGAGCGCACCATGGCGGGCACGCAACCTGGCAAGCCCCGTATGCTCACGCAGTGTGGACCTCGGGCCCCGCCTGCGGTGTTGCGCGATCGCGACACTCGCGCACCGGGAGGTCGCTGGCCGGCCTTTGTCGGGGGATGAGCCGCGCTAGGTCGGGCTGGTCTCGGTCTTGCTTGCTGTTGTAGCCTGTGCGTGACGTAGCGGGCTTTAGCGAATCGACACAGTCCGCGACACCTGTCGAGGCTCGGGCCCTCGATCGCTCGCTCGTGCGCGGCGTCGCCTGGACGGCGGCGGCGAAGTGGGCGAGCCAGGGGCTCGCCTGGGTATCCTGGCTGGTCGTCGCCCGTTTGCTGACCCCTGAGGACTACGGCCTCGTGGGCATGGCCGCGATCTACCTCGGGCTGATCACGCTCCTCTCCGAGTTTGGCCTCGGCACCGCGGTGCTGGCGGTGCGCGAGCTCAGCGTGGAGCAGATCAACCAGCTCAATGGGATGGCGGTACTCTTGGGGCTGGCCGGCGTGCTCGCGTCCTGCGCCGCGGCGATTCCGTTGGGACACTTCTTCCGCGCGCCACAATTGCCGCTCGTCGTCGTGGCCATGAGCAGCACCTTCGTCATCACGTCGTTCAAGACCGTGCCGTTTGCGCTGCTGCAGCGCGACCTGCGCTTCAAGGCGCTCGCGCTCATCGACCTGAGTCAGGCGTTGGTGCTCGCCATCAGCATGGTCGCCTTTGCGGTCGTCGGGTTCCGGTACTGGACACTCGTGTGCGGCGGGGTGGTGGGCGCGCTGGTCTCGACGGGAGCGATCCTGCGGCTGCGGCGCGTACCGTTCGCGCGGCCGCGACTGAAGGCCCTGCGGCAGGCGATGACGCTCAGCTCCGACGTGCTCATCTCCCGCCTGGGCTGGTACGTCTCGGCGAACACGGACTTCCTGGTCGCCGGGCGGATCCTGGGGAAGGCGGCCCTCGGTTTCTACAACGTCGCCTGGATCTTGGCCAGCGTCCCGGTCGACAAGGTCGCGGCGCTGGTCGGGCAGGTGACGCCCGCCGTCTTCTCCGCGGTGCAGGCGGACCATGCAGCCATGCGGCGGTACGTCCTCAGGATCACGGAAGGGATCGCACTGATAACCTTCCCCGTCAGCCTCGGACTCGTTTTGGTGGCTCGGGATTTCGTCCTGCTGGTCCTTGGCTCCAAATGGGAGGGGACGATCGCACCGTTGCGGCTCCTCGCCGCGTACGCCGCGTTCCGCTCCATCACTCCCCTCTTGCCTCAAGTGCTCCAGATCATCCGGGATTCGAGGTTCGAGATGTGGCGAATGGTCGCGGCCGCCGTTGTCATGCCGACGAGCTTCTACTTCGCCGCACAGCGATGGGGGACGGTCGGCCTGGCGATGGCATGGATGCTGGTCGATCCCCTCCTCGCCTTCGTGCTGTACCGGCGCGTGTTCCGTAAGATCCAGCTGTCTCCCAGGGCATACCTCGCGGCGCTGTGGCCGGCGCTGAGCGGCACGGCCCTGATGGCGGCGGCGGTGCTCGCCGTCGGGGTCCTGAGCCCTAGCGGGTGGACTCCCGGCCTGCGATTAGCTGCGCAAATCGGCGTGGGCGTGATCACCTATGGACTTGCCTGTGTGGTCCTGCACCGGGAGCGGTTCGCGGCATTCCGCGAGCTCGCCCTGGCTGCCCGTCGAGAATCCGCGGGACGCCGGTGAACGCCCGCCGACTGCTCCTCGTCACGTATTACTTCGGTCCCGACGGGCCCGTCGGTGGCCTTCGCTGGTTGGGGATCACGAAATACCTCGCCCGCCTGGGCTGGAAGATTTCCGTCGTCACTGGCGTTCCTCGGATCGGGAATGGCGCGCGCAACGGACCTGACGTGGAGTCGTTTCCGCGCTTCTGGACGTTGAGCGACGGCTGGCGCCTGCTTCGGCGGCTAGCTCTTGGGCCGTCGCTCGAGGCATTCCCGACAGCGTCGCAGGTCGGGAATCCGTCGGCACCGCCGGGTCCGCTGCGCCAGCTGGGTCGGGAGGTCGCTGCGTTTTTGACTTTTCCGGACGAGAGCCGGGGCTGGCTGCTGCGCGCCGCGCTGCGCACGCGCTCCCTGATGCGCCGACTCCAGCCGCAGGTCGTCGTGAGCAGCGGCCCGCCGCACACCGCCCACCTCGTGGCAGGACTCGCTACGATGGGTAGCACCGTGCCCTGGTTGATCGACCTGCGCGATCCGTGGGCGGGGCCCCTCTCGAAGATTTGGGAGTCGGATCGAATGTTTGGAAGCCGACTGTTTCGCGTCGTCGCCCCGCGTCTCGAACGCCTCGCCTTCCGGGCCGCCCAGGGGATAATCACCAACACTCACCAGCTCGGGGACGCGCTGTCGGCGCGGTATCCCGACATGCCCGTGGTGTGCGTTCCTAACGGCGTCGACGCGGAATGCCTGCCGCCACCTGCTCGCGATCGGTATCCAGGATTGGGAATCGCATATACCGGTTGGCTGTACACCGGCCGTGACCTCGGGCCGGTGGTGCAGGCGCTACGAGCCTTCTTGGAACGTCACCCAGAAGCTGCCCGCGCCGGTGCCAAACTGCGCGTGGCCGGTCGGGCCGACGCTGCTCATGCTCGGGCGTTCTACAGCGCCGTCGCTGCGGCACGTATGGAGCCGTACGTAGAGGTGCTGGGCCCGCTTCCCCGCGCCGAGGCTCTCAACATCGTGTCTCGTTCGCGCCTGGCCGTAGTCCTGGCGCAAGAGCAGGAGCTCCAGGTCCCAGCCAAGCTCTATGAGTCAGTCGCGATGGGCATCCCGACACTGGTCGTGGCGCCGCCGGGCAGCGCCGCGGCGGTCGAGGGAAAGCGCGTCGGGGCCGTGGTTCGCGATGCCGCCGATATCGAGGGAATTGCGTGCGTGCTCGAGCGACTCTGGCGGGACGGCTCGCAAGAGCGATTGTGTCCCGTGCCGATCACATACGAGGCCATCGCACCCATGGTTGACAAGGTCCTGCAACAACGGCGTCGTCGTCCCGACCCATAGCGTCCTCGACCTCGCCGCTGAATGGAGCGCAGCGGTCTCGCCCCGTCTTCATGAGGACGAACACGTTGAAGGTCGGTCCGGTGACGGGCGCCGGTTGCGCCGCGGCGACGCCCACCGGGCTTGGGGGCGTGATGCCGACCATCGGTAGCTCGAGCGGGCCGCCGGTGTAAATGCCGCTGGCGGTGGGGGAGCCATAGAAGTCTTCGGCATTCTGCACCACGTAGCGGTCACCCATATTGAGGATGCCCGCGACGTCCACGCTGACCGCACTCTGCTGCGCCCAATTGTAGACGATGATGTTGGCTCGACCCGGCTCATACTGGTTCGGGCGCACGACGATTTTTACTCCCGTGGGTGCGCTACCTGCGTACGTGCCCGGATCGGCGAACCCGTTCTGCGTCCGCCAGCCGTCGAACGTCGTGACATCCGTGGTATCGTGGCGCCACACGACGGCTGAGGGGTCGCCGAAGAGCGTATTGTCGCTCCACCTCTCGTCGCTGCTGTCCGATCCAAGGGTCCACACCATGCCGCCGCTGCTAAAGTTGTAAAGCGTGTTCCCCGTCACGGTAGCCGTGGCCCACGCGCCCATCCGCCACCACCCGCCGACGAAATAGTTGTTGGTGCAGACGAGATCTTGGTTCCGAACGACGTCGCTGCCAATGTCGGCGGTCATCGTATTGGTGAAGTTGGTCCGGTACGTGTAATTCTCATTGACGGTGATTCCCGACGCGGGAAAGACGCCGCCAACGAGAATGTCGGCATCCGACGGCACGCCCCAGATGTAGTTGTTGAATGCGACGTTGCCTTCGAGATCGATGTTCCGGATATACGGTCCGTCGTTGGCGTAGCAATGAAACCCGTACGCCCAATTGTCGAAGACGATGTTGTCCTTCAACAGCAACGTGCCGGTCTGACTCTTACAATAGATCCCGTGAGTCAGATTGTCGGTGCGTCCGTTGTTGTAGACGATGGCGCCGTTGACCTCGGCCCCCGCTGCCTCCGGCCCGATGAAGATTCCGTCATCGGTCGCGTCATGGACGACCAGGTTGATGACCTTGATTCCGGGCCCTTTGAGGTGGACGCCGTGCATAACGCCCTGCTGCGGAGCGGGGTTCGTGACCTCAAAACCCCAAAACCACGTGTACGCACCAGTCACGAAGAGGATGTTCGTAACCGTCGCACGCTCCCCGGGAAACTGGCGCACTACGATCGGAGCGTCAGGTGTACCCATCAGCGTGCTCGCGAAACCCCTCGGATCTGCGACGTTCGTATACATTCCGCCGCGCAACCAGATCGTGCTGCCCGGCGTCACCGCGGCCGGGCCGGCGAGGGCCGTTGCCAAGTCCCATGGCTCGGTGAATGATCCGTCGCCGGATGGAGAGCCGGTCGGCGAGACGTAAAAGTGCGGCGCCGGACCGGCGGAGCGGTCGGCGCTTATGCCCCGGGTCCCCGGGGCGCCGTTGGGCGCAACGGAGTCCTGCAGCGCGCAGGCGGCCAACAGCAGGAGAAGCGCAGCCGCGAGGGGTACCACGCCCGGTCCGGAGCGTGACCGCATCTGTCCGGTGTGTGAGGGCATAAAGCAGCGTTTCGGCTGTGCAACTTCCGGACCCGTCTCTTGACCTATGGTGGTCCAACCTGGCGGGCGTGTGCAATTCCGCACCAGGTCAAGACTTGCTGTCCTGCGCGAATCGACAGACGATGCTGCGGCGCTAGCGCCTCAACTGCGAACCGCCCGTTCTCTGTGTGCCACAGGGTGCTGCCCGGCGGCCACGTGGGCCGCCTGCCTCAGGCGAGCGTTCGCCGCGACCCGCCACCGATTGAGGCATGAGGCGGCGGCAAGCGTGTCGCCCTTCCGGATGCAAGCTCAGTACTCGAATGCGCCGATGTCGTAAGCCGTGCCCTTGGGCCTCGCGAGGCCAGCGAAATCGAGCCCTGGCACGCAGAGCACGACCCCGGGGGCACAGAGGGTCGTGCCGGCGGCACAGAGGGTCGTGCCGGCATCGATCGCCACGGCGCCACTGCGGAGATGGTAATCCCCCGTCATATCGCCGGTGTAGTTCACGAAGAGGGCACTGAACTGGGCACTGGTGAGCGTGATGGTGCCGGACTGAATTCCGGTACTGCCGGAGATGTTCCCGGCCGGGTTGTTGTAGACGATGTTGTTGTTGTAGACGATATGGCTTCCGAGGGAGTAGGCCTCGTGAATACCATATTGTCCCCCATTCACGATGATGTTGTTGTCCACGGTCGTGTAATCGTTCACCGTGACGGCGGGATCGGCGGAGAGCTGAATGCCATATTTGCCGCAGTTCGCCAGCACGTTGTTGGCGATCGTCAGCCGGGTGGCGCCGTGGTACGTCTGAATGCAGGCCGAGGCCGCGCGGGTCACGATGTTGTTCATGGCAGTGTTGCCCGGCCCGGCCAGGTAGATGCCGTGGGTTTGATTCACCTGCCCCCAGGGGCCGATGTTGTCCACGACGTTGCCGATCACTTGATTGCCGGTCTTGGTGTAGCTGCAGCAGTCCACCACGATAGCCGCGGTCAGTTGTGTGCCGGTCATATCGTGGACGCGGTTGCCGATGATCTTGGTGTAGTTGCCGTTCGTCGTGATGCCTTGGACGCAGCTCCCGGTGACATCGAAGTTGATGATCTGGACGTAATCGCCGTCATTCGTAATGGGGGAACAGTCCGCCCCATAAATCTTCGCGCCCCATTTGGTATCGGAGATGTAGGTGAGGAGCGCGGTGGCCGTCCCGCTCTTGGTCACCCGGTTGCCTGAATAGGTCCAGGTGTAGTTGCCGGCGGCCACGTGGGCGTTGTCGCCCGGGCTCATGAGTTGCGAGACGCGCTGTAGCGTGGAGCAGGGAGCGGTCGCAGTGCAGGGATTCCCGTCCGAGCCGGTCGGCGCGACGTAATAGTTTTTGCCATTGCCCAGCGTGTAGAGCGGCGTCGAATCGTTCACGAGCGACACCGTCACGGCCGCGCTTCCGCTCCGCCCCTCGCTCGTCGCGGTGATCGTCGCCCCACCGACCGCGAGGCCACTCACCAGGCCGCTGCCGCTCACTGCGGCGACACCCAGCGCGTCGCTCGACCAGGTGACGACGCGTCCGCTCAGCGGATTGCCGAGGGCGTCTCTCGGCGTCGCGGTCAGCTGCAGCGTCGCCCCCGTGAGCAGCGTGGCAATCGCTGGAGTCACGGTCACCGTCGCCACCGGCACGTTCGTCACCGTCATGGCGGCCGTCCCGCTCTTCCCCTCGCTCGTTGCCGTGATCGTGGCGGAGCCTGCCGCCACGCCCCTAGCCAATCCGCTCGCCGAGACCGTTGCGATGGCCGCGTTGCTCGTCCCCCACGTCACGACCCGACCACCGAGGGCGGTGCCGTTCGAGTCCTTCGGCGTGGCTGTCAACTGCGTCGTCGCGCCCACGGTAAGACTGGCTGTCGCCGGGCTCACCGTCACCGAGGCCACCGGCACGTTGGTCACCGTTATGGCGGATGTCCCGCTCTGCCCTTCGCTCGTCGCGGTGATCGTCGCCGAGCCTGCCGCCACCCCCGTCACTAATCCGCTCGCCGAGACCGTCGCGGCGGCCGCATTGCTCGTCGCCCAGGTCACCACCCGACCACTAAGGGCGGTGCCGTTCGCGTCTTTCGGAGTCG
>WNET01000551.1_pt1 | contig 14708 bp, 9 predicted proteins | sample 5399911 | NCBI WGS metagenome assembly WNET01 (sample SAMN13153333, study PRJNA577476) | soil metagenome | isolation source: 40 cm grassland meadow soil pre-rain plot 2 | place: USA:California | collected 2015-09-08 | reverse complement strand
CGAGTGACCGTCGACCACGTAGAGCGTCTTCACGCCAGGCTCCACCGGTCGCCGTCCTCGTAGACCGCGGGCTCGCAGTGTGGAAAGTCGACGGCGACGCGCGCGAGATTGGCCCGGAGCTCGCGCTCCGCCCATGGCACGGAGGAGGGCGCTCCGCGCCCCCACAGCTCGCGGAGGGAGAGCACGATACAGCCGTCGCGGTCGCACCCCACCGCGACGAACCGATTCGCCACGACCGAGAGCGCGGTCAGCGCGCACACGAAGCTCGCGACCTCCTCGTGGTCGTCGAGGCAGAACTCCCCGTCGATCGCACGCCGGGGGGCGAGCGATTCGACGAGCCTCCGGAGCTTTCGCGGGATCACGGGGTCGCCTGGAGGCCAATTGTAAAGCGTGTCGGTCCACTTCCGTCGCCGCCGGGCCGCTCGCGGATAATCCGCCTCGTCGCAGAGCACGCCCAGGAAGAGATTCGGGAACGCCTCGACGATCGCCCGCGCGTGGATCGCGGGCACGTGCGCCGCGGGCCTGACGCGGCACTCGCGCAAGACAAAGTTGGCGAGCCGTGTCGCGTGGGCATGCAGGTCCCGGCCGCTTCCCCCGTTCGTCGGGCCCGGCTTTCCGCGGCGCGCGAACGCGCCGCGACTCAGCAGGCTCTCGGCGCAGCGATAGCGCGGCGTCGGGTCGAGCCGGGGAAGGAGCGGCCCGTCGATCGCCACGGCGCTGAGCTCGACCTCGCGGTCGGGCAGCACGCGTCGGAGCACGTCGCGACGGTCGGGCTCGTCGCGGCCCGCGTTGTGGCACGTCCAGCGGACCGCGCGAGCGTCCCACGCGAGCCCGCAGAACCCGGTCGTCTTCCGGCGCGTGCTGTAGCCGACGTCGATCCCGAGCACGCTGCCGCGTTCGGGCAACCGGCCTCGACTCCTCACGCCATGGACTCGAGGTACGCCGCCCGGACCGCTTCCCTGCACGCGCCGTAGGCGTCGAGGAACGCCTGGCGCGACGGGAAGCCGAGCGCGCTCGCGACGCGCGCGGGCATCGGCCCGGCCAGCTCGAGCGTGTCGCTCGGCCGCGCGCCGAGCAAGCGCAACGCGGCCGAGACGCGGCGGAGGAACCGGTGGTGGTCGGCGAGCTCGGCGGCGCGCGCCGGCGGGAGGGCGCCGGCTCGGGCGAGCCCGCGAAGCGCGGCGGCGGTGGCCGGGGCGCGCGCCTCGACGCGGTCCCCGCCGTGGACGAGCTGGAGCGCCTGCGTGAGGAACTCGACGTCTACGAGCCCGCCCCGCCCGTACTTGACGTTCGAGCGACCGCGCGTCTCCCGGCCGAGCTCGACCTCCATGCGCTTGCGCACCTCGGCGATCTCCTTCAGCTGCGCGCGCGGCAGCGGTGTCCCGTACACGACCCGGCGGAGGGCGGCGCGCACGCGCCGCGCGAGCCCGGGGTCCCCCAGGACGAGCCGCGCGCGCGTCAGCGTCTGGCGCTCCCAGAGGTCCCCGTACTCCGCATAGTAGCGCTCGAGGGCGGCGACGCTCGACGCGAAGCCGCTCCCCTTGCTGCCGGGCCGGAGCCGGAGGTCCACGGGGAACGCGACGCCCGCGGCGGTGATGTCGCCGAGCGCGCTCGCCGCGCGCTCCGCCGCGAGGCTGTAGAACCACGAGGCGTCGATCGGATCGCCGCCGTCCGTCCGTCCCTCGTCCCCCGTCACGACGAAGATGTCGAGGTCCGAGCCCGTGCAAAGCTCGCGACCGCCGAGCTTGCCGAGCCCCACGACGACGGCGGGGATGAACCGCCCCTCGGCGTCTCTTGGCACGCCGTGGCGCGCGACGAGCGGCTCGAGCGTCAGGAGCCAGCCCGCCGCCAGCACCGCTTCGGCGAGCGCCGTCATCTCGCGCGCGTAGGCCTCGATCGTCGTCAGGCCGGCGAGGTACCGCCACACGATCGTCAGCTCCTCCGCCTGCTTGACACGGCGCAGCCGGTCCCGCCGTTCCCCGGGTCCGAGCCCCGGGGCGAAGACCTGGGCCAACGCGGCGCGGTACGCCGGCCTCGCCTTGCCCCGGAGGAGCCGCTCGGGCGCCGCGAGCGAGGCGAGGAGCTCGGGCTGGGCGATGAGGAGCTGCGTCAGGAGGTCGCCACCCGCACACACACGGACGAGCCCGGTGAGAAGCTCGGGGCGGTCCGCGAGCAGCTCGACGAGCCCAGCGCGCGGGCCGGCGGCCGACAGGAAGCGCTCGAACTGGTTGAGCGCCTCGTCGGGGTCGGCGCTCTTCCAGAGGGCGTCGAGGAGCATCGGGTAGAGGCGCTCGAGCGCCGCGCGGAGCTGGCCCGCGTACGGCACGAGCGGGCGCCCCTCGAGGATGCGCTCGAGGTTGTGGCGCGCGCGCTCGGGGTCGGCGAACCCCGTGGCGCGGAGCGCCATGACGCTGGGCCGCCGAACCGCGCCACGCCGTGCCTTTTGCGGGCCGCCCCGGGCGCGCCCCGGCCTCGCTCCACCCGCTCCAAAGAACGCGCGGAAGGCGCGGTGCACGGCGGCGGTGATCTGGCGGTGTCGCGCCCGGAACGCGCGCGCCGCGGAGGCCGGCGGCCCGACGAAGCCGACACGCCGGGCGAGCCGCCCGAGCTCGAGCGGCGACGCCGGCAGCGTGTGGGTCTGGAACTCGTGGAGGATCTGCAGCCGGTGCTCCACGGTCCGCAAGTGCACGTACGCCTCCGAGAGCATCCGACCGAGGTCGGGGACCAGGTACACGCGCTCGGTCAGTCGGAAGGTCGCCTTCAGCGTGTTCCGCTCACGCAGCCACGCGTCCTCGCCGCCGTAGAGGAGCTGGAGCGCCTGGACGAGGAACTCGACCTCACGGATCCCGCCGCGCCCGAGCTTGACGTTGGTCGCCGTGCGGCCCGCCTCGACGAGCGTCCGGTCGATCTGCCCCTTCATCGCGCGGATCGCCGGGACGATCCGAGCGTCGAGGCCCGGCCGGTAGACGGCCTCGCGCGCCAGCTCCATGAAGCGCGCCCCCACGCGGAGGTCGCCGGCCGCGACGCGCGCCTTGATGAGCGCCTGGCGCTCCCAGAGCTCGGCGCGGTCCCGGTAATAGTCGCGGTACCGGTCGAGCGACAGGACGACGGCGCCCATCCGCCCCTCGGGCCGGAGGCGCAGGTCGACGCGGAACGCGTAGCCCTCGTCCGTGACCTCCTCGAGGAACGCCACGACCCCCCGGCAGACGCGCGCGAAGTACTCGCCGTTGGGGACGCGGCCGTGGCGGCCGCCCGTCGTCTCGCCGTCGGCGCCGTAGGCGAACATGAGGTCGATGTCGGACGAGTAGTTGAGCTCCTCGCCGCCGAGCTTCCCCATCGCGACGACCGCCACGCCGGTCTCCGCCCCGGTCGCGTCGCGCGGCGCGCCGTACGCGACGCGCGCCGCGGCCTCGGCGAAGGCGAGCGCTTCGGCGAGGCACGCGTCGGCGAGGTGCGCCAGCTCCGCGGTCGTCACGGCGAGGTCGGCGTCACCCAGAAGGTCTCGCGCGCCGATGCGCAGCAGGTGGCGGTACTTCACGCGGCGCAGCCCTCGCATCCGCGCCTCGCGCGTCTCGAAGGGGGCGAGGGCCTGGGCGAGCTCTGCCGCGAGGTCCTCCGGCAGCCAGACCCGCATCGTGCGCGGCTCGAGGAGCCAGGCGAGTGACTGCGGCCGGCGGCGGAGCGCGTCGGCGAGGAACTGGCTCGAGCCGAGGACGCGCACGAGCAGGGGCAGCGCGCCGGGGTGCTGGGCGAGCGTCGCGTAGAGGACGGACCGGTCGACGACGGCCGCATGGCGCTCCAGGTTGTTGAGCGCCATGTCGGGATCGGGCGCGGCCTCGAGGGCGGCGAGGAGCCGCGGGACGGTCGGCGCCAGCAGCTCCGCGTCCCGCGGGGTCGGCGTGAGGCCGTCGAAATTCGCCAGCGCGGCGGCCGGATCGGCGAATCCGAGCCGGCGGAAGTCCCGCTCGGTGGGGTTCAGACGGCCGACTCGCCCGTCTCTCCGGTCCGGATGCGGATCGACTCGTTGATCGGGAGCACGAACACCTTCCCGTCGCCGATGGAGCCCGTCTTTGCGGCGCCGACGATGGTCGCGACGACCTTGTCCACCAGGCTGTCGGCGACGACGACCTCGATCTTCACCTTCGGGAGAAAGTCCACGGTGTATTCGGAGCCACGGTAGAGCTCGGTGTGGCCCTTCTGCCGGCCGAAGCCGCGCACCTCGGTCACGGTCATGCCGACGACGCCGAGCTCCGTCAGCGCCTCCTTCACGTCGTCCAGCTTGAACGGCTTGATGATGGCCTCGATCTTTTTCATCTCAGACCTCCTCAAGGATCGAGATCGCAAGCGCCGAGACGTGCGAGCTGACGCGTTTCAGGTTCGTCAGGACATCCAGGTGGATCTCCGACGTCTCGATGGACTCGGCGAGGCCGGCGCGCAGCCGTCCGAGGTGGGACTCGCGCAGATCCCGCTCGCGGTGCCGGACCACGGGGCGCTGGTCGAGGACTTCCTGCGCCAGGCCGCGGTCGTTGGCGGCGAAGGCGGCGATGGCCCGCTCGAGGTTCTTTCCGACCAATCCGTGGAACTCCTGGATCTCCGCCCAGCCCGCGTCGGAGAACCGCCGTCCCTGGTAGAGCTTCTTCCGGGCGAGCTCCATCAGGTTCTTGTCGATGATGTCACCGATGTTCTCGAGGTTGCCGATGAAGGAGATCAGCGCGATCTCCTTGCGCGAGAGGTCCGGGCCCATCGCCGCGCGACCGAGGCGGGTGAGGAAGAGCTTGATCTCGCGCTCGAGGAAGTCGACCTGGTCGTCGCGCCGCGACACGTCCTCGAGGAGCTCCGCGTTGTCGCTCGCGAACACCACCGACACGTCGCGGAGCATCGCCTGCACCACGTCCGCCATCCGGAGCGCCTCGCGGGTCGCCTGGCCGAAGGCCAGGGCCGGCTGCTCGAGGGCCCGCTCGTCCAGGTAGCGAGCGCGGAACGGGCTGTCGCCCTCCTGGGCGTCCGGCACGAGCGATTCGATCGCGCGCGACGCCCACGGGGTGAAGGGCAGGAACACGAGGCTGATGCCGATGTTGAAGAGCGTGTGGGCGTTCGCGATCTGGCGCGCGGGCTCGGCGGCGGTGCTCGCCACCACGGTGGTGAAGGGGCCGAGGAACGGGAAGACGAGCGCGACCCCGAGGAGCTTGAAGGCGATGTGGGCGACGGCCACGCGCTTGGCCTCGGCGCCCGCGCCGATCGACGCCGTGAGCGCGGTGACGCAGGTGCCGATGTTCGCGCCGAGCACGACCGCGACGGCCCCGAGGAGGCTCAGCAGCCCCTGGTGGGCGAAGGCGAGCGCGAGTCCGAGGGTCGCGGCCGACGACGTCACCAGCGCGCTGAACGCCGCGCCGACGAGGACGCCGAGCACGGGGTTGCCCGCGATCGCGTCGAGGAGGTCGACCGCGAGGGGGCTCGCCTTGAGCGTTCCGGCGTTGTCGAGGATCAGCTTGAGCCCGAGGAACAGGAGGCCGAGCCCGAGGAGGGCCTGCCCGACGTCCTTCAGCACCCGCCGCCGGGCGACGAACGTCGTCGTGAAGCCGAGGCCGACGAGCAGCGGCGAGTAGTCGGTGACGCGGAAGGCGATGAGCTGCACCGTGAACGTCGTGCCGATGTCGGCGCCCAGGATCACGCCGAGCGTCTGGCGGAACGTCATGAGGCCCGCGGCGACGAAGCCGATCAGCATGAGCGTCGTGGCCGCGGAGGATTGGATGATCGCGGTGATGGCCGCGCCCGAGGCGACGGCGAGGACCCGGTTGCGCGAGAGCCCGGTCAACAGGCTCCGTAACCGTCCGCCGAACGCCCGCTGGAGTGCCTCCCCGCTCAGGCGGATGCCGTAGAGCAGGAGCGCCATCCCGCCAAACAGCGCGAGCAACACCATCATGACGCACGACCTCCGTCGGGGGCGGGGGGCGCGCCGAGCGACGTGGGCTGCCCTGAGCGTGGGGCGTCCCCCACCCCCGACGTCTCGAACCACATGGAGCGCGGGACCGGCGGGAGATGGGCGGTGTCGTTGACGCACACGAGCCGCGGGGGCTCCGCGATCGACAGCGAGCCGTTGTCGATGCGGAGCCGCCAGAGCGCGTTGAACGAGACGCCCAGCAGGTGGCAGAGGTAGACGCTGATCACGCCGCCGTGGGCGACGACCAGCACGTCGTCGCCGTTCCGATGGCTGGCGCCGATCCGCTCGATGGCGCGCCCCACCCGGGTCGAGACCTCCGGGAGCGCCTCGCCGCCGGGCGGCGGGCAATCGAGCGGCGCGCGGACCCACGCGTGGTACGGGTCCCCGTCGAGGGCGCGGACCTCGTCCACCGTGCGTCCCTCCCACTCCCCGAGTGAGAGCTCGCGGAGGTCCGGCAGCGGTGTCCGTGGGATCGTGGTCCCCGCGAGCGCGATCTCGGCCGTCTCCAGCGCGCGGCGCATCGGGCTCACGTACGCCGCGACCACGCGATAGCCGCGCCGAACCGCGCGCCCCAGCGCCTCGGCCTGGGCGCGCCCGGTGTCGGAGAGCCCGACGTCGTTGGCGCCCTGGAAGCGCCGCACCCGATTCCACTCCGACTGGCCGTGGCGCACCAGCAGGAGCCTCATCGACGCCTCCGCGCGGCGATCCAGTCCTGGGCCGCGCGAAGGCGCGCGAGCGCCTCCTCGCGCCCCAGCAGGGCGAGGACCTCGAAGAGGGGCGGCGACGCCGTGCCCCCGGTGAGCGCCAGGCGGGTGAGCTGGGCCAGGTCGACGAGCTTGAGCCCAAGCTCCGCGCCCAGGTCGCGGTACAGGCGCTCGAGCGCGTCGGGGGTGAAGCTCGGCAGCGTCTCGAGTCGGGCGACGATCGCCGCGAGCCGCCCCGCACCCGCCTCGGTGAAGTACGTGTCCGCCGCCTCGCGCGCGTAGTCACGCGGGCGCTCGAAGTAGAAGCGGCCGACCTCGAGCAGTTCGCGGAACGTCTTTCCGCGCTCCTTGAGCGTCGGCAGCACGCGCGCGACGTACGCACGGTCGCGGGGCGCGTCGAGTCCGACCGCCGGAAAGAACGGCGCCACCGACGCGGCGAGCTCCGCCGCGTCCATCCGCTTGATGCACTGGTGCGAGAGCCACTCGAGCTTCGCGTGGTCGAAGACGGCGCCGGAGGAGGCGACGTCCTTGATGTCGAAGAGCTCGATCAGCTTCTCCCGCGTGAAGATCTCCTGGTCGCCGTGGGACCAGCCCAGGCGGGCCAGGTAGTTGACCATCGCCTCGGCGGGAATTCCCGCGTCACGGAACGACTGGACGGAGGTCGCGCCGTGGCGCTTCGAGAGCCGGCTCCGGTCCGGTCCCAGAATCATCGAGACGTGCGCCATCTCGGGGATGGGGTAACCGAGGGCTTCGTAGCAGAGGATCTGCTTCGGCGTGTTCGGCAGGTGGTCGTTCCCGCGGATCACGTGGGTGATCCGCATCGTCACGTCGTCGACGACCACGCAGAAGTTGTACGTGGGCGTCCCCTCGGTGCGGACGAGGATCCAGTCGTCGAGCTGGCTGTGGTCGAACGTCACCGGGCCGTGGATCAGGTCGTTCACGACCGTCGCGCCCTCGTCCGGGATCCTGAGGCGGAGCGCGCCCGCGGCGAGGCCGCGCGCGCGACACCGTCCCGAGTACCGGAAGGTCTCCTTGCGCGCCTGCGCGGCCCGGCGCTCGCGCTCCAGCTCCACGGGCGCGCAGTCGCAGTAGTAGGCGCGGCCGGCGGCGAAGAGCCGCTCGGCGTGCTCGCGGTAAATCGCGAGCCGCTCGCTCTGGCGATAGCCGGGCGTCGGCGGCCCCTCGTCCCAGGAGAGGCCGAGCCACTCGAGCGCCTGGAGGATCGCGGCGACGTTCGCGTCGGTCGAGCGCGAGCGGTCGGTGTCCTCGATCCGGAGGACGAAGGCGCCGCGGTGGTGGCGCGCGTAGAGCCAGTTGAACAGCGCGGTGCGCGCGCCGCCGACGTGCAGGTGTCCCGTCGGGCTCGGCGCGAAGCGCACACGGACGGCGCCGGTCACGTCAGTCCCGACGCGAACGGCGCGCAGCTGACGAGCGGATCGCGACGTGGTTTCTCACGCCGCCATTCTACCCCAGCCGCACACCCGGGACGGCCCGGCGGCCCGCGCCGCCCGGCTACAAACGGATGACGTGTGGGGCGGGCAGAACGTCCGCGGTCGCGTTGCGGGTGTCGATCACGAGGCGCGCCTCCCGCACGATCGCCCCCCAGTCGTACCCGTTGTGCGGCGTGAGGATCAGCACCAGGTCGCGACCCGCGAGATCGGCGTCGCGCCAGGCGATCGACTCGAGCGTCGTGCGCTCGAGCGTGAGCGACGGCACGAACGGGTCGTGGTAGACGGCCGCGGCGCCCTTCGTGAGTAGGGTCTGGAGGATCTCGATCGCGGGCGAGTCGCGCGTGTCGGCGACGTTCGCCTTGTAGGCCACGCCGAGGGCGAGGATGCGTGCGCCACGGACCGCGCGGCCACGCTCGTTGAGCGCGTCGGTGATGAGCTGCACGACGTACGTCGGCATCTGGCGGTTGATCTCGTCGGCAAACGCGATGAAGCGCGGCTCGTAGCCCTCGAGGCGCACCCGCCACGAGAGGTAGTGGGGATCGCTCGGCAGGCAATGCCCGCCGAGGCCCGGCCCGGGGTAGAAGGGCATGAAGCCGAACGGCTTCGTCGCGGCGGCGCCGATCACCTCCCACACCGAGATGCCGAGGCGGCGGCACATGATCGCGAACTCGTTCACCAGGGCGATGTTGACCGAGCGGAAGGTGTTCTCGAACAGCTTGACCATCTCGGCCGTCTCCGGCCCGGACACCGGGACGACCTGCCGCGTGATGCGCGCGTAGAGCGTCGCCGCCAGCTCCCGGCACGCCGGCGTGAGGCCGCCGACCACCTTGGGGATCTCCCGCAGCGTGTAGCGGCGGTTCCCCGGGTCGATGCGCTCGGGCGAGAACGCGAGGAAGAAGTCCTCCCCGGCCCTGAGCCCGCGGGCCTGGAAGCGCGGCAGCAGGATCTCCTGCGTTGTGCCCGGGTAGGTCGTCGACTCGAGCACGACGAGCTGGCCGCGTCGGATCACGCCGGCGACCGCGTCGGCGGCGCTCACGATGTAGGAGATATCGGGCTCCTTCGACTTGCCGAGGGGCGTGGGGACGCAGATCAGGATCGCGTCGACGTCCTTGAGGGCGGCGACGTCGTCGGTGGCGGTGAGGCGCCCCGCCGTCACCAGACCGGCGAGGGTGCTGGTCGGCACGTCCTCGACGAAGCTCTCGCCCGCACGGACGCGCGCCACTCGCGTGGGATCGACGTCCAGGCCGATCACGGTCGCCCCTGACTCGGCGAACGCCACGGCCAGGGGCAGGCCCACGTAGCCGAGCCCGATGAGGCCGACGATCGGCGTCGCCGCGAGTCGCTGCGTGAGCGCCTCCGCCGTGGACGTCATATCCGCTCGCACGCCTTTCGCACGGCGGCGGCGACGGCGTCGACCTCGGCGTCGGTCAATTCCGCGAAGCACGGCAGGGACAGCACCTCGCGGGCGGCTCGCCACGCCTCGGGGAAGCGGCGCTCGTCCCCGCCGAACAGGGGCTGATTCGGCACCGTGAGGGGATAGTGCACCGCGGTCCCCACGCCGAGATCGGCGAGCGCCTTGGCGAGCGCGTCGCGTTGCGCGTGGCGGACGGTGAAGAGGTGATAGACGTGCCGTGCCTGTCGACGCTCCACCGGGAGCCCGAGCGGCAGGTCGGTGAGGAGCTCGCGATACCGGGCCGCGAGCCGTCGTCGGCGCTCCGTCCACTCCCCGAGCCGCTCGAGCTTCACGCGGAGGACGGCCGCCTGGAGCTCGTCGAGCCGGCTCGAGTAGCCGAGCTCCACGTGGCGGTAGCGGCCGCCGTCGCCGTGGTGCCTGAGGCGCCGCAGGCGCTCCGCGACGTCGTCGCGGTCGGTGAGCACCATCCCCCCGTCGCCGCACGCGCCGACGTTCTTCGTCGGATAGAACGAGACGCACGCCGCGTCTCCCCAGTTCCCAACCGGTTTCCCGGCCCACGTCGCGCCGATGGCCTGCGCCGCGTCCTCGAGGACGGCGAGCCCGTGCCGCCGCGCGAGGGCCACGATCGCGTCCATCGGGGCGGGGTGGCCGTAGAGGTGCACGGGGAGGAGCGCTCGCGTCCGGGGCGTCAGCGCGCGCTCCGCCGCCGGGACGTCGAGCGTGTAGGTGGCGGGATCGATGTCGACGAAGACCGGTGTGGCACCCGCCATCACGATGGTCGAGGCCGAGGCGACGAAGGAGAACGCGGGCGTCAAGACCTCGTCACCGGGCCCGACGCCGAGCGCCACCAGGGCCAGGCGGAGCGCGTCGGTGCCGGACGCGACGCCGACCGCATGGCGGACGCCGCACGCGACGGCGACCTCGTGCTCGAGCGCCCGGCCCTCGTCGCCCAGGATGAACTGGCTCCGGTCGAGCACGCGGGCCATCGCCGCGAGGAGCTCTGTGCGGAGTCCCGCGTGCTGGCGGGTCAGGTCGATGAAGGGGATCACTTGAGGCGGGCTCCGGACTCGCTCGCACCGAGCCGCGTCGACAGCACGCCTCCGACTCCGAGCAGGTTGAGCGAGAAGCGGAACTCGTTGTCGGCCGTCTTGCCGGCGAACTCGGGGCTCCGGTTGATGTACTCGACCACGAGCGCCCAGCACTGGAACTTGAAGTCGGCGCCGAATCGGCTCTCGACGAAGGTGTCCGTGCGCGCGTCGTAGTTCGTGCTGACGCGGAGGGTGAGGTTCTTCGAGACCTCCGCGGCAATGCTCCCCTGGAGGAAGTTCACGGTGGCCTGCTCGGGGAGCGGGAGGCCCGGGTTGTACGTGCCCGGGATCTCGACCCAGTCCGGGACGAACGGCGTCCGGCGATCGAAGCGCGTCCCGACGGTGGCCGTCACGACGGGCAGGGTCACGGCCACGTCTGTGGTCCCCGCGACGAAGGTTCCATGCTCAACGTTGTAGCTTACATCACCCCGGAAGCGAAGCACCTTCGTCGGCTGAACGGTGAGGTCACCCGCGAGGTTCCCCCAGCGCCGGCCCTCGATGTCGTACGCGTGGGCCACGGTGAACCGGGCGAGCTCCTGCCGCACGGGCTCCGTGCCCTCCGGGCTCACGGTTCGCCCCCGCAGCCGGTTCGTGACCGAGTACTCGAGCCAGCTCGCCTCCGGGACCCGGTCGACGCGCTCATCCCAGATCGGCAGGCTGTAGAGGTTCTTGCCGAGGACGCGAATGTAGTGCACGCGCGGCTCGATCGAGTGCAGCAGCGCGTCGAAGCCGCCCGCACCCCCGAGGGCGTAGACGCGCGCAGCTCGGGTCTCGAGGTCGGCGCCGAACTCGGCGAGCTGCCGGACGCGCTCCGTGTCGTCGGTGTGCTCGATGAAGATGTCGTGCTCGAACCCGGTGCTCGTGACCGTCCGGTCGTAGGCGGTCACGCGCCCGCCGGCGAACGGCGTCAGGGTGGCGTAGCCGGCGAGCGGGATCGGCCGCGAGAGCCGCGGCCGCAGGTCGGCCCGCGTGCCGTCGGAGCCGAGCTCGCGGTAGAAGTAAATGGCGCTCGCATCGACCTGGTAGAGGACGCCGGGGAGTCCCGGGAGTGGCTGCCGCACCCCCTGGATCGACAGCTCGGGGAGCCGCTGGAGCTCGACCGGGTGCGGTGTGGTGAGGTCCTGGTAGACGAAGACCCGGCTCACGAAGTTCCAGTCCTGCAGGGTCCGCGTGAGGGACACGTTCGACTCGGCTCGCTGTGCCGCCCGCCGCTGGAGCGAGTCTTCGTAGAGCCGGAGCACGCCGTCGTCGGACACGCCGTAGAGGTCCGCACGGAACAGGAACTCGGGCGCGATCTGCCAGCGGTGCTCGAGCCGCCCCCAACCCCGGTCGTCGTTGTGCTGCATGCTCTCGTGCACCCAGAACCCACCGAGGCCGCCGCGCTGCCGCTCCGACAGGATGTACCGGTACTCCGCCGAGCCGCCGACGCCACGACGCTCGAAGAAGTCGAGTCCGAGGGTGGCGTCCTGACTGTCCGAGATCGCCCAGAAAAACGGAATCTCGGCGAAGAACCCGCGCCGGCCCGACGTCCCGAACACGGGCGGCAGGAAGCCGGTCTGGCGCTCGCGCCGGATGGCCGCGGCGAAGAACGGGAAGAACGGCACCAGCGGGACACCCTTGGCCCAGAAGGACGCGTTCGTCCCGTAGATCAGGTCCTCGAGGTCCGCCGTGGCCGAGCCGAAGCGGAAGGACCACGCGGGCGACTCCCCGTCCTCGCACGTCGTGAAGATCCCGCGGCGGACGCGGTAGACGCCCTCCCCGACCCGCTCCAGGCGCTCACCCGCGATCCGGTAGGTGGGGGCGACGAGGATCCGACCGCGGTAGACGACGCCGGTGCCGGTCTTCACGTTGTACTCGACGCGCTCGCCCGTCAGCTGGTCGTCGCCGTCGTAGAAGATCACGCGCCCCTGTGCGACCACGTCGCCGGTCTCGCGGTTCAGCTCCACGCGATCGGCCAAGAGACGCGCGGTCCCGCGCGAGACCTCCACGTTGCCGCTGGCGACGAGGAGGTTGTCGGGGGCGACCTCCTCGATCCGATCCGCCAGGATCGTGACGTCGCCATTGGTCCGCACGGTCACGGAGCCGGGCGCCTGGGCGGCCGAGGGGAGCGGACCGGTGAGAAGGGCGCCGGCGAGGAGGAGCGCGGCCGCGGAGAGACCTCGCATCGGTGTCTGGAACGTCCCCGTCAGAAAAGGGACCCCATAATATCAACTTCGACGGGGCAAGGGTCATCGCTCCCCGCGAGGTGTCTCCACACGTCGCCGATGAGGGAGAGCGAGCCGGCGACGCAGACGACCGGGCTCTTCGGCGAACGGCCGGCCAGCGCCAGGGCCTCGACCGGGGACGCGGCGAGCTCGACGCGCGGGACGGCGGGCGGGACAGCGGCGCGCAGCGCCGCCGGGTCGGCCGCGCGGCGGTTCGACGACGCGGTCAGGATGAGCCGGTGGGCGAGCGGTGCCAGCTCGGCCAGGATCGCGGGAGCGTCCTTGTCGCGCAGGATCCCCACCACGAACGTGACGGGGGCGGCGCCGAAATGGTCCCGCAGGGAGGTGGCGAGCGCGCGGGCACCGCCGGGGTTGTGCGCGCCATCGAGCACGAGCCATCCGCCGTCGCGCGCGAGGACCTGAAAGCGCCCCGGCCACCGGGCGCGCGCAAGACCCTGGCCGATCGGGGCGTCGCCGACGCCGAGGACGCGGGCCGCCGCGACCGCGAGGAGCGCGTTCTCGGGCTGGAAGCTCCCGAGCATGCCGAGCCGCAGGTGCGCGACGGACCAGCCGGGCCCGGCGCAGCTGATCCGCTGCCCGTCGAGGTCGCGATGCTCGACCGTCACCGACAGATCGCGGCCCGATACGAGGAGCGGGACGCCGACCTCGGTCGCACGCCGGAGGAGCACCGCCATCGCCTCGGGCGCCTGCGACGCCACGACGGCGACGCCCGCGCGGATGATCGCCGCCTTCTCGGCAGCGATCGCCGCGAGCGTGGTCCCGAGCACCGCCTGGTGATCGAGGTCGATGCGCGTGACGACGGTGACGGCCGGGACGCCGACGGTCGTCGCGTCGAGCCGACCGCCGAGCCCGACTTCGAGGACCGCGATATCCACCGCCTCGCGCGCGAAGTGGTCGAGGGCGAGCGCGGTCGCCGCCTCGAACATCGTGGCGTCCAGACGCGCCACCAGCGTGCCGAGCGCCTCCACGCCGTCGACCACGCTGTCCTCCGAGACGGGCTCGCCGTTGACACGGATCCGCTCTCGGAACGAGACGAGGTGGGGTGAAGTGTAGAGACCGACGCGGTGGCCGGCGGCCTTGAGGATCGCCGCCAGGATCGCGGCCACCGAGCCCTTGCCGTTCGTGCCCCCGACCTGGGCGAGCCGGTAGCGCCCCTCGGGGTGACCCAGCGCCGCGAGCAGCCCTTCGATCCGTTCGAGCCCGGGGCGCATCCCGGCGTGCTCGCCGCCGCGCAGGGCGAGCAGGCGAGCGACCGCCTCAGCGTAGGTCACGGCGGGCGAGTGGTCCGTCCGGCACGTACCCCGGGGTCGAAGGGACCCGTTCCCGCCGACCCGCAACGAACCCCGCGTGCTTGGATGGAGCCCAGCCGCAACGGGGCAGCGTACGCGTGCCGCGTGGTCCCGCGACCCCCGGGGCACGTGCCGGACGGACCACTAGCCGGACCGGGGCGGCTCGCCGGCGAAGAACGCGAGGATGCGGCGGAGAGTCTCCTTGAGCTCGCGCCGGTCGACGATGAAGTCGATCTGACCGTGCTCGAGCAGGAACTCCGAGCGCTGGAACCCTTCGGGCAGGGGCTGGCGGATCGTCTCGGCGATCACGCGCGGCCCCGCGAAGCCGATCAGCGCGCGCGGCTCGGCGAGGATGACGTCGCCGAGCATCGCGAAGCTCGCCGTGACGCCACCCGTCGTCGGATCGGTCAGCACCGAGACGTACGGCAGCCGGCGCTCGCCGAGACGTTCGAGGGCCGCGGCGGTCTTGGCCATCTGCATGAGCGAGAGGATCCCTTCCTGCATGCGGGCGCCGCCCGACGCGGAGACGATGACGACCGGCAGGTGCTTGTCGATGGCGAGCTCGATCGCGCGCGTGAGCTTCTCACCGACGACCG
>WNET01000545.1_pt1 | contig 14760 bp, 11 predicted proteins | sample 5399911 | NCBI WGS metagenome assembly WNET01 (sample SAMN13153333, study PRJNA577476) | soil metagenome | isolation source: 40 cm grassland meadow soil pre-rain plot 2 | place: USA:California | collected 2015-09-08 | reverse complement strand
ATCGCCTGCCAGGTGTAGAGCCACCCCAGGCCACCCAGCGGGCCGCGACGGGAGAGGAGGCCGTAGAGCAGCAGCCCGACGACGACGGTAGGGAAAGCGAGGGCGGTGTTGACGACCGTCAGCGCGGCGCGCCGGCCCCAGAAGCGACGCGTCGCGAGGAAGTACCCGAGCGGCAGCCCCACGGCGCAGGAGATTGCTGTCGCGACCACCGCGACTTTGAGCGTGAGCAGAGCGATCCCATAGACCTCGGAATCACCCGCAACGAGAAGTCCCCACGCCCGCCGGAGGCCGTCGGCTAGAAAATCCATCCAATGCCAAGACTGATCCAGGGGTGCAGCGTCCAATCATTGAGCGGCTGGCTCAGCGGGAGCACGCGTGACCCGTCGGAAGCCTGCGTCGAATCATGGAAGGAGAGCGGATACTTGAGGCGCCACAGCTGCGCGCGCACATCGGCATTGATCATCACGCGACGGGCGGGATACCACCGCACGCCGGTCGCGAACGCGGGCGTGAGTTTGGTGCCGAACAGATAGCCGCTCCTCGTCGTGTCGCCCGGAGAATGCACATCGAAGACCAGCCCCAGCCCTGTCCCCAGGTAGGGAGCAAATCCGTGCCACGTCTTCCCGCCGGTGAGCCGCAACTGCATCCCGATTTCGGCCAACACCAGGTCGGATGGGAAGGGTCCGGTCTTGCGCTCGGAAGATGACGAATCGGCGCGCGGATTGATGATGAAGCGATCGCCACGCAGGTAGCTGCCGGTGAATTGAAAGTGCAGCGTTTTACCGGCCGGGATTTCATAGCGGAGGCCGAACGTCATGGCGTTGCTCATGCCGGCCCTCGCCACGCCGCGGTCCGCCCCCAGGTGGCCCACCACGAACACCGGGCCCGGGTGGAGCAGAATGTCGCGGAAGGGGGAATGCGCGGGGTCGTGGCCGACCTGCGCGGAAAGATGGAACGATGGAATGATGGAAAGTAGGAGGAGCGCGCACGCGAGCTTCGTTCTCCACCTTCCGTCATTCCCGTTCTTCATCATTCCATCATTCCATCGTTCCATCAGTCCGCCTCTCGGAGGTCTCGTCCCGTCATTTCTTTGGGTGGTTCGATGTCGAGCAGACGTAAGATCGTAGGCCCGACGTCACGAAGCGAGCCACCGGTCCGCAAATGCCGTCGGGGGGCTCCGTCACCCACCATGACCAGCGGCACGGGATTCGTGGTATGCGCCGTGTGCGGCCCTCCGGTGGCGGGATCGATCATCAGCTCGCAGTTGCCGTGATCCGCCGTCACCAGGACCGTCGCCCCGGCCGTCTCGGCTGTGGTGAGGACCCGCGCCAGGCACTGGTCGACAGTCTCGACCGCCTTGATCGCCGCCGGCAGCACTCCCGAATGCCCCACCATGTCGCCATTGGCGTAGTTGCACAGAATGAAATCGTGCTGCTTCTGCGCAATCGCGTTGCACAACACGTCGGTCACGCCGGGAGCGCTCATCTCGGGCATCAAGTCGTACGTCGCGACTTTCTGCGACGGGACGAGCAGGCGCTCTTCCCCCTTGTACGGAGGCTCATACCCGCCGTTAAAAAAATAGGTGACGTGCGCGTACTTCTCCGTCTCGGCTGTGCGAAACATCGTCTTGCCCTGGTCTGACAGCACTTCCGCGACGATCCGTGACAGCACGATCGGCTCGAATGCGGCGGGGAAGGGGAGCTTCTCGTCGTACCGCGTCATTGTCACGAGGCGCACGCTGTGCCGGCCGCGCACGTCGAAGCCGTCGAAATCGGGGGCGGCCAGGGCGCGCACGATCTGGCGCATGCGGTCGGCGCGGTAATTGAAGCAGAAGATCCCGTCACCCTCGCGGATCAGTGGCGCGCCGCTGATGACGCGCGGTTTGACGAATTCGTCGGTCTCGCCCGCGGCGTACGCCTGCTGGATCGCGGTGATCGGATCGGGGACCGGCACGCCGATCCCTTTCACCATCGCGTCGTAGGCGAGCTTGGTGCGCTCCCACCGCTTGTCGCGGTCCATGGCGTAGTAGCGACCGATAACTGTGCTGACGGTCGGACGGTCGGACGGTCGGACGGTCTGCAACAGCTGCTCCATGAAGGCGAGGCCGGATTTCGGAGGCGTATCACGTCCATCAAGCCAAGCGTGGATGGCAACGGGTAACTCGTAGCGCCTCGCGAGCTCGATAGCCGCCAAGAGATGCTTATCGAGCGCGTGGACACCACCCGTCCCAATCAAGCCCATCACGTGCAGCGTGCCGTCGTGCCGACGTGTGTCCTCGACCAGCTGCACGAGAGCAGGAATGCGAAGGAACTCGCCAGCATCAATCGACTGCGAGATGCGGACGAGATCTTGAGGCACGACGCGGCCGGCGCCGAGATTCAGATGTCCGACTTCGCTGTTACCGATTTGTCCCTCGGGAAGACCGACGGCGAGACCGGATGCCTCGAGCAGCGTGCGCGACGCGCGATCCCACAGCGTGTGCCACACCGGCGTCCGACCGAGCTCGATGGCATTGCCCTCGCGGCCCGGCCGGAAGCCCCACCCGTCGAGCACGACGAGGACCACCGGAGGGGGGGCGCGCATGCTGCGGGTCGTTGTCATATTGAAGGGGATGCAAGTTAGCCAGATCACTCCTGTGCTACTAGCGGTTCTGAGCCTCGCGACGTCGCAGGCCCGTCCCGTGGCCTCGCAGGGCGGAAACCGTTATCGCGTCAGCGTCGACAATGCCTGGTTCTATCAAGACGTCGCGGGCCGTCGCATCGCGCGACTCGCGCGTGGCGCCATCCTGCCTGGCGGCGCAACGCGCAACGACTGGATGCAGGTCTTGCTCGAAGGCTGGATCTTTTCCACGTCTGTCGGCCCGAGCGATCGGCCCGACTTCGACCTACTGGTGACCCGCTCGCCCAACGAAAACCTCCGCGCCGCGCCGGCGGGACCGATGGTCGCCGAGCTGTCGCAGGGATTCGGACTCAAGCGCGCGTCGCCTGACAGCACCGGCCGGTGGGTGCATGTGACGCGTATCGGCTGGGTGCAGCGCAGCGCGCTGGCGCCCATCGCCGACATCGTCGCGACGCGCACCGCGGACACGTCCCAGGCCTCCGACAGCCAGGCCGTGCGACCCCCAGCCCCCAGCCCCCAGCCCCCAACCCCCACAGACTCGAGCCGCGCCCAACCCATGCGGATGACCACGCTGTATCGCGTGCCGGACGGGCCCGAGGCCGGAACCGTGGCGACCGACACGCCGCTGCGTGTCCTGAGCCGCAACGGCGAGTGGACCCGCGTGCAGTTTGAGGGTTGGGTCAAGGGCGGCGATCTGCAGGTCGCGCCCGCCGGCGTTCTGGTGGGCGTCACGGCTGCGGAGCTGCGCGCCGAGCCGCAGCGCTACGCGGGTCAGGCGCTCCGCTGGAATCTCGAGTTCATTGCGATCCAAAAAGCCGACGAGTTGCGGCCCGACATTCCGAGTGGCTCCTCGTACGTACTCGCGCGTGGGCCGCTGCCCGAACGGGGCTTCGTCTACGTCATCGTTCCCGATGCCAGATTGTCCGCATTCCGCGCGCTCACGCCGCTCGTCACCATGACGATCACGGCGCGGGTGCGAAACGGCCGCAGCCGCTATCTCGGCAACCCGGTCGTGGACCTGATTTCGCTGGAGGGAGGCGTCACCCCGTGAACGACCTACTGAACGAGCGCATCCGGCGCAAGCTCGACGTCATGCCCGACGAGCAGGCGTACCAGGTGCTCGATTACATCGAATTCCTCGAGTCGAAGTACTCGCAACGGGCCGCCGGGGCTCCCGCGTTCCAGAAGGTCGCGGAAACGCTGGAAGACACGATGCGCGCGGGCCGCGTGCCGATCACCATCATTCGGGGGACGATGGATGCCGTCGGAAAGGCCGGCCGGTTCTTTGAGGGCCTGGCCGCGGCCGGGAAAGCCGCGGTCGACGAGGCCAAGAAGAAGCAGGTCGAAAAACAGGTTGAGGAAACGAAGCCGCCCCAGTAACTTCCGAGATGGGAACCTTCCGACCCGACGTCGCCCTCACCTTTGACGACGTCCTGCTCGTGCCCAGTCACTCGACTGTGCATCCCCGCAATGTCGCCGTCGCCAGCCGCTTCACTCGCGCCATTCCTTTGCACATCCCGATTGTCTCCGCGGCCATGGATACCGTGACCGAGGCGGAGATGGCGATGGCCATGGCGCGCCTGGGCGGCATCGGCGTGATCCACAAGAACATGCCGATCGATCGTCAGGCGGCCGAAGTGGATCGCGTCAAGCGCAGCGAGTCGGGGATGATCATGAACCCCATCACCCTCGGCCCGGACCGGCCGCTCCGGGAAGCGCAGCAGCTGATGCTGCGCTTCAAGATCTCGGGCGTGCCGATCGTGGATGGCGCGGGCAAGCTGGTCGGCATCATCACGAATCGCGATCTGCAGTTCGAGCGCGAGCTCGACCGTCCGATCCGCGACGTGATGACCAAAGACAAGCTCGTGACCGCGCCGGTCGGCACGACCCTGGACGAAGCCGAGCGCATTCTCGCCAGGCATCGCATCGAGAAACTGCCGGTCGTGGACAAGCAGGGCCTCCTGAAGGGTCTCATCACCATCAAGGACATCTTCAAGCGCCGCCAATATCCGGACGCCAACAAGGATCAGCACGGCCGGTTGCGCGTCGCCGCCGCCGTCGGCGGCACTCAGGACGCGCGGGCCCGCGCCCAGGCGCTGCTCGATGCCGGCTGCGACGTGATCGTCATCGATTCAGCACACGGTCACAGCCAGGGGGTGCTGGACACCGTCGCGTGTTTGCGCGAGGCCTTCCCCGATGCGCAGCTCGTCGCCGGCAACATCGCGACCGAATCGGGAGCGCGCGCGCTCGTCGAGCGCGGGGTCGATGCCGTGAAGGTAGGCGTGGGCCCTGGGTCGATCTGCACGACCCGTGTCGTCACCGGCATCGGGGTCCCGCAGATCACCGCCATCGTGGACGCGGTGCGGGGCGCCGGCGACATCCCGGTGATCGCCGACGGCGGCATCAAGTATTCCGGTGACGCTGTCAAGGCACTGGCTGCCGGCGCCGCGAGCGTCATGATGGGGTCGATGCTGGCCGGGACCGAGGAGAGTCCGGGCGAGTCGTTCCTGCTCGAAGGGCGGCGGTTCAAGGTCATCCGCGGGATGGGCAGCCTGTCGGCCATGGAAGAGGGCTCCGCGGACCGCTATTTCCAGGAAGGCGAAGTCTCCCTGCAGAAGCTCGTCCCCGAGGGGATCGAAGGGCGCGTACCCTACCGTGGCCCGGTCGCCGACGTCGTCTATCAGCTGGTTGGCGGGCTGCGGAGCGGAATGGGGTATTGTGGGGTATGTGACATCGCTGCACTACGGACGGAAACAGAGTTCATTCGGATAACGACTGCGGGGCTGCGTGAATCGCACCCGCATGATGTCGTGATTACGCGTGAGGCGCCGAACTACAGCTTGTAGCACTGCTCCGTTTCCGTCCGAGGTCGCATGAACGTCCTGGTTCTAGCCGTGTTCACACCGGCTCTTGCGCTTCAAACACCCGACACGACGCAGCGGCATCCGAGTCTGGAGCGCTACACGATCGACGTCGCCACGCTGGCGCGCGACGGCGTGCCACGCACGCTGACCGACGTATTGGCCAGCCAGGTGCCAGGCCTGCTGGTGACTCCAGGGTCTGGTTTGAATGGGAGTGGCGCTCGTATCCGGTTCGCAGGGGTGCAGTCGCTCCTGGCCGATGCGCCGCCGCTTGTCTTCCTCGATGGCATGCGCATTGATGCGCGCGAGGATGACTCGCAGTTGGTCCGACCAGGGCCGTCGCGGCTCGACGATATCCCGCTCGAAGATGTCGAAACGATCGAGGTGCTGCGGGGGCCTGGGAACACGGCGATCTACGGTCAAGGCGCCGCCGGCGGAGTGATTCTGATTCACTCAAAGGAAGGTCTGTCCGGTCGTGTCCGTGCAGCGGGCTTTGTACAAGGGGCAATGCAGTCCATCCCGTCGCGCTGGCCGGCGAATTACGGCGGGGTGGATCTCGATAACCCGGATCAAGATCTGCGAACCGGCGGCTGCGACCTGCAGGCGCAAGCGCTGGGAAGGTGCGTCCAGGATTTTGTCCAGCGCTTCAACCCGCTCGTCCAGCGCAATCCATTTTCTGCGATCCCGTACCGACAGCTCGGCTTGAGTGCAACCGGTGGCCCGACCTGGGCTGCGTTTCGGTTGTCGTCAACGTTCGACGGCGAACCCGCCACCTACCATATCCCCTCGGTCACCTGGTCGGATGACGTCCGTCAGTGGAATCTCCGGGCGAGTGGAGCGTTCCATCCCTGGCATAACGTGGACCTTGGTCTGAGCATCGCGCGAACGGCGAGCGGTGTGCACTTGCCAATGTACGCGCCGATCTCCGCAGCACTTCTGGGTCCGAGCGACAGTACGGCGTTTAGCTGGAACCAGGTCGGCATACCGGCGGGCACGCAGACCGTCGGCCGCACAATGGTGAATCTGCAGGGACGGGCCCGCCCGACCTCCTGGCTCATACTGCAGGCCACGCTCGGTTTCGATGAGCTCCTGCAGCGCGAGGAGCAGATCATCTCACCGCTGGTGAGCAGCACGGGCAGACGGCAGGGCGGCGAACACACGCTCCGTTTGAGTGCGACCGTGCCCAATGTGACGTTGCGAGGCGTTCGATTTACGTCGACGCTCGGAGTCGAACGGATCAAAGATCACGGCGACCAGTCACGGTCGATCGTTCAACCCAACCTGTCGTCGTTCGCAGAGAATCCCGTCGAATTGCGGTGGATCGGTCTCTACGGTATGGAGCAAATTGCATTCCGGGATCGCCTTGTCCTGACCGGAACGCTACGGCACGACTGGGTTCACGGACACGCGTTCGGTGAGTTCGCCACCGGCGGGACGCATCCGAGTATCGCATTCGACTGGATCGCTCGACCCGAGCGGAACGGCGTGTTGGGACAAATCGCCGTCCGGGCCGCGTACGGCTCGTCGGCTGCGGCCCCGGCGAGACTCATCGAAACGTTTACGATCGTGCCGCCCATTGGTCAAGGTTCCGCGCCCCCGCCCCCACTCAAAGCCGAGCAGACGCGCGCCTTCGAGGCCAGCGTGGAGGCGACGGGGCTCGCGGCGCGTGTACGCGCGCAACTGTCGGTCTACGATTCGCGTTCTCAGGCGATCGAGCCGTTGCCTCCGTCGATTCCGAGTGGCGGTCCCAACCCATTGTACCTGTCCGGAGCGGTGATTGGAAATCGTGGCGTTGTTGCCTCGGTAATGGGGACCCTCATTGACCGCTCCGACCTCGGCTGGGATCTCCGCCTGTCTCTCTGGGGCAACCGCAACCGCCTGCTCGAGTGGCCCGGCCCACCGATCTTTTTCTCCGCGAGTGGACTCGGGTCGACTGGGCAACTCACGGCGGTGGGGTACCCGACCGGGGGGTATTGGGCTCGCCCCGTGACGGGCTTCAGCGACGCGAACGGCGATGGCATCATCGCGTTCAATGAAGTCACCTTCAGCGCGGCGTCCCAATCCCAATGGATGGGAACACCGTATCCCACCCAAGGCGCCGCACTGAGCACGTCGTGGCGGTTGGGCCGTCGAGTCCGTTTGTCGACCCTGTTCGATTATCGAGCCGGCCAAACGCTGTACAATCGCATCGCCGAGTTTCGCTGTGAGCGATCGGTCTGTCGGGAACGCAACGATCCCGCAACGCCTCTCGCCGCGCAGGCGACGGCAATCGCAGCCGCGTATGGCGTCACACCATACGGCTATTACGAGGATGCCGACTACCTGAAGCTGCGCGAGCTTGCGCTCGCGTTCGACGTCCCGGATCGGGTCGCCGCCGCGGTGGGCGCGCACAACGCCACTATCGTGTTTGGGGGGCGCAACCTCGCGACCTGGACCAAGTACTCGGGGGCGGATCCGGAAGCCGGCAGCTATGGCACATCGCCGATTGGCGTTCCGACAATCATCGCTGACTTTGGAACGGTCCCGACCGCGCGCGTGTGGACGTTACGCGTTAGCCTTTCATACTGACCGTTTACGCCTTCCTCTATTGACAGATCGCCGCCCCCGGCGAACCTTGGGGCGGTCCGCGCCGTCGATTCGTCACCTTCGCGAACGGGGTTCGCATGAATCTGTTTCGCCGGAAAAGCGTCACCGACTTGCAGGCGGAAGCGCTCAGCGATCACAGCCTCAAGCGAGCCCTGGGGGCGTTGAACCTCACGCTGCTCGGCATTGGCGCGATCATCGGAACCGGCATCTTTGTTCTCACCGGAACGGTTGCCGCGTTGAACTCGGGTCCGGCGGTCGTCCTGTCCTTCACGCTCGCCGGCGTGGCCTCCATCTTCGCCGCGCTCTGCTATTCGGAGTTCGCATCGCTGGTGCCGATGGCGGGAAGTGCTTATACCTACGGCTACGCGACACTGGGAGAGTTTGTCGCGTGGGTCATCGGCTGGGACCTAGTGCTTGAGTATGCGCTCGGTGCCGTGACCGTCGCGATCGGCTGGTCAGGTTACGTGGTGTCGTTCCTGCACGACGTCGGGATCAACGTCCCCTGTTCATTGTCCGCCGCCCGCGGCACCCTGGTCGCCTGCCAGGACGGTACCCAAGTGACCGCCGTCTTCAATCTGCCCGCCGTCATCATCATCGCCATCGTGACCACTCTGCTCGTGATCGGCATCAAGGAGTCGGCCAACGTCAATAACGTGATCGTGTTCATCAAAGGGGCGGTCGTCATCCTCTTCATTATCGCCGCTGCGCACGCGATCAACCCCGCGAACTGGCACCCTTTCATTCCACCGGCTGAGGGCGCGGGCAAGTTCGGCTGGAACGGCGTGATGGCGGGCGCCGGAATTGTGTTCTTCGCCTACATCGGATTTGACGCCGTCAGCACGGCCGCCCAGGAAGCGAAGAACCCGCAGAAAGACATGCCGATCGGCATTATCGGATCGCTGTTGATCTGCACGCTGCTGTACATCCTGGTGTCCGGAATCGCGACCGGCGTCGTGCCGTTCCGTGAGCTCAACGTGCCCGATCCGATCGCCGTCGCTGCCGATCGCGCCGGTCTCGGCTGGATGGCAACGTTGATCAAGCTCGGTGCCATCGCGGGACTTTCATCCGTGATTCTGGTCATGCTTCTCGGGCAGTCCCGCGTCTTCTACTCGATGTCGCGCGACGGCCTCTTGCCGCCGGTCATAAACCGGATCCACCCAAGATTTCAGACGCCATACATCACGTCGATCGTGACGGGCGTCGTCGTGGCGTTTTTCTCAGCCATTCTGCCGATCCGCGACGCCGCGAGCCTCGTGTCGATCGGCACGTTGCTTGCCTTCGTCATCGTGTCGATCGGGATTCTCGTCCTGCGGCAGCGCGAACCCAACCTGCCGCGTGTGTTCCGAACGCCCGCGGTGTGGCTGGTCGCGCCGCTGGGAGCGTTGTCTGCGCTCTACCTGATGGTCAGCCTGAGCGGCCGCACGTGGGCACGACTGGGCATCTGGTTCGTGATCGGTCTCTTCGTGTACTTCCTGTACGGCGTACGCCACTCGCGCTTGGCGGCGGGGAGTGCCGGCGGACCCCGAGCGCAGACCCCTCGCCCTCCCGTCCCGCCGAGCCGCTAGTAGCGCATTCGCGCGTGCTGCAACCCGATCCAAAGAGCTAGATTAGGGTCGGGTTGCGGCAGGCGACGAGCGGTAACGCGGTTATCTTCCCGAGCATGAACGCGAACGGCGTTCCCGTTCCACCGGATCGTGCCCAGGCGGCTCGCGACGTGGCGGCGGCGCTCACCAGCGCCCGCCACGTCGTGTTGACGACGCACGTCAACGCCGACGGCGACGGCGTCGGCAGCGAGATCGGGTTGTGGCATCTGCTGCGCGCCCGCGGCGTCTCGGTGATCATCGCCAATCCCACGGAGATTCCCGAGCGTTTCCACTTCCTGATTCCCGCTGGTGCCGATGCGAGCGACCGTGCGGTACGTGAAATCGAGCGCGCCGATCTCGTGGCATCGCTGGACATCGGAGACCTCAGCAGGCTCGGCAACCTGGCGGCGGTGATCAATAAGCGACAGCCACCCCTTGTCTGCATCGATCATCATGTCGGGCCGGTGAAACTGCCCCCAGGTCCCTGCCTCATCGCGCCGGAAGCGACCGCCACCGCCGAGCTCGTCTTCGATCTGGCGAACGTGGCCGGCTGGCCGCTCACCGCGGAAATCGCGCAGGCGCTCTACGTGGGGCTGCTCACCGATACTGGCGGATTCCGCTTCTCGAACACGACGGCGCGCGCCCTGCGAGTCGCCGCGGCGCTGCTCGAGAAGGGTGTCGACCCCGAATCGATCTACGCGTCGGTCTATGCGAGTGCGCCGGAAGGTCGCGTGCGGCTGCTCGCCGAGGTGCTGCAGACCCTGGTCGTAGAGCCGGAGGTCGGATTGGCGTGGGTAAGCGTGCCGGCGGACGCGCTGCGCCGTCACGAGGTGACCGCCGATGATCTCGACGGCATCGTCGAATTCCCGCGCTCGATTGCCGGGGTCCGCATGGCACTCCTGTTCCGGTACATCGGCAATGGCCGCGTCAAAGTTTCCTTTCGCTCGATGGGCGAAGTGGACGTCGCGGCGCTCGCCCACGAGTTCGGTGGTGGCGGCCATCATCGCGCCGCGGGCGCGTCATTGCCGGGCACCATGGCGGAAGTGGAGGAGAAGGTGCTGCGCGTCGCGCGTGCGTTCCTTGCCAATGGCCAGCCCGCGTGAGCGAACTGACGATCAAAACTGACGTCGAGCGGGCGCTGGGCGGAATTACGAATCCGCGCCACGGCCGCGATATCGTCGCCGCCGGGATGGTGAAGGACGTCACCGTCGACTCCGCCGGCGTGGTCACGTTCACCTTCGTCCTCACGCGCGAAGATCCCGGGTCGCTCGCGCGCCAGGCGCGCAAGGCGGTCGAAGGCGTTCCCGGTGTGACGGGTGTGAAGATGAATGTCGTCGACTCGGCCGATGGCGGGGGGGGGGCCCGACCGGCCGCCCGGCCATCCGGTCGTCCGGCCGCCGCTCCTCCAGCGCCACCGACACCCGACGAAATGCCGTCGCTCGGCAAGGTTCTCGCGATTTCGAGTGGCAAGGGCGGGGTCGGGAAATCGACCGTGTCCGCGAACCTCGCCGCGGCGCTGGCGCGTGACGGGCACCGCGTCGGTCTGATGGACGCGGACATCTATGGGCCCAACATCCCCCGCATGTTCGGCCTCAGCGGCAAGCCCGAAGTCCAAGGCGGGAAGATCCAGCCGCTCGAGGCGCACGGCGTGAAGCTGATGTCGCTCGGATTCATCGTGGAGCGCGACGCCCCCGCGATCTGGCGCGGCCCGATCATCATGAAGATCATCACGCAGTTCATGCACGACGTGGCGTGGGGCGAGCTGGATTACTTTCTCGTCGACCTGCCGCCGGGCACCGGCGACGCCCAGCTCTCGCTTACCCAGATCGTCCGGTTGCATGGCGCGCTCATCGTGACGACGCCGCAGGAGATGGCCGTCGGCGATTCACTGCGCGGCGCGAAGATGTTCGAGCGCGTCGGTGTCGGCGTGGTCGGGATTGTCGAGAACATGAGCTACTTCGTCTGCCCCGATTGCCATGCGCGGTCGGAAATCTTCCTGGCGGGCGGCGGCAGCCGTCTGGCCGCTGAGCTGGGCGTGCCGCTGCTGGGACAGATTCCCTTACAGGCCGGCATGGCGGAGCTCGCCGATCGCGGCGAGCCGATTGTCGTGAGCCAGCCGGAGTCGCCGGCCGGTGTGGCGCTGCGCGAGCTGGCCCGGACGGTCATTACACGCACGGCAGGGCTCGCTCCCGCCATTCCGATCACGGCGCCGCGCTGACGTGCCGGCGCTCGTCGCGATCGCGTTGCTGGCGCTCCAGGGCACGCCACGCCCAGCCCTGCGCACCGGTCTCGACACGCTGTATAGCGGAGATTTCGAACGCGCGGCGACCTACTTCGCGGCGTTGGCCGCCCACGAACCCGCCGATCCCGCGCCGGTCGTCTTCCAGGCGGGCGCCTACATCTGGTGGGCCGCGGCGCTCGACTCCGCCGACTTCGCGCTGTTACGCATCGACTCGCTTCTCGGCGTAGCGATCGCGCGCGCCCGCGCGTCGGGCGCCGCCACGGATTTCTGGCTGGCCACGGCGCTCGGCTATCGGGCCCGCCAGCGCGAGGAGCATGGGCACGGCTTCGGCGCGGCGAAGGACGCGAAAGCGATGCGCGACATCTATCGTCGGCTGCTCGCGGCGGATTCCTCTTGCACGGATTGCTATCTGGGATTGGGCGTCTACGACTACGGGCTGGCGCGCGCGGGCGCGTTTGCCCGCTTACTTGCGCGCCTCATCGGTTTGGGCGGCGGTAACGCGGAACGGGGGATTCGCTACATGCGCCGCGCGGCGCATGACGGCGATCTGGCGAGCGTCGAGAGCACATGGGTGCTGGCCGCGGCGTTGCTGCGTGAGGCCGCGCGCGATCCTGCCGGGCGCGACGTCCTGGAGCGCGAAGCGCGCGGCTATGTCGAAGGACTCGCCGCGCGCTATCCCCGCAATCCGGTGTTTCAACGCTTCCTGCGGGAAGTGCCCGCCAGAACCTCAGCGGCCGAACTGCTGGGAGCGCCGGCTCGCGCTGCCACCGCGGCGGCTTCCGGACCGCCGCCGATCGGGCCGAGTGAGCGCGGCGAGCTTGCCGAGCATGTTATGCACGTGGCTCTTCACGGTATTCGTCGAGATGTTCAGTTGCCGCGCAATATCCTTGTTGCCGAGTCCCGCCGTGATCAGATCCCTGATCTCCTGCTCCCGCTTCGTCAGCCGGACGGCGAGCCCGCGGCGCCTATCCATTCCGTGCCTACGCTCGGACGAGACCCTACGCTCCACACGGCGAGTGACCCAGGCCACGGTCCCCCCCCTTTTTGGGCGTAATCTATTTCGGGACGGGAACTAGGACATTCATCGGGGGGATTAGTTGATTCATGCAGAATCGCTCTTTTAGCTTAGGCCAGATGAACCAGTCCGTGCGGCGGGTGGCGCTGTTGTTCGGCCTCGCCGCTGTCTACTATTTCGCCGCGAAGCTCGGGCTCCGATTCGCATACATCAACAGCTCGGTCACCACGATCTGGCCGCCCGCCGGTATCGCGCTTGCCGCCTTCGTGCTGCTCGGCTACGGCGTCTGGCCCGCGATCCTCGCCGGCGCGTTCTTCGCGAATATCAGCACCACCGGCGCGGTGCTTCCGTCAATCGGGATCGCGGCCGGCAATACAATGGAAGGGCTGCTCGCGGCGTACCTGGTCAACCGCTTCGCCCGCGGGGGCCGCGTGTTCGATCGCGTCCGCGACATCATCCGGTTCACGCTGCTGGCCGCGATCATCAGCACGACGGTCGCCGCGTCGGTCGGCGTGGCCTCGCTCGCGCTGGGCGGTCTCGTCTCCGGGACGGACGCGCCGCGCGTCTGGTTGACGTGGTGGCTTGGGGACGCGGTCGGCGACATGGTCATCGCGCCGGCGCTGATTCTCTGGATCGGCGTCAAACTCGGCCCGGCGTGGAGCGGGCGCCAGGTCGTCGAGGCCGTCGCGCTCGGGGTCATTGCTGCGCTCGTGACATGGACGCTGTTCGGAGGCCTATTTCCGTCGCGGCACTACCCGCTGACGGTCCTGCTCTGGCCCGTCATGATCTGGGTGGCGTTTCGCTTCGGCCCGCGCGAGGCCGTGACCACGATGCTCATCGTGTCCGGGATCGCGATCTCGCGTACGCTGTCCGGCGTCGGCCCGTTCTCCGTCTACGCCACCAACGAGTCGTTGGTGCTCCTGCAGGTGTGGACCGGCATCACCGCGGTGACGAGTCTCGTGCTCGCCGCCGCGGTGGCGGCCCAGCGCGATATCCAGGGTACCTGGCGCGAGCTCGCGGTCACCGATGCGCTGACCGGGCTCGCCAATCATCGCCAGCTGATTCAGTCGCTCGAGTCCGAGATCCGGCGCTCGCGCCGCACCGCCCAGCCGCTGGCGGTCGTGCTGCTCGATCTCGACGGCCTGAAGCAGATCAACGACCGCCACGGACACCTCACCGGCAGCCTGGCGATCCGCCGTGTAGCCGAGGCGCTGCTGGGCTCCTGCCGCACAACGGACACGGCGGCCCGGTTCGGGGGCGATGAATTCGCCCTCGTGCTCCCGGAGACAGGGGAGGCGGCCGCCTGGCACGTGGCGCGCGGCGTGGCGGACCGGTTGGCCACTGACGCCGAAAAGCCTAACTTGTCGATCAGTGTGGGTGTAGCCGTGTACCCCGGCCACGGTGAGACCGTGGAAGCACTCCTAAACGCAGCCGACGCCGCCTTGTACGAGACCAAGGAACGCCGCAAAAGCAGGGCTGTGGGCCTTGCTCCCTAAATGGCCACCACTAGGTTAGGAGCCATGGACAACAAGAAAAGCATGAGCGTTTCGACGCGTGCGTCGGACGCCACAACGCTGTCGGAATCCTCGGCCGGGCTGCTGCGCGAGCTGGTCGCGCACCTGCGACAGAACCGCACGCAGCTGCGCGAGGAGTGGGCGCGGCGCATCACGCGCGCGGAGCTGCTGACGGCGATGACGGAGGAGGAAATCTTCGCCGAAGCCACCGCGGTCTACGACAACTACGTGGAGGCACTCGAGACCGGGACCTTCGAGGCCCTCCAGGCGTACTCGCGGCGACTGTCGGAGCGCATCATTCCGCGAGGCGTCGAAACAGACGAAGTCGTCGGAATCGTGC
>WNET01000533.1_pt1 | contig 14930 bp, 12 predicted proteins | sample 5399911 | NCBI WGS metagenome assembly WNET01 (sample SAMN13153333, study PRJNA577476) | soil metagenome | isolation source: 40 cm grassland meadow soil pre-rain plot 2 | place: USA:California | collected 2015-09-08 | reverse complement strand
CCTCCGCCGAATCGAGGCCCACCGCCACGATCCGATCTCTGTATGGCAGCGCCGCCTCGAGCGTCTGCATGGCGGACTCCGCACTGAGATGCCGAAGAAAGCAGAGGATCAGGCGGCTGGAGATCGGACCGGCGCGCAGAGCCGCCGAAATGCCGTCGATCACGGTGGCGAACGCGATCCCCCGCCCGGTGTGCGTCTGCGGGTCGAAGAAGATCTCGGCGTGGCGGACGTTGTCGGTGGCCGCCCTTCGTAGATAGGCCAGGGTCATCTCGTTGAAGTCACGCTCCCGACGCAGGACGGCGGCCCCTTCGTAGTAAATGTCGAGGAAGGACTGCAGATCGGTGAACTGATAAGCCCGCCGCAGCGCATCGACCGATCGGTAGCGAAGCGTTATCCCGTTGCGCCGCGCGATCTCGAACATCAGCTCGGGCTCGAGAGAGCCTTCGATGTGAATGTGCAGCTCCGCCTTCGGGATTCGGCGGATCAGCTCGTTCAGCGACATTACCGTGACAATCCGAAGAGGTCGTCGTTGATGGCGCCGGTGTTGATCGCACGCGCAGACTTCGAACTTGGTCCCGACACGTCAGCTGCAGTCATTCTGGCGACCCCTGGGCGTTGTGCCCCGCCGCCCGCGCCAGGGCGACCGCGTGCGACGCGGCGTCCGCGCGTCGCTTGGCGAGGCTGGGAGATTCGCGGGTCCCAGGCCACCCGCTGCAGTTTACCTCCGAAGGAGCTGTTGGTTGATCTGGGTAGTCACGTCGAAGTGGCCGTGAAGCGGCGCCAAGGGACGCTCGACTTCGGCGATTCTGCCCTCACCGTACCGGGCCGTTCGGGATTGGTAATCTGGTGGTTTCCGTGGCTTGCCGGCACCGGGAGAGGTTCATCGCTCGATGGCGTTCTCGTCGTGGCGGTAGGCTATCGCCCACGCTGGGTCGATCAGCCACGCGCCAACGGGGCGTTCACGCCGCTTGTGCTCGAGGTCCTGCCCCGAGCCGACGCCATCCGACAACTGGAAGAGATCGATCACATGGCTACGCTGACGCCGTGGACGGTCGCATCTCTGGGCAGTAGGCCTCGTGATCCAGCGCTTCACGTCGACGGCGCTCCACGTGAGGCGGTCCTCAACGCGCCGCCGTCAGCAACGGCCGAAGATACGGCCACAGGCGCTCGGCGATGATCCGATGCCCGGCGGCGTTGGGATGGATGCCGTCGGCCAGGTTGAGGCTCGCGTTGGCGGCCACGCCGTCGAGCAGGAAGGGTACGAGCGGCACACCGGTCTGGCGGGCGACGTCGGCGAACACCGCGGCAAAGTCTCGCGTATAGGCGGCACCGTAGTTCGGAGGCAGCCGCATCCCCGCGAGCAGGACCTTCGTCTTGCGCTTCTCGAGGCGGTCGACGATCGCCAGGAGATTGGCGCGCAGCGCGCCGACCGGTTGACCGCGGAGGCCATCGTTCGCGCCGAGCGCCACGATGACGATCTCGGGGTCGTTGCGCAGCACCCAGTCGAGCCGGGCCAGCCCACCGGCGCTCGTGTCGCCACTCACGCCGGCGTTCACGACTCGATACTCGGAGCCGGCCCGATGGAGCTGGGCTTCGAGCAGCGCCGGCCAGGCCTCGTCGGGCGCGACGCCCAGGCCCGCGGTGAGGCTGTCGCCGAGCGCCACGATCACGCGCTCGGCGCCGATCGCCTCGTGAACGGGAATCGTCGCCAGCGCGAGCACGAGGGCGAGCACGCAGACGGTGCGGCGGGTGCGAAGCGGCCTCACGAGCCAAGTGTAGTATGGGTCGGATGATCCTCCAGGTGCGCGACCTCGTGATGCGGCTGCGGAGCGGCGGGCGCGAGGTCGCGATTCTCGATGGTGTGAACCTCGACGTCGCCGCGCGTGAGACGGTGGCCGTCACCGGCCCGTCGGGCAGCGGCAAGTCCACGCTGCTCGGCCTCATCGCCGGGCTCGACCGGCCCACGGCCGGCTCCATCGTGCTCGACGGTGTCGAGATCACCACCCTCGACGAGAACCGGCTCGCACGTTTGCGGCGGGACCGAGTCGGCTTCGTGTTCCAGTCCTATCACCTGATCCCCACGCTCACGGCCATCGAGAACGTCGCGATGCCGCTCGAGCTGGCGGGCCGGCCGCACCGCCTCGAGCGAGCCCGTGAGCTCCTCGACACCGTGGGCCTCGTCGGCCGCGCGGATCACTATCCGAGCCAGCTCTCCGGCGGTGAGCAGCAGCGCGTGGCCATCGCCCGCGCGCTTGCGTTGCGGCCGCCGCTCGTCCTGGCCGACGAGCCGACGGGCAATCTCGACTCGGCCACGGGCGCGCAGATCATCGAGCTGCTGCTCGCGCTCAATCGGGAGCACGGGAGCACGCTCGTGCTCGTGACCCACGACGAGGCGCTGGCCGCACGTGGTCAGCGGATCGTCGCGCTGCGCGACGGGCGCGTCGTCGGCGCGGCATGATCGCGCTCGTCCTTCGCCTCGCCTGGCGCGAAACGCGCGCGGGCTGGCGTCACCTCGTCGTCCTCGTCGTCTGCGTCGCGCTGGGCGTGACGGCACTGGTGGCCGTCACCGGCTTCGCCGGCAACCTCGACCGGGCGCTGGCCCGCGAGGGCAAGAGCCTGATCGGGGGCGACGTGGAGCTTCGTTCTCCGCGCCCGCTCGATACGGAGACGGAGGCCGCTCTGGCGAGCTTGGTCGCCCGCGGCGCGACGATCGCGCGCGTGCGCGAGCTGGCCGCGATGGCCCGTCATCCCCGGCGGCCGTCGACGCTCCTGGTCGAGCTGAAAGCCGTCGGCGAAGGCTATCCGTTGTATGGCCGACTCGAGACGCGCCCGGCCCGTCCTCTCGGCGAGCTCTTGGCCGGCGACGGAGCGTTGGCCGACGAGACGGCGCTGGCACGGCTCGGCGTGGCCATCGGTGACAGCGTCCTCGTCGGCGACGTGATGCTGGTGATTCGGGGCGTGATCCTGAACGAGCCCGACCGCGCAGGACGGATCATCTCATTCGGGCCTCGGCTCCTCGTGGCGGGACCGACGCTCGACCGCGCCGGCCTGATCCGGCTCGGCAGCCGCGTGAATCACCGCACCTTGTTGCGGCTGCCGGACGCTCTGGAGGCATCCGCCGTGCGAGCCCAGCTCGCCGGCGTGATTTCCGATCCGTCCGTTCGAGTGAGCGCTTTCGACGAGGGCCGGCCCGGCTGGCGCCGCTTCTACAGTCAGCTCACCAGCTACCTCGGCCTCGTCGGGATGGCCAGCCTCCTGGTGGGTGGAGTCGGCGTCGCCGCGGCGGTTCGGGCGTTCGTGGCGCGCAAGCGTGACACGATCGCGATCCTCAAATGCCTGGGAGCGACGTCGCGGCTCCTGCTCGCCGCCTATCTCGTCCAGGCGGCGGGGCTCGGTCTCGTCGGCAGCCTCGCCGGCGCCCTTCTCGGCGTGGCCCTGGCCCCGCTCGTGGGCTCGCTCCTGTCGGGCCTCGTGCCGCTCGCGCTCGAAACTCGACTCGAGGCGTGGGGGCTTCTCCGTGGCGTGGCGATCGGCACGGGGTTGACGATGCTCATCGCGCTCTGGCCGCTCGGCGAGGTGCGAGCCGCGTCGCCGTCGTTGCTCTTTCGTCGCGACGTCGAGGGGAATGCTCCCTGGCCGACACGGCGATGGCTGGCGGCGCTCCCGCTCGTGGCCGGGGCCGGCGCCCTCGTCCTCTGGCAGGCCGTCTCGCTCACCGTCGGTGCGATCTTCCTGGGCGCCGTCGCTGCCGCCCTGCTCGTCCTGGCGCTGCTCGCGCGCGCGCTCGCCTGGCTCGGTCGACGACGGCCCCGGTTTCCTTCGCTCGCCTTGCGTCAGGGACTGGCGAATCTTGCCCGTCCCGGCGGCCACGGCGTCGGCGTGGTCGTCGCGCTCGGCATCGGCGTCATGCTGCTGGTGGCCGTGGGGCTGCTCGAGGCGAGCCTCGGCCAACAACTCGATCTCGAGCGCCGTCGCGAGGCGCCGTCGTTCTTCTTCGTCGACATCCAGCCCGGGCAGCGCGAGCGCTTCGAGAGCATCGTCCGTGACGTCTCTGGCGTCACGCCCGCCGTCACGCCGGTCGTGCGGGCCCGGCTCGCGGCGCTGGATGGGCACGCGATCACCCGCGCCCTCGTCGAGCAGCGGCGCGGCCGAGGTGACGACGGGATCGGATACTTCACGCGCGACTACGTCCTCACCGCGGCGTCGGCGCTGCCCGCGGGAAACGTCGTCACCGTCGGTCACTGGTGGAGCGATGGTGCGACGGCCGCTCACGAGGCGTCCGTAGAGGAAGCCGCGGCCCGCCACCTCGGGCTCGCCGTCGGCAGCTCCATCGCGTTCGACGTTCAGGGCGTGAGACTGGAGGCGCGGGTGACGAACTTGCGTCAGGTCGACTGGCAGAGCCTCACGACGAACTTCTTCGTCATCCTCTCGCCGGGCACGCTCGACGGCGCGCCCACGAGCTACGTGGCCACCGCGCGAGTCGCGCCGAACGCCGAGGCCGCCGTGCAGGACGCGGTCGTGCAGGCGCTTCCCAACGTGACCGCCATCCCGCTGCGTGACGTCCTGGAACGGCTCGGGCGTGTGCTCGATCAGATGGCGGTGGCGGTCAGGACGATGGCGCTCTTCGCCATCTCCGCCGGGCTCGTCGTGATGGCCGGCGCGCTCGGCGCGAGCCGCTATCAGCGCCTGGTTGAATCGGTGATCTTGAGGACGCTCGGCGCCACGCGCAGCACGGTCGCCCGGGTCTTCGCCGTCGAGTACGCGTGCCTCGGCCTGGCCGCCGGCGTGGGCGGAAGCGTGCTCGCGGCGGTGCTGGCCTGGGCCGTGCTCAGGTTCGTGCTCGACGCTCCCTGGGTGCTCGCGCCGCTGGCGCTGGCGCTCGGTCTGGCCGTGCCCACGGCCGTGGCGCTCGCGGTCGGGAGCCTCGCCACGTGGCGTCTGCTCGGAGAAAAGCCGCTGCCGGTGCTGCGCCGCGAGTAGCCCCCCGCGTACGTCACTGCGTGACCGTCAGCTCCAGGACAGCGCCGTCCTCGAGTCCGAGCCTACTCCTGAGGTGCATCGCCGAGATCACCTCCAGCACGTCGTCGCCGTACCTGGTGACATCGGGAACGATGACGGCCGCCGCGACGCCTTGGGGCAACGTGATCGAGACGAGCCGCCCGCCACACGTTTCGGGAGGTGGCGGAGTCAGGAGCAGCGCGCGCTGCTTCGAGACTTCCCGCCAGCGCGAGCGCATGTCGGGATCCGCGAGTCGGACGTTGAGCGTACCCGGGTACGGCTCGAAGCCGAGCGATCGGTGGACGGCGCTCCGCACCCACGCCAGGCTCATGAAGTACGCGCCCTGACCCACTCCGGACGCGACGATCCCGCGCAGACTAGACAACACCCTCGGCGCGCAACGTCGCGATCTCGCCGTCCGTCAAACCGAGCAGCCCGGACAGGATCTCGTCGGTGTGACGACCGAGCCTCGCTCCGGCGTGCGTCACCCGCCCGGGCGTGCGTGAAAGTCGCGGCACGACGGTTGGCTGCGGCAGCGTGCCCATACCCTCGGCGGGGACGTCGATGATCGTTCCCCGCGCGCGATAGTGCGGGTCGGCGAAGATGTCGGCCATGCTCATGATCGGCGAGTGCGGGATGTCGTGACCCGTGAGCTCGGCCAGTGCCTTCGCGGCCGGTCGCGCCGCGAACCACTGCCGCATGAGGTCGACGATCACGCCGATGTGCTTCGGCCGCTCCGTCGCGCTGGCGAACCGCGGATCACGAGGAAGGTCGGGCTGGCCGATCATCGCGCAGAGCCGCTCGAACAGGTGCTGCGCCGGCGCCGTGAAGACGATCCACTTCTCGTCGAGCGTCCGAAACGCGCCGCCCGGCCAGCCCGCGTGCTGGAGCTCACCGCGCTCGCGGACGACGTGCTGGCGGCCGTAGAGCGTGGTCGTGTACTCCATGACGCGAAACGCCGATTCGTAGAGCGCGGCGTCGATCCACTGGCCTTCGCCGGTCGCGTCGCGGTGGCGCAACGCGGCCAGCACGCCGAACGCCGTGAACAACCCCGTCATGTAGTCGGGATACACCGGCGTCGGCCGGGCCGGCGGCCGATCGGCGTGGCCGTTGACGTACCAGGTGCCGCCGAAGGCCGAGGCGATCGCGGCGTAGCCCGGGCCCTGGTTGAGCGGCCCCGTCTGGCCGAAGGCGGTGATCCGCGCCATCACCAGGCGCGGGTTGATCGCGTGGAGCGCCTCCCAGCCGAGACCCCAGCGCTCGAGCACGCCGGGGCGGAAGTTCTCGAGGACGATGTCGCAGTGGGCGACGAGCCGGCGCACGATGTCCTGTCCCTTCGCGGCGTGGAGATCGAGCGTCATCAGCTTCTTGTTGCGGTTGTCCACGGCGAACCAGTACGAGCAGTCGCCCTCCGACGGGCCGAGGCGCCGCAAGTCGTCGCCGCGGCCCGGCATCTCGGTCTTGATCACCTCGGCGCCGAACTCGGCCATGAGCGTGCCGCAGAACGGGCCGGCCACCACCTGAGCCAGCTCGAGCACCCGGATGCCATCGAGAGGAAGGCGCGCGTCGGTCATGGCGCCGGAGTCTAGCACCGACGCCGCTCGTCGACGGCGATGGAAGTCATAGGTTCGCGAGCGCCCGGAGCCGCGGGTCGAGCTCGTCGCGCAGCGCATCGCCGACCAGGTTGACGGCGACGACCGTCAGCATGATGCAGAAGCCAGGCACGGACGAGATCCACCACGCGCGCAACAGGTAATTCCGGCCGTTGCTCAGGTCGATGCCCCACTCGGGGATCGGAGGGCGCGGGCCGAGCCCCAGGAAGCTCAGCGACGCGCCGAGGATGATCGACCAGGCGATGGCCACCGTGGAGAGCACGATGATCGGCGCCACGACGTTGGGCAGCACGTGCTGAACGGCCACGCGGGTCGGCCAGCAGCCGAGCGCCCGCGCCGCCTCGACGTAGACGTTTTCCCTCACGGACAGCACGTCACCGCGCACGAGCCGCACGAACGTCGGGACCAGGGACACGCCCACGGCCAGCATGACGTTCATCGTGCCCTGCCCGAGCACGGCGACGACGACGAGCGCCATGAGGGTGCCGGGGAACGCCATCATGATGTCGACGAGGCGCATGACGAGGAGATCGGTCCAGCCGCCGATGACGCCGCAGGAGAGGCCGACGACCACGCCCGCGACGAGCGCAATCGCGACGGCGCCCAGGCCGGTGAGCAGCGAGAGGCGAGCGCCCATGATCGCGCGACTGAGGATGTCGCGGCCGTACTGATCGGTGCCGAAGGGATGGCGCAGCGTCGGCGGCGACAACGCCTCGGCCGGCTTCACCTGGAGCGGATCGTAGGGCACTAGCGCCGGCGCGAAGAGTGCCGCCAGCCCGATGACGGCAAGGACGATGGCGCCGACCAGGGCGGTCTTGCGCCGGCGCAGCAAGCGGGCCAGCATCACGCCTCGGCGACGTCCCGGTGGCGAATGCGTGGATCCAGGGCCGAGTACGAGACGTCCACCAGGAGATTGGTGAGCACGTAGCCGAGGGCGCTCACGAGCACGACGCCCTGGATGAGCGGATAGTCCTTGTCGAGCACGGCCGTCACGGCGAGCCGGCCCATGCCCCGGCGCGAGAAGACCGTCTCCACGATGATCGTGCCGGCGAGCAGGTTGCCGAGCTGGACGCCGATGATCGTGGTGACGGGAATCAGCGCGTTGCCGAGCGCGTGCTTCAGCGTGACGCCCCACTCCGACAGGCCCTTGGCCCGCGCCGTCGAGATGTAATTGTTGTTCAGCACGTCGAGCAGGCTCGAGCGGACGAGGCGCGCGATGACCGCCGAGTAGTTGAGCCCGATGGTGGCCGCGGGCAGGATCAGGCGGCTCAGGCCGCCCTGGCCGGTCGCGGGCAGCCAGCCGAGCTGCAGCGAGAAGATCAAGATCAGCAGCAGGCCGAGCCAGAAGCTCGGCATCGACACACCGCCGAGGGCGACCAGCATCGCGGCACGATCGATCCAGGTGTCGTGCCGGACCGCCGCGAGGAGGCCCAGCGCGACCCCGACGACGACGGCGATGACGATCGCCGTGCCGGCGAGCTCGAGTGTGCTCGGAAGCTGGTCGCCGATCTCCTCGATGACCGGCCGTCCCGAGAAGATCGAGCGCCCGAAGTCCCCGACGAGGGCGCGGCCGAGAAATCGCACGTATTGCACGACGAGCGGATCGTCGAGCCGGAGCTGCGCGCGCAGCGCTCGCTCCTGCTCGGGAGTGGCGTTGGCGCCGCTCAGGATCGCGAGGACGGGGTCGCCGGGGAGCACGTGGATGATCGAGAAGACGACCACCGACACCCCGACGACCACCGGCACCGAGAGCAACACGCGGCGCCGGATGAACGTGAGCAGCGAGCGCTACCTCGTCAGGCTGACGTCGTAGAGGACCGGAAACGTCACCACGTTGAACGCATAGCCCGCAACGTCCTTGCGGACGCCCACGACCGTCACCTGATCGACGAGCGGGATGCCGGCGCCCATCTCGAGCAGCACGCGCTGGGCCCTCTTGTAGAGCTCCATCCGCGGGCCCTCTTCCACCGCCATGCCGGCCTGGTCGAGCAGCTTGTCGACCTCGGGATCGGACAGCCGCGGCGGGTTGAAGGCCTGCAGCCGGCTCGTGTGGAAGTTCGTGGCGAGGATCGAGGGATCGGGGAACCACCAGTTCAGCTCACCGATCCCGTGCTCGCCCTTGCGCCACGCCTCGTACATCTGCACGCGGGGCTGCTCGCGCAACTGGACGTCGATGCCCACCTCGCGCGCCATGCCCTGGACGAGCGGCGCCATCTCCTCGTAGCCGTTGTTGGTGCCGAAGATCCAGAGGATCTCCAGCCGCTTGCCGTCCTTCACCCGGATGCCGTCGCTCCCCGGTTTCCAGCCGGCGTCGTCGAGGATCTTGCGGGCGCGCCCGGGATCGTACGGGAAGAGTTCCTTCGCCACGGCCACGTAGCCCGGCGTGGGCGGTTGGATCAGCGAGCCCGAGGCGTGGCTCTGGCCGTGGAAGACGACCTTCACGATCGCGTCCTTGTTGATCGCGTAATGGAGCGCCCTGCGCACCGCCGGATCGTTCGTCGGGAAGCGCTGGACGTTGGGAAAGATCGTCCACGGCGTGCCCGCGGGGACGCCGCGCAGGATCCGGAGGTCCGGATTGCGCTCGAGCGCGGCCACGTCGGCGTACGAAAGGTCCTCGGCGACGTTCGCCTCGCCGGTCTGGAGCACGGCCGTGCGCGTGGTCGCCTCGGGCACGAAGCGCCACGTGATCTCTTCGAGATAGGCGGGGCCGCGATGCGCGGCGGACGCGGGCGGCCAGGCGTAGTCAGGATTCCGCACGAGCGTCACGTGGCTCTTCGGCACCCACTCCTTGACCATGAACGGGCCGGTGCCGACGGGGCGACGAGAGAAGTCCTGCCCCATCTTCTGCACCGCCGTCGGCGAGACGGGCGCGAGCGGCGAGAGCGCGACCATTCTCAGGAACGGCGCGTACGGCTGCTTGAACCGGATCCGGACGGTCTGGGCGTCGATGACGTCCGCTCCGTCGTAGGGCCCGAGGAAGGCGCGGGCGACGCCGGGTGCGCCGAGCGGCTCCTGGATCCGATCGAACGTCGCCTTGACCGCGGCGGCGTCGAACACCGTGCCGTCGTGGAACTTCACGCTCTTCCGCAGCTTGACCGTGTAGCTCTTGCCATCACGCGCGACGTCCCAGGACTCGGCGAGGCCCGGCCCGACCTTGCCGTCCTTGGGATTGATCACCGTCAGCGTGTCCGTGAACTGGATCAGGATCTTGCGCGTCGCCGCGCGATTCGTGATGTGCGGGTCGAGCGTGTCGATGTCCTGCCGGGCGGCGAAGACGATCGTGCCCCCGGGCTTCGGCTGGGCGTGCGCCACCAGCGGGGTGAGAAGGAGCAGCAGGATCGCGACGGTCGTGGTCATGGTCGTCTCCTCACGCGCAGAGCCGGTGCGTCGCGTAGGCGATTGCTTTCGCGGCGGTGACGAGGTCCCGGAGCGGCACACGCTCGTCCGGCGTCGGCCACTCTTTGTAGATCCGGATGTCGCCCGCACCGTATTGCACGGTGGGGATGCCGTGGGACATGAGGATGTTGCCGTCCCCGACGTTGCCGAGGCGTCCCCAGCCACCGACCACGGCCGGCGCGCCGCTGGCGAGCCGCTGGCCCTCGGCGAGCGACGTCACCAGACGATGATCCGGCTTCACCTCCATCGGATCCTGGAACCACCCGTCCTCCATGCCGTTGGCGGGAATCGTCATCTCGGCGTCGAACGCGGGATGATCCTTCTTGATGTCGGCGAGCAGGCGCTGCACGTCGTCACGCACCGTCTCGAGCGTCTGGCCCGGCACCGTGCGGAGCTGGAAGATCATCTCGCACTCGCGGCTCGACATCCCGGTGTAGCTCTTCTGGTAGTAGTGCTCCTTGTGCATCGTGTCGAACGTGTGCGTCGGAAATCCCGGGAGATCGGGGTGCGGCGTGAAGCGCAGCCAGCCGCCGGGCCGGATCGGATCGAGGCTCGGCCCGATGCGCCGCATGATCTCGGCCTGCTGCTCGATCGGGTTCATGTACTGCGCCTTCGCCTCCTGGCTGTACCGGAAGAACAGCTCCGGGCTCTTCGTCTTGATGCGGACCATGACGATGCCGACGCAGACGTTGGCGATGGTGTTGGCCGAGTGCTCCATGTTGATGGCGAGGTCGGTGCGCACACCCTTCCTCATGAGCGCGCGCGTGCCCGCGCCGCCGAGCTTGTGCGCCACCACGGGGCAGATGACGACGTCGCCGCGGAGACGGACACCCGAGCGGACGATCGCTTCGACGGCGCAGATGGCGGCCACGACGCCGCCCTTGTCGTCGTGGGCGCCCATTCCCCACACCCAGCCGTCCTCGAACTTGGCGCCGTACGGATCCACGCTCCAGCCACTCATCTCCACGCCGGGATCCATGTGGCCGTTCAGCATGAGGCTCGGCCCGCCGCCCGTTCCCCGGAGGCGCGCGATCGGCTGGCGCGTCGTCTTGCCGGGCTTGGCCCAGTGGGTGACCTCCATCATCTCGACGTCGAGGCCGATGTCGGACATGCGGTTGGCGAGATGATCGGCGAGCGCGCCCTCCTCGAACGTCGTGCTCGGTATGCGGATGGCGGCTTGCTCGAGCTTCAAGACCTGCTCGTCGCTGATGCCCGCGACGATCTTCTTCCAGTCGCCCGTATCGGCCATACCCGTCGTCGCTCCTAGCCGACCACGAACATCTGATCGGTCGCGAACTTGTCCGAGATGAGCTGCGGCGCGCCCGCACGCACCACGATCATGTCCTGGATGTGGTAGTACTCCCGGGCCGGCTCGAGCGCGAGCACCATGCCTTCCTCGAGCACGAACTTGTTGCCGCGCGAGATCACCGGCTCCTGCTGGTGCCACCAGCAGCCGACGCCGTGGCCGGCGAGCTGGCTCGTGTACGACCAGCCGTGCCTGGCGAACTCCTTCACGACGAATTCGTAGACCTCGCCCGCGGACACGCCCGGCCGGCAGCGGTCGATCGTCAGGCCGTAGATCTCGCGGGTGATGCGATAGTCGCGGAGCTGATCGGCGCTCGGCGTGCCGAGCACGGCGTTCCGCGACTGGTGGCCGGGGTAGCCGTCGACGTACGCGACGTAATCCGTGCGCACGACGTCGCCCTTCTGCCACGTGTTGTCGCTCTCGCCGGCGTACGGGATCAGGTTCCGGCTCGAGTTCAGGATGCCGTGGGCCCAGTTGGCGCCGCGGCGCAGGCAGCTCGCGATGAGCCGGCTGTGGACGGCCCGCTCGGTTTCACCGGGTCGAATGGTGGGAAAGACCTCGAGGTACGCGTCGTCGAGGAGATCGGCGCCCTTCTTCAGCAGGCGGATCTCGCCTTCCGTCTTGACCCAGCGCACCTCGTCCATCATCGCGGCGCAGTCGACCATCTGCATCTGCGGTAGCTCGCGCTGCACCTCGTCCCAGTGCGCGGCGCTGACGTAGTTCTTCTCGAACCCCACGCGCTCGCGGCCGAGCCCGAGGCTCTCGAGGACCTGCGCCAAACGGTGGTACGGCGACTCCGAGTAGGCGTCGTACACCTCGATCCGCTCGACCCACGAGTCGCGCCGCGTGAGGCCTTCGGCGATCTTGTTCAGCACGACGACCGGCTCACCGTTCCGCGGCCACACGAGCAGGATTCCGCGCACGGAGTCGGGGAGATCGAGGTGACGCGCCAGTGTCCCCGGATACGCCAGGCCGGACAGATAGGTGAAGTTCTGGCCCGAGCGCGCCACGACCGCGGCCAGTCGGTGGCGATCCATGTGCTCGCGGAGACGGGCGACGTTGGCGACGATGTCGCGCTTCGACTTCGGCATGTCTCTCCCCTCTCGACTCGCTGAGACGGCGGCGGTGATTATAGACCCGCGTTGCGGGTCGGGACGTTGTGGGTCGGTGGCTGGGCGTCAGCGCTGGTGGATCGCGCGCCAGATCTTCTCGGACGTCAGCGGCGAGTCCACGTGACGAATCCCGAAGGGCGAGAGCGCGTCCACGACGGCGTTCACGATCGCCGGCGGCGCGACACAGGCGCCGCCCTCGCCGACGCCCTTCGCTCCGAGTGGATTCAGCGGTGACGGCGTGACGGTGCGATCGAGGACCAGCGCGGGCATGTCGTCGGCGCGGGGCAGCGCATATTCCATGAACGTTCCCGTGATCAACTCCCCCTGTTCGCCGTACACGACGTGCTCGAGCAGCGCCTGGCCGATGCCCTGAGCCAGGGCTCCCACGATCTGGCCGTCGACTAGCAGGGGGTTGATCGCGTTGCCACAGTCGTCCACCGCGACCAGACGTTCGAGCCGCACCCGCCCGGTTTCGCGATCCACGCTCACCACGGCGATGCCGGCGCCGAAGGCGAAGGCGGGCAGGTCCTGTCGAAAGAACACCGTGGCTTCGAGCCCCGGAGTCTCCTCGGGCGGCAGGCCCATGCCTCGATGTGCGAATTCGGCGATGCGGTTCCAGCCGATCATCCGCTCGGGCACGCCCTTCACCTGAAAGCCGCCGCGCACGGGCTGGAGGTCCTTGGGGCTCGCCTCGAGGAGCCTCGCCGCCAGCCGTTGTCCCTTCTCGCGCATCTCGATCGCGGCCCGCGCGAGCGCGCTGCCGCCGAGCCCGGCGCTCCGGCTTCCGAACGTCCCGATGGCCTGGGGCGCTCCGAGCGTGTCGCCATGGCGCACGATCACGTCCTCGTAGGCGACGCCGAGATGATCGGCGACGATCTGGGCAAACGTCGTCTCGTGCCCCTGCCCGTGCGGGCTCGATCCCGTGATCGCGGTGACCTTTCCGGTTCGCTCCACCCGCACGACGCCGCTCTCCCAGCCGAGCACGTTGGTCGATTCGACGTAGGTGGCGACGCCGATCCCCATGATGTCCCCGCGCTGGCGCTTCTCAGCCTGCTGGCGACGGAGCGCTCCGTAGTCGGCCAGCTCCAGCGCGCGATCGAGCGCTCTCGCGTAGTTGCCCGAATCGTAGGGAGTCCCGAACGCCGTGCGATACGGGAACGCGTCGGACGGGATGAAGTTGCGACGGCGAATCTCGACCGGGTCGAGCCCGGTGAGCCGAGCGGCCTCGTCCATCACGCGCTCGATGAGGTAGACGCCCACGGGCCGCCCCGATCCGCGATAGGGACCCGTCGGCCCCGTGTTCGTGTACACGCCGACGCTGAGGAGCTCGGCATTCTGGATGCGGTACGGACCGAGGACGTGGATCGAGTTCGACATGGTCGGGACGATCGACAGCGAGAGCAGGTGGGCGCCGAGATCGAAGATCGCTTTCGCTCTGAGGCCGATGATCTCGCCATCGCTGGTCACTGCAGCCTCGGCCTCGGTGACCGTCGCGCGGCCGTGGTGCGTGGTGAGCAGGTCCTCGTTCCGCGTGGACATCCATTGAACGGGTCGCCGGAGCTGCCGCGCGAGAACGGCGGCGATCACCTCCTCGCGATAGAGCGGCCCCTTCACGCCGAACCCCCCTCCGACATCGAGGGCGACCAGACGAAGCTTGTGCTCCGGGTAGTCGAGGACCGAGGCGAGGTCGGCGCGCGTCGTGAACGGATTCTGCGTCGTCAGCCAGAGCGTGAGCTCGCCGGTTCCGGGGTCGTAGCGGGCGACCACGCCCCGCGGCTCCATCGGCGCTCCCGCGAGGCGATTGTGCTCGACACGGACCCTGGCGACGTGAGCCGCCCGAGCGAACGCCGCGTTCACGTCCCCGCCCTTCATCGGGAAGCTGAATGCCTGATTGGTGCCGAATTCGGGATGGACGAGCGGAGCCCCGGGCCCAAGCGCACGCTCGGGGTCGGAGACCGCCGGCAAGGATTCGTACTCGACCTCGATCAGGTCGGCCGCGTCGCGAGCGAGGGACGGGCTCTCGGCGACGACCGCCGCCACCGGCACGCCGGTCGAGTCGACGACTCCGTCCGCGAGGTACTGATACGGAAATGCCTTCAGCCCGGGCAGAACGACCATGTACGGCGTCGGTCGAAGGGGACCGAGGTCCTTCGCGGTGACGACTCGGACCACTCCGGGCGCGTTCTGAGCCGCCTCGATCCGAATCGCGGTGACGCGCGCGTGAGCATGCGGGCTTCGAAGGAACGCCAGGTACGTCAGCCCGGGAAGCTTGAGGTCCTCGACGTACTGCCCCGCGCCGGTGATGAGCTTGGGATCCTCCAACCGTTTGAGCGGCTGGCCGACGTATCGTTGCGGGTCGGTGTCCGGTCGTCGTGGGCTGGGGTCAGGCATCTCGATTCCGTCGATTCTGCGGTCGGCCATGGCACTGCACACGCTGAGCCGACCGGTGACGCGAGTGTAGTCACCACACGGAGGGTGTCAACCGGGTTCCGGGTCGCCCCACCC
>WNET01000518.1_pt1 | contig 15105 bp, 10 predicted proteins | sample 5399911 | NCBI WGS metagenome assembly WNET01 (sample SAMN13153333, study PRJNA577476) | soil metagenome | isolation source: 40 cm grassland meadow soil pre-rain plot 2 | place: USA:California | collected 2015-09-08 | reverse complement strand
CGATCCGCAAAAGTTCGTCAAGTGCTTCAAACAATTGATTACCTTCGCTGCGCATGTGCGAGATGTATTTGCCCTGGTACCTCGCGGCTACCTTGCACAACTCAATCAATTCCTCCGTCTTCGCATAAAACGCAGGTGGATAGATTAGAGAAGTGCCAATACCCAGCGCACCCGCTTCCATTTCTTGCCGGACGAGTTCGCGCATTTGATCGAGCTGTTCTGGAGTGGGCGGCTTATCTTCAAACCCGATCACGTATTCGCGGATTGTGGTCGCGCCAATGAATGACGCGACGTTGCAAGAAATGCCGTGTTTTTCGAGATACTGCAGATACTCCGCGAGCGTGTTCCATTTGATGTCGTATTTGATGTCTGCCTGTGCGCGCAGCATGTGCTCGCGCACCCGATCGTTCACCGGTCCCATCGATTCACCTTCGCCCATGATCTCTGTCGTTACGCCCTGCCGAAGTTCGCTCTGCGAGCGGCCATCCTGATTCAGCGACTCCGTGGACCAGGAAAGCATATTAATAAACCCGGGCGCCACCGCGAGACCGTTCGCGTCGATAACCGTTCTCGCTTTCGCCGACTTGAAATCGCCAACTCCTGCGACGCGATCGCCGCAAATCGCAACATCGGCCTGCCGCGGCTCGGCGCCCGTGCCGTCGTAAACCGTTCCGCCCCGAATGATAACGTCAAAATCTCCGGGCGCTGGCGATGGAGATGGCGCCTGCGCAGAGATCCCAAGCACAATTGTCAGGAACGCGCCGACGCAAAGGAAATATTGTTTCATTCTGCGATTCTAGTTTGGGCGCATTCATTTTCAAAAGGTTGCGAAGGACGCACCGCACTCCAAAGCACTTCATGCGGTGTAGTGTCCACCGTCCTCGGCAGGGCGCTTTCTTGCTGCAATTCTTGCGTTGAAAAAGTGCGCGCTACAGCGCTGGCCGCTAAGAACTTAGCAGTACGCTTGCTTGCCAAGGCAGCACGAATCTCACTATTGACGGTTCACCGGCATCCGCCGGTTGCGCGCTTTACACTGGCAACCGATGGCACTGCGAGGTGCGAATCATAGTGCAAAGGTTTGCTGATCACACCGTCGTGTGACCGGCGGGGGCCAGCAGGCCACACGGAGTCGCGCCCGCGGCTTCGCGAAAGAGAAAGGGAAATTCAGAATTGGAGAAAGGGGAACACCTGATGAAAACGAAAATGAAATCCAAGCGCCACAGTCGAGCATTGCTGCTGTCGATCCTTTGCGCAGGCGTCGTTGCAACTTTTCTGGGCGGATGTGCAGAGGGGCCTTATGTAGCTACGTATGACACCGGTTATTATCCGACCGCGTACTATACGCCGTCTTATTACCGGACATATTCGTACTACGAGCCTGCGTATGACACAACAATCGTACGCTCCGGAGTCCGCTACAACGACGCTTACGGTCCGCGCTATTACGACAGGACCGTCTACGGCGATTGGTAATTGATTTGTGAGGCGCGCTTGGTCGACGCATCGGCGCACATGAACGTGCGCCGATGTGCTCAAACTGCCGTGTAAACCTGCTCCACCTGTAGCCAGGGCGCTACGCGCCGTCAGAGAGAGACGCCTCACAAAGCGTGGCTGCAAAATTTCTTTTATTTGGCTTTGTTTCCGTTGGGCAATCGCATTAAATGAACGGAGGGAGGATTTTGATGAGAGCAGCTGCAAAGACGCAACGTAATCTTGTAGCAACGACGATCTCGTTGCTCGCCACGGGTTTTCTTGCCCTCTCCTTAAACGGATGCGCGGAAACCTACTACGTTGAGACCAACCACACCCCCGAGTCCCGCTACGATATTTATCACGGGCCGTACTATTATCCGTACTATCCCTATCACAGTTATTACGGCGGTGCGTACTACTACGGATATTAACCTTCCGCCTCAAAAGAGGATTTTACCCCTTAGTGCGCGTTAATAGGATGATTCCGGTGTAGCTAATTTCGTAATTTTTCTCGCGCGAAAACGGGAATTCCAGCAACTCAGTCAACGAATGCGTGTTCGGCGGATGGCTTCGTCACAGGCTTCCGGAACCGGTGATGAATTCCATCCGATCGCCAGGAATCGATTCGCCATGAGGCCACCATCGCATCAATTTCGGTGATTGGTTTCACTGCTGTTCATTGTTTAATTCGAAATTGATTTTTACGTCGTAATGATCGCCTTTGATGAGTCCAGTCGGCGGCGCGTCAACTTCAGTCACTCGCTTGGCGATGGTCGCGACAGATTCGTTCACGACGACGTTGGCAGATGCTTTGATGATTTCGAATTTGGAGACGCGCCCATCCTTTTCGATTCGGACCTTGACCAACGTCGAGATCTTGCTGCCGGAAGGGACGCTGGTCGTTGGCTGGATCCATGCACTATAAAAGCGATCGTGCAGCATATTGCCATACCAGCCGAACTCCGACGCGCTGCTTCGGCCCCCCGCGCTGCCGCCTTTCCCTGTTGAATCTGTTTTCCCACTGCCCTTCTGAGACGCAGATGAGGTTTTCGCCGTAGGGTTTTTTTCATTCTTCACTGACTTCTCGTCGGATTTTGTCGAGTTCGACTTCTCTTTTGGCGATGGTTTGGAAGAAGCTTTCGTTAGCAGAATTTTCTTAGGTGTTGGCTTTGGGATTGGTTTTGGCGTTGCCTTCGGTTTTGGCGCGGCAGTTGCCGTCGGCTTTGGCCTGGGTGTGGCCGTGGCTGTTGGCTTGGGTGTTGGTGGTGGCAATTCGATTTCGCTCTTTGCCGTCGTTACCATCGGTTTTTCTTCTTCCGTTTTGTCATCGTTTTGTGGCTTCGGTGAAACGAGCGGAGTCACACGCTCTGCTGGGGGTGATGCCTCGGTTTCCGGTTCACCAGCGGCACCTAACCAAACGATGCTGTCAGGGTTTGATGCTCGCGCCGCCAGACTCCAGCGAATGAGTCCCGCGATGAGCGCAATATGCGCAAGCGCAATCAGGACAATGTTTCGCCAGAACCGGCCATCCTTCGGCATTTATTTTGATTCCGCTCTGGTGGCGATGCCGACTTTGGTGATGCCCGCCCGTTGCACGGCGTCCATTAGCGCAATCAATTTTTGCACGGGCAATTCGCGATCGGGTCGAATCACGACTGCGACATCCGGATTGGTCTGTTTCAACTGGATCAGTTGCGCGGGAAGCGTTTCCAAATCGACTACCTGATTGTTGAACCGGATCATATCGGTGCGATCGATGGATACGGTTTGCACCTGCGACCTCTTGATCGGCGGATTCTTCGCGCCGCTGGATGGGATCACCAGGTTCATGCTGCTTTCGAGCAGCGGTGTTGTGATCATGAAAATGATGAGCAGCACAAACGCTAGATCGAGCAGCGGCGTGACATTGATCTCGCTCAGCGTCGAGAGATTCTGGCGTTGTGAGTAACGTCTCATCGCGATTTCTGAATTGGGTGTTGGAGGCTGGAAGTTGGAAGCTGAGCGTTGCCTGCTGCGATTGAAAAACGCCCAACGCTCAACGTCCAACGCTCAAGGCTCAATGAAACAGTGCTCATCTCCGAAAGGCCGACTCGCGTGCGCCGTGATCGACATACTTGTGCTCGAACTCGGACGCCAGTTCGGCCGCAAAGTTGTCCATCTCCACGATCATCCCGCGAATGCTGGTAACGAGAAAGTTGTATCCGAACATCGCCGGAATGGCTACGCACAGAGCGGTCACTGTTGTAATCAGTGCGCCGGATACGCCCGGCGCCATCGAAACGAGACTGGGCGATCCGGCTTCGGCCACGCCGGTGAAGGCGTCCATGACACCCCAAACTGTGCCGAGCAAGCCAAGAAACGGCGAGCCGCTCACAGCAGTCGCGAGCAAGATCATCTGTGATTCTAGCGAAAGCGCTGTTTCGCCCACAGCGCGTTCCATCGCCGCGTTGACCGCGCCCATTTGCGCAGCTGAAATTTTGTCGGCAATCTCAAGTCGCGCGCGAAACGTGTCGTCCACTTCGGGTGAACCGAGCAAGTGAAACGTCATTTCTTCAGAACCGGCGCGATACACATTGAACAGCGGCGATCCCGGAAAGCGCGCGTGCTTCTCAAACAAGCGCAGCGGTTGTCGATCTTGTCGAAAAGCAGCAATGAACCGCACGTTCTGTTTTCGAGCGAAGCGGATCACGCGCAGTTTCGTGATCATGATCGACCAACTGAAAATCGACGCGACGGCCAGAAGAGTGAGAACGAGTTTTCCTGCGATCGTTGCGTGATCGAACGCAAAGAGGAGACCGCCGGCGGCTAGCAGCGTCGCAAAGAGCATTTCCGCGTCACCGCGATAAGTAATAACGCCGTTTTGCGGAAACGCTACTTGTCATTTCGACCGCAGCGGAGTGGAGAAATCTCTTACTGTCTAAAAATAAGGCCCGAGATGTCTCGCTTCGTTCGACATCACAACCCTACGAGGTCATTCTCTTTGGATACGTTGGTCGGTTTTTCGCCACGACCACGAATGCAATGCCAATGACGATCAGGAAGAACGAAAAAAATTGGCCACGCGTGAAGGGACCGATCAGCTCCGCGTCGGGTTCGCGGAAATTTTCTATGATGATTCGAAAGATCGCGTAGCAAATAAAAAAGAGGCCTGTCAAAACTCCATTGGGCTGGCGAGTGCGCGTCCGTACAAACCACAGAATCGCGAACAGAACGATTCCCTCGAAGAACGCCTCGTAAATCTGCGACGGATGGCGCGGTGAAAGAATGGAGCGCAACGCGGCTGCTACTTCCGGATGGCTGTGCACCGAGGCGATGACTGCATCCGGTGTAGTTAACGACGGATCAATCGATGCGCACGCCGCCACCGCTCGATCCGCCTCCTGAGGATGATCAAGCAGTTCCTTTGGAAATTGCATTGCCCACGGCACATTTGTGATGCGCCCGTACAGCTCGCCGTTGACGAAATTGGCGCACCGTCCAAAAAACAATCCAATCGGCGCAGTGACGACCAGATTGTCGCCGAGATTCGTCCACGAAATTTTGTGTCGATGCGCGTAGTAAAAAGTGAACGCTAAAAGGCCAAACATTCCGCCATGGCTCGACATACCCCCTTCCCAGACGCGCAAGATCGATAACGGCTCACGCAACATCTCTGGTTTGTAGAAGAAAACGTAGCCCAGCCGTCCGCCTATGATCACGCCGAAGAGCGCGCAGCCGGTGATAAAATCGCCTACTCGTTGCGGAGGCAGATCGGCGTACCCGCGTTTGGCCAACCAGAGAAAAAGGAGATAGCTCGAGACGAATGCGAGCACATACGCGAGGCCATACCACCGCGGCCCGACGTTATCGTAGATCCGAAAAATGATCGGATTGAGACTGTGCAGATAATAAGCCAGCATTTGCTTCGCGATTGTCACTGATGTCGCTGGTACCCGCAATTAAAACGCAAGTCATCCCGAACGAAGTGAGGGACCTCCACAAAGCTGGAATCGTCACGCAAGCAATCGTCGAGTGACGTGTCGGCAAACGTGAGATCCTTCGCCGTCTGCGCGACTCAGAATGACAGTACTTTTTTCGCGAGTGATGTGTTCAACACTTTCCGCAGAAATGGTGCGGTACGGCTCACTCGATTTTTTGCGACCCGTTCCGGCGTTCCACACGCCACGACTTCGCCGCCAGCGTCACCTGCTTCCGGCCCAAGATCGACAATGTAATCGGCTTCCGCGATCACGCTCACGTTATGTTCGATCACGATGACGGTGTTTCCCTCATCCACCAGGCGGTGCAGCACCTTGAGGAGCAGCTCGATGTCAGCCATGTGCAGGCCAATGGTGGGTTCCTCGAGCAAATACAATGTCGAGCCGGGCTTGCGCATTTTCCGGATCCGCTCATCCGCTGCGCGGCTGACTCCGCGTTTTAATTGTGTCACGAGCTTGAGCCGCTGCGCTTCGCCTCCGCTCAAGGTCGGGCTTGGTTGCCCCAGCTTGAGATAGCCGAGGCCGGTATCGACAAGCAGCGAAAGCGGCCGCGCAATTTTCGGATGCGCCGAAAAAAATTGCGCCGCTTCTTCAATCGTCATCTCCATCACGTCGCCGATTGATTTTCCGTTGTAGCAAACTTCGAGCGTCTGCGGATTGTAACGGCGGCCGCGGCAGTCTTCACAGGGCACATAACTGCTCGGCAGAAAATTCATTTCCAGTTTGATCACGCCCTGACCTTTGCATGTCTCGCAACGGCCGCCTTCGGCGTTGAACGAGAATCGGCTTGCAGAATAGCCGCGCACGCGCGAAACCGGCAGTTGCGCGTACAGATTCCGAATCTCGTCAAAAACTTTCACGTAGGTGCCCGGCGTGGAGCGCGACGTTTTACCAATCGGCGACTGATCGACTTCATAAACCGCTTCAATCTCTTGCGCGCCGCTGATGAGTTTGAAGAGATCGCCGTTTCCCGCACGTTTCCTTTGGTTTAGCTGCTCGCGCACGGCTGGCCAGATTACGTCGTGCATCAACGTGGATTTGCCGCTGCCCGAAATTCCCGTGATCACCGAGAGCCTCCCGACTGGGAAACGAACATCGATTTCTTTCAAATTGTTGGCGCGCGCACCATGGACTTCGATCCAGTTTTCAACGTCCCGCAGGGAGCGGCGCGATCCGCGGATCGGATGACACAGCGGCGTGCTGAGGCAACGGGCGGTCTCGGAATTCGGATTCTTCTCGATGTCGCGCAGCGCGCCAGTGGTCACCACTTCGCCGCCATGGATACCCGCGCTCGGTCCGAGATCAATGATGTGATCGGCGTGCCGCATTGTTTCGTCATCGTGCTCGACCACGACCAGCGAATTACCCTTGTTTCGCAACGCGGTGAGCGTTTCGAGTAAGCGCAGGTTGTCGCGCGGGTGGAGACCGATGGTCGGTTCGTCCAGCACGTAAAGGACTCCGCGCAAATTTGAGCCAAGCTGCGCGGCCAAGCGGATTCGCTGCGATTCGCCGCCACTCAATGTTTTCGCCGAACGCCCGAGCGCCAGGTAACCGAGTCCAACCTTTTCCATGAAACGCAATCGCTGTTGGATTTCTGGGACAAGACCTGCTGCGATCGCTTGATGGGTGTCTGTGAATTTCAATCTATCAATTCTGCGCATTGCTTCGCTGGCCGAGAGGTTGGTGAATTGATCGATGGTGTGGCCTTGCACACGAACATGGCGCGCCACCGCGTTTATCCGCGAGCCGTGACATCTCGGGCATTCGCGCGCTTCGTCTTCCTCGATCCACTCCGATTCCCGTTCTGCGGCAAGCTCGTTTTCCAGCACAGATTCGCCGTCAGCGCTCGCGCCTGTTTGTACATCCTGGTCCCAGATTTCGCCGAAGCCGCCGCATTCTTCGCAGGCGCCATGAGGCGAGTTGAACGAAAACAAACGCGGATCGAGTTCTTCAAATGCACGGCCACAGCTTGGGCAGCTCATCTCGGTACTCATCACGCTCAGCCGATTTTTTGAATCGAGCAGGCGCGCTGTACCGCGCCCTATTTCCAGTGCGCGCCGGACAACATCGCGCGCTTTCGTGATTCGCTTGCGATCGATCGCGCCCACGAGCACGTCGATGGTGTGTTCCTTGAAACGCTCGAGTTTCCGAAAATGCGAGACCGGCACCAGCCGTCCATCAACGTAAAGCGCGTCGAATCCCTGCCGGTCCGCCCAGCGCGCCACATCGGTATGAAAACCTTTGCGCGCTTTCACGAGCGGCGCGAGCACCTTCAGCGGCCCGCGTTTCGCGGCTCCTTCAATCTGCTTTACGATCGACGCCGCGCTCTGCTTTGCCACCGGTAAATCACAGTCGGGACAAAATTGCGTTCCGGTTTTGGCAAACAAAAGCCGAAGGAAATGGTAAATTTCGGTCACCGTCGCCACAGTGGATTTGCCCCCACCGCGCGTGACCCTTTGTTCAATCGCAACAGTGGGCGGCAATCCGCTAACCAGATCGACGTCGGGCTTTTCAAGTTGCTCGACAAATTGCCGCGCATACGGCGACATGCTGTCGAGAAAGCGCCGCTGCCCTTCGGCGAACAAAATGTCGAATGCGAGGGTTGATTTACCGGAACCGCTCAAACCGGTAATCACCACTAGCTGCTCCCGCGGAATCTTAACGTCGATGTTCTTGAGATTGTGCTCTCGCGCGCCGTGAACGTGGATGGCGCCGTTCCGGCTACTCGCGCGAAATCGTGGAGCCGCTTCCGCCGCTCGCGCGAACTCGATGCTGTCATCCTGAGCGTAAGCGCCGGATCTCTCGAAGTCGTACGCGATTTTTTGAAGTCCCTCCCCAGCTACTTGGTCGAGTCTTTCGCCGCGGTGAAATTCATGCGTTGAAAGTAGCTGGGTCGCAATAATGGGCAGCGCTTTTCTAGATTTCGAAAGAACGTGTCGCAAGAATTGTCCGGTGTGCGAGTTCTCTGTCTCAGCGATCTGCTCGGGAGTGCCTACTGCCACGAGTTCGCCTCCAGCATCGCCCGCTTCTGGACCGAGATCGATGATCCAATCAGCGCACTTGATCACCTCCAAGTTGTGCTCGATCACCACGATAGAATGTCCATTATCGACCAGCCGCTGAAACAACTGCAGCAGCATCGCCACATCATCGAAATGCAGTCCGGTGGTCGGCTCATCGAAGATGAACAAATTGCCAATTGCTTCCCCCGTTGAGTTTTGAGCGTCGGACACTGAGCGTTGGGCGTTTTCTGCCTCTCGTAAGTGCCCGACCAATTTCAGCCGCTGCGATTCGCCGCCAGAAAGCGTGTTGAGGGGTTGACCAAGTCGGAGATAACCAAGTCCTACTTCGTCAAGTACTTTGAGCCCGTTCGAAATTTGAAGCCCTCGCTCATCCCCGAGCTGTGCAAAGAATTGAATCGCTTCACTGACAGTTAACTCCAGGACGTCGTGAATCGATTTGTCATGCAGGCGCACTTTTAGGATGTGCGGCTGGAAACGTTTGCCCTCGCATTCTGCGCAGCGCACGAAAAGGTCGCTCAAAAATTGCATCTCAATCTTTTCAAAACCTGTGCCCGAGCAACGTTCGCAGCGGCCGTTGCCGGAATTAAACGAGAAGGCGCTTGCGGTGAGTCCTTGGGCCATCGCTTCCGGTTGCGCGGCAAACAATTCGCGGACGCGATCAAACAGACCCAGATAAAGAATCGCGGTGGAACGCGGTGTGCGCGCCAGCGGCGCCTGATCGACCATCACTACCTCGCGAACCCGGTGCGCGCCGATCACCGATTTGCACGCCCCCGGTTCTTGATCCGTGGTCTGAGCTTTCGCACGCAGCAGATTCCGATAAAGCACATCATGGACGAGTGTGGATTTGCCGGACCCGGAAACACCGGTCACGCACGCAAACACGCCAAGCGGCAGATCAACATCGATGTCTTTGAGGTTGTGCTCCCGCGCGCCAACGATCTTGATTGATGATGTCGAGTTGCGTCGCGATTTCGGAATCGGAATTGATTTTTGGCCGGTGAGATAGTCGCGGGTGAGTGATGGGTGAGGAGCGTTCGCGAAAAAATCATCGAGCGATCCGTTCCAAACCAATTCGCCGCCGCGTTCGCCGCGGCCTGGACCGAGATCGATCAAACTATCTGCGGCGCGAATGATTTGTTCCTCATGCTCGACCACCAGAAGCGTGTTGCCTTTGTCGCGCAAATTGTGCATTAAGCGCACCAATTGGCCGACATCGCGCGGGTGCAATCCAATGCTGGGCTCATCCATCACAAATAGTGTGTTCACGAGCGACGCCCCGAGGCATGTCGTGAGGTTCACGCGCTGGACTTCGCCGCCGCTCAACGTGCGCGTCGACCGATCTAGCGTGAGATAGCCGACGCCAACCTCGCAGAGGTAGTTCAGGCGCGCGCAGATTTCGTCACGCAGCATCTGAGCGGCTTTGTCACCGGCAGTGATGTCGATTTTGCCGAGAAAGTCCCGCGCATGCGAAATCGAAAGCGCTTGGAAGTCAGGAAGAGCAAGAAGAATTGCGGATTGCAGATTGCGGATTGGGGAAAGTTTGTAATTCAGCGCTTCGGGTTGATATCGGCCGCCGTTGCAACTTGGACATGTGACATAAGCGCGATATCGGCTGAGCAGGACGCGCACATGCATCTTGTACGTCTTGCTCTCGAGCCAGCGAAAAAAGCCGCGCACGCCGTACCAACGATCGTTTTCGTAATCGTCGTCGGCGTATTCGCCGGAGCGCTTTTCTCCGTTAATGACAAAATCCTGATCGACTTTCGGCAATTGCTCGAACGCAACATTGATATCGATGTCCCTGCGCGCGCACACTCGAAGAAGATCCTTTTGCGATTCACCAAATTCTTCGCCGCGGAAAACGCGCACGACACCTTGTTTGATATTCAGCCTGCGATTTGGAATTGCCTTGTTTAGGTCAATGGAAATCGTGCGACCAAAGCCGCGGCACTTCGGACACGCACCGAGCGGGTTATTGAAACTGAAAAGGCCCGGTGTGGGCGGGCGAATATCGAGGTCGCAATAGGCGCAGTGCCAACCGGTGGAAAAGGGAATTTCGGATAGTTTTTGACCTTTATCCTCAGTGCGTTCCGGTTTCCGGTTTCCGGTTTCCGGTATCGGAATGATGTTGGTTTGACCTTTTCCGAAACGGAGCGCCGTTTCGATTGCCTCAACTAATCGTGTACGATTTTCTTCACCGATAGCGATGCGATCCTGAATGACTTGCACGCGCGCGCCGAGCCGCTTGATCTTTTGATCGGCATCTACGCGAACGATTTGGTTATCAATCCAAACGCGCAGATAACCCTGTTGCTGGAGGAAATCGAAGAATGCGCGCGGAGCCGTCTTCGCGGGAACTGCGACCCAAAATGTAATGAGAATATTTCTGCCGACGCAATCGCGCAGAATCTGTTCTGCGATCGACTGCGCAGTTTCTGGCCGAATTTCGCGATTGCAATTCGGACAGAAAGCGCGAGCGACGCGCGGCCAGAGCAACTTCAAATAATCGTTGATCTCGGTCATTGTCCCGACTGTCGAGCGTGATGTCTTAACCGGGCTGGATTGTTCGATGGCGATGGCGGGCGGGATGCCACGGATGTCGTCGACGCGCGGCTTATCCATGCGGTCGAGGAACTGCCGCATATACGGGCTGAACGTCTCGACGTAACGGCGCTGGCCCTCTGCGTAAATTGTTTCGAAGGCCAGGCTCGATTTTCCAGAGCCGCTCGGCCCCGTTACAACCGTCAGTTTTCCGAGCGGAAGATCAACATCGATTCCTTTGAGATTGTTCTGCCGCGCCCCGCGGATTTCGACGCAATCAGTCTGCGCTGGCGCGATAAGGTGGTCTGTTGTCCCAATCTCTGAACCCACTGGAAATATTCGCTGCCAGTCAAGCGGTTCGCAAATTTCCGCAGCACAAAACACGCGTCATCCGAACAACGTGACGGACCTCGCCTACGAAGGTTGCGACATGCTGGGTAGCAAGCGTGAACAATCTCCCCTGTGAGAGGTCCCTCGCTCCACTCGGGATGATAGAGTTCTTATTGTTTAAAACGTGCGACGAGTCCTTCGCGCTGTTCCAGCAATTCTTCCGGCAACACGCCTCCCAGCGAATCGAAAAACTGTTTGTGCTCGGCGATTTCTTTTTGCCACTCCTCGTGGTCAATGCAGAGCAGTTCGGCAACGCATTTGTGATCAATATCCAGTTCGGCCACATCGAGGTCGTGCGGACCGGGCAACCAGCCGATGGGCGATTTCAGCGCACCGCCGCTTTCTTCGCAACGATCGATGATCCACTTCAGCACACGCATATTTTCACCAAACCCGGGCCACAGAAATTTTCCGTCTGCCCCCTTGCGAAACCAGTTCACGCTAAAAATGCGCGGTGGATTAGTCAGCCGCTTTCGAATGTCGAGCCAGTGCTGGAAATAATCGCCGATGTTATATCCGCAGAAAGGCAGCATCGCCATCGGATCGCGTCGCACCTTACCCACAGCCCCGGTAGCGGCGGCGGTTGTTTCCGAGGCCATGGTCGCGCCCAGATAAACGCCGTTGGTCCAATCGAACGCCTGATAAACCAGCGGCACTGTATCGCTACGGCGACCGCCGAAAATGATCGCGCTAATTGGGACGCCTCCGCCTTTCTCAACATCAGGATCGAGCGCCGGATTGTTGCGCATCGGCGTGGTGAACCGGCTGTTCGGATGCGCAGCTTTTTCTTTTGACTTCGGCGTCCAGTCATTTCCGCGCCAATCGATGGCATGGGCTGGTGGGTCGCCGTCTTTGCCTTCCCACCATACGTCACCGTCATCAGTAAGCGCGACATTGGTGTAGAGTGTGTCGTGCGCGATCGATCGCATCGCGTTTGGATTTGATTTATAGCTTGTACCCGGCACCACGCCGAAATAGCCGTTCTCGGGATTAATGGCGTACAGCCGGCCATCTCGAACCTGCATCCACGCGATGTCATCGCCAACAGTCGTCACCTTCCAGCCTTTGAAATGTTCGGGTGGAATGAGCATGGCGAAATTGGTTTTGCCGCACGCGCTGGGGAACGCCGCGGCCACATAATGTTTTTTTCCTTCCGGGGATTCCACGCCGAGGATCAGCATATGCTCGGCGAGCCAGCCTTGTTTGCGCGCCAGATAAGAGCCTATACGCAAAGCAAGACATTTCTTGCTCAGCAGAACGTTACCGCCGTAACCGGAACCGACGGAAATGATCGTGTTGTCCTGTGGAAAATGACAGATGAATCGGCGCTCAGGATTGACGTCCAGTAGCGAATGCACGCCGCGGTTCCACTCCGCGTTTGGATCGTTCCCGAGCCGTTTCACAGCAATCTCACCCATGCGTGTCATGATCCGCATATTCAGAACGACATATTTCGAATCGGTAATCTCGAAGCCGACCTTGGTCAGCGGCGAATCCGGCGGCCCCATGATATAGGGAATGACAAACATCGTGCGTCCGCCCATCGCGCCTTTCAACAGACCGCGAAGTTTCGTGTACGTTTCGCCCGGCTCAGACCAATTGTTGGTTGGACCTGCTTCTTTTTTCGTCGGCGTGCAGACGAACGTGAATTGCTCTACCCGCGCCACGTCGTTTGGATCGGAGCGATGCAAATACGAGTGCGGAACTTTCTTCTGGTTTAGCTTGATCAGAACATTTTGTTTGAGCGATTCAGCGATCAGGAACTCGTTTTCCCGATCCAAGCCGTCGCACCAGAAAATATTTTCCGGTTCTGTGAGGGTGGCAATTTCATGTACCCAATCGAGTACCGCTTGATTGGCTGGCTTTGCGTCACCGATTCCACTCGGCGGGAATATGGCTGGCGCGAGATTTTTCATGGAAGAAGAATGTTCATCTTAACCATGAATGGAGGGCTTCGCCACGTTGAATCGTTGATGGATTGAAGCGTTTCCTGGTGTAACTCCGAAAGCCTTCGCGAGCGAGCGGTGTAACGATTTAGCGAATCACGAATCACGCTTGCGTAGAGGCAATGCGCGGCATTAATTGAAAACATGTTCGGGGTCACCACCTCCGATGATTATCGGCCGGTTGCGTGGATGGGGCGCTATCCGGTGGACGTGACCACGATGCTGGTAGGGCTGCACGTCGCGGTCGCGATTTTCACCGCGATTCTCTATGCGATCGGTGTAGCTCCCATTTTGGCGTATTTACAATTCGACAGCGCGGCAGTTTGGTCCGGTCAGGTTTGGCGCCTTTTCACTTACGCGTTCGTTCACGCGCCGTCGGCGCTCCTCTGGTTCGCCGTCGAGATGTACATGCTGTTCGTTTTCGGACGCGAGGTAGAACGCTTCATTGGGCGGCGCACTTACATCGGGCTGTACGTGATCTTGCTGTTCGCGCCTGCATTACTGCTTACTATCTGTGCCCTCTGGCAGCCCTCCATTCTCTGGGGTTCGACTGCAATACATTTTGGAATCTTCGTTGCTTTCGCGACCATCTATCCGCGCGCGGAGTTGTTCCTGCGGATTACAGCGAAATGGATCGTAGTGATTCTTGCTGCCGTTTACACGTTCCAGCTACTCGCCTACCAGAAGTGGACCGATCTGGTCGTTGTATGGACAAGCATCGGCGCAGCGTTCCTGTTTATCGAGTTCAGCGGCGCGGGGCCGGAGCTTGCCTGGTGGGATGCCCTGAAAACGCGCTTTGCTCCCAAGCCGAAGTTTCGCGTTCTCCCCAAAACGGGAACGACACGTCCTGCGGACTCGGACGACGTTTATGCATCGATTGATCCGATTCTCGATAAGATTTCAAAATTCGGGATGGGAAGCTTGACCGCGAGCGAGCGCCGGCAATTGAATCGCGAGCGCGAGCGACTGCTCAAAAAATCGGAGTGATCCCTGTAGTGACAGCCGTGTCGGCTGCACTTATTTCTTGACACGCAGGCGGCACGCCTGCCTCTACAGTTTTTCGGTTCTCAGGTTAATCGCGATTCGATGATCTGGCACAAAACGTGGAGCAGAAGCTTGTGCGCTTCCTGAATCCGCGCAGTTGAATTGCTGCCCACCAGAAGATCAACATCGGCCATGCCGATAGTCGATCCGCCGTCACGCCCGAGAAGCGCGATCGTTTTTAGCTTCCGCGCCCTCGCTTCCTCCAACGCACGCGCAACATTTTTGGATCTGCCGGAGGTTGTCAGGCAAATGAGCACATCTCCCGGCGGACCAAACGCTGCTACCTGGCGAGCGAAAATTTCATTGAAGCCGTAATCGTTTGCGGCCGCAGTGAGAAGCCCGCCATCGCTCGCGAGACAAATCGCCGGCTGCGCCCGGCGATCCCTGGCGAAACGCACTACGAGCTCAGTCGCAAAATGGGCCGCGTCAGCCGCGCTCCCACCATTCCCACAAACGAGCAATTTATTTCCGGCACGCAAACATTGCTCGATCAGATCGGCAGCTTCCACCATTTGGCCTTCGAGGCTCGAAAGTGAGCGGAGTGTTTCCGTCGCGGCTGCAATGGCGTCGCGAAATTGAGGAAGGTGAGACATTGATTGCAGGCTTTATTTGGAACGGATTGGTGTTGATACAACTTTTCAGCGTTCGAAGCAAAATGAATGATGCCGGCTTGATAAGCATGGAATCAAAATGGCTGCTGGATTTTGG
>WNET01000513.1_pt1 | contig 15148 bp, 16 predicted proteins | sample 5399911 | NCBI WGS metagenome assembly WNET01 (sample SAMN13153333, study PRJNA577476) | soil metagenome | isolation source: 40 cm grassland meadow soil pre-rain plot 2 | place: USA:California | collected 2015-09-08 | reverse complement strand
CACCTCGAAGTTGTACTTTGACTGCTCGACCTCGTTTTGATGATATACATCACCGTAGGTAACGCCATCGACCCACACCAAGTCGAAGACGCTTTCCGTTTGTTGCAGGTACATCGCCAAGCGCTCAAGGCCGTAAGTGAGCTCCCCGAGCACCGGTTTGCAGTCGAGGCCGCCGACCTGCTGGAAGTAGGTGAACTGGGTGACCTCCATCCCGTTCAACCACACTTCCCATCCGAGGCCCCAGGCGCCGAGAGTCGGGGATTCCCAGTCGTCTTCGACAAATCGAACGTCGTTCTTGCGCAGATCGATGCCGAGCGCTTTGAGCGAGCCGAGATAGAGATCCTGCAGATCATCGGGCGAAGGTTTCAGCACCACCTGATACTGGTAGTAGTGCTGCAGGCGGTTGGGGTTGTCGCCGTAGCGCCCGTCCTTGGGTCGCCGCGAGGGCTGCACGTAGGCGGCGCGCCAAGGTTCGGGGCCGATCGCGCGCAGGAACGTCGCGGTATGAAACGTTCCCGCGCCCATTTCCATGTCGTAGGGCTGCAGCAGGGCGCAGCCCTTGCCGCCCCAGTAACTCTGCAGCTTGAGGATCAGTTCCTGGAAGGTGAGCATGAGCGCGGTTACAGCGATGGATTCTACCGGCTTTCCTCAGCCCGACCAACGATCCGGACGCGGCGGAACACGAGTGCCGCGATGAGCGCGAGGCAAGCGAGCACGATCGGGTAGTTCCCGAGTTTCACATAAGGCGTCACACCGGAATGCCCTTGCACCTCACCCTCGAGGACGCCCTCGCTGAACTGCGGCAATCTCGCGACGACCCTGCCGCGAGGATCGATGATCGCAGTCATTCCGGTATTGGTCGCGCGCAACATGGTGCGCCCGGTCTCGAGCGCGCGCATGCGCGATATCTGCAGGTGCTGGGCCGGGGCAAGCGAATCTCCGAACCAGGCGACGTTCGAGACGTTCACCAACAGCGTCGCCTCCGGCAACTGGCGGATGATCTCCTCGCCGAAGGCATCCTCCCAGCAGATGTTCGCCGCGACGAGCTGCCCGGCGAGTGCGAGCGGCCTGGGGTGTTCCGGGCCCAGGGAAAAATCCGAGAGCGGAATCGCGAAGGTCTTCACAATCCAGCCGAAGCCCGGGGGAACGAACTCGCCGAAGGGAACGAGGTGCGACTTGTCGTAGCGCTGCGAAGGCGAAGCCCCCACGCTGACCACACTGTTGAAATAGCGTCCTCCAGGGTCCCGAATGGGCACGCCGATCAGTACGTCGGCGCCACGCTCGGCTGCGATCTTCGCGATGTCTTTCAGGTAGCTCGGGTCGACCGCGTCGAGGAACCGCGGAATAGCGGTTTCGGGCAGCACGATGAGCTGACCCTCGCTCGCTTCGATGAGGCGCTTGTAGATCGACAGAGTCATCGCGTATCGATTCGCCTGAAACTTCAGATCCTGGGGGATGTTTCCCTGGAGCAGCGCAACCTTGAGGGGCGCGCCCTGGAGAGAGGTCCACTCGATCTGCTTGAGCAGATGACCGAGGCCGAAAGCAAAGACGAGCGCCACGCCGCCCGCGAGGCGGGCTTTCAGGGAGCCGGTGGCCACGAGAACGAGCAATCCGGCGCAAAGCACGGTCGCGAACGATACGCCGTATACCCCGATAACGGGAGCAAATCCCGCGAGCGGAGAGTCGACTTGGCTGTAACCGAGGGTAAGCCAGGGCACGCCGGTGAAGACCCAGCCGCGCAACCACTCGAAGAGTGTCCACGCCGCTGGGAACGCGATCAGCGCGGCGGTAAGCGGAGCGCGCACTAGCCGCGCGAGGAACCAGCCGGCGGCGGCAGGATAGAGCGAGAGGATGGCGCAGTAGGCGAGCGTGCCGATCGCAGCGAGTGGCGCCGCCATCATTCCGAAGTCGTGAAGGCTGACGTAGACCCAGGACGCACCGACGCCGAAGAGGCCGACGCCAAAAGCGAAACCTGCCCAGAACGCGGCCTGCGCCGGTGCCCGCAGCCAGATGAGCAGCAGGCCTGCGAGAGTCAAGAACGGAAGCGGGAATACCGCGAGCGGAGCAAAGCCGGCGACGGTCAACGCACCTGCGACAAGAGCCGCGGCAATCGCGGCGAGCGGCGAGTGGAGAAAAGCCTTCAAGCCTTGCCTGGCAGCCGGTGCACCTGAAGGACGTGCAGCCTGCGGCTGTCGGCGCGAAGCACCTGGACGCGCAGGCCGTCGATGGTGACCGCTTCGCCGCGCTTGGGCAGGCGCCCGAAGCGGTTTACCACGAGCCCGCCGACGGTGTCGAAATCGGTGTCGGAGAACTTCGTTCCGAACGCCTGATTGAAATCGGCGATTTCGGTCTGCGCTTTGACGCGGTAGTGGCCCCCTTGCTCGCGCACGATGTTGTCCTCCGAATCGTCGAAGTCGTACTCGTCTTCGATCTCGCCGACGATCTGCTCGAGCACGTCCTCGATGGTCACCAGGCCCGCCACCCCGCCGTACTCGTCGACCACGATCGCCATGTGGTTGCGGTTCGCGCGGAATTCGCGCAGCAGCACGTTCAGGCGCTTGGACTCGGGCACGAAGACGGCGGGCCGGAGCATGTCGCGCACGTTGAACTCTTCCTCGCCGGCGTAGTAGCGCAGCAGGTCCTTGGCGAGCAGGACGCCGATGACGTCGTCGCGATTCTTGTCGATGACCGGGAAGCGCGAGTGCGCCGTGGCGATCACGTGCGGAATGAACTTGTCGGGGGTCTCGCTGACGTCGATCATGTCCATTTGTGCGCGCGGTACCATGATGTCGCGCACTTGCATCTCGGAGACCTGCAGGGCGCCCTCGATCATCGACAGGGCGTCGCCGTCGAGGAGATTTCTCTCGAAGGCGGAGTGCAGCAGCTTGAGCAGCTGCTCGCGGTCCTCCGGCTCGCGCATGAGCAGCGCGGAAAGGCGTTCAAGCAGCGAAGGTTTGTTCGATTCGTCCATGCTTGCAGCGGGCTGGCGCCTCGGGGCCGGTTTTATTCAGCCCCGAGATTCGTCACCCGGAATCGTCGTAGGGGTCAGGATAACCGAGTTTGGCGAGGAGCTTCTTTTCCAGCGCTTCCATGCGTGCGGTGTCGCCCGGCCGGAGGTGATCGTGGCCCTGGAGGTGCAGCAGCGCGTGAACCGTCAGGTGCGCAAGATGCGCCTCCACCGTTTTTCCCTGGGCGAGCGCCTCACGGGCGACCACCGGGGCGCAAAGGACGATGTCGCCCTGCACCAAGCCGCGTCGCAGAGTGTAGGGAAAACTCAGCACGTTGGCCGCATAGTCGCGATCGCGATAGCGACGGTTGAGAATCCGGGCTTCCGCCGCTCCGACGATACGCACGGTGATCTCGGCCGAGCCTTTGAGCGCCGCGCGCACCCAACGGCGGACTTCCGCCAAAGCAGGGACCGGGGCGGCGCGAGAGGCGACCTGAAGGTGGAGCATGAGGCGCGGTTTTCTCAGGCGACGCGGTCGTGCTCGCGGTGCGGCGTCGGGCCAGCCGCGGGACGGCACGGCGGCTACTCGTCCCCGTAACGCTCGTAGGCATCCACGATGCGTTGCACCAGTGGATGGCGGACGACGTCGTCGCTCTTGAACGCGGTGAACGCGATACCCCGCACCTCAGCCAGGATTTTCTGTACCGCCACCATTCCGCTCTTCTGCCCGCGCGCCAGATCGATTTGCGTGATATCACCGGTCACGACCGCCTTCGAGCCGAAGCCGATGCGCGTGAGGAACATCTTCATCTGCTCGGGGGTGGTGTTCTGGGCCTCATCGAGAATGACGAACGAGTGGTTCAGGGTGCGGCCGCGCATGTAGGCGAGCGGCGCGAGTTCGATTGCGCCGCGCTCAAAGAGCTTGCCGGCCTTGTCGAAACCCAGCAGGTCGTAGAGTGCGTCGTAGAGCGGTCGCAGGTAGGGATCGACCTTCTGCGCAAGATCTCCCGGGAGGAACCCAAGGCGTTCGCCCGCTTCGACCGCCGGCCGCACCAACACGATGCGCTTCACGGCATCGCGCTCCAGCGCGTCCACCGCGCACGCCACGGCGAGATAGGTCTTACCCGTGCCCGCGGGACCGATCGCGAACGTGATGTCGTGCTCGAGGATATTCTGGATGTACTGCCGCTGCCTGGGCGTGCGGCCGCGCAGGTCCGCCCGCCGCGTGAGAAGCGGTGTGTCTTCTTTCCCCCGGCCGCGCGAACGGACTTCGATCAGGCCGAGCTGAATGTCGTCCAGGGTGAGGCCGCGTTTGGCGTCCTCGTAGAATTTCTGCAGCACGTCGGCCGCTTGGGCCGCCTGCGCTCCGCGGACCGTGAAGCGCTCGCCGCGGCGCGCAATCGTGACGTCCAGCGCGGTCTCGATTTGCCTCAGGTTCTCGTCCAGTGTCCCGCAAAGATTGGCGAGGCGCTGGTTGTCGACAGGCGAGAGGACGAATTCCAGGGGGCGGGTCTTCAAAGGCCTACGCCGCAACGCGGACCTCGCCGCGCAGCGAGTGAGCCATCGCCGCAGTGACGGTCACTTCGACGAACTGCCCTATGAGCTGCTTGGGGCCGCGAAAGTTGACGACGCGGTTGTCTGCGGCGCGGCCCGAGAGCTCCCCGGCGTCCCTGCGCGAGGCGCCTTCGACGAGGACGCACTGGCGCGTGCCGACCATGCCTTCGCCAATCCTGCTCGCATGCGTATCGATTTTCCGCTGAAGCCGGGCGAGCCGCGCACGCTTCACCTCCTGCGGTGTATCGTCGGGAAGCTCGGCGGCGGGGGTTCCCGGGCGCCGGCTGTAAACAAACGAGAACGAGCTGTCGAAACCGACTTCGTCCACCAGTCTCAGGGTCGCTTCGAAATCCTGCTCAGTCTCCCCGGGGAAGCCCACGATGAAATCCGAAGAGATCCGGATACCGGGTCTCGCGGCGCGCAGCCTGCGCACGATGGCCTTGTACTCGAGGGCGGTGTACCCGCGCTTCATCGCCGCGAGCACGCGGTCCGAGCCGGACTGTACCGGGAGGTGCACCTGCGAAGCGAGCTTTTCGATCCGTGCGTGCGCATCGATGAGACGCTGGGTGAATTCCTTCGGATGCGAAGTGGTGTAACGGATACGCCCGATTCCGGGGATCTCCGCGACGTACTCGAGGAGGAGGGCAAAATCCGCGATCACGCCGTCGGCCATCCTGCCGCGATAGGCGTTGACGTTCTGACCGAGCAGAGTCACTTCCTTGACGCCTTGCTCGGCGAGGTCGGCGACCTCGGTGAGCACGTCCTCGAAGGGGCGGGACACTTCCTCCCCACGGGTGTAGGGGACGACGCAGAAGCTGCAGTACTTGCTGCAGCCTTCCATGGTCGATACGAAGGCGCTCGGTCCGACGACGCGCGCCGGGGGAAGCCTGTCGAACTTCTCGATCTCCGGGAAGGAAACGTCCACCTGAGGTCGGCCGGAGCTTTGCCGGGCGTCGATCAATTCGGGAAGCCGGTGCAGCGTCTGCGGGCCGAACACGAGATCGACATAGGGCGCGCGCGCCACGATGGCCGCGCCTTCCTGGCTCGCGACACAGCCGCCCACGCCGATGAGAAGATCGCGCCGCGCCTGCTTCAGGTGTTTCACGCGCCCGAGATCGTGAAATACCTTTTCCTGCGCCCGCTCGCGCACCGAGCAGGTGTTGAACAGGATCAGGTCCGCGTTTTCGGGCTGGTCGGTGAGCTCGAAGCCCTTCGTCGCGCGCAGGAGATCCGCCATCTTGTCCGAGTCGTACTCGTTCATCTGGCAGCCGAATGTCCGAATGAACAGCTTTTTCGCCATGTCATCCGCCCCCGGGCCTGGGCCGCGCGAGCTCGTCGGGTGTCAGCAGCCACACGCGAAAAATCTGCCCGTCGCGATCCAGGCTGTAGGCGGCCCAGGCCCCCTCGCGCGGAATGGTCACCGGCACGATGATCAGGTTCTGGCGATCGCGGATGATCGCGCCTGCGGCGAGCTGCATCGTTTTGTCGTCCACGGTTACGGCCATCTCTTGGACGTGCCGGATGTAGCCTCGCCTGGAGTCCTGCGGGATCGGGATTGACCGCGTCTGAGCGAGAACCGATACGGCCCAAAGGAGGGCCGGCAGGAGCGCTAGGCATGTGGCGCTGCGTGGGGCCAATGGTCGCTCGCTCGAGGAGAAATGGTGGCGAATCAGGGACTCGAACCCCGGACCTGCGGATTATGATTCCGTCGCTCTAACCAGCTGAGCTAATTCGCCACGGAAAACCGGAAATTATCCTTTTTGCGTCCAAGGGTTGTCAAGGAAGACTCCCTTCGCGGGTACAATGCACGAATGGATTTCGACATCGTCATCATCGGTGGAGGGCTTGCCGGGGCGAGTCTGGCGGCGGCGCTTGCCGAAAGTGGGTTGAGGCTTGCCCTGATCGAGCGCAAGGCGCCGCCTTCGCCGGGTCCCGATTGGGATTCGCGCGTCTACGCGCTGACTCCGGCGAGCAGGGCGTTTCTCGACCGCATCGGTGCGTGGCGGCGCCTCGAAGCCGAGCGGGTCACGCCGATTTACGACATGCGGGTGTTCGGTGACGACGGGCGCTCGCGACTGGATTTTTCCGCTTACGAATCGGGGGCGCTGCAACTCGCAGCAACCGTCGAATCGAGCCGGCTTCACCATGCCCTGTGGCAGGGTTTCGAAGGTCAGAGAAATCTGTCGCTGCTGTGTCCGGCGGTGCCTTCGGAGCTGCGTCGCGCCGCGAACCGCGTCGAAATCGGTCTCGAAGACGGCAAGGTGGTCACGGCGAAACTGGCGGTCGGCGCCGATGGAGCCAAGTCGTGGGTGCGGCACGCCGCGGGCATCGAGGCCCGAAGCGGGAGCTACGCGCAGCTCGGCGTCGTCGCCAATTTCGCCTGCGCGCGGCCACATCGCAATATCGCGTATCAATGGTTTCGCAGCCACGGTGTGCTCGCCTATCTGCCCTTGCCCGACCGGCGCGTCTCGATCGTCTGGTCCGCACCGGAAACGCACGCCCGCGACCTGCTCGCCCTCGCGCCCGCGGCGTTTTGCGCTCGCGTGAGCGAAGCAGGCGGCGAAGCTCTGGGCGCCCTGGAGCCGCTCACGCCGCCCGCTGCCTTTCCCTTGACTCGCATGTCGGTCGATCGCATCGTGCAGGGCAGGATTGCGCTTATCGGCGACGCGGCTCACGTCTTGCACCCGCTCGCCGGGCAGGGAGTCAATCTGGGATTGGGTGACGCGCACTCGCTTGCCGACTTGCTCCGTGGAGCCTCCGACCCGGGAGATCGCCTCCTGCTGCGGAGCTATGAGCGCGCCCGCGCCGAGGATATACTCGCATTGCGCTGGGTCACGGACGGGTTGTTCCGGCTTTTTGATGCGAACCACCGAGTCGCGGCGCGGATCCGGAACTTCGGATTGAACCTGACCAACTCCACTACGGTCGTCAAGACTCTGCTCGCGCGCCGCGCCATGGGAATAGGCGGGGGCCTTCATCACGGGGAACCATCATGAGTTCGCGACTGCCGGCTCTAGTTCTCGCCGCGGTCTTTACGGGGACCGCGCTCGCCGACGAGGCATCGGTGAGGCGAGGCGTCGAAGCCCGCTTCGACGGCATCAAAGTGGACAGCGTGAGCAAGACGTCCTATGCCGGCCTGTACGAGATCGTAGTCGGGGAGACGCTGTTCTATACCGACGAGAAAGTGAACTTCGTGTTCAAGGGCGAGATCATCGACGCGCGTTCTCAGAAGAATCTCACCGAAGAGCGCCAGCAAAAACTTACCGCGATCAAGTTCGAGGATTTGCCGCTCGATCTCGCGATCAAGCAGGTGCGGGGCAACGGCAAGCGCGTGGTAGCGATTTTCGCCGATCCGTTCTGCCCCTATTGCAAGAACCTCGACCGAGCGCTGCTACGCCAGGACGACATTACGATCTATACGTTTCTCTACCCCATTCTTCGGCCCGAGTCGCCGGACAAGGCACGCACCATCTGGTGCGCGCCCGACCGGGCCAAGGCCTACTACGATTTCATGCTGAGCGGCCGGGACCCGGCGGCCGCGCCCTCCTGTAACGCGCCGGTCGATAAGTGGCTTGCCCTGGGTAAGAAAATCGGCGTAAGAGCGACGCCAACCAGCTTTACGACAAATGGGGAGAGAATCCTCGGCGCCCGGCCCGAGGAGCTGGTGAAATTGCTCGACGAGGCCAAGAAATAAACTCTTGAGCGGGCGTACCCCGCTTCAGGGCGTCACGGCGCTTGTCGGAGCGGGTTTCAGGTCCTTCGGGAGCAGGGCCCACATTCTCCCCTGTTGCCGCATGCGGCCCGCTTGGGCGCCCGCCTCGGGGCCGAACCCCCAGAAGAAATCCGCGCGCACCGGATTGCGGATCGCACCTCCCGTATCCTGAGCGAGGACCAGGCGGGTGAGCGGCGTCGCGCTTGCCGGAAACGTCGTCACGAGAAATACCGGAGCCCCGAGGGGGACGTAGCGCGGATCGACGGCGATCGAGCGGCCCGGCGCGAGCGGAACTCCGAGCGCGCCGACGGGGCCGCTCGCCGGGTCGGCGAGTGGCAGCTCGCGAAAGAACACGAAGCTCGGGTTCTGGTTGAGAAGCTCTTCGAGACGCTTCGGATTCGCCGCCGCCCAGGCCTTGATTGCAGGCATCGAAGCTTCGCCGAGCTGGAGTTCACCGCGCTCGACGAGGTAGCGCCCGATCGATTGAAAAGGATGGCCGTTCTGGTCGGCGTACCCGAGACGCAGCGTCTCGCCGCCGTCGAGCTGAATCCTCCCGGAACCCTGAATCTGGAGGAAAAAGGCCTCGATCGGATCGTCGACCCATAGGATTTCCTTTCCGGCGACGGGTGCGGCGCCGCGAGCGATTTCCGCGCGCGAGTAGTACGGCACGACACGTTTTCCCTCGACGCGCCCGCGCAGGCGCATTCCGCGCAGATCCGGGTTGATCGCGGAAAGGTCGACGGTGAGCAGGTCGTCCGGCGGACCGTATAGAGGGTAGACAAACGGCGCGGCCCTGGCGCGGCTGCCGCGCAGGAGCGGTTCGTAGTAACCCGTGACCAGCCCGTCGACCGCGCCGTCCGGGTTTGCGAGACGCCACGGAGTGAAATTTTCCTCCAGGAAGCGCCGTGCCTCCTCGTCGCCCGGCGAGCGAAGCTCCATCGCTCGCGCACACACCCCGCGCCACGCGTCGCGCCAGCGCAGCGCCTGACACGATGCGAGGAAAGCGGGCCAAGCCGCCGCTTGCTCGCCCTCCTTCCAGCCCGTCAGCGCTCCGAAATCGACGGGGTCGAGCGCGTTGATGCGAGGGGCAACGGGGGGCAGCGCAGGACACGGGCATACCCCGTCCGGCGGCGGCAGCAGCGCGCAGCCGGCAATCAAGCCTGCCGCCGCGAGAAAAAACCAGCGCAAGTGCTCTATCATCGGCTTCCGGGGATTAGAGAGGGCATCGTCGAGTGAGTTCCGGGTTGTGGATCATCCTCCTCGAAGCGGGACTCGCCCTTGCGCTCGTCGCGTTCCTCGTGTGGTGGACGCTGCCGCGCAAGCGGGAAAACGAGGACCGCGATCAGCACTAGTGCAACACACGGGGTACCGACAGCGTGAACTGGGGAATCGGTGCGTCGAACTGGGTACCGTCTTCGGCCACCATCTGGTAGCTGCCTCGCATCGTCCCGACCGGCGTCGCGATCGCGGTGCCGCTCGTGTACTCGAAGCTTTCTCCGGGTTTGAGCAGCGGCTGAGCGCCCACTACGCCCGGACCCCGCACTTCCTGCACCTGGTTGTGGCCGTCGGTGATGATCCAGTGTCGCGAGATCAGCTGAGCGGGGAGGCTTCCGTTGTTGCGGATCGTGATGGTATAGGCGAAGACGAAGCGGGCGTTCTGCTCGTCTGACTGTTCCGGAATGTATTGCGTCTGCGAGGAGACCGCGACCTCGTATTTTTTCTCCGCGACCATGCGGTCATTCCACACGAAATCGCGCGGACTGACAAGGGCGGGATGGTCGCCGTTTCATGCGGCTCCGGGCAAATCCAAGTAGAATTTCCGGCGATGGCCGCGCGCACGTTCCGAATTGCACCGAGCATCCTGTCGGCAAACTTCGCGCGGCTCGGCGATGAAGTGGCTGAGGTTGTCGCGGCCGGAGCCGACATGATTCACTTCGACGTGATGGACAATCATTACGTCCCGAATCTCACCGTGGGACCGGTCGTGTGCGAGGCAATCCGCCCGCTTACCGAAAGCGTGATCGATGTGCACTTGATGGTCAGACCGGTTGATCGGATCATTCCGGATTTCGCCCGCGCCGGAGCCAACATCATCAGCTTCCACCCGGAAGCGAGCGAACATGTCGATCGGACCGTCGGGTTGATCCATGACTCGGGCTGCAAGGCGGGCCTCGCGTTAAACCCCGCGACGCCCTTGTCCTGCCTCGATCACGTCTTGCACAAACTCGACCTGGTTCTCATCATGTCGGTGAATCCGGGATTTGGCGGACAGCAATTCATCTCCCACGCTCTGGAGAAACTGCGCAACGCGCGCAGGAAAATCGACGACCTGGGGCGCGCAATCATGCTGGAAGTGGACGGCGGTGTGAACGCCGGGAACATCGCCGGAATCGCGCGCGCCGGGGCGGATACCTTCGTCGCGGGTTCCGCAATTTTCGGCTCGAAGGACTACCGGGCGACCATCTCGCAGATGCGAGACGCGCTCAGGTCCGTCGGCTAGAGACGGGTATCGCGGAGTACCGCGCGGCCGCGCCGAGAGGCCGAAATGGGATCGTTCATTGAGGAGATTCAGGCGATCGTCGGACCGGCGGGCCTGATCACGTCGCCGATAGAGATCGCGCCCTACGCTACGGATTGGCGAAAGCGCTACCTTGGCAAGGCTGCAGCCGTTGTCAGGCCGGCGTCCACCGCCGAGGTGGCCGAGGTGGTGCGCGTGTGCGCCGGCTCGCGTACGGTGATCGTCCCCCAAGGGGGAAATACGGGCCTTTGCGGCGCGGCGACCCCGGATGCAAGCGGTACGCAGATCGTCCTCAATCTCTCGCGAATGAACCGGATCCGCGAAGTCGATGCGCGCAACAGCACCATGACTGCCGAAGCCGGCTGCGTGCTGGCCAACCTGCAAAGGGCGGCCGAAGAAGCGGGGCGCTTCTTCCCCTTGAGCCTTGCGGCAGAAGGCAGTTGCGAAATCGGCGGCAATCTTTCCACCAACGCGGGCGGCACTGCGGTACTGCGCTACGGCAATGCTCGCGAGCTCGCGCTGGGGCTCGAGGTCGTGCTGCCCTCCGGAGAGGTATGGGAGGGCTTGCGCGGCCTGCGCAAGGACAACACCGGCTATGACCTGAAGCAGCTTTTCATCGGTGCCGAAGGAACGCTGGGTGTGATCACAGCGGCGGTCTTGAAGCTCTTTCCCCTGCCCAAGTCTCATGCCACCACAGTGGTGGCCCTGCAAGGTCCGGAAAAGGCTCTGGTACTCCTGGAGCGGGTTTTGGAAGCCTGCGGCGAGAGGCTCACGGGCTTCGAGCTATTCTCCGACTCTTGCCTCTCGCTCGTGCTGAAGCACTTCAGAGATACTGCCGCGCCTTTCCCGCGCCGGTTCCCTCACTATGTGCTGATGGAACTCTCCGACACGCAGTCCGGTGGAGGTGTCAGGGCCCTGGTCGAAAGCGTGCTCGAAGCGTCTCTCGAGGAGAAAAGCGTTCTCGATGCGGCGATCGCTCAGAACGAAACCCAGGCGCAGGCTTTCTGGAAGCTGCGTGAATTCATCTCCGAAGCGCAGGCCCATGAGGGCCCGAATATCAAGCACGACGTGTCCATTCCCATCTCGCGCATTGCCGATTTCATTTCGGCGACGGACGCGAAACTCGCACGCGCTCATGCGGGCGTGCGCATGGTGACGTTCGGACACCTCGGCGACGGGAACCTTCACTACAACGTATCGGCTCCCGAAGGGGTTGCCCCCGATGTTTTTGTCAAGGATACGGCGGCGATCAATCGCTTGGTGCACGACAGCGTGGCGCGTTTCGGGGGCTCGATCAGCGCCGAGCATGGGCTCGGTCAGCTGAAACGCGATGAAATCCAGCGCTACAAGTCACCTCTCGAGCTGGACTTGATGCGCAAGCTCAAGCGGGCTCTCGACCCGCACGGCATTATGAATCCCGGCAAGGTGCTCTAGCTGGACAAGCTGCGCAAGGGTGTTATAGAGTTCGCCCTCCGAACGAGACGCAAGGTAAGTCAACCGTGCTCTTCGAAAACGCCGGGAAACGGGTGCAATCGCGCAGCTGGCGCTGGCGGCGCAGCTAGCCTGCAGTCGCTCGCGCGCCCCGCGCGCACCCGCAGTACCCCGCAACGTTTTCGTGGAGCAGTCATGACCGAAGCAGAATTCCAGCGGCTTGCCGCTCAAGGTTTCAACCGCGTCCCGCTCCTCGCAGAGACCTTCGCCGATCTCGAGACGCCGCTATCGCTCTACCTGAAGCTTGCCAATCGCTCCAACACCTATCTGCTTGAGTCCGTAGTGGGCGGGGAGCGCTTCGGGCGCTATTCGTTCATCGGGCTGGCGGCTCCGGTAAGGCTGCGGGCGGTCGGGAGCCTGGTGACGGTGATGCATGGGGACGTCATAGCGGAGAAGTCCCGGGCCGCCGATCCGCTCGCCTTCGTGCGCGAGTTCCTATCGCGCTACCGCGTCGCGGAGCTCCCCGGCTTGCCCCGGTTCTGCGGGGGTCTGGTCGGATATTTCAGCTACGACACGGTGCGGTGGATCGAGCCGCGGCTCGCCGGAGGATGGCTCAAGCCCGATGCGCTCGGCTGCCCGGACATGCTGTTGCTGGTGTCCGAGGAGCTTGCCGTCATCGACAATCTTTCGGGCAAGCTCTATCTCGTCGTCTATGCGGACCCGACCAAGCCGCGCGCCTGGTACGACGCTCAGGCGCGCCTGCGTGAACTGCTGGGGGCGCTGCGGCTGCCCCTTTCCCTTCCTGCCGAGCCGCGCGAGGGTCAAGCCGAAATCACGTCCAACTTCGGCGCCGACGCCTTTCGCGACGCAGTCGGTCGCGCTATCCGGTACGTCCACGACGGCGACGTCATGCAGGTGGTGCTGTCGCAGCGGTTGTCGCGCCGCTTCGCCGGGTCGCCACTTTCCCTGTATCGGGCTCTGCGCTCGATCAACCCGTCGCCGTACATGTTTTATCTGGATTTCGGCGATTTCCAGGTGGTTGGAGCCTCGCCGGAGATTCTAGTGCGCCTGGAGCGCGGCACGGTGACGGTGCGCCCGATCGCGGGCACGCGGCGGCGCGGCGGAGCGCACGAAGAGGACCTCGCGCTTGAGCACGAGCTACTCGCCGACCCCAAGGAGCGCGCCGAGCACGTGATGCTCGTCGATCTCGGCCGCAATGACGTCGGTCGCGTGGCGGTGACCGGAACCGTGCGCCTGACCGAAAACATGCTGATCGAGCGCTACTCCCACGTCATGCACATCGTGTCGAACGTCGAAGGCAGGTTGCGCGAAGGGCTGGATGGCATCGATGTCATGCGCGCGGCCTTTCCGGCGGGGACGGTGAGCGGGGCGCCGAAGGTACGCGCTATGCAGATCATCGACGAGCTGGAGCCCGACAAGCGCGGCCTGTACGCCGGCGCGGTTGGCTATCTTGGTTTCAACGGCGACATGGATCTCGCCATTGCGATCCGCACTGCCTTGGTGAAGGACGGCCGGATGCACGTCCAGGCTGGCGCGGGGATCGTCGCTGACTCGGTGCCGGAAAGCGAATGGCAGGAAACGCGCACCAAGGCGCGCGCCATACTCCGCGCGGCCGAGATAGCCGAAAACGGGATGGAAAAGCTGGTGGCCGTATGACCTCGGAGCAGAGCCCTCGGCGGGCAGAAAGGGTTACCGCCGGCGAGGTTTGCGTTCAGCGGCAGGCGACCGGCCGGAGCGGGCACCGGTCCGGGTAGTTCGTGCTGTACTTCATCCGCCCCTGCATGTCGAAATGGATCTCGGCGACGTAGGTTTGCACGCCGTCCATGTAGCGGTAATCCCAAACCTCCTCTTCAAGCCTGGGGAAGACCGTGGTCATGAACGGCCTGCCGACGCGGCGCTCGACTTCCCCCTTGGCGGTCTGAGGGGTGATCGGAGCGAAGTCGCTCGCTTGCAAAGTCCATTTCGGACGAACGCCTTCCTGGGCCGCGCATGCGGTGAAAACCGCAGCCGCGGCGCAAAGGAGAACGGATCTTCCCACGTGGATCAGCGCCTCCACTTGGTGGACCCGAGGACGCTCAGCGGCACCCGACCGGTCCCAGCCCGCACCGGTCCGGGTAGGTCGTCATGTACTTCGTTCGCCCCCGCATGTCGAAATGGATCTCGGCAACGTAGGTTTTCACGCCGTCCATATAGCGGTAATCCCACACCTCCTCGCCGAGATTCTGAAACACCATAGTCATCAGCGGCCTGCCGACGAAGCGCTCGACGTCCTGCTTTCCCGTCTTCTGGGGTGCGATCGCGGCGAAGTCGCCTTCGTGCAGCGTCCACTTTGGACGGACTCCTTCCTGTGTGACGCATCCGGCAAGGGCAGCCGTCGCAGCGAGGGCATAAAACAGGCTTAATCCTTTCATTTGCTCTCTCCTTTCGGGTCGGACCGGTCAATCGACCGATCGTCACGGATAGCCAGCTGACTGATCGGCAAACACCTCCCGGGCCAGTTGCATTCCATGCGGCCTGCGGCCGGTGATTGACGGTTCGGCGTCTGTACTTTACATGCACACACCCGCCGTGGCTATAATCGGGGTCGTGAATCAGCACCTCCTTTTCCCCGCCTTTCAATGGCGTTGGTGCCAGCCAACCGCCTGAACTTCCCTTGTTGCCGCGCCGAGCGGATCTCGGCCACCCGAATCACCTCCTCGAGATGCGAATGCGGGTAAGACTGCGGGTATCCTTTTACTCATGCGTGTGGATACTCTGCGGATTCAATAGATAGGACACTCATGATCCTGATGATCGACAACTACGACTCCTTCACCTGGAATCTGGTGCAGTATCTGGGCGAGCTGGGCGCCGACGTCAAGGTGTTTCGCAACGACGAGATCGCGGTGGCGGACATCGCTGCGATGAGACCGAAAGGCATCGTCATTTCGCCCGGGCCCTGTACTCCCGATGAAGCGGGGGTCTC
>WNET01000510.1_pt1 | contig 15188 bp, 10 predicted proteins | sample 5399911 | NCBI WGS metagenome assembly WNET01 (sample SAMN13153333, study PRJNA577476) | soil metagenome | isolation source: 40 cm grassland meadow soil pre-rain plot 2 | place: USA:California | collected 2015-09-08 | reverse complement strand
ACTTCGAACGAATTGCCATCGAGCGTCAAACGCTTGCCAACCACGGAAGGATCACCGGCAAAATTCCGCTGCCAGAACGAGTAGCTGATGTTTGCTCCCGCCACGCCGCAACCGGGCTGGTCATCCTCGGGACCAAGCAGCCTCCCTAGGATCGGCTCGACGCCAAGGACGTGAAAGAAATCGCCGCTAACGCGGATGCCTTTTGCTTTGCGGACTTCCCCGCCGGTGGCCAAGTTGAATCGCTGGTCGGACCACACGGCAATTTCGGCGAATCCCTCCTGGCGCTTGCGGATCTGCTCCCACATGGGAAAGGTGAGCTGGGAATACTGGCTCGAAAACTGTCCGGAACCCCAATGACGGTCGGCAATGCGGATCGTCCCCAGCTGCTGGGGATTCTTGACCGGAATGGCGCGGAGGCGAACGGAGTCGATAAGCTGGAAGATGGCGGTGTTGGCGCCAATGCCGAGCGCGAGGGTGAGGACGGAGATGATGGTGAAACCGGGACTGAGGCGAAGAAGCCGAAAGGCGTGGCGAAGGCTTTGCCAGAATGAGGCCATCTCAACCCCCTGGGAGTATAAGACGACAGGGGAGCAAGAATGTCACGTTGCGGCGTTAGGAAAAAAGGGCGGGCTGAAACCCGCCCCTACACCGGTCTATCAGGGTTGAGGGCGCGCAGGCTGCGGCTTGGGCAGGGGCTTGCGCGGAATCATTTCGTCGCGATTGGCGGTCAGGTAGACGAAGGAAGCGACGATCACGGCCATTTGCTTCATGTCCGGCTCCTGGATGCGCTCGTAGACGTCCATGTTGGAATGGTGGGTGCGCGAGTCGTAGTCCAGAGGGTCCTGGATGAATTGAAAGCCGGGGAGGCCGACGGCGTTGAAGGCCAGGTGGTCGGTGCCGCCAGTGTTGCGGATGGTGAGCGTGTTCATGCCGAGATCGTGGAACGGTTCCATCCATGCAGAGAAGATGGGGGCCACCATTTCGTTTCCCTGGAGATAAACGCCGCGAATCTTGCCCGTGCCGTTGTCCACGTTGTAGTAGGCGTCGAGTTTGGCGTGTTCGGGAGAGGGCTTCATCACTTCGGGATCGGCGAAGTGCTGCTTGACGTAGGCACGGGAACCGAGCAAACCCTGCTCCTCTCCGGTCCACAGGCCGATGCGAACCGTGCGACGCATCTTAAGACCGGTGGTCTTGAGAATGCGGATGGCTTCGAGCATCACGGCAGAGCCTGCGCCGTTGTCCGTGGCACCGGTGCCGCCGTGCCAGGAATCAAAGTGCGCTCCGAGCATGACGACTTCGTCGGCTTTGGCTTTGTCCGTGCCAGTGATTTCGCCGATGATGTTGAAGGAATTGAGATCGTCGTCGTAGAACTTGTTTTCGATATCGAGCTGCAAGGTGACAGGCACTTTCTTATCGAGCATGCGATAAATGCGGCCGTAGTTTTCGCTGGCAACAGCGACGCGCGGAGGCGCCGGCGGGTCTTTCTCCTTATCGCGGCCGCCCCCCTGCTGGACGAACACGGTTCCGTCGTCGCTGCGGGAAGGCTCGATCCAGGCGGCGACGCCTTCGTCAACGAGAAACTTCTGTATCTTGAGACTTAATTCGCGTTGGGCGCGGAATTGCGCGGCACGGTCTTCGGCGTTCGCCACGGGCACCGGCTGGGTGGCAAGCTCCGCCAACTCGCTGTCCGTGTAGCGGTGCGCTTGCGGCTCGAAGCGCTCGGGATTTTCGGGGAAGGCAGCGGTCAGGACAAACTTTCCTTTCAGCTGGCCTCGGTACTTGGCGATGTCTTCCTCTTTCAGGATTGGCGCGAGGACGGCAGCTGCGGTTACCGGACCATTCGTCCCCGGTGTCCAGGCCTTCGGATAGGCAATCAGCGGAAACGGGCGCGGGGATATCACCTGGGCGGAAAAGCGTTCGTTGGACCAACCGCGGCCGAACGGTCCCCAAGGCTCGAGATGGACGTTGGCAAGCTGCCACTCTTTCATCTTGCCGGTAGTCCAATTGGCGGCTTCCTTGATGTCCGGAGAATTCGTAAGACGCGGGCCGTAAACGTCGGTCAGGTAGCTCATGATTTCCATTACTTTGGAATCGTTGAAGCCTTCGTCCTTGATTTGATGGATGGCAGACAACTCTGACTGGCCGGGAGCTTGCGCCGCCAAAGGCAAAACCATCAAGGAGACTACGAATACCGCTAGCGCACTCGCATACTTTCGCACCATCGTCCTCCGGTCGCTGTATTTTCATTCTCGTTTGTCAGGAAATCACCCTGGGGAAGCAGCCGCTTTGCATGTGACGCCGTTGACCGCCATTCGGTTTCATTTGCGATGACGTTAAACACGACAGAGCAGCGCAAACCCTGCGCTACAGTAGTAAGAAGTTACGGCTGGAGAGACAAAAAATATTTTTGCTGAGGCGCATTTTTTCCTTGCATGCACGGGCAACTCTTGTATGCTGCGAATGCGAACTCGCTTTATCGCAGCAGCAGGAGCGAGTTTCCCATAGGAGGACGAGAGTAAAAATTGAGTTCTTTAAAGCTTCCCGCTCGGCTACCTCCCCAGGCAATTCCAATTGCAAGAAAAAGAATCGCTAAGCTCACGCTCTGGCCGCTCGTGGCCGCCACTTTTTTCATGGTGTCCGGCGGCACCTACGGCACGGAAGAAATTATTCACGGCGCGGGGTACGGCGGCGGGATCTTGATCCTGTTGTTTCTGCCGGTGCTGTGGTGCCTGCCGACGGCGTTCATGATCGGGGAGCTGTCAAGCGCGCTGCCGCAAGAGGGAGGGTACTACGCGTGGGTGCGGCGCGGTTTGGGGAACTTCTGGGGCTTTCAGGAAGCGTGGCTTTCGCTGGCCGCTAGCATTTTTGACATGGCGATTTACCCAACGCTGTTTGTTTTTTATTTGAAGCAGATGTGGCCATGGTTTGGACTTGGGAATCACGGAATCTACGCCGGGCTCTTTGTAGTGGCTACTTGCGCGGTTCTGAATCTTGCGGGAATTCGCGTGGTGGGAATCACTTCCCTGTGGCTTTTCTTCCTGCTGTCGGCGCCGTTCGCGCTGATTGTAGTGCTGTCGCCGCTGAAAGTGGGCGCACTGGCAGAAGCCCATGGCGTGCCGGCGGCTAGCGGGTTGAGCTTGCTCGGCGGCGTGCTAGTGGCGATGTGGAATTACATGGGCTGGGATAACGCGTCGACGATTGCAGGAGAAGTCGAGCGGCCACAAAGGACGTATCCGAAGGCCATGATTGCGGCGGTGATCCTGGTGGCGCTGTCCTACGTGCTGCCCTTTGCAGGGGTGTATTTGACGGGCGTTCCGTCTTCGATGTTCGGAGGCGACGGCTCGTGGGCTGCGGTGGCGGGAGCGATTGGCGGGAAGTTCCTGGGATTCGCATGGCTAAGATTCCTGGTCATCCTTGGCGGGATGATGAGCGCGTTCGGGATGTTCAATGCGCTGGTGATGAGCTATTCGCGGCTGCCGCTGGCGATGGCGCATGACGAGATGCTGCCAAGATTTTTTGACAAGGTGAGCGTGCGGACTCAATCGCCGTGGGTGGCTATTCTTTTTTGCGCGGCCTGCTGGGCGCTGTGCCTGGGGCTGGGATTCAAGCGGCTCGTGACGCTGGACATTGTGTTGTACGGGATCAGCCTTATGCTGGAATTCGTGACGCTGGTGGCGCTGCGCATTCGCGAGCCGGAATTGAAGCGCAGATTCCGCGTCCCGGGCGGGATGTTCGGTGCGGTTCTCGCCGGCGTGTTTCCGCTGGCGCTGTTGAGCCTGGCAATGGTGGAGAGTAACCATGAGACCGTGCTGGGCATGAACGGCCTCTTGTTCGGAATGCTCATTATCGTGGCCGGGGTTTTGATGTATTTTGTCACCGGCAAATTGAAGATTCGCAGGTCGAAACCGGTGTTGGTGAAAAGCGTCGAGGAGTTGGAAACAGCCTAGGAGATTCTTCATCTGAACTATTCCCTGACGCCCGGTTCGAAAGAGCCGGGCGGTTTTGTCAGGCGCCTAGGATATACTCAGCAATCTTTGGGAAAGCTTCCTTTTGCCAGGAGACTGCTGACGTGAAACTGCGCCGCTTCGCTTTTGCATTGCTAGTTGCCCTATTCGCGCTCGCTGGTTCGGTTCGGCTGTTGGCCGGACGTGACGCGCCTAAGCAATACGATCCAAAATTATTTCAGGAGCTGCGGTGGCGACTGATCGGGCCATCGCGCGGAGGGCGCGTGCTGGCAGTGACGGGCGTGCGTGGGCAACCGGAAATTTTCTATTTCGGAAGCGTGGGCGGAGGCGTTTGGAAAACGAATGACGCGGGGCGAACGTGGAAGCCCGTCTTCGATTCGCAGTCCATTGCATCGATTGGGGCGATTGCAGTAGCGCCGTCAGATTCGAAGGTGATTTATGTCGGGTCGGGCGAAGCCGACATGCGGTCGTCCATTTCGTACGGAAATGGGATGTACAAGTCGGCGGATGGCGGCAAAACGTGGGCGCACATTGGACTGGAGGATTCGCGGCAGATTGGGCGGATTCTCGTGGACCCGCGGGACGCAAACAAGGTTTTCGTCGCCGCCCTGGGGCATGCTTACGGGCCGAACCAGGAGCGCGGCGTATTTCGGTCAAGGGATGGCGGAAAGAGCTGGCAAAAGATTCTGTTTCATGACGAAAACACCGGCGCGATTGATGTAGCGTTCGAACCAGGAAATCCAAAAACGATTTACGCATCGCTCTGGCAAACGCGAAGGCCGCCATGGAGCGTCTACCCTCCCTCGAACGGACCGGGAAGCGGGCTTTATCGGTCGATTGATGGAGGCGATCATTGGGAACGCGTGAGCGGGCAAGGATTGCCAACGGAAGGGCTTGGACGAATTGGCATAGCGTTCGCACCAAGCAATCCGCGGCGGATTTATTTGATCGTGGACGCGAAGGAAGGCGGGCTGTTTCGTTCGGATAATTCTGGACAGAGCTGGCTACGTGTTTCGCACGATCGGCGAATCTGGCAACGCGGTTGGTATTTCGGGGAAGCCAGCGTGGATCCCAAAGACCCCGACACAGTGTATGTTCCGAACACTACGGCTTACCAATCGCATGACGGAGGGAAAACGTTCGCGGCATTCAAGGGCGCTCCTGGAGGCGATGACTACCACGAACTTTGGATCGATCCGGACGAGCCGCGCCGGATGATTCTCAGCTGCGATCAAGGCGCGATCGTGACGCGCAACGGCGGAGAAACATGGAGTTCCTGGTTCAACCAGCCAACAGGGCAGTTCTACCATGTGGTGACGGACAACCAGTTTCCGTACTGGGTATATGGCGCCCAACAGGATAGCAATGCGATAGCCACGCCCAGCCGCAGCAGGTATCGCTCCTTGAATTTTCACGATTGGCGCCCGATCGACGCCGGCGATGAAAGTGGCTACATCGCGCCGGATCCGCTGAATCCCGGCGTCGTGTTCGGCGGGTTTGTCGCGCGCCAGGATTTCAGCGACGAACAGGTCCAGCAGATGCCGCCGACGTTTGGGCAACCGGGCAAGTACCGGCGCACGTGGACGCTGCCGCTTGTGTTTTCGCCAATCGATCGGCACGTACTGTACTTCGGCTCGCAAGTTCTATTTCGGACGGCGGACGGAGGAAACTCGTGGCAGGTGATCAGTCCCGACCTCACGCGCGAAGATGCGGGTGTGCCGCCAAATCTGGACGCCACGACGGCTGCGGATACGCCGAGGGGCAAACGCCGCGGCGTTATTTATACAATTGGACCATCGTATGTGCAAGCCGGAGAAATATGGGCAGGAACGGACGACGGGCAAATCCAACTGACGCAAGACGAAGGAAAAACCTGGGAGAACGTTACGCCGCCGGAATTGACGCCCTGGAGCAAAGTGACGCACATCGAAGCGTCGCATTCGGATGCGGGGACAGCGTATGCCGCGGTGGACAGGCATCGTCTTGACGATTATCAGGCGTATCTCTATCGCACGCGCGATTTCGGAAAGAGCTGGCAACGCATCTCGGATGGGATTCCCGAAGGCAGCTTCTTGAATTGCGTGCGGGAAGATCCTGCCCGGAAAGGTTTGCTGTACGCTTGCACGGAAAAGGGCGCCTACGTTTCGTTGAATGACGGAGACGATTGGGAGTCCTTGCAGCTCAATCTGCCGGTGACGTCGGTGCGCGACCTGGTCGTACACGAAAGCGACTTGGTGATTGCGACCTTTGGCCGTTCATTTTGGATTTTGGACAATGTGACACCGCTGCGGCAGATGGACGCGCATGTCGCTGCAGCCGATGCATGGCTCTTTAGGCCTGAAGCCGCGATTCGCATGCGGACAGGATCGGACCAAGGCACGCCAGTGCCCATGGATGAATTCTTGGCCGCCAACCCGCCCGAAGGCGCGGTGCTCGATTATTACTTGAAGGAAAGAGCGTCAGCGCCGATTCAGCTGGAAATCTTCGACTCCGAAGGAAACCTGGTGCGGCGATTCGCGAGCGATGACGTCTTGCACAAGACAAATCCCAACGACGTGCCAATTCAAATGGAGTGGGTGCGCGATCCGAAACCTCTTCTGGCGGAGGCGGGCATGCACCGATTCGTCTGGGACCTTCGCTATGCGATGCCGAAGGGCGTGCGCAGATCGTTCTGGGGCCCGGCTGGACCACTGGCGGCACCCGGCAACTACACCGTGAAGCTTACTGCTAAGGGCAAGAGCAGTACGCAACCACTGACGATCAGGCTGGATCCGCGCGTGAAAACGCCACAGGACGCCCTGACGAGGCAGTTCGGCCTGGCGTCGAAACTTGCAGCGCGATTGGGCGAAGTTTCCATGGGGGTGCAACAGATCGGCGATTTACGAAAGCAAATCGACGTACGCAAGAAGGATGCCAGCGGCAACAGTGAACTTCTGACGGCTTTGCAGGAGCTGGAGAAGAAGGTTGAGGAAGCGGTCGAGCCCGATAGCGATGCGGATTTTGGATTGTTTGGGCAAGCTTTGCCAAACAAGGAGCACGAAACTCTCCCTCAAGTTGAGGGAGCGCTCACTCGGCTCTTGGTCATTGTGGACAGCTCCGAACTGGGTCCAACGACGGATGCCGCAACGGCCAGCGCAAGGTGGGAAGAGGCTGCGCAAGAGACGCTGGCACATTGGGCCGCTTTCCAAAAGGAAGATCTGGCAAGTGTTAATGCCTTGCTCGAGAAAGTCAAACTGAAGCCGCTGTTCCTTGCCCCGATGAATCCCTGAGATGCAGCCGGCGGCGCGAACCGAGGGACGGATTTGGTATGCTGTTACGGGTGAGCAATATCTTCCGAATGAAGTTTCTCTCTTTGATTGGGCTGCTGTCCGTGTCGGTTCTGGCTGCTGTGTTGGTCTCTGCGTCGCCAACTCTTTCGCAAGCGCAACAACCTTCGCCTGGCGTGCCGGCGGCGACAAGCCCCACGGCCTCTCCTGGCCTCGGGGGTGCGGTAGGAACAGCAGCCTCCGCGTTTGGCGCGCAAACGCAACAATCCGGCCTCAACATCGTTGTGCTCGATCCGGCTCATGGCGGTACGGATCCAGGCGCGCGCGGCACAGGGGGCATCCGCGAAAGCGAGATTGTTCTGGATTTTGCGGTTCAGGTTCGACGCGCGCTGGAGTTGCAAGGCTTTCAAGTAGTGCAGACGCGGCAAGGAAATGAGAATCCTTCGTTTGACGATCGCTCCACAACCGCCAACGCGCAACGTGGAGCGGTATTCGTCACGCTACACATCTCATCGACGGGACTGCCGGGCACGGCGCGCGTATACGTGAACTCGGATTTGCCGGCGGTTGCGAATGCCAGCGGCCTGATTCCTTGGGACCGCGCGCAGGCACCGTTTCTTGGATTGAGCAAGTCATTTGGCGATCTGGTGCAGGGATTTCTCGCCCAGCGTTTCAAGGGTTCGCCGGATACTGCACAGTCCGCCAGCGTGCGCCAGCTTCGAACCACGGCAGCGCCGGCCATCGCCGTGGAAGTCTCCAGCGTGACGGTGGAGGACCGCGCCGACCTGGACCGCATGGCCCCAGGTGTGGCGGACGCCATCGCGCGTGGAGCTGCGGCGTTCAGGCCATCCTATGTTGTTCCGAGTGCGCCTGGAGCACTACCATGACGCCAAGCTGGAGATTCTGGCTGATTGGCGGGCTAGTTGTCGCCGTGCTTGCGGCCGCGATTTATTTCCCAATACTCCGCAGGCGAGTGAAGCGCGCTGCAAGGCTCCAGCAGCAGAGCGAAGAACAGGCGCGGCGCGAATTGACACAGCCGATTGCCATCAATCCGGGCGAACCCCGCGTGAAAGCCAAACTCTTCTGGGCCGCCGACGCGATCGATTCCACGCTGGTACCGGTTACGGCGGAACTGCCCCTGTCGAATGACCCGGTACTGCGATCGAAACAGATTCTGAACACGCTGCTCGCGGGGCCCGTAGACACGGAGTTGCGCACGTTGCCGCCGGACGCTTTGCTGCTGGCGTTTTATTTACTGCCAGATGGCACGGCGATCGCGGATTTTTCGGAGGCGCTGGCGACTTCCATTCCGTCCGGGATTGTGAGCGAGCAGCTGGCTGTGAATTCCATCACACGGACTCTGGAAGCCAATGTGCCGCAGGTGCAACGGCTGAAAATCCTGATTCATGGGCAAGAAGTAGAAACGCTCGCTGGGCATTTGGACTTGACCGGAACATTTGTGGTGAACACGAACGTAGCTCAAGAGCCGCCGAATCCGGCACCGACGCCAGCCGGCACAGACAAACCGGCATCGCCAGCACGGGCCGCGAAGGCACCCGCGTCAGTTCTTGCCACGTTGACAGCGGATAAGGCCCCCGGCAAACTGGGTCAAACCGAGAGTAGACCATAGAAATCTTTAAGCCCCGGAGTGACGACCGCAGGAGGAAGAGTGAGAGCCGACGGCCGGACCGCGGACCAGATGCGTCCCTTGAAAATCACGCCGGATTTTATTTCCACGGCGGAAGGCAGCGTCCTGATTGAGTTGGGAAACACGCGCGTAATCTGCACGGCGACGGTCGATGATGGCGTGCCCAGTTTTCTGAAGGGCAGCGGCAAAGGCTGGGTCACCAGTGAATATGGAATGCTGCCGCGCGCTACCGAGGAACGCACGCCGCGTGAAGCAGCGCGTGGAAAGCAGTCCGGGCGGACGCTGGAAATTCAACGACTGATTGGCCGCTCGTTGCGCGCGGTGACGGACCAGGAGGCGCTGGGCGAGCGTACCGTGTGGCTCGATTGCGACGTAATTCAAGCGGATGGCGGAACCCGCACGGCATCTATCACGGGAGCGTTCGTGGCGCTGGCGCTGGCGTTCGAACGATTGACCGCGGCGGGAATCTTGAAGAGTTCGCCGCTGATTGATACCGTCGCAGCCACGAGCGTGGGCATTGTGGACGACCGCGCGCTGCTGGATCTCGCTTACGAAGAAGATTCGCGTGCGGAAGTGGATATGAACGTGGTTATGACCGGCGACGGGCATTTTGTGGAAATCCAGGCGACCGCGGAGGGACGCGCGTTTTCCGGAAGCGAGATGCAAGACTTGTTGGCGCTTGCTGCCGCAGGGATTCGCCGACTGACAGAAGAACAACGCGCTCTCCTGCCCCTGAAATTCAGTGCCCGCGCCCGCTAAGCTTTTTCTCGCTTCGTCCAACCGAGGGAAGCTCTCCGAATATCGCATGCTTGCAATGGCGTCCGGAGTTTCCCTAGCAGTTGAGTTAGCACTGCTGCTGGGACTCGATAAACTTCCCGAGTTTGAAGAAAACGCTCCAACATTCGCCGAAAACGCGGCAGGCAAGGCGCTCCACTACTCGCGGCTGTGGGACGGATTGGTCTTCGCCGATGATTCGGGACTGGTTGTGCCTGCACTCGGCGGTGCGCCAGGAGTTCATTCCGCGAGATACGCGGGGCCGCGGGCCACGAATTCGCAAAGGATTGAAAAGCTGCTCGGAGAGATGCGAGGCAAAACTGGAGCCGAGCGCGCGGCGTATTTCGTATGCGCGATTGCGCTGACGGAACACGGACGAGCCAAGGCCATCGTTACGGATCGCGTTGAAGGAGAAATCTTGGAAGCGCCGCGGGGATCGGGTGGTTTTGGCTATGATCCGGTGTTTTACTTCCCTGCCCTCGGGAAAACTTTTGCGGAGATTCCCGCGGAAGAAAAAAATCAGCGCAGTCACCGGGGGAAGGCGTTCCGCAGATTGCTCTCGTCACTTTCCTCCATGCTATAGTTTTGGCTCCTATGGCCACAAGAGCGAAGAAAAAACCGTCAAAGAAGAAACCCGCCTCGGCAAAGTCGAAAGCACCGAAGCCAGCCAAGGCTGCCAAGATGGCGCGCGCGGCGGGAACTGATTCCAAGCGCGTGACGGCAATTCTCGCGAAACTGGATGAGGCGTATCCGAATGCGAGCTGCGAACTGAAGCACGAGAACGCATTTCAATTGTTGATCTCTACGATTCTTTCCGCTCAGTGCACCGATGTACGCGTGAACCAGGTTGCCCAAACGCTCTATAAGAAATATCCGGATGCGAAGGCGTTCGCCTACGCCACGCCTAGCGAACTGGAACAAGACATTCGTCCAACAGGATTTTTTCGCAACAAAACGAAGTCCGTGATGGGCGCGAGTAAAGCGATCCTAGAACAATTCGGCGGACAAGTGCCGCGAACGATGGAGGAAATACTCACGCTTCCCGGCGTGGCGCGGAAAACCGGCAACGTCGTGCTCGGCACCGCGTATGGAATTCCCAGCGGCGTAGTCGTGGATACGCACGTGCTACGTCTCTCAAAGCGGCTGGACCTGTCGCGGAACGAAGACCCCAAGAAGGTCGAGCAAGACTTGATGAAGATTATCCCGCAAGAGAAATGGATCCAGTTTTCCCACCAACTGATCTGGCATGGACGCCGGGTTTGCTACGCTCGCAAACCGAAATGCATCGAGTGCAACATGGAATCGCTGTGCTTCGCCAAGGACAAAACGGTCTGAAAAACTAGTCGCAACACGACTAGATGGACTAGTAGTAGTCTCAATTAGACTACTCCAACCAAGACTGGATTTTACGCGAGCCGAAGGCCATTGGGAACCATTGGCAAGTTGTTGAGGCGAACGCCGGTGGCGTCAAAAATGGCGTTACCGATCGCAGGCGCGACCGCCATGATCGGTGTCTCGCCCGCGCCCGCCGAAAGAATGTCTTTCCGATCGAGCAATACGGCTTCGATTTCCGGCACGTCGCGGAAGCGCGGCACGCGATAGCTCGAGAAACGGGGATTCTTGATGCGCCCGTCTTCAAACTCGATGGCTTCGAAGAGCGCGCCGCCCAAGCCCTGAATCATCGCCCCGACGACTTGATTTTGCAGACCATCGGGGTTGACGATGGCGCCACATTCGAACGCCTCGACAAGCCGCATCACACGAACAGCGCCAGAGCCGCGATCCACAGAAACTTCGGCGCAGGTTGCGACGTAACTGCCCTTTTCTGCGCCGCACGCGATTCCAAATCCTTGTCCTTCTTGCGTTTTCTTGCGCGGCCAGCCAAAAGATTTAGCTGCCGCCTCCAGCACCGCGCGCATTCGCGTGTCGGCAAGATTTTTCATACGGAAATCGAGAGAATCCATCTTGGCCGCGCTCGCCAGCGAATCCATGTGCGTTTCGCGTGCGAAGTGATTCGCAGTGGCCGCAAGCCCGCGATAGGAGCCGCTGCGCAAAATCAGCGGCACTTGATGATATTCCGTTCGCTGGTTCGCAACGACGTAAGGAGTCTCGATCCCGGACGCCCCGGAATGATAGTTGTGAAATTCCCATGCCGTTAGCGCGCCATCACCAGCGATGCCGCTCTTGATCTCGATAACGCCCGCCGGGCGGAAATACGCCCAAGTGAACTCTTCCTCGCGCGTCCAAACAACTTTAACCGGACGCCCCGCCGCGCGCGCCAGTCGAGCGGCTTCAATTGCCGCATCGCTAGTGTGCTTCCCTCCATATGCCGAGCCGGTGTCGGGCACAATCACGCGCACACTGCTCTCTGGCAGGTGAAATACCGCAGCAAGTTCGTCGCGGTTTGCGAACGGCCGCTGCGTGCCAGTCCAGACCGTAAGTTTGTCGTCGGCCCACTGAGCCACGGCCGCGCGCGGCTCCAGCGGAGCGTGCGCGATGTACGCGATGGTGTACGTGGCGTCGAGCCGATGCGCGGCGTTCGCCAGCCCCTCTTCAATCGAACCTTTCTGCTTGTGAAAACGATCCTCGGTTTTCGCTGCGGCGTTTTGCTTAAGGTAGGCGAAGAGTTCTTTACTGGAAATCTGCGGAACCTCTTTCCATTCCGCTTTCACGGCGTCCAGTGCTGCCTGGGCCTCGCGCTCCGTGGGTGCTGCCGTGCCGACGAAGTCCCCGTCTCGCACCACGAAAACTCCAGGCATCGTCTTGGTTTCTTCCTGCCGGAAGGAAGTAAGTGTTGCACCAAAGGAAGGCGGCCGCAGTACTTTCCCATAAAGCGTGCTTGCGGTCCGCAAATCCGTCGTGTACTGGTGGCGGCCGGTAACGAACGCGCGGCCGTCTACTTTCGGAATCGCTTTCCCCGCAACTGTCCATTCGGTCGCAGGCGTGATGGGATCTTCCGCAGGGAGGTTCTGCGCGAGCGCCTTGCCGCGCGCAAGCTCCGCATACTTAAGCGAGCGGCCCGATGCGGGGTCAGTGACTCTCGCGTCGACGGCAACCAATCCGGCCGCCTGGATGCTCCACTCCTTCGCTGCGGCCTCTACCAGAATATCCCTGGCCGCAGCCGCCACGCGCCGCAACTGCGGCGTCATGGTAGGAGTCGTCCTGCTGCCAAAAGTTCCCGCGTCAAAAGGGGTCAGAGCCGTGTCTGCCATCACCATGCGAACGCTCTCAAACGGCACGCGCAATTCGTCCGCAATGGTCTGCGCAAGTTCCGTGCGAATGTTCTGCCCAATTTCAGCTTTGCCGGTGAATCCGGTTACGCTGCCGTCTTCGCCGACGTGCAGCCATGCGCTAATGTCCTTTGGCAGCTCTTCGTTGTGAAAGCTCCGGTGCCCCGGCGCTGTCTCCTGCGCCACCATCGCATCTTTCGCAATTGCGAAGACGGCGATTCCCGCGCCAAGAATTCTGAAAAAATCGCGGCGCGCCAGTTCGAATTGATGGAATGAGGCCGCGGTAAATTCGTAGCGCTCCGGCTCGATGAAGAGTTTTCCTTCGACGTTATTCATCGCCCTTGCTCCCGCATCATTTTGGCTGCCTGACGGACCGCATCGATGATGCGCGGGTGCGTCCCGCAGCGGCACACATTGCCTTGCAAAAATTGAACAATGTCCGCCTGACTGGGATTCGGATTCGTTTGCAGTAAGCCTACACTGCTCATGATCATGCCTGAAGTGCAGTAGGCACACTGAAAAGCACCGGCATCGAGAAACGCCTGCTGAACAGGATGCAGCCGCCCGTCTTTTTCCAGGCCTTCGATGGTCACCACGGGTTTTCCCGCGGCCGCGCTCACGGGGATCTGGCAAGAGCGTCGCGGCGCTCCGCCAATCAGTACGGCGCAAGCGCCGCACTGCCCTTCCCCGCAGCCGTACTTGCTGCCGGTCAAGCCGAGTTCATCACGCAGAACGTACAGCAGCGGAGTATCCGGAGGGTAGTTGACCGGATAGCGCTTGCCGTTGACTTCCAATTCGGTCAGCATCGCCATCACTTCCCCATCGGAAAAATTTTGCTCCGAATCTGCGCTTGTGGCAAGGGTTACAAGTTCCCGCGAGGACGGATAGGCCAGGAACATATTATTTCTGACGGTCTGGCAACTTTTTAGCTGAAACGCCGTCGAACTAATCTACGCGAGAGTGCGTAACTTGAAAGTGACGAAGGGACACCGACGGAACTGGGGGGCGACCATGGAAACGCTGGGGCAGGATGTCCGGTACGCGTTAAGGAACCTTCGGAAAACGCCGGGATTTGCGGCAGTGGCGGTGATCACGCTGGCGCTGGGGATTGGGGCGTCGACGGCGATATTCAGCGTGATTGACAACATCTTAATGGAGCCGTTTCCCTACCCGGATGCGCAGCGGTTCTATTCCGTGTTCATCCATGACACTGAACGGAGCGAGCCCGGGGGGCGGCCCGCGTTCATCGGCCCGGAGCTTTTGGATTATATGCAGCAGAATCATGTGTTCGACCGGGCGATAGCGAATGACCAGACGGACGTGCTGTACCGGTCTGGAGAGGGAACGCAGCGGTTCGACGGGAACTTCGTGACGCCAGGGACGTTTGAGTTTTTGGGCATGCCGGCGCTGTATGGGCGGGTGATGCAGCCGGCGGAGTACGAGCCGGGAGCCCCGCCGGTGTTTGTGCTGCGGTACAAGACATGGGTGAAGAGCTTTGGCGCCGATCCGGGAATCGTGAACAAGACGTTTGTTCTTAACGGCGTACAGAGAACGCTGATTGGAATTATGCCGCCGCGATTTGGGTGGGGGAATGCGGACTTGTGGATTCCGGCGAAGCCAAGCCGGGCGCCGACAGGAAAAGTGATTGCGGGGGCGTTTCAGCAGCACTGGTGGATGTTGGGACACTTGAAGCAGGGAGTCACCGTGAAAGAGGCGGAAGCCGACTTTACGGTGATCGCAAAGCGGCTGGCCACGATTTACCCGACAGAATACCCGAAGCATTTTACGGTGCAGTTGGATTCATTGACGAATATGGTGGTCGGGAGGTTCAAGACGACGCTTTTCATTGTGCTGGCCGCGGTGGGGTTGCTGCTACTGATCGGTTGCGGAAATGTGGCGAACCTTCTGTTGGCGAGAGCGACCACGCGGGAAAAAGAGTTTGCGATCCGCTCGGCTCTCGGAGCGAACCGGTGGAGACTGGTGCGGCAGCTATTAGTCGAGAGCCTGCTTCTCGCGACAGGTGGAGCAGCCGTGGGCACTTTGCTGGCGTGGGGTGGGCTGAAGTCTCTGGTGGCGCTGATGCCTCAGGAGATTATCCCAGCCGAGTCGGTAATTCAGCTAAACACTCCGGTGCTGGCGTTCACGTTGGGCGTAGCGATGCTGACCGCGCTGGTGTTTGGGCTGGTTCCAGCGCTGAAAGCGGCGCGAAAGGACATTAACGATCCTCTGCGAGACAGCGGAAAAGGCGTGAGTGGCGGATTCCGTCACGGACGATTGCGTGATGCGGTGGTGGTGCTGGAAGTAG
>WNET01000509.1_pt1 | contig 15191 bp, 13 predicted proteins | sample 5399911 | NCBI WGS metagenome assembly WNET01 (sample SAMN13153333, study PRJNA577476) | soil metagenome | isolation source: 40 cm grassland meadow soil pre-rain plot 2 | place: USA:California | collected 2015-09-08 | reverse complement strand
CGGTCGTCGCGTTTCATGACCGCGCGCGCGACGATCAGTCCGAGGACCGCGGCTGCGCCGACCAGCAGCCAGTCGCGCCGCCGCCAACCGATGCGCGGCGGCGGGGGCAGCGAGCCGATCGCCTGGGTCGCGGTTTGCGGTTCCACAGTGGAACCCGGAAGGGTGCTGGCGCCCGGCAGGGCGGCCGCCCCGGTGAGCACGGCAAGGCGCTGCGTCGCCTCGAGGGAATCGAAGGAGTGCGAAAGCCCGCGCGCCGGCGGCGTAGTCGGGTCCTCGGGGGTCTTGTCCTTGTCGCGGGTGCGGTTCAGCGTCTGCGCCATCACCACGTCGTGGGCGCGCGTGTCGACCAGTTCCGGCTGCGGTCCGCTCGCCAGCCCGGTGGGCCGGGGGGGCACGGTGGAACCCGGCGGCGCCGCCAGTTGGCGCTCGCACTCGCGCAGGTCCTGCGCCAGCTCCTGCGCGCTCTGATAGCGCTCCTCGAGCGGCTTGGCGAGCATCTTGGCGACGATATAGTCGAGCAGCTCGGGCACGGCGTGGTTCACCGCGCTCGGCGCGGGGGGCGCGAAGTTCACGATCTGGTACATCAGCGCCGTCACGTTTTCGCCGTTGAACGGGACGTTGCCGCACAGCATCTCGTAAAGGATGATGCCGAGCGAGAAGATGTCCGAGCGGTAATCGGCCCGCTTGCCGATGACCTGTTCGGGCGACATGTACTTGGGCGAGCCCAGCATCATTCCGGTCTGGGTCAGCTCGCCCGAGGCGCGCATGCGGGCGATGCCGAAGTCGGTGATCTTCACCGGACCGTTTGCAACCACCATGATGTTGGCCGGCTTGATGTCGCGATGCACGACCCCGTGCTGGTGGGCATAGCCCAGCCCTTCGGCCACTTGCGCGCCGATGGAGATCGCCTGCGCCACCGGCAGCGAGCGGCCCTCGCCGATCATCGTGCGCAGCTCGACGCCCTCGATGAACTCCATCGCCATGTAGGCGATGTCGCCGGCCTTGCCGACATCGTAGACGGTGACGATGTTGGCGTGGTTCAGGCTGCCCGCGGCGCGCGCCTCCTGGTAGAAGCGGGCCTCGTAATTGCCGATGCCGGTGCTTTCGAGCGCCATGTTGACCGTCTTGACGGCGACGGTTCGCTGCAGCACCGAGTCGGTCGCCTTGTACACGACGCCCATCGCCCCGCGACCGAGCTCGGACTGGATGACGTAGCGGCCGAGCTGCGGCGCTTCCATTGAACCGGGCGCGCGCCTAGCGGCCCGCCTTGACCGCCCGAAAGATCGGTCCCCAGATCGGGTGGCCCGCTTCCGCGGGGGCGAGGTCCATGGTCGGGTCCACGGCGAGAGCTTTGCGGAACTCGTCGCGGCACTGGCGTTCGCGGCCGGAGACGCAGTGGATGAACGCGAGGTGCTTGTACGCCGCTACCTTGTCCCGGTCGCCGAGCCCCTTGTCCAGGGCGCTCTGCAGGTTCTTCGCCGACTCGGTGTACTCGCCGTTCTCGTATTGCTTCAGACCGGTGGTGAACGTCGCCTGACCCTTGGCGGGCTGGAATATGTCGCGAATGTCGCGCATCGGGTCGGACGAGCACGCGGCGAGGGCGGCGAAGGCCACGGCACTGACGAGCAATCGAATCATCATCGGAACCTGTGCTGGATTTTTTTTGCTTCCCCGGCTTTCAAATTGATCTTCTCGACGTGGCTGGGAAAGGTCGAATTACGGATCTCTATCGTATGCGACCCGGAGGGGATTTCAAGCAGGCGCAGCGGCGGGCTCACGCCGCGGCTCTTGCCATCGATGACGACTTCCCCCCACGGCGTCACGGCCAGCTCGAGCCGGCCTGGACGGCCGGTGGCGCCGGCTGCCTCGGTCTTGTCCTGTGTTTTTTCCATGGCCGGAACCGCCGCGACCGTCTCGGGACGCGGCACGAGCGTCAGCCGGGGCGGGGGAGCCGGGATCACCTGTGCCGCGGTCTGCTGGTCCATCACCGATCGCGCCGCCATGCCGCTGCCGATCAAGGCGAGCAATACCACCGGGGCGGAGACGAGCGCGGAACGCCGCACGCCGAATGGACCGCCGGCCGCGAACCAGCCGCCGACGCTCAGCGGACCGATCAGCCGCGACTCGGTCTGCGCCACGCGCCGCGCCGACGGCGTGCCGCCGACCACCGCGTAGACCTCGTGCTCGCGCACGTGCTTGTCGGTGCGCTGGCCTTCGTGCCGGAACAGGGCCTTGTAATCGCGTGACAGGCAGGACACGACCTCGTAGAACGAGCGCGACACGAGCAGCTGCCCGGGACGCGAGAAGCTCATGACGCGCTGCGCGACGTTGATGCCGTCGCCGATGATGTTTACCTGGTCGTTCAGGTCTTTTACCAGCCGCACCGGTCCGAGGTTCACGCCGAGACGCACGGGGACGGTGCTGGCCATGTCGCGCACCGACATCGCGGCGAACAACGCGTCCTCGGGATCGCCCATGAAGGTGACCGCGGCGCCGTCGCCGGTGTCGAGAATAATGCGGTCGGCGGCCGCCACCTGGTCGAGCGCCTTGGCGAGCACCGCGTTGAACAACTGCTTGAGCTGCAGCTGCTCCGCGACCGGCTTCCTCGAATACTCCACGATGTCGAGGAAGAGCACACTGCAGACGAGCGTGCGGCTGGAGCTCTCCATCACGGATCTTCGGCCGAATGCGGCGCGCAGGCCGCGACGGCGCTATTTTACGCGCATGCCGGGCTGCGCCCCGGCGTCCGGTGAAACGAGAAAAATTTCCGGTCCCTCGCCCGAAGCGGCGAGCACCATGCCTTCGGAGACGCCGAATTTCATTTTCCGCGGCGCAAGATTCGCCACCACCACCGTCAGCCGGCCTTCGAGCTTCTCGGGAGCGTAGGCCGACTTGATTCCGGCGATCACCGTGCGCGTGCCGTCGCCCATATCGAGGGTCAGCTTGAGCAGCTTGTCCGCCCCCTCGAGCGCTTCGGCGCGCGCGATTTTCGCCACGCGCAGATCCAGCTTGTTGAAATCGTCGATGCTGATCGTATCGCTCACAGCCTGCTCCTTTGCAACCTGGGGGACTGATGCAACGTCGAACAGTTGATCCAGTTGTTTTTCGTCCACCCGATTCAGCAGATGCCGGTACTCGCTGATGCGGTGGCCGGCCGGAAGCAGCGTTCCGGCGTCCGACCACTGCAGCGGCGCCACGTTGAGGAACCGCTCGGCCTCGGCCGCAGTCTGCGGCAGCACCGGCTTCAGGTAGATCGTCAGGAGCCTGAAGAGATTGATCGCGACCGAGCAGACCTGCTGCAGCTTGTGCTCCGCGCCGGGCTGCTTGGAAAGCTCCCAAGGCTTCTGTTCGTCGACGAACTGGTTCGCGGCGTCTGCGAGCGCCATGATTTCCCGCAACGCCTTGCCGAACTCGCGCTGCTCGTAGAGCGCCGCGATTTCGCCGGCCTTGGCGCTGAATGCGAAGTCCTGCCGCGCCGCGGCCAGCCTGCCGCCGAATTTCCGGTTGATGAACACCGCACAGCGGCTGGCGATGTTGACGTACTTGCCGACCAGGTCGCTGTTGACGCGCGCCATGAAATCGTCAGGGTTGAAGTCGAGGTCCTCGACGTTGGCGTTCAGCTTGGCCGCGATGTAGTAGCGCAGCCACTCGGGGTTCATGCCGATTTCGAGGTAGCGCAGCGGGCTGATGCCGGTGCCGCGCGACTTCGACATCTTGTCGCCCGAGACGGTGATGAAGCCGTGGACGTATACGTGGTCGGGGACCTTGTATGGCTTGCCCGCGTACTTCAGCATCGCCGGCCAGAACAAGGTGTGGAAGTAGATGATGTCCTTGCCGATGAAATGGATCTGCTCTGTCTTCGGGTCCTGCAGCAGCTTCTCGAAATCCAGGCCTTTCTTCGCGCAATAGTTCTTGAAGGACGCCAGGTAGCCGACCGGCGCGTCGAGCCAGACGTAGAGGTATTTCTCTTCCTTGATGTCCGGGATGCGGATGCCGAAGTAGGGCGGGTCACGCGAGATGTCCCAGTCGGCGAGCGCCCGCTCGCCGGTGCCTTCGAGCCACTCCTTCGCCTTGTTTACGACCTGCGGCTGCAGCCGGTCCGGCGCCTCGAGCCATTGCTTGAGGAAGGCGCGGCATTTCGGATCGGAGAGCCTGAAGAAATGGTGCTCCGAGCTCTTCAGCACCGGGGCCGCGCCCGAGAGCGTCGAATACGGGTTTTTCAGCTCCGTGGCGGTGTACACGGTGCCGCAGTTCTCGCACGCGTCGCCGTACTGGTCCTTCGCGCCGCAGTTGGGGCACTCGCCCTTGATGTAGCGGTCGGCGAGGAAGATGCCTTTCACCGGGTCGTAGAACTGCTCCACCGGCTTGGTGTAGACGAGGCCCGCCGCCTTTAGCCTGCGGTAGATGTCCTGCGAGAGCTCGGTGTTTTCCGCCGAATGGGTGGAGTGCCAGTTGTCGAAGCCGATATGAAAGCCCTCGAGGTACCGGCCGCGCCCCCTGGCGATCTCGGCGACGAAGGCCTGCGGGGATTTCCCCGCCTTTTCCGCCGCCAGCATGATGGGCGCGCCGTGCGCGTCGTCGGCGCCCATGAAATGCACCTCGTGGCCCTGCATGCGCTGGAACCGCACCCAGATGTCGGCCTGGATGTACTCCATCATGTGGCCGATGTGGAACGGCGCGTTCGCGTAGGGCAGCGCGGTGGTGACGAAGAGCCTGCGGGAGGCCATGTGAGTGAGGCGGGACTGCTCGGGAAAGGGGCAATTTTAGCTTACACTTTGAAGATGCCTCTCAGCGACGCGGACGTTCAAGGCGTCCTCAAGCAGCTCGTCGACCCGAATACCGGCAAGGACTTCCTCAGCACGCGCTCGGCGCGCAACATGAAGGTCTCCGGCAACGACGTCTCGCTGGACATCGAGCTCGGCTATCCGGGCAGGAGCCAGCACGAGCCGATTCGCCGCCAGATCGTCCAGGCCCTGAAGCAGGCGGGCGCCGCGAACGTCGCGGTGAGCCTGAGCTCCAGGGTGGTGGCGCACGCCGTGCAGCGCGGCGTCAAGCTGATCCCCGGGATCAAGAACGTCATCGCCGTCGCCTCCGCGAAAGGCGGCGTCGGCAAATCCACCACTGCGGTGAACCTCGCGCTGGCGCTGGCGGCCGAAGGCGCCTCGGTCGGCGTGCTTGACGCCGACATCTACGGGCCGTCGCAGCCGATGATGCTCGGCATCGCCGGCCGGCCGGAGTCGAGGGACGGCAAGTCGCTCGAGCCGATGGAGGGCCACGGCTTGCAGGCGATCTCGATCGGCTTTCTCATCGACATCGACACGCCCATGGTCTGGCGTGGCCCGATGGTGACCCAGGCGCTCGAGCAGCTGCTGAAGGACACGCGCTGGCGAGACCTCGACTACCTGGTGGTCGACCTGCCTCCCGGCACGGGCGACATCCAGCTGACGCTAGCCCAGAAGGTGCCGGTGACCGGCGCAGTCATCGTCACCACGCCGCAGGACATCGCGATCATCGATGCCCGCAAGGGCCTCAGGATGTTCGAGAAGGTCGGCATTCCGATCCTCGGCGTGGTGGAGAACATGTCCTCCCACGTCTGCCCGAAATGCGGCCATCAGAGCCATATCTTCGGCGCCGGCGGGGCCGAGAAGATGTGCCGCGACTACGGCACCGAGCTGCTCGGCCAGCTGCCGCTCGACGAGGCGATCCGCAGCCAGGCCGACTCGGGCAAGCCGACGGTGGTATCGGATCCCGACGGCCCGGTGGCGGAGATCTACCGGCGCATCGCGCGCCGCTGTGCCGTCAGGATCGCCGAGTCGCAGCGCGACATGACCTCCAAGTTTCCCAATATCGTGGTGCAGAACACGTGACCATCAAATCCGACGGCTGGATCCGTCGCATGGCTGCGGAGCACAGGATGATCGAGCCCTTCGAGCCGGGACAGGTGAAAGAGCTCGCCGGGCGCCGCGTGGTGTCCTACGGCACTTCCAGCTACGGCTACGACATCCGCTGCTCGACCGAGTTCAAGATCTTCACCAATATCAACTCGACCATCGTCGATCCCAAGGCGTTCGACGAGAGAAACTTCGTCGACTACCGGGGCGATGTGTGCATCGTCCCGCCGAACTCGTTCGCGCTGGCCCGTACGGTGGAGTACTTCCGCATCCCGCGAAACGTGCTCACCATCTGCCTTGGCAAGTCGACCTACGCGCGCTGCGGCATCATCGTCAACGTCACGCCCCTGGAGCCGGAATGGGAGGGCCATGTGACGCTCGAGTTCTCCAACACCACGCCGTTGCCGGCGCGCATCTACGCCAACGAAGGCGTGGCGCAGGTGGTGTTCCTCGAGTCCGACGAGCTTTGCCAGACGTCGTACCGCGACCGCGGCGGCAAGTACCAGGGCCAGAAGGGCGTGACGCTCCCCCGTATCTAGTGGTTGTCTTTTTCTGGGCCACTACCCCTTGCGTGGACACAACGGCCGGGCTGCGCCTCAGTGCCACGCAAAAAAAATGAAAAAATCTTGGCCAAGCCCTTGACTCCAGAGGGGTCGTCCCTATAATCGGCCGGAGTTTTTCCTTCAACTTCAGCGAGAAGAAGGAGGTCATCATGACAAGCAAAAGGAACTGCTGCCCGGTCTATGAAGTTTGCGTCCGCGATATTCCTGAGACCTAGGTCCATTTCGGGAGAACTTTGATGGGGGATCGCCCAAGTAGCTTTGCACGCAGCAGACAAAACGCACTTCCCAGGCAGCCGCAGCAAGAACAGCTCTTCGACACGCATCCCGAGGTCAGCCTCGACTTCGAGATCGTCCGCCAGGCCGCACACCAGAGGTACAGCCGACCGTTCCTGATCATCGACACCGCCATCGCGCGCGGCAAGGTGAGGCGCTTTCGCGCCGCCATGCCCCGCGTGCGGCCGCATTACGCGGTCAAGGCCAATCCGGACCGCCGGGTGCTCAAGGTGCTGGTGCAGGAGGGCGCGGGCTTTGAGATCGCGTCGACGGCCGAGCTCGAGCTTCTCCTGGGTCTCGGCGTGGCGCCGGCCGAGATCTTCTTTTCCAACCCCGTGAAGTCGCGCGAGTCGATCGCCTACGCCGCCGCCAGGGGCGTGGAATGGTTCGTCGTCGACAGCGCCGACGAGCTGCGGCGCATCCACGAGACCAAGGCGGATGCCAAGCAGTACCTGCGGATCGCCGCTCCCAACATCGGCAGCGACTGGCCGCTGTCCGGCAAGTTCGGAGCCGGCGCCAGCGACGCGCGCGAGATCGTCGCCTTGGCCGCCAAGCTCGGCGCGGACCTGGCCGGTGTAACGTTCCACGTCGGTTCGCAGTGCCGCAACCCGGAGAACTGGCGCGTCGCCCTGGAAAAGGCGCGGGCGCTCTTCGAGGTCATGAGCAAGGCGTGCCTGAAGCCGCGCCTGCTCAATATCGGCGGGGGGTTTCCGGTCCGGCACGTCAAGCCGATCCCGTCGGTCGAGGTCATCGGCGAGGTGGTGAACGAGTGCCTCAAGGCCTTCCCCGAGGACGTGCAGGTGATCGCCGAGCCGGGCCGCTTCCTGGTCTCCGACGCTGGCTATTTCGTCTGCCGCGTGCTCGGCACAGCCACCCGCGCCGGCAAGCGCTGGATGCACTGGGACGCAGGCCTGTTCGGCGGCGTGATCGAGAGCAGCGAGGGCTTGAAGTACCGCATCCGCACCGAGCGCTCCGGCCCCGACATTCCCTGGACCGTCGGCGGGCCGACCTGTGACTCGGTGGACATCGTCATGCGCGACGAGCCGCTGCCGTCGGACCTGCAGGAAGGGGATTTCGTGTATATCAAGAACGCAGGCGCGTACACGACCGCCTATGCGAGCCACTTCAACGGCTTTCCGCTGCCGGAGGTTCGGGTATTCGAGTCTAAGCGCTAGGCGCGCTCGTACCGCACGAAGTCGAACTTCGTGCCATCGGCTGCGGTATGCGCCTCCCGCTGTGCCTCGCGCCAGCGCGAACGGTCGTAGCGCGGAAACCAGGTGTCACCCCGGTAATCCCTGTGGATCTCCGTCATCACCAAGCCATCAGCGATCGGCAGCGCGGTCTCGAACAGCCGCGTACCGCCGATTACGAAGACCACCGGTTCGCCGGTGCACAGGGCGAGTGCCGCTTCCAGCGAGGTAGCCACCGCCGCGCCGGGCGCCTCGTATCCGGGCCTGCCGGTCACTACGATGTTCTCGCGTCCCGGGAGCGCCCGTCCGAGCGATTCCCAGGTGCGCCGCCCCATGATCACCGGGTGACCCAGAGTCAGTTGCTTGAAGTGCTTCAAGTCCTCCGGAAAGTGCCACGGTAGCCGGCCGTTGGCGCCTATGATTCCATTTGCGGCCACGGCGGCGACGAGATAGATGCGGGGCTCTGCATTGTGTGACATTGATCCTCGCGCCAATGGAAATTCTGTTGAAATTATAAGGACATGGCGTACCCGCGATCGTTTCTTGGCCTGTTGCTAACCGGTTTTACGGTGGTCGCGCTGCCGCTCGTGGGTGCGCTCGCCTATTCGGCCTGGAACACAGAGCGGCTCGCCGAGCAGAGCCGCACCGCAGTGTTCAGCGCGTCGCAGGCAGCGCGCGCCAGTCGCTCGCTGGTGAACCGCATCGGCTCGATCGAGCGCCTGGCGCAGCAGTTGGCGGGGGTAACGGACCCGGCTCTCGCCGCCGACTACGCCGCGGTACATCGCAGTTTCAGGCAGATTGCCGACGAGTTGCTGCTCCTGCCGCTCGATGAGCAGCAGCTTGCCGCGCTCAAAAAGACTGTCGCGCTGGAGCAACAGCTCTACGAGCTCCTGGGCACGCAGCCGCGCCCGCGCCAGGATCCACGCAGGATCGGCGGCATCGCGGCCGAATTGGCCGAGAACGCGTACGAGGTCCTGGCCATCAGCTACCTGGTGGCCGACCGCGAGGTGGTGCGGCTGCGATCGAACGCCGAGGCGGTGCAGCGCAGGCTCATCCTGCTCGTCGTCTTCAGCACCGCCGTCGCGCTCACCATAGCGCTCGGCCTCACGCGCTACATCTCCCGCCCGATCGCGGCGCTCGACGCGTCGATCCGGCAACTGGGCGGGGCGGATTTCTCGCGCGAGATCACCGTGCGCGGCCCGGAGGATCTGCAATCGCTGGGCGAGCGGCTCGACTGGCTGCGGCGACGTCTCGCCGAGCTGGAGGCGGAGAAAAACCGCTTTCTGCGCCACCTGTCGCACGAGCTGAAGACGCCGCTGACCGTGCTGCGCGAAGGCGCCGAGCTGCTGAACGACCAGGTGGGCGGCCCGTTGGCGCCGCCGCAGCGCCAAGTCGTCGCCATCATGCGCGACAACAGCGTCAAGCTGCAGCGGCTGATCGAGGATCTGCTCGACTACCAGCGCGCTCTACATTCGGCCGGCTCGCTGCAGCCGCGGGCCGTGGCGCTGGATGTGCTGGTCCAGGACGTGGCGCGGCCGCACCAGCTCGCGGTGCAGGCCAAGGGGCAGCGGCTGGAGCTCGACCTCGACAAGGTGAGCGTGGAAGCCGACCCGGAAAAGCTGCGTTCGATCATCGACAACCTGCTTGGTAACGCAGTGAAGTTCACCCCGACCGGAGGCACCATCAGGGTGCTCACACGGGCGGCGGACCGCGAGGCCATGGTCGATGTGATCGACACCGGCCCGGGGGTGCCGCTGGAAGAGCGAGAATCGATCTTCGACTCGTTTTTCCGCGGCCGGGCGAAGGAGAGCGGTCGCATCGAGGGCACCGGTCTGGGCCTCGCTATCGCGCGCGAGTTCGTCGAGGCGCACGGCGGGCGGATCAGCGTGGTGAGCGAGACGAGCGGCGGGCATTTCCGCGTCACTTTGCCGCGTAAGCCCGCGCGGGCGTTGCCGGTGGCGGCATGAAGGCTTTCGTCATAGCGATCGCAATCGCTCTAACCGGTTGCGCACTGCTGCAGCCGAGCGCCGAGCAGTTGGGCACGGTGGACGCCATCATCGCAGACGCCATGACCGCTGCGCGGGCGCCTTCGGCCGAGCAAAAGGCCGCGTTGTCCCGCGCGCAAGATGCCTTTACGCGCGATCCGACCGCCGTAAGTCGCCTGCGGCTTGCGACGCTGCTCGCTGTTCTGCCTGCCCCGTTGCGGGACGATGCGCGCGCGGCAGAGCTGTTCGAGCCAGTGGCCGATGCCGCCGCGCCGGGGCTCGGACGCTTTGCAGCGTTCTTTTCTGCGCTAGTCGCCGAGCGCCAGCGCCTGACCCGCGAGCTCGAGCGCGCGGCGCGCGAGCGCGAGCGCGTCGATAAGGACCGAGATAAGCGCGAAGAAGCGTTACGGCAGCAACTCGAGGCTCTGAGAGCGATCGAGCGCGGCATCCTGGAGCGCGAGGAGCGATTGCGCCGCAAGCAAAGGTAGCACGCCATTCCCTTGAACCCGGCATGTTCAAGGCCGCCTGAACGCCCAGGCGCGCACTACCCCAATGACCAGGGTGCAGGCGAGCGCGAAGGCGCCGATGGCATAGAAGCCAGCCACGATGCCATAGCGGTCGGCCAGGAGGCCCATGACCAGCGGGGTGCTGAGGTGCGAGATGCCCCAGCCCAGCCCGCCGAGCGCCAGCGCCGAACCGCGCTCCTCCTGCCGGCTGGCCTCCGCGATGGTGATCTGGAAGTACAAGGTCATGGCGCCAGAACCGAAGCCGACGAGCAGCAGCCAGAAGCCGATGGGAACGGCATGGTCGAGCGTCGGCACCAGGCCGACCGCAGCCGCCACGCCAGCTCCGCACAGCACCGGCCACAGGGTCTCCGGTCCCGTGCGTACGAAGCGCGCGGCGATCAGCCCTGCGGCTATCGCGCCGAGAGCGCGCAGCGCGAGCAGGATGCCGGACGCCCCCTCGCCGTAGCCGAAGTCTGCGAGCAGCAGGGGGTAGAACGAGATGGAAAGCGAAAACGGCAGCGCCGAGAGGTAGGCGCAAAGCATCGAATACTGGATGATCCGTTGATGGAGCAGGCGCCAGTAGCCGACCAGCAGGTTATGCCCGACGGCAGGCTTTTGCGCAGCCGGCTTTGTGCCGAGACCGGCAAAAAAGGCCATCAGCCCAGTGCCTGCCAAGGCGAGGAATGTGGGCTGGAATCCCGCTGCGGCGAGGAGAAATCCACACAGCGCAGTGCCGGCGATCTGGCCTATGTTGGTCGCGGCGTTGAGGCGTCCCAGCTGGATGCCGCGCTCCCCCGGCAGCTCGCTCGCCAGCGCCCAGGTCGCAGGCCAGAACGCGGCCCGCGACAGGACCAGGGCGAGCTGGCCGAGCATCAGCATCCAGAACCCGTGGGCGAACATGAGCCAGACGCCGGCTACGACGCTCGCCCAGCACGAACCCAGCATGATGCGCCGTCCGCCGATGCGGTCGGTGTAGGCGCCACCGGCGAGGTTGAGGGGCACTTGAGCCAGGACCGGGGCGGCGAACAGCGCACCGATCTCGGCATTGGACAAGCCTTCGGCATGGGCGTACAGCGGTACCGCAAGCCAGGTCATGCCGAGGCCGAAATTCCACGCCAGCGAAGCGAGGAAAAAAAACTGATGCGGCACGGCACATTATGGGTCGCCAGGCCGTAAGCCGCAGGCCGCCGTTTCGACCAAGGCCCATGCGTATCGCGGCCGCAGTGCTGGCGCTCTCTCTGGCGGACGCCGCCGGGGCGCAACGCTGCAGCGCTCTGAGCGGGGAGCGGACCGTCGCCCTGGTAGAGCTCTATACGTCCCAAGGCTGCAGCAGCTGCCCGCCCGCAGACCGCTGGCTTTCCGGCCTCGGCGCTCGCGGCTATGTGCCGCAACGCGTGGTGCCGCTGTCGCTGCATGTCGATTACTGGGACTACATCGGCTGGAAGGATCCGTACGCCAAAGGCGAGTTTTCAGCACGGCAAAGAAAGCTCACGCAGCTGCAGCGCTCGGCGCTCGTCTACACGCCCCAAGTGCTGCTCCAGGGTCGGGATTTCAGGCGGTGGGGGAGCGGTGCCTTCGACGAGACGGTGGCCAGAATCAACGCGCAGGCCGCCAAGGCGCGGATTGCACTGGAGATACGTTCCGTGGGCCGCCAGGCCCTGGAAGTCGAAGCGCGTGCGGAACTGCTTGACCGCGCCCAAAAGGACGATGCGGCGCTTTACCTGGCGACTTATGAGAACAAGCTGAGCAACCGGGTAACGGCCGGGGAGAACCGCGGCCGCACGCTGGCGCACGACTATGTCGTCCTGGAGTGGGAGGGCCCGTTCGCCTTCTCCCGCGATGCCCAGTTGCTCGAGCAGCGCGTTTTGCCGCTGCTGCCCAAGGCAGTACCCGCGAACTCAGGGGTGGTCGGATTCGTGCAAAACCGCGGCACCACGGAGGTGCTGCAGGCGCTGATGCTGCCGGCCTGCCCGGCCTGACTTTTTTTTCGCTCCAAGCGATCCTCGGGTATATTCGCGCGGTCATGTCCGCCCGGCGGGCCGGGCCCATGGAGGGGAGCGCCCATGCAAGCGACGCAGATCCGACAAAAGGACGGCGTCTTTTATTTCGTCTGTTACCGAGCCAAGGACCTGCTGGCGAAGGTGCGCTTCATCAGCCGCTTCTACGGCGAAGGCGAGCAGATCGAGCCCGGGCCGATCGCGCAGGACGATGACATCGCCCAGTTCATCGCCAGGATCGAGCGCACCGACCAGGCCTTCCAGCGCTCGCTGTCACGCGCCAAGGTGCGCCAGCTCAAGAACTTCTACGAGACTGCGATCACGCAACCGCCGATCCCCGGCACGGTATTGCTGTTCACCTCCGAGAGACTCACCTTCCGCCCCGGCGGCGATGGCGGCGTCGGCAGCGTGAACGAGCCGTCATCCAAGTTCCTGATCATCGACGGGCAGCACCGGCTCGCGGCGCTGCAGTTCTACCTGCACGAGCGACCCGACGATGCGGCGACGATCAACGTGCCGTGCATCGTCTTCGACGGTCGCAGCGAGGACTTCGCGACCGAGATGTTCGTGATCATCAACTCGACCCCGACGCGCATCAACAAGAGCCATCTGGTCGATCTGTACGAACACGTGTCGTTCGCAGCGCCCGACCGCAAGTTCGCCGCCCGCCTGGTCGAGAAGCTCTACAGCGAGGGCGACAGCCCGCTGCGCTACCGCATCAACCGCCTGGGCGGACGCAGCCAGCGCGACAAATGGGTGCTGCAGGCCGAGCTGTTCAACGAATTGCATCGCTGGGTGCGCGGACGCTGGCGCTCGATCCAGCTGGCCGGCGGCAGCTCCAAGGAAGTGCCCCGCTACTACGGCATCATCCGCGACTTCTTCAAGGCGGCTCGCGCCGTCTTCGGCGACGCGGTATGGGCCAAGGAAGACTACATGGTCACCAAGCCGGTGACGATCAAGGCAATGGTGCGGGTGTGCGCCGACCTCGCGCGCGAGGACGCCGAGCCGGAATCCGGCCGCGTCGCCCGATGGGAGCAGCGCCTTGCCCCCTGGGCCGAAATGGCGCGCCAGTTCCGGGAGGAGGGCTTCTACGAGCGCTTCCCCGCCAAGGGCGAGGTCGAACGCGTCGCGCGCGTGCACCGCGACCTGGCGCGCGCCATAGGAATCGAGGCCGGGAAGAAGCCTTAAACCGCGCCGTCGGCTGCCAGGCGGTCGATCTCGGCGGCGGTATAGCCGAGTTCGCCAAGAACGGCGCGGGTGTGCTCACCGACCGCCGGGATCGGGTCCATTCGCGGCTCCAGCCCATCGAGGTTGAAGGGCGGCTTCAGCGCATCGAGTTCGCCGGCGGGGGAGCCGACGCGCGCCCAGCGCCCACGCGCTGCGAGCTGCGGGTGGCGCCAGAACTCCCGCATCGTGTTCAGGCGCGCATTGGCGATATCGGCCGCGTCGAGCCTGTCGATGACTTCTTGGAGGTCCATCTTCGCGAATGCGCGCGCGATCTCGGCGTGCAGGGCGTCCCGGTATTGCAGGCGGGCGGGGCCGGATGAGAATCTGGCATCGTCCTTCAGTGATCCATCTCCCAGAACCCCGTCGCAGAAGCGGGCGAATTCGCGCTCGTTCTGGACGCTGAGAAAGACCGTGCCGCCGTCCCCGGTCGGGAAGGGGCCATACGGCACGATGGTGGCGTGATAGGCGCCGCAGCGCGGCGGCGGCGCACCGCCGTAAGCGGTGAAATAGGACGGGAAACCCATCCATTCGCCCAGCGCCTCGAACATCGTTATATCGAGGGTCGCGCCTTCGCCGGTCCGCTCGCGCCTCAGCAGCGCTGCGAGGATGGCCGAGAAAGCATACATTCCGGCCGCGATGTCGGCGACCGGGATACCCGCCTTTGACGCCGCTTCGGGCGTTCCGGTGACCGAGAGCAAGCCGGCCTCGCATTGCACCAGGAGGTCGTAGGCCTTCTTTTCGGCGTACGGCCCCGACGGGCCGTACCCCGAAATGCCGCACCACACGAGCCGTGGCTGCCTCGCGCGCAGGTCGGCCGCGCCGAGGCCCAGGCGGTCTGCGGCGCCGGGCGCCAGGTTCTGCACGAAGACGTCGGCGCGCTCGATCAGCCGGCACAGGATTTGTTTCGCTTCAGGATGCTTTGCGTCCAGCGAAAGGCTTTCCTTGGAGCGGTTGGTCCAGACGAAGTGCGACGACAGGCCCTTGACCGTGCGATCGTAGCCGCGCGCAGCATCGCCACCGCCCGGACGCTCGATCTTGATGACCCGTGCGCCGAGCTCGGCGAGTTGACGCGTTGCGAACGGGCCGGCGATGACCTGCTCGAGCGCGACGACGGTGACGCCTTCAAGCGGCCTGGGGAGTCTAGTGCGCAACATGGAAATTGCTGCCCTCACTATTCTAAGCACGGCTTGCGCTACACTCGCTGCCGCTAGGGGAAAACTTAGATGGACCACGCGCTTGCCTGGGCGGTGATCGGTCTGGTGTTGGTCATCGCGGAGCTCCTCACCGGGACGTTCTACCTGGTGATGCTGGGGGTCGCTGCATTCGGGGCCGCCGGGGCCGCATATCTCGGCGTTGATTTCTCCGTCCAGGTCATCGTAGCCGCGCTGGTCGCCGCCGTCGGCTGCTACGGCGTGCATGTCTACCGCGCGAAGAACCGCAGCGAGCAGATGCCGCCGATCGACGCCGGGAATCCGGCCAGGTTCGAAAGCTGGATCGATGCACGGGCTCGCCTGGCCCGCGTCAGGTACCGCGGCGCCAGCTGGGATGCGCGCGTGGAG
>WNET01000505.1_pt1 | contig 15239 bp, 17 predicted proteins | sample 5399911 | NCBI WGS metagenome assembly WNET01 (sample SAMN13153333, study PRJNA577476) | soil metagenome | isolation source: 40 cm grassland meadow soil pre-rain plot 2 | place: USA:California | collected 2015-09-08 | reverse complement strand
TGGACAGGTGTTCGAGAAGCCTTTACTTCGGGTCCACCCGTGGTTCAGCCCAAACGGCCTTCCTTCGGAGTTGACGAACCATTCCCCTCAGAGGACTGTCTGGTGCTCAACATCTGGACGCCAGCTGTGGACCAGCGTCGGCGTCCCGTATTGTTCTACAACCACGGCGGTGGCTTCGTAATTGGTTCCGGGAGTACGTGGTATCAGGATGGAAGCAACCTCGCGCGTGAGTACGACGTTGTTGTAGTGGCGAACAATCATCGTTTGGGACTTCTCGGATACTTGTTCTTGGCGGATCTGGCAGGAGAAGAGTATGTCTCTTACGGGAATCAAGGAATCCTGGACATTTCTGCAGCCCTCAAGTGCGTACACGAAAACATCGACTCTTTTGGCGGGGATCCGAACAACGTAATGGTTTTTGGCGAATCCGGGGGTGGCGCAAAAACCTCCTGCATATATGCCTTGCCGCTCGCAAAGAACTACTTCAATAAGGCGTCGATTGAGAGCGGCCCGGGCGTTCACATGACGCCTCGCGACATGGCGACGGAAACCGCCAAGATGGTCCTGACTGAACTCGCCTTGTCCACAAGAGAAGTTGCGAGACTCAAAGAGGTTCCACCTGACAAACTGCTGGAAATTCAAGGCGCCGTGGCAAAGAAGGCTCCCGGAAACCTGACGCTCAGCGGCGGGAGAAGCGGAATGGTTGTGGCCCGTCCCGGGGGATTCGGTCCAGTAGTGGACGGGACCTACCTTCCGAACCATCCTTTTGATCCCCATGCGCCTGCAATCTCTCAAGACAAACCGCTGATGGTTGGGACCAACAAAGACGAAATGGCGTTCTTTGAACGCAAGGCGACGGACCTATTCTCGCTGACCGAAGACGGATTGAAGGCGCAACTGAACAAGGATTTCGGGTCTAACGCCGAAACTATTCTGACGACGTATCGCAAGAGCCGCCTTACGGCTACGCCGTCCGATCTCTACGTTGCGATTACGACAGCGCGAGCCATGTGGCTCGGGTCGATTGAAATCGCTGAAAAGAAGTACGAACAGAAGGCTGCGCCCGTGTACATGTACATGTTCACGCACGAATCGAATCTCCTCGTCCCCGGAACCGACCATCGGCTTGGAGCAGCTCATGCGACAGAGATTTGGTACAAATTCGACAACGTCGATCTACAAGAGCCGAAGAATGCACCGGGCCCGTCGCTGATCGGTACAGATCCAGATCGCAAGAAGGCTGCGGAATATGAGCGAAATGTGGGCCACGTTTGCAAGGGACGGCCATCCTGGTGCTAAGGGGCAACCCGTTTGGCCCGCCTATACCCAGGAGAAGCGCGCAACGATGATGATCGATGCGGAATGCAAAGTTGAAGAGGATCCTTTCGGACAGGAACGCACATTGTGGGATAGGTTAAAGGTATTGGAGGTTGCAAGTGCAGCACTTCGGTGAACGAGCTAAGGGGAGCGTGCTCCGAGAGACAAAGAGGGACATGGCTATTGACGGCCTCGCAGGAAAAAGGCGGTGATCATGAAAAAATCTCTTCTTACTCTCGCCGTGATGGGTGCGCTGCTGTCGCTGAGCATCTGCACGTCTGCACAACAAGACGAGTTAGAGCTAAATTTCAAGAATCCGCGTGATTCGGCCAAGCCTCGAGTTTGGTGGCACTGGATGAACGGCAACATTACCAAAGAAGGTATCAAGCTGGACCTCGAGTGGATGCATCGGGTGGGAATTGCGGGCTATCAGAACTTCGACGCAGCGCTGCAAACACCGCAGGTTGTCGAAAGGCGGTTAGCTTACATGACACCCGAATGGAAGGAGGCATTCAAATACGCCATCGGCATCGGCGACCAACTCGGCATGGAAATGGCGATCGCCGGTTCTCCTGGGTGGAGCGAAACAGGAGGCCCGTGGGTGCCCCCTTCCCAAGGCATGAAGAAATATGTCTGGAGCGAAACCATCGTGGAAGGCGGCAAGCGATTCACGGGCAAGCTCATTCATCCTCCGAGCAGCACTGGTGCATTCCAGAACATCGGCGTTCGAGAGGAGTTCGGTCGCCCGGCGCGAACAACGCCTCCACAGTTTTATTCGGATGCAATAGTTGTAGCGTTCCGACTTCCTTCGGGTGAGTCGCGTGAAGGCGCCGAGCAGGCGAAGATTACTTCCAGCGGCGAGGGGTTGGATGTCGCGATGCTGAGCGACGGCGACCTGGAGAAAACTACGGGTGTGCCGATACCCGCGCTTGGAGCGGAGTCTTGGATCCTGTTCGAGTACCCTTCACCGCACACGATTCGCGCAGCGACGTACGTAACGAAGGATCCAAACTTCATTGAGCAGCTGGTGTCCGGAATCGCTGCTCCAGAGAAGACCTTGGAGGCAAGTGATGATGGGAAGGCCTTCCGTAAGGTGGCCAGCCTGACCGGAGGCAGGGCGCCGCAACACACGATCTCTTTTAACGCCATAACGGCGAAATATTATAGGGTGACCTTCAAACATATCCCTCCGCCACCTCGCCCTGCGTGGGCGGAGGGAATAGACCCTGCTTCATTTGGCCCAACGCCTGCTCCGCCTACGTCCTATGAGGTTGCGGAACTGGTTCTTCACTCTGAACCGCGGGTAAATCACTTTGAAGAGAAAGCGGCTTTCGTACCTGAGGGGGACCTCTACCAATTCCCAACGCCTGCCACCGACAGTTCGGCAGCGATCAGGAAGACGGATGTTATCGACCTAACCTCGAAGATCAGTGCTGACGGCACGCTTGATTGGACTCCACAGGAGGGGCGGTGGATGGTGCTGCGGTTCGGGTACTCGCTGCAGGGCATCACCAATCACCCTGCTACCCCGGAGGCGACTGGCCTCGAAGTGGACAAACTCGATCGCCGCTTCGTCAAGGATTATTTCGAGAAATACCTGGACAGCTATAAGGACACCGTAGGCGTGGATGAGATGGGAAAAAAGGGCATCCGCTACGTCATCAACGACAGCTGGGAGGCTGGGTCGCAAAACTGGACCGACAATATGCTAGCGCAGTTCAAAAAACTGCGCGGCTACGATGCGACACCATGGTTGCCGGTACTTACCGGTCGCGTTGTGGAAAGCGCCGCGGCCAGCGATCGTTTTCTTTGGGACTTTCGCAGGACCATCGCGGATCTGATTACCAGCGAGCACTACGGCCAATTGGAAGAAACCCTTCATGAACGCGGCATGGCCCACTATGGGGAGTCGCACGAATCAGGGCGAGCGTTTGTTGCAGATGGCATGGAGGTGAAGAAGTTCAACGAAGTGCCCATGAGCGCAATGTGGACGCAAAGGCCGGGAGTGAACAACGTACAGTACGGTTACAACGCAGACGACCGCGAGTCAGCTTCTGTTGCTCACATCTACGGTCAGAACATTGCAGCAGCGGAATCGTTGACGGCTGCGGCAGCACCGTGGGCTTGGTCGCCTGCGACTCTGAAGCCCACGGCGGACCAGGAGATGCTGAATGGAATCAATCGCTTCGTGATCCATGAGTCAGCACACCAGCCGTTGGTCGGAAAGGCCCCTGGGTTGACGCTCGGTCCCTTCGGACAATGGTTCAATCGCAACGAAACCTGGGCAGAGCAAGCTTCTCCATGGATCAACTACTTGGCGCGGTCATGCTATCTCTTGCAACAGGGGCGTTTCAGCGCCGACTTGGTTTATTTCTACGGCGAAGACTCAAATCTTACCGCGATCTTCCAACATAAGGCACCGGAGATCCCAGCTGGGTACGGGTTTGATTACATCAACGCGGACGCACTGGTTCATGAATTGAGCGTCGTGGACGGCCGGATTGTCACCAAGGCCGGCATGCAATACCGGGTGCTGGGCCTCGATCCCTACAGTCGCCACATGTCCCTTCCCGTCCTACGCGCCATTCATAAGCTAGTCGAAGAAGGCGCGGTTGTGGCGGGAGGGAAGCCTATCGACGATCCGAGTCTTGCGGACGATCAGGCTGAGTTCGAGAAGCTTTCGTCTCAGTTGTTCGGCGATGGTGCTGGCGTGCACAAGGTAGGCAAGGGAACCGTATACGCCGGACAGAACATGAGCGAGGTTTTCAGTACCCTGAACGTGAAGCCGGACTTCGAATACTCGAAGAAGGCCAATGACTCCGACGTGCAATTCGTGCACCGCAAGCTGGCGGACGGCGACATCTATTTCGTCAACAACCGCAGTGATCATGAGGAAGTGATTGATGCCACATTCCGCGTGGCCGGTAGGGAGCCGGAGTTGTGGCGCGCCGAGACCGGTACCAAAGAGCCTGCTTCGTTCAAGGTGGTGGACGGACGCACCATGGTCCCGCTTCACCTAGAGCCTCGGGGAAGCGTGTTCTTCGTGTTTCGCCGAAGAACGTCTAAGACTTCGCACACGATTCCTGAAGTGACGACGACAAAGGTGGCTACGATCAACGGTCCTTGGAATATCGTTTTCCAGTCCGGTCGGGGAGCTCCCAATTCCATCACCATGAACGAGCTTTTGGACTGGAGCCATAGCGACGATCCCGGCGTGAGGTACTTCTCGGGTGTCGGCACGTACACGAAAACTGTGGAGGCTTCCCCCAATTGGTTCAGAAAGGGAGCGCGTCTTTGGCTCGATCTGGGCGATGTGAAGAACCTAGCCGAGGTGACCATTAACGGTAAGGACTTGGGACAGACGTGGCACGCGCCTTATCGTGTGGACGCGACGTCTGCTCTCAAGCCGGGTGCAAACGAAATCCGAATAAAGGTAGTAAACGCGTGGGTCAACCGGATGATCGGCGACGAGCAGCCCGGAGCCACGAAGATCACTTTTGCTGCCGTAAAGCCCTATAATGCCAACTCGCCGTTGTTGCCCTCCGGTCTACTTGGTCCGGTGACGGTGGTTAGCGAGGATACACAGTAGTAGCACATCCCTCATTCGCGCTGTACGCCATGCCTCGTCCCGCAGACCAACGGTTCACCCGCCTTCAGCACTCCAATCGCAACCTCTGGACCTCGATCAGGCAACTCGCCCTCAAAGTCGTCTTCTTAGGCACTGCCATGGGCGACTAGGCGCCCGAGAATAAAGTCCACTTGGCCCGCCTAAAAACTTCAAACTGTGCTTTACCTTTTTCGTTTTGAAGGCCTCTATAGTATTAGAGAGCACGAAAGGGCGATGCCGAGGGAAAAGCCGAAGATGACGTTCAGACACAGTTCCCCTCGACTTTTAGGTTGACTTTTTCCGTTTTCGAGGCCTCTCCCCAGAAACTTCTTCGTCGAAAGCGTCAGGGGTTGGCTAGTGTGACCTGTAGGCCGAGTTGCGCTGCCTTCTTTGTGAGGAACACCCTCTCTATCGTCCCCTCTTAGGGCATTACCCTTTATGGGCCGACGAAAGGGATTAACGTTCAGGGCTGTCAACCAGAGTGCAGGTACCTGGTCTTGCGGCGTTCACCGCGTTGGCAATCTGTTGCATCATGGGACGCACCAAGCTCCATCTGTTTTTGCTGAGAATCACAATCGCCAATTTGCGCCCCTTCAGATTTTGTTGGTGAGGCAGATTTGTATCGGCCGTGAGAAGCACATCAAACCTAGCTTCCTCGGCCGCTTTCAGCAAGTCACCGTTGCTTAGTGTGTCCCACCCTTGTGCTCTTGCTTCTTTGACGATATGGCCTTGCAGCGCGCGGGAAATGCCTCTGGGGGTTCCGTGGTCAAAGAGAATGAGCATTAACGGCGAATCGGAGCTTCAAGACTCCGTGCTGCAAAGTCCAGTACCGCGGTGACCTGTTCCCGCGTCACGTCGAACTGTTCCATGATTTCCTCGATGCTCAGGCCATCCTCTAGGTTTTCAAATATGGTAGCCACGGGCAGGCGGGTTCCACGGAAAACCCACGCCCCGCTGACTTTTCCGGGCACACTTTCTACTGCTGCACATTTTGTCCAATCCAGTGCCATGCGTGCCTCCTTAATTCCGTTCTAGCTGAAAGTCTAGGGAGCCTGCGTACGGGTGTCAACACTTGGGAATTCCCGGTAGTGTCCTTGAAATTAGGACACTACCGAATTCCCCAAGCCGGTCGACTTGGATAGCTTAAATGAAGGCATCTGATGTGATAATTGGGAGCGCATGCGCCTTTATTCCGGCACTACCAAATCCCTCATTGAAGACTCGACTTTCAACCGTATCGCACCTAAGTTGAAGGATGCTTTCTTCAATGAGTTTCGATACCAGCCATCAGTCGCCGAGGTGAACTCGTGGAATAATTCTCTCCGCGCCATCTCACAAGTTTTTCAGACAGCGTCGTTGCTTGATCATGGCGTTTTGTTGGAACTCCGACTCCCGCTTACGTCCAAGCGGCTTGACTGCCTCGTGACCGGGTACGACAGCAAAAAAGCACCTAACGCAGTCATCATAGAGCTAAAGCAGTGGAGCGGCTGTAAAGGCGCATCTGGCAAGAACGAGGTAGCGACCTTCGTCGGCGGCGGTGTCCGGGATGTGCCTCATCCGTCCGTTCAAGTCGGTCAATACATGACGTATCTTACCGATTGCCATACGGCTTTTCAGGGGGAGGACGGAATCAGCGCACATGCCTGTTCTTATCTGCACAATTACAGCCCGATAGAGGACGATCCTCTTTTCTTACCTCAGTTTGCGGAGCAGAAACTATCTCGCAACTCCCAATTCGAACAACTTCATTCCCCTTCTGCCAAGCTGTGAGAGATGACGGCTAGCCACTTCGATTCCGGGGCCCGGTCCGCGCCGTTCGCTCGGTTTCTTTCTGTCTCCCCGTCGCAGCATGATGCCGGTGGACGAGGGGGGGATTCGGACCAATGGCCCCTTCGTCGCGAACGAGAAAAAATCTATGATAAGGCGCGGTGCCACAATCACTTAGATTTTCTGAGGGCTTCTGAATTGCCCCACCCGCCCCCACCATGTGTTCCAATTGCAACATGTTGGCTTTCCAGAATGACGTGGCGGTAAGAAGGCGCCATCAAGTCCTACCTCTGTAGCGATTAGTCGAGCGGACTCGGCAGCGGTGATCGCAGCGCAATACCACAAGGATGTTTGCTGGAGGGGCATACGGGCTTCGCCAGCGATGTTTCAGGGCCACTTAACGTCCAACGCGTAGCCCGACGGCTGACGCAGTCACGTCGGCCGAACTTGCTTGCTCCGAGAGGTTGTAAATCGATCGATGTGATGCTAAAATAGATCACATGAGAAAAGCTTCGATTCGAGATCTCCGCTACAGTTTCAAGAAGATAGAGCGCCTTTTGTATCAGGGCGAAGAGATTCAGATCACCAAGCGGCGGCGCGTGATTGCCCGCTTGATCCCTGAAGGCATGCGAGGTGCGGCGCAGATGCCGGACTTTCTAGCACGACTGCGCTCCACCTATGGCGACAAGTTGTTGAAGGTCAGTGGCGCTGAACTGGTGGCTGAGGATCGGAGCCGCTATTGAGGATCTACACTGACACAAGCTTTCTGGTTTCGTTGTATAGCCCCGACGCCAACTCCGCCGCAGCGGTGCGAGCCGTGAAAGCCTCTGCTGGGGAACGATTCGTGACCATTCTTGGCGAGCTTGAGCTTCTCAACGCCTTCGGACTCCGCGTATTTAGGAAGGAAGTGACCGAAGCGCAGGCACAATCATCATTGAGTGATTTTGAGAAGGATTTGCGCGACGGCCTCTTCCAATTACGCGGACTGCCTGACCCAGTTTTCGAGCGTGCTCGCCAGCTGTCCCGCCAAACTACGGCTAAGCTTGGCACACGCGCCGCCGACGTCTTGCACGTAGCTGCGGCGCTCGAACTGGGTGTCGACTACCTTTATAGCTTTGACCACCACCAGCGAAAACTCGCGCAGACTGTTCGCCTCAAAGTGAATTGAGAGCCCCGTTTCCCATCGCAGCGTGTTGCCCGCAAGCTAATACAACTAATTCGATATCAGAATTAAAAAAAGCGCCGAAGCCTTCGATCGCTTGGGAGCGACGTCGCACGTAATGGAACCTGTCGAACAGCGCGTCACGAAGATCTTGAGGTTGTACGAAACTCACTGATTATGTTGAAGTGGCTGCGACTGGCCGAGACAGCGTCTGTCCACGCAGAGGGAAGGAGTCGTGACGGTAAAGATCAGCCCCAGTCAACAGGTAGCCGGCATTCCAGTGATGGAGGTTCGGAAGTTTCTGCGACGTGTGCATAGTGATTTCAGGACTTCCTGGCCTGAACAAGTTGTTCAGCATTTCAATTTCACGAGCAGGAGGGCTAGGCAGTTTATTCATGATCTGCAGGCTGAAGGTCTGATCGAACCGTCCACACATGAATTCGATAAAGACGCGTACCAACTAACAGACAAGGGACGTAGTTTGGGACGGGGCAGCGCGGCGAAGGCCATTATTCGAGCGACGGGAGACAAGGCACTCAAGGGACTCTTGCAGCGCGCGAAGGAAGTAAACGCTAGCGATGATTTCCTGTGTTCTGTTGAAGCTGTCGTTTTGTTTGGCAGTTATCTGAAGGGCGAAGAACGTCCCAACGACGTTGACGTAGCCGTGAAGCTGAAGAGACGTTTGCCGGAGAACTTGGGCACTGATGAGTTTGCACGTCGCATGAGAGAACACGCCCGGAAGAGCAATCGTCAGTTCTCGACGTACCTTGAAGAGTTGCAATGGCCTGAAACTCAAGTGAAGCTGTATTTGCGGAAGAGAGTCCGGTGTTTGAGTTTCCAAGCTTGGGACTCCTTTGTGCGACTGGCGAAAGAACCGGATTTTGAATATTCAATTTTGATGGGGGAAAGAGTGAGGCTTTTGGAAGAGATTGCGCGACAAAAGACTTGAAGGTCGTCTGGGAGAGGGAAACCGCTTGAAGCGTGTTTTCAAATGATCTGGGTGAAGAAAAAGAAAAATCTGGTGCCGGGGGCCAGACTTGTACATAGCAGTCCCCGGACGCAATTCCAGATCGAGGGCGCAGCATGAGCGAAACAAGTGCCTGGCTGCCGAAATCGGAAAAGTAGAATCGCGAAAAAGCAAATGTCCGGTTTTCTGCCTTCCCAGGAGCCCTGCAGTTACGGTTGCTGAACTAAATCGGGCAGCTTGAGCAAGAGAGAATCTGGCGTGTGGCATTAAGAAGGAAAAGCCCCGCCGGAGCGGGGCTTCCTCATGATGGGTTCAATGGAATGCTTAGCGGTCGTTTCGGTCGTCCCCGTGGTGGACGATCACTTGTCCGCGAACTTCCCCGCCGGGGAAGTTCACCGAGTGCAAATTCACGTAGCCGGCACCCTGACGGATGGCACGCAGAGCGCTGGCCAGGTCTCCGGGTGTAATGCCCTGCGTCGTCGGACCGGTCACGTTGGCCGGAGTGATACTGCCTGAGAAAGTTCCTGAAGTGGCTACGGGGCACGCCGGTTGCCCACCGCCTCCGCACAGGAAGATCATGACTCCACCTGCTACGTGATTTTTTCCAAAGTGAATGTGAGAGAGGATCGCGTTGCTTGTGAGGTTTTGGAACGTCTCGGTGAAAGTGATGGAACCGTTCTCGTCAATGGTGGCTTTGAACGAGGCCGTCGCATTCGAGTTGATTGCTGGTACCTCATTCACGCCATGCAGGTCGGCGGTGAGGGTGATGAAATCGTCATCCCCCGCGACCGTCGAAATACTTAAGGCCAGGACAAGCAGCACTAACAATAGACTTTTCTTCATAGTGTTTATTCTCCCTCTAGTAAGGATAAGGACTCATGCAGAATTCTCGAAAGGCAGGGGGTGAAGCAGGCCAGCGGGAATTCTGGATTAGGACTCTCTCTAGCTGCGCAAGACCATACGGCAGCCACTCGCTCCTGTCAATCTCAGATTCCCAGAGTGTCAGATTCCCAGAGATTCCCAGAGAGCCAGTTGGTAGGTGGGCTGTCCTCGAAGGTTTTACGAGTGTAATGGCGACATTTCGACAGTCAACGTGGCAGCGTGGCGACAAAACGAGAGGCAACCCTGCATCTCTCAATGTATTCTTTCAATCGCTGTTTTTCGATGCGCCTCGAAGCAAAGAACATTAAGAGCATCCTATTATAGCAATGCATCCCGAACCGATTGCTACCGACAGGAACAAGGGTCCATCTGCGTTCCAGACAAGCAGGACCACGGCCACTATGGGCACCAAACCAGTGGCAATAAGTTGAAGGCCGTCCCACCGCGGTCTGCGAAGTTTCATGCCTGCCCATTGTAGAAGACCCCCCATAGGGGGCCGGTTGAGCGTGAAGACAGCAAATGCAAACTCCCAATCAAGCGATGATGGATTTAGTTGACGATCATGGAGGTACGCGGCCTTTCCTAGCGCACATACTCGCTCGAGATTGATATTTCTGGGAACCAGCACCGGAAATTCCGGGTCCCAGTTTGCTGGCGTTTCGGAAGGAAGGTAGTTGAGCAACAGACGTTGTTCGTCGCTGAGCGGCTTGCCTGATACCGTAGCTTGTTCCGCAATCCGGCCTATCACGAAGCTAAGAGCTGAGTCTAAGTCTGCCGTTCGGTCCATCAAGCCTCACGGATTGTCGCTTCCTTATGTAACGTAGCAGCATAGTTGTCGAGACCAGGCGTTGTCACTTAGAACCCTATCGTTGATGCATCGGAAGCACCATCCATGCCTCGTGCGATGGCTCCCCTAATGATTGGAGTCCGAGGATTGTCATGGAGTGGAAACCCGCAACCATAGATGAAGTAAAAGAGATAGTGAAGGCTGACTTGAAAAGATGCAATGCCGACCAGGTTGCAGTCTTTCAGCAATATTCTGTTGAGCCGTTGCTCGCGCCTATCGTGCGTAACGGAAAAGAGGAGAGCGTTGTTGTCGTTGCCCGGAAATCGAACGAGGTCATCTACTGGGAGGAATCAGGCCGTTAGTGGGCCAGCGGCACTTGTCGGTATCAGGAATGGTGGACGAGAGGGGATTCGCCCCCCCGGCCTCCTCATTGCGAACAGTGGGAAAAATAAGCTAAGGCAAGGCGCCACAATCACTTAGCTATTTTCACGAGGCCCTTAATTGGCAAACCTGGCAAACCGGTTTTCTCTTTGTCTTTTCAGTGCAGTTCGACGGTGAGAAGCCGGATAAAATCACGCGCGGTGCCTAAGTGCCTGTAACGACGACAAAGTCATTTTCGAGAACCCTCTGAATTGGACAACCCGGAGTTTTATTTTCGCGAAGCAGAGGGAGTACGAAAATGGGCCTGCCACTCCGGAGCCCAGTGGCGAAACTATCGTGCGAGGCCGCGACCGAGGAAAACGCAAAGAGGCGGAGCTTTATGCCCCGGACCCAAGTTACCGGTAGGGCGAACTTCCCGCCCGGAATAACATGCACTTCGCGCAATTTAGAAGAGAATGAAAACCGCGGTTTCGTTCGTGTGGCTAAACGAGAAACGAAACCGCATGCTTAACGTTGCGGCCGGCTGGTTATCGCTGGCGCATTTTCTCACAACCACGCACGTTACCGCTTTTCGGCCGGGATTCTCGCAAGCGTTTCGATCGTAATCTGCTTGTAGCCGCCTTCGACGCGGACCACCATTTGATTCTTGTCGCCAACGGGCATTTTCAGTTCCATCGGGTCGTGCTTTTCCACGACGGTGCCCGAGGCGCGGACGCGGGCATGCAGCAGGCTCTTGAGCCGTTGATTGCCATCGGCGGGAAAGTACAACGCACCATCGTCGGTGGCGATTGCCAGCGGGACACCGCGGGCAAGGCAGGCCGCGCCACAGTCTTTGTGAGACGCGGCTGTGGCTGCCGGAGCATGCAACATATAACAGGCCGCGTCGACCACTTTGCCGGTGACGGTGACGGAATCGGACGCAGCGGCCTGGCCGGGATTTGCTGAACCAACAGTCTTGGGAAGAGGACGAGCACTTGAGTGGAAGACAGCATTGACCAACCGAGCTTGCGGAAACGCGAGGCGATTTCGCAAGAAGGCTGCCTCGTCCCGTTCTCGCCGGTCTTCATCGTTGTCCCGCTGCGAAATGTCTGGACAAGGAGCAGGATCGGCTTTGCCCGCATAGGTGAGACAACGGTTGTCCTCGAAGATGTTTGCACCCGCAGGCGACAGGTCTTGTATGTCGGCTCCGATGGCCGTGCCGAAGTCCTTGGAAACCTGAACCGGTGGGTTCCCCGCAATGATGTTCCGGCGGATGATATTGCCGGTCACTAGACCACCAAGATAGACGCCGTTGATGTTTCCGCCAATCTTATTATTCTCGACCAGGTTATGCTCGCTTACACCTATGAATCCCAAGCCGAAATTATTGCTAAAGAGCGAGGTGGCCGAGGGCTTGGAAGTCGCTGAACCGTTGCCATAGAAGGTGTTCAACCGAACTCGGTTGTGGCTACTGCCGGAGAGTCAAGTTCCGCCGCACGACGCCCCGTTTGAACCACCGGCATCGTCTGCGAACACGTTTTGCTCAAAGATGCTGTCCGAAGTGCTGAAGGTCTGCATGCCGCTCCAACAGTTGTGGTAGGCCGTGACCTTCTTCACCGTGACCTCGCTGCTCGGATGCCCCGTCAACCCGATGAGGATTCCCCAGCGCTCAAAGTGCTGGATGATTCCCGGACCCTCGATCTTCACATCGGTTCTGTCAATCGCTTCGATGCCAACGCCATACATGGCATCGGTGGGAAGACTGCAACCGGTTGGAGGCGTCACAGGTCCCGTTATCGTGTGTCCGTTCAGGCGCAACTTGACATGGTCCGCTCCGAAGGAGATACACGGATTTGCCCCGGGCACGGTCAGCTGGACAGTGCATGTGACGTCGCCCGCCAGTGCGCTGTCTTCGAAGATGGTGAGTGTGGTGGAGATGGTACCGCTAATCTCTGTGGTGGCGGGCGTGCGTCCTGCGCAAAGCAAGAGAGCAGAAAGAGCTAAAACAGCAAGGGTCACTCGATGGGAGGGGAACCGCTTCATAGGACCTCCTTACGCCGTGCTCATGGTCGCTATGTGAACAAGGTGAGAAGGACGGCGTAGAATGTGCACAAGCCTAGGCAAGCGACGAGAGCTTGTCAAGCAGGGATGTCGAAGGGACTTCGACTGTGGGCGTTGCCAAAGGTTACGTTGGATCTGCAGACCTTCCGAAACACCTGGCGCGATAGCATGTGAGAACCGCAGTCTTCGCTTAGGACCCTAGATTCCGTACGAGCACCGTTGCGGATCGTTGAAAGCTTCATTGACACTTGGCGCCGATTGTTGGCGGATGACGAGCAAGCGGGAAGTAATCCCAAGGTAAGGTTTGCCGACAAACCGATAAATATCAGTACAAGGCGCGTTCTTCAATGACTGGGACTCGCAGCTTGACGTGACGAATGTGCAGCACGGTGTCGCACTATTCCGCGAAACTCAGGCCTTCAGCTCCGCTTTGCTGTACAGCTCAAGCATCTTCTCCGCCGTGGGCGGGTTCAGCATGTCGAACTCCGGCGCATTCGGAAAGCCTGTACCAGCTATGCGTCGGCGTGCGCTCTCGCGGTCGTAGTTAGTGTGCCGCAGATCGACGCCTGCGCCTAGTAGGAGCCAGTCGGCACCGGGCGGCCCGAACGGCATGCCGACGCTGCCGGCATTCACGACACGCGTCTTGCCGACTATGCGATCGAATTGCATGTGGGTGTGGCCACAGACCACAACGTCCGCCTTGGCAGCGTCGAATATCGGCAACAGCCAGTCTTCGTCGGTCCGGGCGGTAAAGATTTCATTATCGTCGCGTGGTGTGGCGTGGCAGAAGAGCACGCGTCCAAACCCCGGGATCTGTAGTGCCACAGTCTTGGGCCAGCCCGCGATCCACTGCTCGTGCTCGGGAGCAAGCTGGCGTGCGCTCCAGCGGAGTATCTCCAGCGCAAACGGCGGCAGCTTCTTATTCTCGTCTCCGTGACGCGTCGCCATCACCTCGCGATCGCTATTCCCCATGAGGTAATGCACTGGTGCGGATAACGATGACAGCCGCTCGATGCAGTCCACCTGCATCGGTCCGCTGAGCACGTCGCCGCGTACGACGATTTGATCAATCGTGACGCCTTGAAGTTCTTCCAGCACGGATTCGAGCGCCGGCAGGTTGCCGTGAATATCGTAAAGAGCGACTACTCGCATAATTCCTTAAAGCCCGGCTCTGGGCACCAGCAATACTCCCCATTTAGCACACCCAGCCTAAGCGGCCATCGCAAGTAGGTGCAAGGATTTGACGATTATGCCCGGGTGACGGGCAAACCTCTGACCGTACCGCCGCAACATTCACCCAATCATTGGTCGGTGGCATGGAGGCCATCGATCATGAAGCGGAAACCCTACTCACGAAGAAAACGCACGACCACAAAATCTGTTCTGCGCCTGCCAGACCTCGAGCACGCCAAAGCCGCAGTCTTGAATAGCCTCACCAGCCTGGACGCCCAACGGGGTTATCGTCACGCCATCGATGAATTCGTTGACTGGTATTGTTCGGAACCTCGATTGGCTCTCAACAGAATTGTAGTGCTGCGCTATCGGTCTCATCTCGAATCCCGTCAACTTGCGCCTGGCACCGTCAATCTACGTCTCGGTGCCGTGCGCCGGCTTGCATACGAGGCCGCCGACTGCGGTCTCCTCAGCGCCGATTTGGCGGCTGGTATTCGCCGCGTTAAGGGCGTGAAGAAGCTGGGGGTGCGCCTCGGCAATTGGCTGACCGCGGAGCAGGGCCACGCTCTTTGGCAAGCACCCGATCATCAACGACTGAAAGGAAAACGCGACCGAGCATTACTAGCATTGCTGCTCGCGTGCGGCTTGAGACGGCATGAAGCCGTGGCGTTGAGATTGGATCACCTCCAGCAACGCGAAGAGCATTGGGCCATTGTTGATCTGCTCGGCAAGGGAGGCCACGTTCGAACAGTTCCAGTTCCGGATTGGGTGAGAACCGAACTCGACGATTGGCTCGCCGCGGCTGGAATTGATCGAGGAAAACTGTTCCGCCGAGTCAACAAAGTTGGAAGGACATGGGGAGATGGCATGACGGTGAAGGCGGTTTGGCACATTGTGAAGGAATCCGCCAAGCGCATCGGCGTGGCGAAGTTGGCGCCACACGATCTGCGACGGACCTGTGCTCGGCTCTGCCATGCTTCGGGAGGCGAGTTGGAGCAGATCCAATTCCTCTTGGGGCATATCTCAGTTCAAACGACCGAACGATATCTTGGCTGCAAGCAGCGGATTCAATCAGCGGTCAATGACCATATCGGTATCGAGCCGAATCCTTGAGATTGCGGAAGGGTGGCCGACGATCCGGGGCGGATCAAGAACC
>WNET01000614.1_pt1 | contig 15242 bp, 9 predicted proteins | sample 5399911 | NCBI WGS metagenome assembly WNET01 (sample SAMN13153333, study PRJNA577476) | soil metagenome | isolation source: 40 cm grassland meadow soil pre-rain plot 2 | place: USA:California | collected 2015-09-08 | reverse complement strand
TTTCTCGCGCGCCTTGAAGACGATCGCCATGCCGCCCCGACCGAGCTCGTCGAGGATCTCGTACTCGTCCTTGAGCTGCTCCCGCACGAGCTCGAGCTCGGTCAGCTCTTGCGTATTCTGGATCGGCGTCGCCGTGAGATCCAGGCCGCAGGAGCGGCAGAACTTACTGGCGTCGTCGTTCTGAGTGCCGCAGCGGGAGCAATACATCCATTGTTCCGAGGAGTCGCGGAAACTTACGGGCGCGTCGGAGCGGGTGTCAACCGACTAGCGCGACACAATGACGAACTGGCGACGGCGCACGAGCGACGTGGCGGTCGCGGGGTCGCGGATCTCGACGGCGAGAACGTAGCTCCCCTTGGACGCGTCGCGCAGATCGAGCGCGCGACGCACCCGCGTGACGGGACCGTCGGCCGGCGCGTCGAACTCGAACAAGACCGGCGCTTGTCCGCCACCGAACAGCCGGTGAAACAACGAGCGACGCCTGTCGCGCTCGAGCCGGACGATGGTGTGGTACGGCGCCCCCGACGCAAGCCCGTACACCTCGTAATACAGCTCGGCCGAGCCGCCCTCGGCGAAGCGTCCTAGCGGGTTCAGCGGCACCGTGTCCGACCCGGTCGTCCACGCGAGCCCCGAGCCCTGGCGGCCGAGCACGAGGTCGCTCGCGGCGAAGCGCGCGCCGTCGAGCGTGCCGACGGCGATCGAGTCACGGATCACGAGGTCGCCCGCGTCGCTGCCCGGCTCTTGGACCAGCAACCGATAGCGGTACGCCCCCGGCGGGACCGCAAGCGCGACCTGCCCGGTGAGATAAGCGCCCTGACGGAGCGGCGCCGCGGCGGCGAACACCCGGGTCGTATCGAGTCGCGCCACCAGGTTGTCGAGGCTGTCCGAGACGACCAACCGGAACGCGACGGGATAGAGGACGCGCGTCGAGTCCCCGGCCGGCGTCAGGCGCTGGCCCGGAATAGCGAACACGACGTGCAGCTCCTGTCCGGTGTGACCGCGCGCGCCGACGACGAAGTCCGACGCCAGCACCTCGAGCGGCGTGGTGAACGTCCGGCGGTAGCTATCGGTGGTCGTGCCCACGGTGATGCTGCGCTGGCCCAGGCTACGCTCGGCGGCGAGCACGCCCGCCGCGTTCGCCGAGCCGAGGGTGTTTCCCAATCGAGCGTACAGCGGATTGATGTCCGCCCGCGAGGCGAACAAGTCGCTGGTGAGAGGATCGAGGCCGCGCCGGCCGGTGAGCGCCAGCGCGCCGCGGAAGCCCGTATACAGCGCGTCGGCCAGGCTCTCCACCAGCTTGTAGTCCTGAACGTCCTCGCGCCCGTGGCGCAGATAGATGACGCCGCGGTCGTCGAAATCGAGCTGATCGGTGCGGTAGCGCTCGGTGATGTCGTAGTGCCGATGCCGGCTCACGAGCCGGAAGTTGTGCCAGGCGTAGAACCAGCGGCGGTAGTGCTCGGCCAGCCGCTCGCCCGGGTCACGCGCTTCGGCCACGTCGCGCTGCAACCAGAACCGCTCGAGCCACGCCGCCCGCGGGGCGGGGGACGTGAAGCCGTCGAACGGAGCCAGCTCGTCGTGGTGCGCCACGACGCTCAGGTCGGCGCGATACAGCGCCAGCGCCTCGGGCGACCGCGCCAGGCGCGCGCCCGCGAAATAGATCCGCCACCCCTCGGTCGGTCGCTGCGCGTAGTAGTAGGTCCGCGCCAGCTCGAGCAGACCGAGCCCGGAGTCGCCACCGACGCGGAGGTAGGCCTGGAACGCCACGAGCGCCGAGTCCGCTTCGCCGACCTCCCGCTCCACCCGGCCCCGCGCTAGCTGGATCTGGGCGTTCCCCCCCGCGGGTGACGCCGCCGCGAGCCGCACCGCCTGCAGCGCTACCTCGAGCCGCGGCTGGATGCGCTGGGCCAGCGCCGCGTTGGCGAGGTCGATGCTGGCCTGCGCGAAGCTCGCGTCGGCCTGCGTGGCGCGTGCCAGCGCCCGCGCCGCTTTGCTCAGATAGTCCTTGCCAAGCTGCTGGCGCAGGTTTTCGATCGCGATCACGGCGTGCTCGCCCTGAGCGAGCTCGGCGAGCCCCAGCCCATACCAGGGGTAGGGCCAGCCGGGCCGGAGCTCCGCGGCCCATTCGAACTCCCCGGCTGCGTCGTCGTAATGTGACTTCGTGTTGGCGATCTCTCCCAGCCGGTGGGCGATGAACCCGAGCCGGACGTGGACCAGCGGGTCGTCGCGGTGTTGCTTCGCCACCTGGATCGTCGCGGCTTCGAGACGCTTCAACGACAGCGAGTCGGTCACGTGCGCGAGCGAGTCCCGCAGCGCCTCGATCGCGGCGCGCTCGGCAGGCAATTGGGCGGACAGACCCTTGGCAGCGGGGATGGACAGAGCGAGCAGGACGATCAAGCAGCGCCGCATGGGTCAATTATATCCCGCAGCTGGGACCACGTTCAGGAGGGCCACTCCCAGCGCCGTTCCCAGGCAAAAGCCCGCAACCGGGAATCTTTCCACGCTCAGAAATCCGATGCAAACGCCACATACAGCTGCAGGCGCCGCGCCGCGCCGGAGGGGGGATCGGCGAGCGGTGCGGCGACGCCGAGCCGGAGCTGCACCAAGAAGTCGTAGTTCAATGTCAGGTCGCCGGCGAGCTCGGCGCCCGCCGAGCGGAGCCGCGTGAGCCGCGGCGCCGCGCCCGGGTCCCAGGCATCCCCAGCGTCGCCGAAGATGTTGAGCCACAGTTTGTCGGCGCCGAACGGGAGGTGGCCGAAGGGCGCGCCCACGAGCGCGAGCGGCAAGCGGTACTCCACGGTCGCAGTCGCGGCGCGCCGCCCCAGCAGCTCGCCGGCACGATAGCCTCGCACCGGAAAATCGCGCGTCGCGCCGAGCGCCTGGCCGAACGTGAGCCCCAGGGCGCCCGACGACACCCCGCCTGCCTTGAACCGCTCGCCCAGCGGCCCGCCGCTGGCCCCGGCGGCGAGACGGACGGCGAGCACATGGTGCGCGAACCCCCCGACGCCCGGGACATGCGCATACAGGCCGAGCCGCGAGCGGGCCTCGCTCGACCAGCGAGCGCCCTCCCGCTCCGCGCGCCGGCGATACAGCGCTAACCAGCTGAAGCCGTCCTGCCGCGAGACGGCGACCGGTGCGGACACGACGTGCGTCAACGCGAGCGTCACGGACCCTCCGACCAAATCGTGACCGGCGCAGCCCGGGCAGACGTCGCTGAGCGACGTGTCGGGGATGGTGACAAAGCGCGTGCCCTTGAACTCCGCGGCCAGGCGCACGCTTGCGAAGGTGCGCCACCGCCGCGCCACGAACGACATGCCGAGGGCGGCCTCCTGCGTCCGCTCAGACAGGATGACCGCGGCGAGCACGTCGTCCCAAGTGCTCGACGCCGACGCATCGAGCGTCGGGTTTCCCAGGCCGCTCCACACCGCCGCGAACGACCCGAGGGCGCGGAACGGCTGCGGCGCGACCAGGCCGGTGGCGAGGTACGTAAACCGCCCCACGACATCGGTGCCAGCGGTGGCGCCACCCCAGAACCGCCCGCTCGGCCCCGCATCGAGGAACAGCGGCACCCAGAAATGCGGCCGCAGCGAAGGCCACGCGGCGTAGCCGGTCTCACGCGTTGCCACCGGCGGCGCGGAGTCGAACGGGACGGGCCGGTCGGCTGCCACGGGTGGTCCAGCCTCCTCTCGCCGCGCGCGCCGCAGCTCCCAGCCGTCGGCCGCGAGTGTGGCGTAGAGCAGCGTCCCGTCGGCGAGCGCCGTAGGCGCCCGGGCGCCCAGCGGCTCGGCGGTGAGGGGCTCGGCGCCGGTCGAGTCGCGCCAGCGGTACACCTGCGGGAAGCCGGTCGGGTCGGTGACGAACAACAGCTCGCCCGCCGGCGTCCAAGTGGGGTCGGTGATCACGCCGGCCGACTCCCGCAACACCGTGCCAGCCTCGGGTGAATCGGCAGGCCAGCGAAGCAGCGCCCAGTGCCCGTTCGCGTTCCGCGTGCCCGCAACGTGGCGCCCATCGGGAGAGGGCACGACCTCGCCCCACGTCGCGCTCCCCCCGGCGGGCCCGGGCGGAACGGGCAGCGCAGGGCGATTGCCGGCCGGGAGCAGCGCGATCACGGACAAGCGGCCTCCGCCGGCGCGGGGGGAGACGAGCCTCGCCCCGCGCGTTTCGCGGTGCCACTGCCCGCCGGGGAGCCAGCGGTACAGATCGCTGTGCACCTGCCAGCGGGATGTCCAGTCGAGCTGCGCCACGACCAGCGTGTCGCCGAGCCAGTCGAAGCTCACCTCGGCGTTCACGCGGTGCGTGCGCAGGACGTGGAACCCCGTCGCGTCGAGTACACGCAGTTCGCTCGGCCCCTTACCGTCGTCGCGCAGGTACGCGATGTACCGGCCGTCTGGCGACGCTTGTGGCACCGGCTCGGTACGGAGTGCGCAGTCGATGACGCGGGCGGCGGTGGCGGTCGCCCCCGCCTGAGACGGAGGTCGAGTCGCCCTGGGCCATTCCGCCTGCAGCGAGCGACCGGGCGCAACGCGAGCGATCTGCCGCCCCACCCGATACGGGATCAGCTGGGCGGACGTCGCCTCCACGAACCGCGGCACGACGGAATCCCCGGTTTGGCCCGCGAGGTAATGGAAGAAGCGGCTGCCGTACGCGTACGGCACGAGCCCGTCCGCCCAGCGGGTGAAGAACACCGCGTTCCAGGGCGAACGCGACGCGCCCGCAGCGCGGTCGGCCGCGAGCAGCTGCGTGTGCAGGCTTCCCGTCACGCGCCCGCCGTTGGTGAACTTCGACTCGTAGTAGACCGCCAGGCCTTCCGTCACCCAGCTGGGCTGATAGTCGTTCGGAAACAGACCGGGGACTCGGCCGAAGACCGCCTGCACGCCGCCCCAGACACCCCGCACCCGGTCGAGGTGAAAAACGTGTGTGAGCTCGTGCGTCGTGACGAGCCGGAGCCAGCTGTCGTAGTGCTGCAACCCGGGCTCCGTGGCCGGAGGCGGGAGGAAGACATAGATGCGGTCGGACGGGAAGACGAGCGTGGCGCCGTTGGCCGCGTCGATGTCGTCCACCAGCGTCAGGTCGACCACCTGGCGAGGCGGGTGAAGCTCCGACGCGAGCAGCCGGTACGCACGCTCGGCCTCCCGGGCGGCCACCTCGGCGACGTCCCGGTATGCCGGGCGGAAATGAACGCGGAAATGGGGCGTGTGGAGGGTGCGCCAGGGGCCGGAGGGGTCTTGCGCTGCGGCGCGGGCGGCAAATAGGAGGACCAGGAGAACGCGGAACGCGGAACGTGGAACGCGGAACATCAGGGAAAGGTCGAGCTGCGGCGAGGAGCGTGTCCGGCCGTTCCGCGTTCCGACTTCCGCGTTCCGCGTTTTCACGGCTCCCTCGCCCGCTCGCGCAGGAAGTTCTCGATCCCCCGCACCAGCCCCCGCGCATACCGCCCTCGCCCCTCCTCGTTCAGCAACATCGCTTCCTGTTCGGGGACCATGATGAAGAGGCCCTCGGTGAGCGCCGCGGGCATCCACGTCGGACGGACGAGCGCATAGTCGCCCCGGCCCATGCCGAGGTCCCGCAACCCGAGCTCCGCGACCAGGGCGCGCTCGAGCGCACGAGCCAGCGGGGCGCTGCGAGGATGGAAGTAGTAGACGCTCGTGCCGTTATTCACGAACGGGTTGACGCCATCCGGGAGCGCGTTGGCGTGAATCGACACGAGCACGTCGGCATCGTGCACCTCCGCGAAGTGGGTGCGCGGGAACAGCTCGACGGGCGTCGAGTCGGTACGGGTGAGCAGCACGGTCGCGCCCGCCCGCTCCAGCAGCGCCTTCGCATTGTACGCGACCGCGAGGGTCGCCACCGGCTCCCACAGACCGGTCGGGCCCTTGGCCCCAGCGGGAGGATGGCCCGGATCGAGCACGATCGTGCGCCCCCTGAGAGGTCGGTCCGGATCGATCTCCGGTGGACGGCGTACCTCGAGCAGCAGGTCCCGCCCATCGAACCGTGTCCGGTACCCCCAGACGCGACGCGCCAGCTCAACGGTGATCGTCACCTCGTCCGCCGCGGGCTGGGCATAGCTCATACGAGTGACGAGCGAATCGGTTCCGCCGTACTGCATCCAGTTGATGTCCGACGCCACGCCATAGAGCCGGAGCGTCAGGCTCCGCTCCTGCTCCGTGACCTGGAACGGCAGCTTCCCTGGGAGTGGCACGCGCAGGGTCACCGACGCCGGGCCGGGCTGGAGCCGCACCGAGCCGACCACGCCTCCCGGCGGCGGGGTGCCCGCCGGCAGCTCTATCACGTCGGCCGCGTTCACCCACACGGCCGAACTCTTCGACAGTTGGAGGCGCATCTGGTCGTTCCAGCGCCCCGAAAGCACGGCCGTCGTCCCGGTGGGGAAAAACCAGTTGTACGTCCCCCCTGGCACCGACTTCCCTGGCGTCATGCTGTCCGTCGTGCCGGTGTGCGCCGTGTCGTCGTTGAGCACGACGACGCTGGGGAACGTCATGTCCACGAGGCCGATCGTGAGCGGCCAGCGAGCGGTCGCGCTGTCTCGTCCCACCACCACGTCCAGCGTCGCACAGGCGCTCTTGCCGTCCGAGCACAGCGCCGCAGCCGGGAGCCACGCGACGTAGCGGTCGGCCGCGGGGGGGAGGCGGTACGCCGCCGTGGTCGTGGCGAAAGCCCTCACACCCCACGCTGGCTCCCCGGGAAGGGTGTCGGGAAGGAACGGGATGGTAGCGCCCCACGGCAGCCGCAGCTGCACCGTGGCACCGGGCGTCGCACGCACGGCGAGCCGGATCCCCTCGCTCAGCGGCAGCGCGAGCGTGCCCGAGGGCGCAAAGCTCGTGGTGTCGATCCAGGCCGCGCGGCCCGCCGGCGGGCGGTAGCGGGGCGCGATCCGCGCGACCACATCCTGCACGGCAGAATCGCCTCGCGCGCGGGCCACGAGTCGGAAGGCGGCGATCGTGTCGTCAGGGAGTGGCAGCCAGGCGAGCCACGCGCCGGTTGCGAGGACAGGCACGGGCGTCCCGTCGACGGTCAGGCTCGCCGGTCCCGCACCGCCGTGCACCGCGCCGAACAGGAATGAGGAGTCGTGCGTCTGAATGATGTCCGTGGGGCCCGGGTACACGACGCTGACGTGCAGCGATTCCCTCGCGGGCGCCGGCGTGCCAGCCGGGCGTGCGGGCGCGACGCCGGAGCGCGCGCTGGCGCACCCGGCGATGCACAGCACCAGTGCTCCACCGAGCCATCGCACGGCGCGCAAGCTAGCATTGACCCTTTCGACGCGTCAATTTGCCCAATAGATTGGCAGGCCGTGCGGTTGAGCCATGTGGAGCAGCTCCTCCGGTGACTGTCTGCGCCTACTGCGGCCGCGAAAACGACGCCGGCGCGCAGTTCTGCATGGACTGCGGCAAGCCTATGGGTACGTCCACGAGTGTGAAGGCCGCGGCGGCGGGTGCGGCAGTGCCGGGGACGCGGGTCGTGGCCCCGCCCGTCGTCGCCCCGACGCGCCCTGAGGCTCTCACGTGTCACTTCTGCGGGAGCCGCGCGAGCGGCTTGCTGCCGTTCTGTCCGCACTGCGGGCGCCGCCTCACCGCTCCGGGGTCGGGCCCCAGCTGCGCGCGCTGCGGGTCGCCGGTCGCCGCCGGGACGAAGTTCTGCCCCACGTGCGGAGCACCGCTCGTCGGACCCGCTCCCCCGCCGCGCTTGCCGGCAGCGGGGGGGGAATCGCGGCCGGGAGCGACGATCGTGCTCGTGCTGCTGGACGACAGCGGTGCCTCCGTCCAGCGCTTCGAGCGCCGCACCCCCGACACCACGATCGGCCGCCAGGACGGCGACATCCGCTTCCCCGATGACGTGTTCCTCTCGCCGCTGCATGCGAAGATCTCCTGGGAGCAGGGCGAGCTCGTGGTCCGCGACTTGGGCAGCCGCAACGGCACGTGGGTGTTCCTCGAGTCGGCGCATCGTCTCGCGGACGGCGACCTGTTGCTGATCGGCTCGCAGGTGATCCGGTTCCGACGACTCGGGTATCCGGGGCCGCATCCGCCGGATGCCGACGCGACGCGCCGGATGGGGAGCCTGATTCCGAGCGCGGACATCGCGAGCCTGACCCAGCTGCGCTCCGACGGCAGCGCGCGCGACGTGATTCAACTCTCTCCCGGGCGGGACGTGGCCATCGGTCGCGAACAGGGTGACTGGCTCTTCCCTTACGATCCTTCGATGAGCGCACGCCACGCGACGATCCGCTCGGAAGATGCCGACTTCGTCGTGGTAGATTCCAACAGCCGCAACGGCGTCGCACTCGCCGCCCGGGGTGACATCACCCTGCGCCACAACTCACGCGTTCTGGTCGGCGACAAGCTGCTGCGCATCGAGATGCCGGCGTGAAGACCTGTCCCGTCTGCTCGACCGAATACCCCGACGACGTGCGGTTCTGTCCGAACGACGGGCAGACACTGCGGTCGTCGTCGCCAGGGCAGGATCTCGTCGGGCAGGTCGTGGCCGACCGCTACCACGTCCTCAAGAAGCTCGGCGAGGGGGGCATGGGGCAGGTGTATCTTGCCGAGCATGTGAAGATGGGGCGGAAGAGCGCCATCAAGGTACTGAACCCCACCATGGTCTACGACCCCGACGCCGTGGCGCGCTTCAATCGCGAAGCAGCCAACGCGAGCCGCATCAGCCACCCGAGCGTCTGTGCTATCTACGACTTCGGCGAGACGGCCGAGGGCCTGATCTACCTCGCGATGGAATTCGTCGAGGGAGAGCCGCTCACCGACGTGCTCGAGCGGGAGGGCGCCCTCCCAGTGGCCCGGGCGGTGAACATCTTCGTCCAGGTGGCGGACGCGCTGCAGGCCGCGCACGACATCGGCATCGTGCATCGCGACCTGAAGCCCGACAACATCATGCTCGCCCGGGGCCGGGACGGCTCGGACGTGGTGAAGGTCGTCGATTTCGGAATCGCGAAGGCCGTGACGGGCGACGACACCCAGAAGGTGACGAAGACCGGGCTGGTCATCGGCACGCCCGAGTTCATGAGCCCCGAGCAACTGTCAGGCGACACGCTGGACCCCCGCAGCGACATCTACTCGCTCGCTCTCGTGCTGTTCAAGATGATGACGGGGAAATTGCCCTTCGCGGCGAGCACCGTGCAGGAGACGATGGTCCAGCGGCTCACCGACGAGCCGCTCAAACTCGCCGCCGCGCGACCCGACCGGCGCTTCCCGCCCGGCCTGCAGGCGACGCTCGATGCGGCGCTCACCCGCAGCCCGGTGGATCGGTATCGGTCGGCCGCCAAGTTCGCGTCCGACGTGGCGGGCGTGACCGGGCTGACCCGTGGCAGCTCCGGGATCCCGCTCCCGGTGACTCGGGGGGACGCCGAGGAACGCACCAAACTCCTCGTCTCCCTGTCCGCGGCGGCGCTCCAGGGACCCCCGCCGGTAGCGGCGGCCCTGCCGAAGCAGCGCTCCCTCGTACCCGTCATCGTGGGCGCGGTCGTAGTCCTGGCTGGGGCGGGGGCCGCGATGCTGGTGTTCGGCGGCGGCCAGCGAGGCGGCGGCGCCTTGCTTGACACCGTGCCGCATGTCCCGGCGGCCCCTCCTCCAGACACGGCGGTGCCGCGCGCGCCGGTGCAGCCCGCGCGACGCACCCCGGCCAGGATCCCGGCGGTGATCCGTCGAAAGCCTAGGATCGAGCTCGCCCGGGCACACGAGCTGCTCGACGACCTCTTGTTCAAGCTGGAGCCTCGGACCGCCGCCATGGTCTTGGACTCCGCGCGACACATCTACACCGCGCCCGACGTCACTCTCGTGGACAAGGCGCTCGCCGCGTTCGTCATCGGCAATGCGTACTTCCAGGCGAATGAGCGCGAGAAGGGATGCGATTGGGTGAAGACCGCGGCGCTGCTCGATCCGGCAACGCGGTCGTATCGCGACGTCCTTGCCCAGTGCCAAGGCTGACCGTGTTCGGACGCTCTCCCAAGCCCGTCAAGATCGAGGTCTTCGCCAAGACCGACCTGGGGAAGACGCGCGACCACAACGAGGACCGGTTCCTCGTCGCGGATCTCACGCGCGGGGAGGCGTCGCTCCAGCCGGCAGTGCGGGAGCACGAGGTGGGCGAGCGCGGCTCGCTGTTCATCGTCGCCGACGGGATGGGCGGCGCCGCTGCGGGCGAGCTCGCCAGCGAAATGGCCACCGAAACCATCTACGAACAGATGATCCGGATGTGGGGAAACGAGAAGGACGTCACGCCGCAGCGGTTCGCCTACCGGCTGAAGGAAGCGGTCGAGGTGGCCAACAGCCACATCCACTCGTACGCCAAGGCGCACCCCGAAGTCCGCGGGATGGGCACCACCACCACGGCCGTCGGCATCCTGAACGACCACGTCTACCTCACGCAGGTGGGCGACAGCCGGGCCTACCTGATCCGCGATGGACAGGCCGTGCAACTCACGCGGGACCAGTCGCTGATGCAGCGCCTCGTGGAAGCGGGTGAGCTCACCGAAGAAGAGGCCGCGCGCAGCGAGCGACGCAACATCATCCTCCAGGCGCTCGGCCCGGATCCCAAGGTGAAGGTGGACCTCACGTATCAGGAAGTCCGCAAGGGCGACGTGCTGGTGCTCTGCTCGGACGGTCTCTCGGGCCAGGTCAAGAAAGAGGAGATCGCGGAGATCGTGACCCGGGAACGGGATCTCCAGGAGGCGTGCGACCGGCTGATCGCGCTCGCCAACGAGCGGGGCGGGCCGGACAACGTCACCGTGGTCATCGCGCGGTTCGACGGCGACGGACTGCGCTCGGCGGCGGCCGGCGAGGAGGTGGGCCACCAGGTTTACCCGCTGATCGACACCGAGGTGAGCACCGAGCCCGTGCCCGTCTACCGGGGCAGCCGGCCGCCGCTGCCCGCGCGCGAGAATCGCTGGCGCGTCGTCGCGGCGGCCGTGCTCGCGGCGGCTGCGGTGGCCGTCGCCCTGTATCTCGCCACGCGGAGCCAGTGACCGCTCAGTTCACGTTCCTCTCGGGCGCGCGCGCCGGGCAGGTCGAGACCTTCCGCAAGGCCTACATCGGGCTCGGCCGGCACCCGCTGTCGGACGTTCGCTTCGACGCCGAGCGCGACCTCGACGTCTCCTCGCGCCACGCTGCCATCGTGCGTCATGACACGACGTTCCGCGTGCGCGACCTGGGCTCGAAGAACGGGACCTTCGTCAACGGGGCGCGCGTCGTGGACGAGGTGATCCTGCACGACGGCGACGTGATCGGCTTCGGGCCACAGGGGCCGGCGGTGGAGTTCAGGGTGCTCGCGGTGGCCGCCGGCGTGGGTGGGGGAGGGACAGACGCCCACGCGGTCTCCGCCGGCGTCTCGCCCGCAGGGGCCGGGCGCCGGTCGAGCGCTGCCGTGCGCATCGTGGCGGAGGTCGCGCGCCTGCGGCGCACGACCAAGGTGCTGATCGGCCTGCTGGCGCTGGCGGTGACGGGGTTCGGGTGGAGTCAGTGGACCGCCCTGCGCGACGCCCGCGAGCTCGCCGGGCTCCAGGCCCGGGCCGACAGTCTCAACCAAGAAGCGCAGCGCCTGCTCTCGCGCTTCCAGTCCGAGCTGCAGAGCGTCAAGGACGCGCTGCGCGAGTCGCACGCCGAGGTGGCGCGGTTGCGGGGCGAGCTCGCCGCGGCGAGCTCCGGCGGCGACGTGCACTCGGTCGCGCGGCTGCGTGCTCAGCTCGACACGGCTGCCGCGCGCCAGCGCGGGATCGCGGGCGCTGCGGCGGTCGATTACCGCGCCATCTCGCGGAACAACCAGGACGCGGTCGCGCTGCTCGTCGTCAAGTACTCCGACGTCGAGGTGTTCACCGGGACCGCGTTCGCCGTGGACTCGCAAGGCACGCTGGTCACCAACAAGCACGTGCTCGTGGGCGAAGCGGGCGACCGCCGGCCGCTGGCGATCGCCGTCAAGTTCTCGGGCTCGAAGCAGTGGTTCCCGGGGCGGGTCATCGGCGTCGCCGATACGGCGGACGTCGGGGTGCTGCAGGTCGACGTGCGGGGCGGCACGCCGCGCGTGCTCGGGTTCGCCCGCGAGGCGAGCAGCCTGCAGCGCGGCGACCCCGTTGCGATCATGGGGTATCCGCTTGGGGAGGACCTGCCGATGGAACGGCAAGGCCCGAGTGCTGTGGTGGCGGACCCCACGCTCACCGTGGGCACGGTGAGCAAGGTGCTGCCGAACGTCGTGCAGGTGGACGGCTACGGTGCGCCGGGCTCGTCGGGGAGCCCGATCTTCGATCGTGAGGGCCGCGTCGTCGCGGTGCTGTATGGCGGGAATCGCGAATCACAGGGAAAGATCATTTATGGGGTTCCTGCGACCGCGGTCATAGCTTACTTGAGCCAGGTCACCGCAAGATAGAGGGGGTCAAGCACAGACGTCACGCGAAAACGTCCCGCGAAGGCGTCGCGCAGAACCGTGACGCCGTTGCTTGACGCCTCTGCGCGACGCTACTGCGCGACGTCTCCGCGAGACGCTTTCCTACTGTAGCCAGCTCATGACTCGCCGCGCCGCGGCTCGTTGCATAAGCGGCTGCCCGTGCCAGCAGCATACGATGGGCGCCCCGCCGGGGATCTGGCGCGCGAGCCGCGGATGCCCGAACAGAACCACGAGCTGCGCCCCTGGCGCGAGGCGTCGCAGTTGGGCCAGCGAGCGCTGGCCGAGATCTGCTCGCCCCTTCCACGATCGTGGCTCGGCGTACACCAGGATGAGGCGTTGCGCGTTGCCCGTCGCACGTTGCCCGACGGGCACGCCCGCGTCACGCAGCGTCTGCGTGAACACCTCTCGCGGTCCGACGGCGTAGGGACCGCCCACGTCGTCGTCCACGATCGACACGGTGACGGGCGTGCGGATGCGGGACACGTCCCCGCGCAGCACGTGGCTCGCGCGGTCCGCGAGCCCGTCGGCGAACGCGCCATGCGCCGCGACATCGGGCAGCCCCTGGTCGGCGCCCGCGTCCCACGTCGCGACGGCGGCTTCGTAGCGCGCCAGCGCCTCGTCCGCGCGGGCCGTGGGGATGTCGGACCCGATCGCTCGGTCCAGCGCCGCGATCACGTTACGAACGTCCTCCACGTACAGCAGCGCGTCACACCCGGCCGCGACCGCCGTGACTGTGGCAGCGGGGACCGGCTGCGTCGCACTGGCGCCGGCCATGATGAGCGCATCCGTAACGACCAGCCCGGCGAAGTTGAGCGGGTCGCGGAGATAGCCGAGAATCGCGGACGAGAAGCTCGCCGCCCGACCTGACGCGTCCCACGCAGGGAACGCGACGAACGCGCTCATCACGCTCCCCACGCCTGCCCGGATCGCATACTCGAAGGGCGTGACGTCGACCTGCTGCAGCTCGGCCCCGGGCGTCGTGACCAGTGGTAGCGTCTCGTGCGAATCCTGCGTAGTGCGGCCGTGGCCCGGGTAGTGCTTTGCGCAGCCCAACACACCGTGCTCTTGCAGCCCGCGGATCCAGACAGCCGCGTGTTCGCCGACGCGCATCGGATCCGCACCGAACGCGCGGGTCTGCACGATCGGGTTCTTGGGCTCCAAATCCAGGTCGCACACGGGCGCGAACGCCCAGTTGATGCCGATCGACCGCGCCTCAGACCCGGTGATCACGCCGCAGCTGCGCGTCGCGTCGAGGTCAGCCAGGTAGCCGAGCGCGGCGGGTGGCGGCAGCTCGGTAAGCCCCTGCACCTGCTGGGCGCCCCCCCGCTCGAGATCGGCGCCGAGCAACAGCGGCCGCCCCGCCTGGCGCCGCAGCTCGCCCGTGAGCGCCGTGACGGTCTCGCGGGTCCCGCCGAAGATGATGAAGCCGCCGACCCCGGCCGCGAGAGCGGCGTCGATCTTGGCTTGCTCGTGGTCAAAGCTGTGACTCCGCCAGCGGAGCGCGGGGAATACGAGGCGCGCGAGCGAGCCGCTCACGCGGGGGTGATGTGGCCCAGCACGCGTGGGCCGCGGGCTCCAGTGGCGGCCGGGAGGTTGCCCGGCTTCCCGCAGATTGTCAGGAACCCGAGCAAGGCGAACGCCAGGGCCTCCTTCGCCTCACCGTCGAAGAAGAGCCGATCGAACGGCAGCACCGGCCGGGGGCGGACGCGGGCGGCGAGCAGCTCGACGAGGACGGGGTTACGGGCGCCGCCGCCCGAAATCACGAGCTCGATCTCCGGACCGTTGGGGAGAGGCGTCCACCGCTCGAGCGCCCGGGCGATCGTTTCGGCGGTGAGCGCCGTGGCGGTGGCCACGGCGTCGTTGTCGGAGCCGCCCGCCTGCTGCACGAGACCGATCAGCCGGGCGGCGAACTCGATCCCGAAGCGCTCGCGCCCGGTGCTCTTGGGCGGCGGCTGAGAGAAGTAGGCATCGGCGAGCAACGCGTCCAGCACCTTGCCGCGGGGCTTGCCGCGGCGTGCGCGCGCCCCGTCCCGGTCGAACGGGGCGTCGGGATCGAGGCGGCGGGTCACGGCGTCGATCACCGCCACTCCTGGCCCGGTGTCGAACGCGAGGGCCCCTGCGGCAATGCCGCGGCGCGGCACCCAGGTGACGTTCGCGATCCCGCCGATGTTGAGCAGCAGCCGGCCGCGCTCGGGATGCCCGAACAGCATGACGTCCGCGAGCGGCACGAGCGGCGCACCCTGCCCGCCCGCGGCCACGTCGCGCGAGCGAAAGTCGCTCACCACCCGTACACCCACGCGCTCGGCGATCACCGCCGGATCTCCCAGCTGCAGCGTGGCGCGGCCGGGCTCGTGCCAGATCGTCTGACCATGCGAGGCGACGAACGCCAAGTCCTTGGGTGTGGTCTTGGTTCCGGCGAGGAGCTGGAGGATCGCGCCGGCGAAGCGCTCGCCCAACGCGACGTGGAGCAGCGTGAGATCCTTCGAGCCGCCGCGCGCGATGGCGTCGATTATCTGCGCGCGCTCCGGCGCGGCGTAGGGCTCCTGGCGGAAGGCGATCAGCTCCGCCTCGAGGGGAGCATCGCTCAGCCGGACGAGCGCCGTGGAGACGCCGTCGAGCGACGTGCCCGACATCACCCCGACGGCGAGGCAGCTCGTCACCGCGGGCGCACCGCCGGCGGGTCGCCGGCCGCCCCGCGCACGAACCCACCCGCCTGTTCGAGCAGCCGTTCGGCCTCGGCCTTGCCCACGCGCCGCCTCACCATCACGATCGCCAGCTTAACGCTGCCCCCGGCGGCCTCGATCGCGCGCCCTGCTGCCGCGCGGTCGACGCCGCCGCATTCCATGACGATG
>WNET01000500.1_pt1 | contig 15278 bp, 17 predicted proteins | sample 5399911 | NCBI WGS metagenome assembly WNET01 (sample SAMN13153333, study PRJNA577476) | soil metagenome | isolation source: 40 cm grassland meadow soil pre-rain plot 2 | place: USA:California | collected 2015-09-08 | reverse complement strand
ACCTCGATGCCGGCAATTATCTCGTGTACTACCACAGCGATGATTCCCACTCCTACAACGACTGGAACGGTGCGCCGCCGGCCGAAGAACGCTACTGGGGCGTGAGCATCTTCCCCGCAAGCGGGCGGCTGAATCCCGCCGACATTGGCCCATTCATGCGCACCCGGGGTCCCGGCACGAACTCGACCCTGGCACAGCTCGAGCACATGGGCGACGACGAAGACGCGCGCACGCCGCTGCGTCTGACCGAGGAGACACGCGTGCGCGTCCTGGCTCTTGGCGAAGGCCGTGACGGCGACATGTTCGACTACGGTTGGATCGAGGATGCGGACGGCCGGACCGTGTGGAGAATGAAGTACGACGAAACCGACCCCGCCGGCGGCTCGGACAAGAACCGCGTCTTCGACGGCGTGATCACCTTGCCCGCAGGCAACTACGTCCTGCGTTATCGCTCCGACGGCTCGCACTCGTACCACGACTGGAATACCGACCCACCCGACGATCCCGAGAGTTGGGGCATCGCCGTGTTCCGATTGGCGCGGCGCTAGCGTAGCTTTCGGGCCTCATGAAAATCGCGGTCTGCATCAAGCGCGTGCCTGATTCGGAGACGCGCGTAAAAATCGCTGCCGACGGCAAAAACCTCGACGAAGCGGGCGTCAAATTCGTGCTGAACCCCTACGACGAATTCGCGCTCGAAGAGGCGCTGCGCCGGAAAGAGAAGGCCGGGACCGGCGAGGTCGTAGTCGTCTGTCTCGGTCCTGCCGTAGCGCAAGAGACGATTCGGACCGCATTGTCATGGGGCGCTGATCGTGGCGTGCTCTTGCAGGCGGACAAGATTCCGGCTGATCCCTTCGAGACCGCCAAGGTCATCGCCGCGGAGCTGAAAACCACGAACTGGGATCTCATCCTGTTCGGCCGCATGGCGATCGACGACTACAATCATCAGGTCGGCCCGCTCGTCGCCGAGCTGCTCGGCCTTCCGTGCGTTACCGCCGTGTCCCATCTCGACATCGAGGGGACGAAGGGGGTCGCCGAACGGGAGATTGAAGGCGGCATCGAAGTCGTGGACTTTCCGCTTCCCGCCGTCCTCACGACTGACAAAGGCCTGAACGAGCCGCGCTTGCCCGCACTCAAAGGCATCATGGCGGCGAAAAAGAAGCCGCTGGAAGTAAAGCCGGTGCACGTGGGGGCGGGCGTTCTCGAGGTCGTGGCACTCACCCCGCCTCCCGAGCGGAAAGCAGGGAAGATCGTGGGGGAAGGAGCCGGCGCCGTCGTCGAGCTGGTGCGGCTGCTGCGCGAAGAGGCGAAGGTCTTGTGACAACCCTTGCCGTGCTGGAGCAGCGCGACGGCGTGCTGCGCAAGGTCTCCCATGAAGTGGTCACGGCCGCACAGCGGCTCGGCGGCGGCGTCGAAGCCGTGGTCTGCGCTGCGGGCGTGGTCCAGGGCGCCGATCAAGCCGCCAAGTTCGGCGCCGACAAGATCGTTACGCTGACGAATCCGGCCTTCGCAAAGTACGCCCCCGAGGCGTGCGCGCAGGCCCTGGCCGAGCGGGCGAAACAGGGCGGCCATCGCTCGATCGTCTTCGCGGCGAGTGCGACCGGCAAAGACCTCGCCCCGCGCGTCGCGGCGAAACTCGGCGTGAGCGTAGCCGGAGATCTCACAGATCTCGCCACTGATGGCGCCGGTCTGGTGGTCACGCGTCCGGTGTATGCGGGGAAAGCACTCCTGAAAGTGAAAGTCATGGCGCAGCCCGCCGTGCTTTCGCTGCGACCCAACGTCTTCACACCGGTGGAGCGGCCTAAAGCGGGCGCCGCTGAAACGGTCGCCGTAAATGTGCCGGCCGGGCGGGTGAGCGTGCGCGAGATCAAAGCCGCGCCGGCGGGCACACTCGACGTCGCCGAGGCGCAGGTGATCATCTCGGGCGGCCGCGGCCTCAAAGAGCCGGCCAACTTCAAGGTGCTCGAGGAGCTGGCGCGTGCGTTTGGCGGGCAAGCCGCGGTCGGCGCGTCACGCGCGGTCGTAGATGCTGGATGGCGCGCGCACGCCGATCAGGTCGGGCAGACGGGCAAGACCGTGAGCCCGTCGCTCTATATCGCCGTCGGCATCTCGGGAGCGATCCAGCATCTGGCCGGAATGCGCACGTCAAAGGTGATCGTCGCAATCAACAAGGACAAAGACGCGCCGATCTTCAAAGTTGCCGACTACGGCGTGGTGGGCGATCTGTTCGAAATTGTCCCTAAGCTCACCGAAGAGATTCGCAAGCTGCATGGATAAGATCGTCCCCGCCCAGTATCAGCCCCCGCTTCCGCTCGACAAACTGATTCTCCAGGACGGCGCCGAAGGCGCGGGCGATCGCATGGAGCTCGACGTCCTCATCGTCGGCGCCGGGCCGGCGGGACTTGCCTGCGCGATCGAGCTAGCCAGACTTGCGAAGGTCGGCGGAACGGATTTGAACATCGGGGTCCTGGAAAAAGCGGAAGCCTTGGGCGAGCACTCGCTCTCTGGTGCCGTCATGAACCCGAGCGCCTTTCGCGAGCTGTTTCCCGATCTACAAGATTCCGACTTCCCCTTCCGCGCGCCGGTCAGTAAGGAAAGGGTGTACTTGCTGACGGCTGAACGCAGATGGCGTCTTCCCACGCCACCGTCAATGCGTAATCACGGCAACTATATCGGGTCATTGTGCGAGGTCGTGCGCTGGCTCGGCGCCAAGGCCGAAGCGCTCGGGGTCAACGTGTTCACGGGGTTCCCGGCGGCGCAGCTGCTGGTGCGCGATACTGCTGTGGCGGGTGTGCGGACCGCGCCCGCGGGACTCGATCGCGCAGGGAAGCCGACGGCCGGCGGCACGGCGCCCAACGATTTGGTCGCGAAAGTCACGGCGCTCGCCGAAGGCACACGGGGCTTGCTGGCCCAGGCGTGGTGCCAGTGGCAGCGGGTGCCGTCCGAAAATCCCCAGATCTTTGCGCTCGGCGTGAAGGAGCTGTGGGAGACGAAGCAGCCACTCGATCGCGTGATCCATACGCTGGGGTGGCCGCTGCCCGGCGATGCGTTCGGCGGCAGCTTCGTGTACCCGCTGGAGCCGAATCTCGTCGCCCTCGGGCTCGTCGTCGGTCTCGATTACCGCGACGCCGCGCTCGACGTGCATGTCCTGTTGCAGCGGCTCAAGCAACATCCTCTGCTGCGCGCGCTGCTGGCCGGCGGAGAGATGGTCGAATGGGGAGCGAAGACGATTCCCGAGGGCGGTTTCTACTCGCTCCCCGAGCGGCGCTCAGGCGCCGGTGTGGTGTTGCTGGGCGACGCCGCAGGCTTCGTGGACGTGCCGTCGCTCAAGGGGATCCATTACGCGATGCACTCGGGGATCTACGCCGCGCGGGCGATTTTCCAGAATCTCACGAATGGGGCTGCGCTCTCGGAGTACGATCGCCTGGTGGACGCGTCGTATATCGCCAGCGACCTCTACCGCACGCGCAACATGCGGTTGGCCTTCCGCGACGGCTTGTATTTGGGCGGCTTGCAGGCAGGGTTGATGACGCTCACGGGAGGAAGGTTTCCGGGCGGCAGGTACAAGATGCATGCAGATGCGGACGTCCCCCGCCGGTCATCCCCGGGCTTGGGCCCAGGGTCTGGCGGGACGTCGAATGGGGTCAGCAAGGTCGATGCGGTGTTCAAGTCCGGGAATTCGACGCGAGACACGATCCCGAGTCATCTGTTTGCTCCGCCCGATGTCCCACTGGAAGTCGCGCGGTTTTATGCGCGGATGTGCCCGGCCGGTGTGTACGAGGCGCACGATCCGGAGGTAGGGGCGCAGCATGCTGCGCCCCTACTCCGCGTCAACGCTCCGAATTGCGTGGACTGTAAAGCGACCGACGTACTCGGACCGCGGTGGACGCCGCGCGAGGGCGGCAGCGGACCGAAGTACAAGCGCATGTAGCGTTAGGCGCGTGTGTCCCTGAAATAGTGGCGCGCGCGTTCCGCGAGCTGGGCCGTAGACATCGGCAGATTGCGTTTGACCCAGAGCATTGTCCGCTGCCCGCTCGGAAACCGGCGAGCGCCTTCCTCCTTGGATACGCCCGTCATCTGCGTAAGCGATATCCCGAAAATCTCCTTGCTGGCCCGATCGAGCGCGACGCCGAACTCCTCATCCTCGGGCGTGCCCAGGATGTCGGAGTGGGTGCGACCCAACTCCTCGAGCGGGGCGGCGTACGAGTGCTCGGACTGCGTATCCATCGTGTAGCCGCAGTAGAGCGAGAACGAGAACGTGCTGGCCAAGGCATTCCAGAAGTCCTCGATGCGAATCGCGGCCTCGGTGTTCCCCCCGTGCCACAAGGCGTTTGCTATCTCGCTATAGACCCGCGTGTCGCGGCCGGATGGCTGGAGGCGCGACAGGGCGGGCGCGACCGCGTTCCGAAACGGTGCCCATTCCGGCAGGCCGTCGGCAACCAATCGTGTCGTGATCAGTTCGGCATCCAGGACGGACAGTTGTCCCGGATCGCGCAGCGATTGCGGGCTGATCTTCCCCGCCGCCAGACGTTCGAACAGCCGGTCCCGGTGATTGGCCCCCGCGATGACCAGCACGCTGTCGCCGCGCCGCAGGCCCGCTTCGACGAATGTGAACGCCGACTCGGTGAGCGTGTCGCGACGACGATCTTCGGTCTCGGTATCGCGGTGAAACTGGGCGAAATGACGCCCCGACGGAGCTTCAGCGAGGAGGGACATTATCTATCGCAATGAATCGTCGTAGTACCGACGCGCTCGCTCCAGCACGGCGGCACTGGCTGACGGAAGATTGCGCTTGACCCACAGCATCGTCCGTTGGCCGCTGGGGAAGCGTCGCTCGCCTTCGTGATCATGGGACGAAAACCCGACCATCTGAGAGAGTGGCACGCCGAACACGTCCTGGCTCGCGGCATCCAACGCCACGCGGAAGCGTTCGTCGTCCGCTGTGCCGATCATGTCGGAGTGGGTGCGGCCAATCTCCTCGAGCGGCCCGGCGTACGTGCGGTCGCGATGCACATCGAGCATGTAGCCGCAGAACAGTGAGAACGGATACTGGCGCGCGAGATCGTTCCAGTACTCCTCGAGGCGAATGGCGGCTTCCTGCTGCTCTTCCTGCCACAGCAGGTTCACCGTCTCACCATACACCCGCGTCGTACCGCGCCCAAAGGCCCGCACCCGCTCGAAGACCGATGCCATCGCCCGCCGGAAGTCCTCCCAGTCGGGCATGTCGTTGCGCATGAACTTGCGGAGCGTCTGCTCGGCGTCGTGCAGCTCCAGCTGGCCGGACTTGAGAAACACCGCCGTGTCGAGTTCGTCCTCGCGCAGCCGCGTGAGGAAGAGATCGGTATGTAGGGGGCAGGCAATGACGACGACGGGGTTGCCGCGCCGCAGGCCGGTCTGCAGGTACAACGCGACGGCGTCGGCCAGGGCCTGCGGGTCCCGATGCAGCTGGGCGAAATGCCGGTTTACCGGAGCTTCGATGAGCAGGGCACTGACAGGTGGGGAAGACATCAGCGATCGAGCGGCAACGAAAGAGGGCGGCTCATGGATTCGTAGACTAGGGTGTTGCATTTGACGTCACAATCAGCCCTCTGATCGAAAACGTGGCCGCACGATTTCACTCCCTTGGACTAGTCCATCAGATGGAAATCCCGGAAACTCAGTTTGATGCCGTCTATGATGAACTGCACCGCGATCGCGGCCAGGACGAGTCCCATCAACCGGGTCAGGATGCGCATCCCCGTCTGGCCGAGCCGGCGCTCGACCATCGACGCCGCCGAGAGCACGAAGTAAGTGATTATCGCGGTCAGCACGATCGAGACGTAGACGGTGATCGTTGCGGCCGTCGATTTCGCGCCAAGGGCGAGCACCATCACCGTCGAGATCGCGCCCGGTCCCGCCAGCATCGGCACGCCGAGCGGCATGATGCCGATGTCGTCCTTCTGGATCCCCTCTGCCGTCTCGACCGGGGTCTCGCGCTGCTGGCTGCGGCGCGCCTGGACCATGTCGAGGGCGTTGAGGCCAATGAGGACGCCCCCCGCGATTTTGAACGCGCCGATCGTGATGCCGAAGATCTTGAAGATGATGCTGCCGCCCGCGGCGAACGCGATGAGCGTGATCGCGCACGTCCACGCCCCTCGGCGCGCGAGCACGCGCCGTTGCTCCGGCGAGTCGCGCACCGTCATCGCCAGAAACGTGGGGATGACCGCGAACGGATCCACGATGAACAGGATCGACGTGAAGATCAGGACCAGCTCGATCGCCCGCTCGGTCATCGCTCGGCTCGGAGCAGCCCGGCGCGGATGCGCCGCATCTTCGCCGTCGGCGCCGGTAGATCGCGCAGCTGGGCGCGCACGCGATTGTACGTCCCGGCCTCGAAGCGAATCGTGAGGGGGCTGCCGTCGCGGACCACCTCCACCACCACTTCAGCGCTCGGCCCGATCGCGCGCACCGCGGTGGTGACGTCAGTGCCGTCGATGACGGGGCGGCGGTTGATCCGCACCAGCTCGTCTCCGGTACGCAGGCCCGCGCGCTCCGCGGCACTCCCGGGGGCGGCGACCGCGCGCCAGCGGCTGCCCTGCACGGCCGGTGGGATCGAGCCGATCCGCGCGTCGACGTCCGGGGCCTCGGTGAACACCACGTCCCAGCCCGCGGCGCGGAGATAGTCGTCCCAGGGGATCTCGGTCGCGCCGCTCACGTAGAGCCGCCAGAACTCCTCGAAGTCGTGTCCGGTGGCGCTGCGGACCGCCGCCACCAGCTCGTCCCGTGTGAAGCCGCGCTCTCCCGCGTAGTGGTCGAGGAGATAGCGCATGACATCGTCGAGCGATTTCGCGTTGTCGGTCGAGTCGCGGATGGCTAGGTCCAGCAGGAAGCCGAGCAGCTCGCCCTGCAGATAATAGGAGATGACATAGCTGTGGTTGACGGCGGGGGAATCCCATGCGGTCCACGACGAGCGCTCGGGAGACACCAGCAGGCGAGCGGGATTGCTGCGGTAGTTCCCGATGGACGTCGCGAGACCCTGGGCGAAGTCCGCGGGGCTGTCCAGTCCCGCGCGCGCGAGAATCACGTCGGCATAGTAGTCGGTGACCCCCTCACTCCACCACAGATTGACGGTCCGCACTTCATGCTCGTAATCGAACGGTCCGAGCTCGACCGGCCGGATCCGCTTGACGTTCCAGACATGGAAGAATTCGTGGGCGCTCACGGTTTCGGCGCCGCGGGGATTCCTGGCCAGCGTGCCGGTCGTGACGCCGATCGTGGTCGAGTTGAGATGCTCGAGCCCGCCGCCGCGGCCACCGACAAAGATGTATGTGTAGTCCGTGTAGGGCGCCGAGCCGAAGATACCAATCGCCGTCGTGGAAATACGCCGCAGCATGTCCACGAACACTCCCGGCGCCTCGGCGCGGCCGCCGCCGAGATCCACGACGGCGCGATGAGGCGTTCCGGCCGCGCTGAACGCATACGTCAGGAATTTGCCGAGCAGGACCGGAGAATCGATGAGCACGTCGTAACTGGGCGCGGCAAACGTCGTGCTGTCGCTCGTGGTCGGCGCGAGTCCGGTGGCGATGCGCCAGCCCGCGGGCACCCGGAAAGTGACCCGGGCCGGTGCCTGCTTCCAGCCGTCGAGATACAGGAACGTGCGCGGACCATCCACGACTCCGGACGTCGACCGCAAGAACCAGCGGTTGTTGGGTCGCCGCCATTGCTCGGAGTCGCGCAGCCCTGCGGTGTAGCGGACCGTGATTCGGGCGGCGCCCTTCGGATCGATGACCCAGGAGATCGGGGAGTCCTGGCGGAGAGGCAGGGTATCGCCGGCGGGGCTCAATGCCACGACATCGCGGATGTTCTGCCAGGAATCCATGAGCCGGTAGGCACCCGGTGCCCAGTTGGGGATCACGAGGCGGCCGCGACCTGGAGGATTCGTGATTTGCAGCTCGACGAGATAGGCCGACCGGTCCGTGGGGACGGTCACGCTATAGAAGAGCTGTGGAGTAGAATCCTGCGCGCTGATGAGCGCGACGAGCAGCAGGATCAAATCGCGACCTGCACAACCCGATCTTTGCCCGACTTCTTCGCGTCATACATCGCCTGATCTGCGCGTCTCAACAGGTCATCCGTACTGGCGTCCGTCGCGGTACAAGAGACCACGCCAATGCTGCCCGTTACGTTAGGCGTCCCCTTGAACACGTTGCGCAGGCTGACGATGAGCCGCTTGGCGGCGGCATCCGCGACCTGCGCATCGGTCTCGGGCATCAATACGGCAAATTCGTCACCGCCCAGCCGCCCCACGACGTCGGCCTGCCGCACCGACGAGCGCATCGCGTCGGCCACGAGCCGCAGGACGGCGTCGCCAGTCTGATGCCCGTGGGTGTCGTTGATGATCTTGAAGTTGTCGAGGTCCATGTACATCAGCGCCAGCGGGCGCGGGTAGCGGCGGTTGCGGTCCAACTCCTGGCCGAGTCGCTCGGCGAACGCGCGGGCGTTCATGACGTTGGTGAGCGGATCCTGTGTGACGAGGCGCGCCATCTGCGCTTCTCGACGTCGCAGCGTCTGGAGACCCGCCATGGCGAGGCCCAGGACGGCGAGATACGCCAGCCCGGTTACGACGCGCCACACCATCGGCGTGTCCGCCGGCATCTGCACCCACGCGATGGCTTCCCGCAATCCGGTCGTAGCCACGGCGAATACCAACCCCCATGCCAGGCCCTCAGTCCACGTGACGAGCAGCACCGGGATGATGTACAGGATGCCGAGCCTGGCACTGGGTGGCGTGACGGCGTTGAACCAGTACACGACCAGGGTCAGGAGGAGGTAGCCCGTCAACCGCAGCGCGCGGCGCACGACGGGTGAGCTGAGAAAGGCCATCAGTAGGGTGGTTCCGCGACGTGCCGCGGATCGTCGAGGATCAGCGCCAGCAGCTCGGTGCCGGCGGGAACCGTCGACATTTCGGCTGGGACGATGAGCAGGGCATTAGCGCGCGCCATGCTGGTGAGAATGCCAGAGCCCTGCGGCCCTGTCAAACGCGCCTCGCCTTCATCTACTATTGCGCGCAGGTAGTGCCGCAGCTTTGGACCGAGCGTGATTGGCTCTCTGACAATAACCGGAACCGTGCGTCGAAACGGCAGTGCCTGTCCCTGGAGCTGGCGGATCGCGGGACGCACGAACAGCTCGAAGGTCACCATCGTGCTCACCGGATTGCCCGGCAGCCCGATCCACGGGACTCCGTGCAGCAGACCGAATCCGACCGGTGCACCGGGCCGCATGCCGATCCGCCACAGCTTCAGCTCGCCGCCCAATTCTTGTAGAACACCGCGCACCAGGTCATGCTCGCCCACGCTCACGCCGGCAGTTGTGACTAACAGATCAGTTCCCGCCGCACCGCGCAGGTGCTCGCGCAGGCTTTCCTTGCTGTCACGCGCGATCCCGAGATTGACGGGTTCCGCGCTCGCGCGGCGAATCAGGGCGTCGAGCGTGTACGAGTTCGAGCTCGCGATCTTCGTGCCCGCGAGAATCGCGTCGCGCTGCTCGAGCTCGACGATCTCATCGCCCGATCCCATGAACGCGACCCGCGGCCGGCGATGCACCAGCGGCGCGTCGTAGGCAATCGAGGCCAGCACGCCGAGCTGCGCGGGACCGAGCGTCGTGCCGGCGGGCAGCACGACCGCGCCCTTGCGAATGTCCTCGCCACGGCGCCGGATGTTCTTTTTCGCGTCGCGCGCATTGCGGATCGTGACATGGGCCTTGGACGGCTGCGCGGTGTCTTCCTGACGGATCACGGTGTCGGCGCCTTGCGGGAGGGGCGCGCCGGTGAAGATGCGGGTCGCCTCCGCCTGACCAACCGTCTTGCTGGGAAACTGGCCGGCGGCGACGGTCTCGATGATGGCGAGGTCGGTCTCGGGCTCCTTGAGATCCGTACTGCGTATTGCATAGCCATCCATCGCGGAGTTGTCCCAGGGCGGCAGATCGATCGGACTCGTGACGTCTTCGGCGAGAACTGCGTCGAGCGCCTCGCGCAGCGGCCGGCGCGCGGGCGGAAGCGCCTGGATGTGCGAGAGGATTATCCTGGCGGCCTCTGCCGGCGTCATGGCGGGAGTATCTTCGCGCGATCCCACGCGAGATTGGCGATCGTCACGAGCCAGGCCGTGTCGCTGAACCGGAAGACAGGGAAGGGCATGCGAAGATCGCGATCGTCCGTGACGATCGCGACCCAGTCGCCGGGATCGTGGACCGCGGGATCGAAGATCGGCTTCGGGCCCGCCACGGCGCGATACACCTCGATCTTGGGAAGGGGTGCGCGCTTGAACCCCTCCACCAGCACGATATCGGCGCCGCCGAGGTAACGCCGCGCGAGCGTAATGGGGTCGGATTCTGTTTCCGCACGTTCGAGCAGCACGCGTTGTCCGGGTGACTCTATCAGCACGCGTTCCGCGTTCCCCTCGTGCCAATGCCGCCAGGTATCCTTGCCCTGCTGATCCATGTCGGCCGGGTGCGAGCCATGTTTGATCGTCATCACGCGGAACTTGCGGCGGACGAGCTCCGCCGCGAGCGCGACGAGAAATGTCGTCTTGCCCGCATTCTTGAGGCCGATGATGGAGATCATGCGCGTCGCCGCCACAGCGCCTCCGCCCGCTCGAGATCGTCCGGCGTGTTCACGTTGAAAAACAGCTCATCGGGGTCGCCAAAGGCCCGGACCTCGGCGAGGGAGAGGATACCGACCCGCACGTCGGCGTGGAAGGAGATGGCTTTCAAGTCGCCGGCTTCAAGCCGCCGGGCGATTGCGGGGCCACACGCCGGGCCGTACACCGCGCACAGCGGTTCCAGGCCGCGCCGCCCCGAGCTTTCTGGAAGAAACGCGTCGTAATTGCCGGCCGCCTCGCCATCGACCAGCGCCCGCAGCAGTCCCTCAGGGACGAAGGGCATGTCCCAGGCGACGCACAGCACAGGTTCAGGCGCGGCAGTGACAGCCGTGTAGATCCCGCCGAGGCTGCCGAAGCCGGGCCGTGTGTCCGGCATGGTTTGCAGGTCGGGGCGCCACGCGGAGGCAGCAGGTACGTTGGCGATCAACAAAGGAGGCGCACTGGTCACGGATTGGACAGCCTCGACGACGCGGTCGAGAATCCGACGGCCGGCGACCGTCATCAGGCCTTTGGGAGCTCCGCCGTAGCGGCTGGCGGCGCCGCCCGCCAGCACCGCCCCGCGCACCCTAGACCTCGAGACGACTGTGTTCGATGGCGAGGCAGTGATCCTGGATGAAAGGGATTCCGGCGGCTTCGGCTCGCACAGCCGCGTCGCGATCCACGACGCCCAGTTGCAGCCAGATCAGTTTCGGGCGCACGGCGATCGCTTCATCGACGATCGCACCCACGTGCTCGCTACGGCGAAACACGTCTACAATGTCGATCGGGTGCTCGCGCGCCGCGTCGCTAAGTGATCGGTAACTCTTCTCTCCCAAGATTTCGTTATGGCCAGGATTCACCGGCACGATCATGTAGCCGGACCGCTGCATGTGGCGCGCGACGGAATTGCTGGGCCGCATCGGGTTGGGGGAGAGTCCCACGACCGCGATCGTGCGCGACTCGTGAAGCAGGGCGCGCAGATCCGCGTCGGAGGGCATCATTCGCTGTGCTTGTGTACGTGCGGCGTGCCGCTGACCGCGCGGCCGACGAGCACCATTCCCGATCGCTCGGCGATTGTCACCGCGAGTGTGGAGGGCACGCTCGGCGTGGCCACCCACGCGAGTCCGGCGCGCGCCGCTTTGAAGGCGAGCTCGGCGGAAATGCGGCCCGTGACGAGGAGGCCGCGACCCGTGATCGGCGTCCGCGCGAGCACCGCGGCGCCGATCACTTTGTCGACGGCATTGTGCCGGCCGATGTCCTCGGCGTGAAAGAGCAGTGTCGCGCTGTCGGTGAGCGCGGCGGCATGAATGCCGCCCGTCTCGTTGTAGCGGGTGCCGGCCGCAAACAGCTGCTTGAAAAGCGCGCGCAATGTTTCGGGCGGTGGCGGATCGCCGCGAAGCGGCGCGGTGTGCGCCATCGCGTCGGGGTCGGCGAGCATGGTCGCGACGGCGCCACACCCCGACGCGAGCACGCGCTTCCGGTGTTCGCCTTTCACCTGCGCGAGCCGCTCCGGCTTCACGTCGGCCCAAAACCCCAGATCGGGCGCGCATGGCCGCAACTGGACCAGATCGTCGAGCGAGGCGATGTACCCCTCACCGTGGAGCCATCCCACGGCCAGCTCCTCGAGCTGATCGGGCGTGCACATCCACGTGACGGCGGGCTCGCCGTTTACCTCGAGCCAGACGGGCCACTCCTCGACCACCGCGGAGTCGGCCCGCATGCGACCGGAACGGTCGCCGGGATTACGGTTCGCCGCGGTATTCGGAGTAGTGATTGGGACTCTCCTCAATGCGCACGCAATGCAGGCCCACGCCCGCCGGCAACGCCCCGGCAATCCGCTCCCACACATGGAGCGCCAGCGCCTCGCCCGTCGCGACCCACTTTCCGCCGGCGAACGGCGCGATGTCGTCGTTGATATGGCGTCCATCGAAACGGACCACCACTTCGCGTTGCAGCAGGGTCTTGAGTGCAGGCAGGCTCATCACACCGCCGCGTGCCGGATCGAACACACCTTTCACCGTCACGGCACACCGATACCGATGGCTGTGGTCGCTCGTGGCGCCGGCAAACTCGGGTGTGTCGGGAAAGCGGTGCGTCGCCGTGAACTCGACGATGCGTGTGAGATACGCGGTCGGCATTCCTTAGAATACCTGGACGGCGGTGGCCTTGAAAGAGAACACGACCGCGCCGCCGGGAGTGAGCGCCAGATCACGTGCCGCCTCCGCCGTCACGGCAGCCACCAGCTCGACGCCCCCCATGTCGGCGCGAACGTGCACGCCGGCGCCGCGGTGCTCGATCGCCAGCCCGATCACCCGGCCCTTGAACACGTTGCGCGCGGATGAGGGGAGCGGCTCGCGGCTCACGAAGATGTCGGTCGGTGGGACCGCCAGCACCACGGGACCGGCGCGATCGGTCATCACTACGAGGTCGATGTTTCCGACACGCGCCGTCTTCACGCCGTCGCCCGGCGGAAGCTCGATCCGAAACAGATTCTCGGGCGTGACCGGCGACAGGCGGCCGTCCGCGAGCGCGCGAATGTCATCGGCCCACCGGTAGGCGTCCTCGAGCTGGTGTGACGCGATGCATACGGAGAAGGGACGCGCGGCTCGCTCGACCGCGAGCGCACGGTACAGCGCGCCCGCCGCGGCGCGATCGGCCGAGCTGGCGGGCTCATCGAGCAGCAGGACGTCGGTCCGCAACGCGAGTGCGCGTGCGACGGCGACGCGCTGTACTTCCCCGTCGGACAACTCGTGACGGCGCCGCGGAAGGAGCGGCTGGAGTCCGAGTCGCTCGACGACGTCTCCGATGATGCCGTTCGCCGCGGTGTGTCCGATATCGCGCACGCGCAGACCGTATTCCAGATTCTCTCGCACCGTGCCACGAAAGAGGACCGGCCGTTGCTCGACGAGTGTCACGCGCCGGCGCAGCGCTGCGGGCGCGCGCCGGGGCACCGCCGTGCCGTTGAACAGCACCTGTCCTTCCGTCGGCGCCTCGAGCAGCGCGAGGAGGCGCAGCAGGGTGCTCTTCCCGGCCCCGTTGTGCCCGACCACCGCAACCGCCCCCGTGCGGGGGATGGTGAACTGCGCGAGGTCGAGCACCACGCGCCCTTCGTAGCGGTGTCGGACGCCCCGCAGCTCAAGCATGGCCGCGTCCCTGGAGTACCTGCAGCGCGATGTTGACGAGGAGTGCCAGGATCAACAGCACCAGGCCGAGCGCGAGCGCGAGCCCGAAGTCGCCCTGCGCAGTGTAGAGGGCGACGGCGGTGGTGAGTGTGCGCGTGGAGCCGCGGATATTGCCGCCCACGATCATGGCCGCGCCGATCTCCGCGACGACCTGACCGAAGGCCGCCGTAATCACCGCGGCGAGCGCGAACCGCGCCTCGCGCGCCACGGTCCACGCGGTCCGCCACGATCCCGCGCCCAGCGTCTCGGCGGTGCGGCGGATGCGTGCGTCGACGCCTTGAATCGCGGCGGCCGACAGTGCCGCGGCGATCGGCAACGCGAGCAGCACGTCGCCGACGACGATCGCCTGCCAGGTATAGAGCCAGCCGAGGCCGCCGAGGGGACCGCGGCGGGAGAGCAGGCCGTACAGCAGCAGGCCGACGACGACGGTTGGGAATGCGAGCGCGGTGTTGACCACCGTGAGCGCGGCACGGCGTCCCCAGAAGCGGCGCGTCGCCAGAAAATAACCGAGCGGCAGCCCCGCTGCGCACGAGATGGCGGTCGCGACGACGGCGACTTTGAGAGTGAGAAGAGCGATCCCGTAGACTTCGGAATCACCCGCGATGAGTAGTCCCCACGCCCGCCGCAAGCCCTCGGCTAGAAAATCCATCCAATGCCGAGACTGATCGAGGGGTGCGTCGTCCAGTCCTTGAGCTGTTGGGTCAGTGGAAGCACGCGTGACCCGTCAGAAGCCAGCGTTGAATCATGGAAGGAGAACGGATACTTGAGACGCCAGAATTGCGCGCGGAGGTCGCCGTTGATCATGACGCGACGCGCGGGATACCACCGCACGCCGGTGGCGAACGCGACCGTCAACTTGCTGCCGAAGTGGTAGCCGCTCCCCGTCGTGTCCCCCGGCGAGTTCACGTCGAACACCATGCCGAGCCCCATCCCCACGTAGGGCGCGAACCCCTGCCATGTCTTGCCGCCGGTCAGCCGCAGCTGCATTCCGATCTCTGCCAGCGCGAGATCGGACGTGACCGGTCCGGTCTTGCGAGCGGGGGATGACGAATCGGCGCGGGGATTGATGATGAATCGATCGCCCTGGAGGTAGGCGCCGGTGAATTGAAAGTGCAGCGACTTGCCGGCCGGGATCTCGTAGCGCGCGCCGAACGTCAGGGCGTTGCTCGTGCCCGAGGGTGCAACGCCACGATCCCCGCCCAGGTGGCCGACAAAGAATACCGGACCCGAGTGCAGCAGGATATCGCGATAGGGAGAATGCGCGGGGTCGTGGCCGACCTGACCGTCTGACCGTCGGACTGTCGGACCGATCGACAGGAAGACCGCCCCGATGACCGTCCACAGCACTCGCCTTGACCGTCCAACCGTCCGACCGTCCGACCGTCCGACCATCATGTTTCTCTCAGGTCCTTTCCTGTCATTTCTTGGGGTGGTTCGATGTCGAGCAGACGTAAGATCGTAGGCCCGACGTCACGAAGCGAGCCAC
>WNET01000481.1_pt1 | contig 15484 bp, 13 predicted proteins | sample 5399911 | NCBI WGS metagenome assembly WNET01 (sample SAMN13153333, study PRJNA577476) | soil metagenome | isolation source: 40 cm grassland meadow soil pre-rain plot 2 | place: USA:California | collected 2015-09-08 | reverse complement strand
TTTCCGGTCGACTGCGTGTCGAAGACGCTGTAGGCCTCGGTCGCCTGTTCGAGCTTCCAGCGGTGAGAAAAGATCTTTTCAAGATCGATCCGGTTATCCGCAACGAAGCGCGCGCGTTCCGCCTGACCCATGGCGCTGAAAGTCCAGGAGCCGATGAGCGTGAGCTGCTTGCGCAGCATGTCGCGGCTCACGTCGAGCGTCACTTCGCCGCCTTCGCCGACAAAGCATACCGTGCCCCAAGTCTTCGCCGCGCGCACCGCGGCAACCCGGGCGGCCGCAATTCCGGTGCAGTCGAGCGCAAGGTCCACGCCTTCGCCGCAGGTCAGGTCCTTCAATGCCTTTTCAGAATCATCGGCATGAACGGCCGCCTCGGCGCCGAACTGCTTCCCTAGTGCGAGGCGCTCGGGGTTGGTTTCCACCGCGATTACTCGAGCGCCCATCTTGGCTCCCAAAAGCGTCGCGCTCAGGCCGACCGGCCCCTGTCCAAACACGGCGAGCGTCGAGCCCCCGGCAAGCTGCATGCGCCGCAGCGCGCCATAAGCGGTGCCGGTGCCGCACGACACAGCGGCACCCTCGACGAAGCTCAACTCATCTGGCAGCGGAACGAGGGTACGCGCGGGCACTTTGAGGTATTCGGCATGGCCTCCGTTCGCGGTCACGCCATAGACGGTGATTCCAGCTCTGCATAGCTGCGACCAGCCGACGCGGCAGTGCCTGCACACGCCGCAGCCCGAGTAATGGTGATCCATGACGCGCTGGCCGATGGGCGCTTCGCGCTCCGGCACACCGGGGCCGCGCGCCGCGACCACGCCGCAGGGCTCGTGGCCTGCGATGAACGGCTCGGCGCCGCCACCGAGGCCGAGCGCTGCCTGTGCAGCGCCGGGCGGCGAGCGGTAGAACTTGAGATCGCTGCCGCACATGCCCGAGGCCTTCATCTCGATCACCACCTCGCCCGGTCCGGGCGTGGGATCGGGGAAATTGCGGATTTCGATCTTGCGATTGCCGAGAAAGACCGCTCCTCGCATCCTTCCTCCTAATCAGGGACAGACCACGTTTTTCATCATGCGGGCAGCGAAAAAGGTGGTCTGTCCCTGTTTTTAAGTGCACCGCTCATAGCGCTCCTTGCACACGCGCAGGACCTCGTCCGGGTCGCGCTGCCACCAGTCGAGCTCGGAAAAGATCTCGACCTCGTGAAAGCCCGAGTATCCCGCGCCTTCGACCCACGAGCGGATACGCGGCAGGTCGATCACGCCGTCGCCCATCATGCCGCGGTCGTTGAGCAGGTCGCGCGTCGGCACCAGCCAGTCGCAGATGTGATACGCGAGGGTGCGCTTGCCGGCTCGCTTGATCTGCTGCTCCAGCTTCGGATCCCACCAGACGTGGTAGACGTCCACCGCGACGCCAATTCCATCCTGGAGTAGTTCACAAAGATCCAAAGCCTGTTCCAGCGTATTGATGCACGCGCGCTCGGCCGCCTGCATGGGATGCAACGGCTCGATCGCAAGCGGCACGCCTGCCTTTCTTGCCTCCGGAAGGATGGTTGCAATGCCCTCTCTTACCCTCTCGCGGGATGAAATCAAATCCTTCGATCCCTCGGCAAGGCCACCGACGACCAGCACCAGGCATTGCGCGCCGAGCGCATGCGCCTCCTCGATGGCGCGCCGGTTGTCGTCCCTCCAGTTCTTGGCAGTGAAGAAGCCACCGCGGCACAGGCCGGTCACGGTCAGGCCATGCGAGTTGATGGATTTCACAGCTTCCTTCAAACCCATTTGCGCGACCTGGTCGCGCCAGGGCGAGATGCCGCGGATCTCATGGCGCGCGCAGCCCTCGATCGCCTGCGCGAGCTTCCACTGCTTCTTGATCGTCGCCGTGTTGAGCGACAGGCCGCTCATTTCAGGAAGTCAGGCGAAATGAGCCTCGGCAGGAACAGAGGGATCTCGGGCCACACGATGATCGCGGCGAGCATGAGGAGCATCGGCACCAGCATGATCATCGTATCCTTGAGCGCGAACTTGAGCGGCACCTTCGCCACGGCGCACGAGATCATCAGGCACAGGCCGTAGGGCGGCGTCACCAGGCCGAAGGCCAGCGCCACGATGCCGATGATCGCGAAGTGCACCGGGTGCATGTGCACCGACGCCGCCAGCGGCTGCAGCGTGGTGCCGACGATGATGATCGCCGGGATCGCGTCGAGGAAGCAGCCGACGACAAGGAAGGCAAAGGCGATGAAGAAGCCCACGCCGATCGGCCCCAGGCCCCACGAAGTGACGTTCTCGAGCAGCGCCCTGGGGATCTGGTAATAGGCGAGCAGCCAGCCGAAGGCGGAGGCGGTGCCGACGCAGAACAGCGCCACCGAGGCGAGCCTGCCCGTCTCGGCGCACGCCTCATGGAGGTGCCGCAGATCCATCTCGCGGTAGATGAAGATCGACAGCAGCGCCGCGTAGATCACCGCGATCGCCGCCGATTCGGTCGGCGTGAACCAGCCGAGCAGGATGCCGCCGACGATGATGAACGGCGTGAACAGCGCCGGCAGCGACTGCCACGCAGCCACGAAGAATTCCCGCAGCGTCGAGCGCGGATAGACGGGATAGTGGTAGATCTTGGAGTAGACGTGCACCGTCACCATCTGCGCGAGCGCGATCAGCAGCCCGGGGATGATGCCCGCGAGGTACAGCGCGCCGATCGAAGTCGAGATCACGCCGCCCCAGACGATCATCAGGATCGAGGGCGGGATGATCACCGCTAGTACAGCCGACACTGCGGTGATGGCGATCGAAAAAGACAGGCCGTAGCCTTCCTTGACCTGCGCCTCGATGAAGATCTTGGACTGGCTTGCCGCGTCCGCGGTCGACGAGCCCGAGATGCCGGCAAAGAACACCGACAGCAGCACGTTGATCTGCGCCAGCGCGCCCGGGAAGTGCCCGACCATGGTGCGCGACAGGCGCACCAGCCGGTCGGTGATGCCGCCGACGTTCATCAGGTTTGCGGTGAGCAGAAAAAAAGGCACGGCAAGCAGGATGAATGCGTTGTAGGCCTTGAAGGTCTCGTTGAAGAGCGTCATCGGCGAGAGCCGCGGCTCGAGCACCAGGATCGGCAGGCAGGCGAGCCCGAGCGCGAAGGCCACCGGCACGCGCGCCACCAGCAGCACGAAAAACACGCCGAACAGCGCGAGCGCCGCCATTCCCGGCGACAGCGCGGCGCTCATCCCGGTGGCGCTCTCAGCACGCGCCAGTCGGCGACGAACGATTCGCCGACGAAGATCACCCAGGTGACCCCGGCGAGCGGCCAGGCGATGAAGATGTAGGGCATCGGCAGCTCGGCGAGCTCCGAGAGCTGGTCCCAGCCGAAGCGCACGAACTCGATGCCCCACCAGATGAACACCAGCGCGAACACCAGCACGAAGGCATACGACACGATGCGCAGCAGCGCGTTGGCCCGCGCCGAGAGCTCGGGCCAGACGTCGACCTCGAAATGCGAGTGCTCGCGGATGCCGATCATCGCGCCGAGCATCACCATCCAGATGAAGAGGAAGCGCGACAGCTCCTCGGTCCAGATCCAGGACGGGATCAGCGCGGTATAGCGCGAGATGATCTGCAGCGTCACCGGGATGACCAGAATGGCCACGGTGGCGACCATCAGCCTAGTGAGCAGGCGGTGATACCAGCCGATTATTTTTTTCATCGTGCGCGCAAACGAAGGGCGCGGCCTGCCAGCGACCGCGCCCGGATACTCCCTATTTGATGGCGTTGATCTTGGCGAGAATGCCGTCGGCGCCGATTTCCTTGGCGTAGTCGCGGATCACCGGCTCGACCGCCTTCTGCATCTGCGCGCGGTCGGCGAACTGAATGCGCTTCAGCTTGCCGGCCTTTTCCAGCGCGACGAGCTTCTGCTCGTCCTCGCTGGACTCGATTCTCCGGCCGTAAGCCCCTGCCTCCTTGCCGGCCTTGAGCACCGCCGCCTGCAGGTTCTTGTCGAGCGACCTGAAGGTCTTGCCGGAGAAGCACAGCGGCCGGATGGTGATCGCGTGCTGCGTCATCGAGAGGTTGGGGCCCACCTCGTAGAACTTCATCTGCTCGACGCCCGCCGCCTCGTTCTCGCCCGCCTGGATGACGCCGTTCTGGATCGCGTTGTAGACCTCGTTGTAGGCGATCACCGTGGGTGACATGCCCGCGGCTGCAAAGGTGCGGCTCCAGATCGGCGCGCCTTGCACGCGCACCTTCAGGCCTCTGAGCTCCGCCATGTTGCGCACCGGCTTGTTGACGAAGATGTTGCGCGTGCCGCCACCGGCATAGCCTATGAGCATCACGTCGGCCTTCTGGGCGATCTCGTCGGCGACCGGCTTGAGCACGTCCTGGTCGAGCACCTTGTTCCAGTGCTCGAGGTCGCGGAAGATGAACGGCGCGTCGATGAACGGCGCCGCCTTCGAAAACGTCGACATATGCGCCGGCGACACGATCGCGTAGTCGACCGCCTTGCCCTGGTTCATGTAGGCGAAATAGTCCTTCTCCAGGCCGAGCTCGCTGTTCTTGTGCAGCACGAAGTTGACCGGCTTGCCGTAGTACTTCTTCACCAGCTCCTCGAACCGCACCAGTGCCTTGGTGAAGGCGTGCTCGTCGCTGAACTGCGAGGCGCCGTGCAGCGTGAGCTGCGCTGCGGCGGGAACAGCGATGAGAAGTAAGATGATTGCTGCGATAAACCGCTTCATGACTTTCCCTCCTCCTTGACGGTGATGCGCCACAGTGTACGCGGATCGTCCGGTTCGGTGAGCGTCGCAGCGTGCAGCAGCGACGCATTGTCCCAGATCACCACATCGCCGACCCCGTATTTGAGCCGGTACTGATACTTCTCCTGCGTCGCGTGGTCCCGCAGTTCATCGAGCAGGTCGACCGCCTCGTCCTGCGGCATGCCTTCGATGCCGAAGGAGCTGCCCGAGACGGCATAGAGCGCCTTGCGCCCGGTCACCGGGTGGCGGCGCACCACCGGATGGCGCACCCAGGTCACTTTCTTCTCCTGCTCCTCGGAAAGCACCGAGGCGACGGTGCGCGAGCCCTTGTCGAGGTCATCGCGGTTGCCGTAGTGATGCAGCGCAATAAGCGCATCGCATTTCGCTTTTAGAGACGCGGACAATCCGTCATAGGCGGCGTATTGGTTCGCGAACAGCGTATCGCCGCCTTTGCTCGGCACCTGGATTGAATACAGCAGCGTCGCGCGAGCCGGCACTTCGAGATAGGAGTAGTCGGTGTGAAAGTACGTGCCGGCGTCCGCAAGGCCGATCGGCGCGCCGTCCTTCTTCACGTTGGACAGGATCAGGATGTCGGCGTGCTCGGGATGGTGGAATTGGTCGATCACGTGCGGCTCGGGCCTGCCGAACTGGCGCGCGAACTCGAGGAACTGCGCCGCCTTCAGCTGCAGATTTCTGAACACCAAGATCTGCCCGGCAAAGAACGCATCCCGGACTTTCCGGAAATCGGGGCTGATCGCGTCGGCCTCCAGCCCGAAACCCCCGAGTTTCGTCAGCCGCATCCGTGCACCGCGAGAAGTTGCTTCATGCGCGCGCAGGCGAGCGGGGGATCCGACAGCAGCCCGGCGACATCGGCGAGCCTGAACAGCTCGCAGAAATGCAACAGGTGGCGCGCCGACTGCTGGCCGCCGACCATCACGAAGTGATCCTGGTGGCCGTTGAGCCACGCCATGAACACGATACCGGTCTTGTAGAAGCGTGTCGGCGCACAGAAGATATGGCGCGAAAGCGGCACGGTGGGAGCGAGCATCTCGTGGTATTCATCTTTTTTGTTAATGGCTAAAGCCGATAGCGCGTGCGAGGCGGCGGGGGCGATCGAGTCGAAGATGCCGAGCAGCGCATCCGAGTAGCCCTCGGCATCGCCCTCGATCAGCTCGGCGAAGTTGAAGTCGTCGCCGGTGTACATGCGCACGCCCCTGGGCAGCTTGCGGCGCATGGCGATCTCCTTGTCCTTGTCCAGGAGGGAGATTTTGATCCCATCGACCTTGGCTTTGTTTCTTTTTAAAATCTCTAAACAGTTTTCCACCGCCGCATGGTGATCCCGGTTGCCCCAATATCCCTCCAGCGCCGGGTCGAACATCTCCCCGAGCCAGTGGATGATCACCGGCTCTTTGACCTGCGACAGGATGCGGTCGTACACGCGCGCGTAGTCCTCGGGCGAGCTTGCGCACGCCACCAGCGCGCGGCTGGCCATGAGGATGATGCGGCCGCCGAGCTTCTCGATCGAAGCGCATTGGGCTTCGTACGCGGAAATGATTTCCTCGATTGAAAACTCTTTATGCAGAGGCAAGTGGTCCGTTCCCGCGCCTGAAGCGACGAAGGCACCCGTCACGCCCTTCGCAGCATCGAGCGTTCTGCGGATCAATTCGAGGGAGCCCGGCCAGTCGAGCCCCATGCCGCGCTGCGCCGTGTCCATCGCTTCGGCGATCCCCAGCCCCCAGGACCACAGGTGCCTGCGGTACGCGATCGTTGCGTCCCAGTCGACCGCCGGCTCGAGCCAGGGCTCCTTGGTCGAGAAAGGATCGGCGACGACATGCGCCGCGGCCAGGGCACGCCGGGTAAACGGTTTCGGCGGCCTGCGAAAAGACTTGGGTTCCCGGACCGCACAGTCTTCGAGCGAGCCGCCCGCGCCGGGAAGCTTGATGGTGAGAATCGTGTCGCGTTTCATGCTTTCAGCCCCGGCACATCGAGCCACTTTTTCCGCTGCCAGCTCCTCCTGCCCAGCTCGGCGAGCTGCACGCCTCTCGCGCCCTCGAGCAGGTTCCAGCGGAAGGCGCCTTCGCCGGCGACGTGCTTGAGAAAGAGCTCCCACTGCACCTTGAAGGCGTTGTCGTAGCCGGCGTCGGGCACCTCCTGCCAGCCTGCGAAGAAATCGATCGGTTGCGCGATGTCGGGGTTCCACACCGGCTTGGGAGTTTTCTCATAGGGTTGAATCAAGCAACGTCGCAAACCCGCGACCGCGCTGCCGTGCGTGCCGTCCACCTGCAGCGTGAGCAGGTCGTCGCGCCGCACGCGCACGGCCCAGGAAGAGTTGAAATGCGCGATGACTCCGCCGGCGAGCTTGAACGTCGCATAGGCAGCGTCATCCGCCGTCGCCTTGTACCTCCTGCCGTTCTCGTCCCAGCGATACGGGATGTGGGTCGCGCCCAGGCATGAAAGCGCCTTGACTTCCCCGAACAGGTTGTCGAGCACGTAACGCCAGTGGCACAGCATGTCGAGGATGATGCCGCCGCCGTCCTGCTTGCGGTAGTTCCACGACGGGCGCTGCGCGGGCTCGCGGTCGCCCTCGAACACCCAGTAGCCAAACTCGCCGCGCACCGACAGCAGCCTGCCGAAAAAGCCCGCGTCGCGCAGCTTCTGCAGCTTCAGCAGCCCAGGCAGCCAGAGCTTGTCCTGCACCACGCCGTGCTTCACCCGCGCCTTTTTTGCCGCCTTGTACAGGTCCATGGACTCGGCGAGCGAGGTGGCGAGCGGCTTCTCGCAGTACACGTGCTTGCCCGCCGCGATCGCCCGCTTGAGCAGCCTGGGCCTGAGCTGGGTCGAGGCGGCGTCGAAGAAGATTTCATCTTTCTCGTTCGCAAGCGCCTGATCCAGATCCGTCGTCCAGCGCTCCACGCCGTGCTTCTTCGCCAGTTCCTCGAGCTTGGCCGCATTTCGTCCGACCAGCAACGGGTCGGGCATGACGCGCGTGCCGTCCTTCAGCGCCACGCCGCCCTGCTTGCGGATCTCCAGGATCGAGCGCACCAGGTGCTGGTTCATGCCCATGCGCCCGGTGACGCCGTGCATGATGATGCCGATTCGCCTTTCGCTCACTGCATTCTCCTCATCGCCTCCCAGTCCGGCATCGCCGCGCTGGCAAAGCCGGGGCAATCGAGCGATCCGATCTGGAGGTCGCCATCCCTTATTTTCAATCTGACGGCGCCGTGGCTGCGCTCGTACAGATCCGGGTGCGCTTCAAGGAACGCCGCCTGTTCCGCGTGCGGCAGTCCCGCCATGCCGTTGACGTAGTGATGGCCGTTGCGCTCGGCGTGAGCCAGGCCGAGGAGCGATACGAGCGCGAGGTCCTGCTGCAACGCAAGGCCGGCCTGCAGCGTCAGGTCCTCGCCCGACATGAAGTAGCGCGTGGCGCCTTCCTCGCGGTTCCACAGCCGGCAGCGCGCCGCGTTCAGCAGCGACTTGTAGAGGCCCTTGCAGGTCTTGGACGAGACCCCGGTATAACCCAGGCGCCGCGCCCGCGGAAACGCCTCGAGCGAATCGTCCGACTCGTCGATGATCACCGGCCTTTCCTCCGCCAGCGCCGACACGTCGCCGGAGAGCGCGTGCTGCCGGTTCACCGGCTGCTCGATGAAGGCGATGCTCGAGGCGAGGCGCTTGAGGCGCGGCTCCGCCCGGATGCGCCGCCACAGCTCGAGCACTCCGGCGGCGCTGGCGTACTGCTCGTTGCCGTCGAGCGTCGCCTGGTACGGCTCCTCGTTGCGATCGAGGACTGCCGCGATGGCGACCAGGCGCTCCACGTCGGCCTTCGCATCGCCGCCGACCTTGAGCTTGAACCAGCGGTGCCCGTAGCGCGCGACGACCTCGCCTAGCGTCTCGGGCAGGCCGTCGTTGACCTTCGTGTCAGCAGGGGTCACCGGGTCCAGCAGGCCGACGGTGTGCCGGGCCGCGATCTTCGTCGCGGGCGAGAGCTGTGATAGAAACTCGTCCATGTCGAACGCCGCCAGGTCGGCCTGCCAGCCCGGTGCCGAGATGCCGGGCAGGTTGCTGCGGATCGCCTCGTAGAACGAGACGCCGAGCGCGCGGCACAGCGCGTCGAGCAGGGCGCGGTCGATGAGCGCCGGGCCGAAGCAGGCGGTGAGGCTGTTCATGCCTTGCGCGGCCCCGAGCGCGATTTGCGGGCCGTAGTTGTCGATCCAGTGGCCGAATGCGGTGTTGTCGCCGGCGGCGAGGTAGGCGTCGCGCGCCAGCGCCAGCGAGGCGCGCAGCTGATCGATGTTCTGCTCGTTGCTGAGCGCCGGGTCCTTGTCGAACCATTTCGGCACCAGCATTTCGGCCGCCGCGCCTTCGGCCTCCTTGCCGTCCTCGAGGGCGATGCGGGCGCGCACGAAGGCCTGCGGCGCCGAGGTGAGCGTCACGACCCCGAAGCGGAACGGCAGCCTGAGCCGCACCCCGCGCTCGAAAAAGGAGATTTCCCTGACTGAGAACCTGACCTGCACGGTCAATCCATCGCCAGCACGCCCCTGGACTTGAAGATGTCCCGGATGCGGCCGGCATAGTCGTTGAACCGCTGCGGCAGCTTGTCGAGGCGCCGCGGGCGCGGCAGGTCGACGTCGAGGATCTCGACGATGCGCCCCGGGCGCGGGCTCATCACCACCACGCGGTCGGCGAGCAGCACCGCCTCGGGGATGCTGTGCGTGATGTGGAGCGCGGTCTTGCGCCTTTCCATCCACACCCGCTGGATGTCCATCGAGATCTGCTCCCGCGTCAAGGCGTCGAGCGCGCCGAAAGGCTCGTCCATCAGCAGCAGCGGCGGATCATGCACCAGCGCGCGGCAGATCGACACGCGCTGGCGCATGCCGCCGGAGAGCTCGTAGGGCTTCCTGTTCTCGAAGCCTTCCAGCCCGGTTTGCCTGAGCAGGTGCTTCGCCACCGCCTCGTAGGTCGCGCGGTCCATGCCGCGGATGTCGACCTGCAGCATCACGTTCGACAGCACGTCGCGCCAGTCGAGCAGGATCGACTCCTGGAACACGATGCCGACGTCGGTCTGCGGGCGATCCACTTTCCTGCCGCCGACGGTGATCGAGCCCGAGCTGTAGGGCACCAGCCCGGCGACCATCTTCAGCAGGGTGGTCTTGCCGCAGCCGCTCGGGCCGACGATGGCGACGAACTCGGACTGGCGGATGTCGAGATGCAGCTCGGCGCAGGCCTCCACCGTGCCCCCCTTGGTGTCGTAGACCTTGCCGACGTTCTCGAGGCGGATGTAGGGCTGCATTACTTCCTGGGCGAATAAGGCGCCTCGGACAGGAAGCTGTTGGTGTAGTAGACGTTGAGGTCGGCCTGGGGCTTGAGCTTGGCGTACTGGGCGAGCAGGTCCTGCGTCTCCTTCCAGTCCTCGAGCGCCGACCAGCCGATCGGCCGGCCCTGGGTGCGCTCGGTGCGGATGATGGTCATCGTGCCGTTGATCTCGAGGAGCGAGATCTCCTTGTTGAACGCGGGCGCGTTCTTCATGAAGATCTCGGCCGCCTCGTCCCGGTTGTCGAACGCGTACTGCCAGCCGCGCTGCGAGGCGCGCAGGAAGCGCCGCAGCTGGTCCTGGCTCTTCGCCTCCTTCGCCCAGTCGTTGTTGACGATGATCGCGCTCGAGAGCGTCGACACGCCCGCCATGTCATACAGGCGCGTCCAGCCCATCTTGACGCCGGTCTGCAGCTGCATGCGCGGGCCCTGGTCCATGAAGTAGCCGAGCAGCGCGTCGGCCTGCTTGTTCAGCACCGCCTGCTCCTTCGCCTGCGGGTTCGCCACCGTGATCATCTGCACATCCTCGAGCTTCATGCCGAGCTTGCCCATGAAGGCGGTGAAGATCGCGAGGCTCGCGTCGCCCGCCGTGATGGCGATGCGGCTGCCCCTGATCTCCGAGATCTTTGTCGGACGGGCCGCGTCGGCGCGATAGATGAACGACATCGGGCTCTGCTGCAGCGTCACGCCCACCGCCTTGATCGGCATGCCGGCGCCCACGCCGCGCATCATGGTCGCCGCGTCGACGTAGGCGACCGGGTTGGTCTTGTTGGCCACCAGCTGCGCCACCGTGGTCGAGCCGCTGCCTTCCAGGATCTCCACCTCGAGCCCTTCATCGCGATAGAAGCCCTTGTCGCGCGCGACGAAGAAAGGCGCGTGCTCGCCGTACAGCGTCCAGTTCAGGCGGAACTGGAATTTTTCCTGCGCGAGCGCCGGGACGGCGAGCAGGGTCAATATCAGCAGTGCGGTGGTGCGCTTCATTTCATCCTCCTCCTTGTAGTCGCTACAGGGTCCCCGTGTCCCCGCGGATGCGATGCGTCACGTGCCACGGGATCAAAAGCGCCTCGAGCAGCTCGACGGCGTAGAAGAACGCGAGGCCGATGATCGTCAGGGCGACGATGGTGGCGAACATCAAGGCGGTCTCCATGTTGGAGTTCGTGACCAGCAGCAGGTAGCCGAGCCCCTTGTCCGCGCCGACGAACTCGCCGACCACCGCGCCGGCGACCGCCAGCGTCGCCGCCACCTTCAGGCCGCTGAACAGGTACGGCAGGCTGGTGGGCAGGCGAAAGCGGGCGAATACCTGCATGCGGCTCGCGCCCATCGAGCGCGCGAGGTCGGTCATTTCGCCCGACATCGAGCGCAAGCCGACCGCTGCATCGATGACGATCGGGAAAAACGAGATCAGGAACGCCACCAGGATCTTGGGCAGCGCGCCGACGCCGAACCAGACGAGGAACAGCGGCGCGATCGCCACCTTGGGCACCACCTGGAAAAACAGCAGCGTCGGCATGACGAAGCTGTCGAAGCGCTGCGAGGACGTGATCGCAATGGCCAGCGGAACGGCGACGGCCACCGCCAGAGCGTAGCCGAGGAGCATTTCATACGCCGTCACCCAGCCATGGTACGCAAGCCGCGGCAGCTCCGTCACGAAGGTCTCGAGGATCACGCTGGGGGCCGGAAGCAGGTAGGCAGGCATCCTGTAGAGCGCCACCCCTGCCTCCCACACGGCGAGAAACACCAGGATGCCGACGAACGGCGTGATCACCGAGCGGAGCCTTTTCATGCCTGCTCTCACCTTATGGTTGAGAGATTGGATTGTCGAGCGCCTCGAGCACGCCCCGCACGTAGCCGATGGCACGCGCCGCAGCGCCCGGGCCGTCGGGGACGTAGTCGAACGGCTCTACCGCCACGTCGCCGCCGTAGCGGTGTTTCCTGAGCGCGGCAAACAGCGGCGCGAATTTCTGCTGGCCCTGCCCCGGGCCCTGGCGGTTGCGATCGTTCAGCTGCACGTGGGCGATCACCCCCTGCGGCAGCCAGCGGTCCACCAGCGCGGCAAGCGGCTGCTTCTCCATGCGGCCGGCGGCGCTGCAGTCGAGCATGCTCCTGATGGAAGGACTGTTGATCTGCTTCACGATGCGCGCGGCCTCCTCAAGGGTGTTGATGAGCGGGGTCTGCTCGGCCGAGAGCGCCTCGATGCAATAGACCACGCCGGCCTTTTCGGCCCGCCCGGCCACCGCGGCGAAGCTCTCCTGCGCGCGCGCCAGCGCGGCGGCGCGCGTTTCGCCCGGGTCGACGCGCCGCTGATGCGGCGAACCGTGCACCAGATAGCGGCCACCGAGCTCGGCGCATTGATCGATGAGCGCGAGCATGACGTCGATGGTGCGCTTGCGCACCGCGTCGTCGCGCGTCGAGATCGAAAGCCCCGCCGGCTTGACGAGCAGCCAGTGCAGGCCGGTAATCGCGATGCCCGCGTCCTGGGCGGCGCTGCGCGCCGCGGCGATCTGCGCCGCGCCGAGGCGATGCGGCTCGTCGGACAGCGTGTAGGGCGCGATCTCGAGCCCGTCATAGCCGAGCTTGGCGGCGTAGACGCATTGCGCCGGGAAAGGCATCGGCGCGATCACCTCGTTGCACAGCGCGATCCTCACGCCCGATTATAATGATCGCTTGATCCAGACCACCGTCGTCGGCTCCTACCCGATCCCGGACTGGCTCGTCGCGGCGCCCTCCGACCAGGCGCTGCTCGACGCAACGCGGGTGGTGCTGCACACGCAGGAGCAGGCCGGCATCGACCTCGTGTGCGACGGCGAGCTCTACCGCTTCGACCTCAACCATCCCGAGACCAACGGCATGATCGAGTATTTCGTGCAGCCGCTCGCCGGCGTGCGCACGCGGCTGAGCTTCGACGAGCTGATGGGCTACCGCGGCCAGCGCGCGACGCGCTTTCGCGCGCGACCGCCCGGCGTGGTCGATGGGCCAATCGGCCCGGGAACGCTCGACCTGCCGAGCGCCTGCAGCCGGGCGCGGGCGCTCGCCTCCAGGCCGTTCAAGTTCACGCTCACCGGCCCGCACATGCTCGCCAAGATGCTGCTCAACAAGCATTACCGCGACAGCGCCGAGCTGGCGCACGCCATCGGCGATGCACTCGCCGCGCAGGTCCGCCACCTCGACGCCGACGTAGTTCAAGTCGACGAGGCGAACCTGCCGGGCAGCCCCGATGAATGGCAGTGGGCAGCCTCCGCCGTGAACCGCGTGCTGGATGCGGCACCGAAGTCCGCCAAGGCGGCGGTGCACCTGTGCTTCGGCAACTACGGCGGGCAGTCGATCCAGAAGGGCAGCTGGGCAAAGCTGATCGACTACCTCAACGCGCTGCATGTTGACCACATCGTCATGGAGTGCGCGCACCGGCCGCAAGGGGAGATGGCGGTGTTCAAGTCCCTGCGTCCGGAGATCGGCCTTGGCATCGGCGTGATCGACATCAAGCGCACCGAGGTCGAAAGCGCGGAAGAGGTGGCGCGCGCGATCGAGCAAGCCGAGAAAACGCTGGGCGCCGGGCGGCTGCGCTATGTCCACCCCGACTGCGGCTTCTGGATGCTCAAGCGCAACATGGCCGACGGCAAGATGAAAGCGCTGGTCGCCGGCCGCGATCTCTACGAAGGGCGCAGCGCGCCCCAGGTCTTCTCCCAGTCCTTGCCGAGGAAATCGGTCTCGCGCCCGTCGGGCTGATAGAACTTGTTCGGGATCTGGAACATGGCGAGCATCAGGCCGCCTTGCGGCCCGGCCCAGGCCTCGTGCCGGCTGCCGGCGGGGCGCCAGACGAATTCGCCGGCCTTGCACACGCCTTCGCCGCAGACCAGGCTGCCCTCGAGCACGTAGGTCTGCTCGATCCTCACATGCTCGTGGTCCGGCAGCCGCGCGCCGGGCGCCATTTTCATGAGCAGCGTCATCACCCCGGTGGCGCGATCGACGAGCAGCGATTTGGTCTCGACGCCCGGATACGGCGTCTTTTCCCAGGGCAGACGCTCGACGTCGACGAAGCGCGAGGCCCTGGGCGGCAGGTTGGCGTGGGTCATGGCGTGCGATGCTCCCCGACTCTGACGATCTTCATCGTATTGGTGCCTCCGGCCTTGCCGATCGGCTCGCCGATGGTGAGCACGATCAGGTCGCCCGCCTTCACGACCTTGTTCTCGACCAGCACCTTCTCCGCCTCGCGCAGCAGCTCCTCGCGGTCGTGCCCGACATACTTCACCATCAGCGGAAAGACTTCGCGGAACAGCGCGCAGCGATAGCGCGTCGAGGTCTGCGAGGTGAGGGCGTAGATCGGCACGCCGGCATTGAGGCGGCTCATCCACAGCGCGGTCGAGCCCGATTCCGTGAGCGAGGCGATCGCCTTGACCTTCAGGTGATAGGCGGTGAACAGGGCGGCCATGGCGATCGACTGGTCCACCCGCGTGAACACTCGGTTGAAGAAGTCCTGGTCGAGGTTGAGCGGCTGCGTCTGCTCGGCCTCGATGCAGATGCGGTCCATCGCCTGGACCACTTCCACCGGGTATCTTCCGCTCGCCGTCTCCGCCGAGAGCATCACCGCGTCGGTGCCGTCGAGCACTGCGTTCGCCACGTCCGACACCTCGGCGCGCGTCGGCACCGGGCTCGAGATCATCGACTCCATCATCTGGGTCGCGGTGATGGTGAGCTTGTTGTGCTCGCGCCCGAGCCGGATCATCTTCTTCTGCAGCGCCGGCACCGCGGCGTCGCCGACCTCCACTGCGAGATCGCCGCGCGCCACCATGATGCCGTCGGAGCCGCGCATGATGTCGACGAGCGCGCTTTCCGCCACCGCCTCGGCGCGCTCGATCTTGGCGATGAGGAAGGCGTTGCCGCCGGCGGCGCGCATCAGCTCGCGCGCCATGTACATGTCGGCGCCGGACTTCGGGAACGACACGGCGAGGTAATCCGCCTGGATCTTCACCGCGGTCCTGATGTCCTCCATGTCCTTGGCGGTGAGCGCCGCCGCGGTCAGGCCGCCTCCCTGCCGGTTGATGCCCTTGTTGTTCGAGAGCACGCCGCCGTGGCGCACGACCGTGTGCACCTCGCTGCCTTTGACGGCCGTGACCTCGAGCACGATCTTGCCGTCGTCGAGCAGCAGCACCGCGCCGGGCTCGACGTCGCGCGGCAGCTCCTTGTAGTCGAGGCCGGCCCGGTCGCTGTCGCCCAGCTCGCAGGCCGCGTCGAGGACGAAGCGCTGCCCCTTCTCGAGCGTGATCTTGCCGTCCTTGAACCTGCCGACGCGGATCTTCGGCCCCTGCAGATCGCACATGATGGCCACCGTGCGGCCGGTCTTCGAGGCGATGCTCTTCACCAGCGCGGCGCGCTGCTCGTGGTCCGCGGCGCTGCCGTGCGAGAAGTTGAGCCGCACCACGTCCACGCCGGCGCGGATCATGCGCTCGAGCACCGCGG
>WNET01000476.1_pt1 | contig 15569 bp, 16 predicted proteins | sample 5399911 | NCBI WGS metagenome assembly WNET01 (sample SAMN13153333, study PRJNA577476) | soil metagenome | isolation source: 40 cm grassland meadow soil pre-rain plot 2 | place: USA:California | collected 2015-09-08 | reverse complement strand
GCGACGGGGCATTCGTCGCGCAGCCGGTCCATGCCGGGAATCACTCCCGCGGTCGACACCGTGACGCGCCGGCGCGAAAGCCCGTACGCGTTGTCGTCGAGCATCAGCCGCAGCGCGGGAATCACGTTGTCCAGATTGAGAAGGGGCTCCCCCATTCCCATCATGACGACGTTCGTCACCGGCCTTTCGCCCTCGAGCAGCCGGTTCGCGAGCCACAGCTGGCCGATGATTTCCGCCGTGCCGAGGTTGCGGTTGAAGCCCTGCTTGCCGGTCGAGCAGAAAGCGCAGTCCAGCACGCAGCCCGCCTGGCTCGATACGCAGAGCGTGCCGCGGTTCGACTCGGGGATGAAAACCGCCTCTACCGCGTTGCTGCCGTCCACCTTGAGCAGCCACTTGCGCGTCCCGTCCTGCGCAGCGGTGTCGCCGACGATGCGAGGAGCTTCGATGCAGGCGCAGAGGGCGAGCTTGTCGCGCAGCGGCCTGGCGAGGTCGCTCATGCGGGCGAAGTCGGTTTCGCCGCGCTGGTGGATCCAGTGCAGCAGCTGGCGAACGCGGAACGGCTTTTCCTCCTGCGCCTCGAAGAAGCGGCCCAGGCCCGCGGCGTCGAGGTCGAGGAGATTCTGCTTCAACGTGAAAACACCTCGCAGGCGGGGAAGAAGTAGGCGATCTCGACGCGCGCGGTGTCAGGCGCGTCGGAGCCGTGGACGGCGTTGGCGTCGATCGACGCCGCGAAATCGGCGCGGATCGTTCCCTTGTCGGCTTTCCTCGGGTCGGTGGCGCCCATCAGATCGCGATTCTTCGCGATCGCGTTGTCGCCCTCGAGCACCTGCACGAGGACCGGTCCGGAGGTCATGAACTCGACCAGGTCGCGAAAGAAGGGCCGCTCACGATGAACAGCATAGAACCCTTCGGCCTCGGTGCGCGACAAGAGCATCATGCGCGCAGCGATGATCTTGAGGCCGGCGGCTTCGAACCGCGCCAGGATGCGGCCGATCGCGTTCTTCTTCACGGCGTCGGGCTTGATGATGGAAAGGGTCCGCTCGACCGCCATTCCCGCTGTCTCCACGCAGGTTTCGAAAAATCAACTCGAAATTTTATCATGGTCGACACGTTCGATTTCGTAAAAACAACGGCTTAGCGCCATTCCGGGACCACTCCGATCGTATCGGCCGTCGCCTGATAGTGCGCATCGATGCCCAGTCCCGGCGCCCACACCAGATCGTCGCCGCAAAACAGCAGCGGCAGCCGGTCGCGCTGCCACGGCGGCACGCCCGCTTCCTGGAACAGGTTCTTCAAAGTGCGGCGCGGCCGCCGCCGATCGGGCTGGAGCCGTTCGCCTCCCGCGCGCAATCGCACTGCGACGCGGCACTGCCCGAGCTTGCGCAGATCGATGCCTTCACCGCGTGCCCGCCTGAACAGCAGCTTGCCGCCGAGCGCGGGAATCGTAATGCGCGGCTCGCCTTTCCATTCCACCGGCGCGAACGGCGCGGCGGGCGCTGCCGGCGCGAGCGCGAGCTTGCCGCGGTAGACGCGCAGCCGCATGCCGTCGTGCTCGACCATGATGCGCGCGCCGCCGGAGGTGAGCTGCTTCAGCATCTCGACGAGCTTTGCCTCGCTTGGCGCGCGCAGCCCCTGCGCCGCGAGGAACTCGCGCAGCAGCGCTTGCGCGTCGAGCCCCACGCCGGCGAAGTGCCGCGCCGCCCGCGCCAGGCTTTCCCGCCAGCGCGGAAAGCGCGATTCGATCAAGGGTCCGAGGCGCCGGCGCACGAAGTTGCGAGTCAGCGCCTCGTCGGCGTTGCTCTCGTCCTCCACCCATTCCAGGCCCTGCTCCCGGGCGTAGGCGAGGATCGCCGCGCGCGGCACTTCGAGCAGCGGCCGCAGCAGCATCCTGCCGTCGAGGCGGCTGCGCGGCGGCATGCCGCTCGCGCCGCGTACGCCGGTGCCGCGCAGGAGGTTCATGAGCACCGTCTCGGCCTGGTCGTCGCGGTTGTGCGCGAGCGCCACGGCGTCACAAGGACTATTTCTGAAAGCCCGGTAGCGGGCTTCGCGTGCCGCGGCCTCTAGACCTTTTCCCCCTTTCGCCACCTTCACGCGGCGCACCGCGAGCGGCACGCCCCAGCGCGTGCACAGAGCGCGGCAGAACCGCGCCCACGCGCCGGCATTCCGGCTCAGGCCATGGTGAACGTGGATCGCATTAAGAGAAAAACCAGACCTCGCCGCGCAGTTCTTGAGGATATGTAACAGCGTTACCGAATCGACGCCGCCGGAGAGCCCGACGGCGAGGCGCTTGCCGCGCAGATCGATGGAACCGAGAAATCGCCCGGCCTCGGCGACGAGCTCACCGCTCGGCCGTTTCCTTGAACTTGCCATAGGCCATTACGCGCTCGAGGCGTTGCTCGACCAGCTCCTTGGGCTTTTTCTCCTGCAACTGCTTGAGCGCCTCGGCGAGCGCCTTGCGCAGCGCCTGCGCGGTGGCCTGGGGGTCGCGGTGCGCGCCGCCGAGCGGCTCGGCCACGATCTTGTCGATCAGTCCGAGCGTCTTCAGCCTGCCGGCGGTGATTCCCAGCACGTCGGCCGCCTCGGGCGCCTGGTCGGCGCTGCGCCACAGGATCGACGCGCAGCCCTCCGGCGAGATCACGGAATACGTCGCGTATTGCAGCATCAGCACCACGTCGCCCACCGCGATGGCGAGCGCGCCGCCCGAGCCGCCCTCGCCGATCACGCTGACGATGATCGGGGTGCGCAGCCGCGCCATCTCGAACAGATTGCGGCCGATGGCCTCCGATTGGCCGCGCTCCTCGGCGTCGATCCCCGGGTAGGCGCCCGGCGTATCGACGAAGGTGAACACCGGCAGCGAGAATTTCTCTGCCAGCTTCATCAGGCGCAGCGCCTTGCGGTAGCCCTCGGGCTTGGGCATGCCGAAGTTGCGCAGGATCTTCTCCTTGGTATCGCGGCCTTTCTGGTGGCCGATGACCACGCAGGGCGCGTTGCCGAAGCGCGCCAGACCGCCGACGATCGAGGCGTCGTCGGCGAAGGCGCGGTCGCCGTGCAGCTCCTCGAAATGCGTGAACAGCATCTGCACATAGTCCAGCGTGTAAGGCCGCTGCGCATGGCGCGCGACCTGCGCCACCTGCCAGGGCGTCAGCTTGCCGTAGATGTCCTTGGTGAGCGTCTGGCTGCGCTTGGTGAGCCGCTGGATCTCCTCCGAGATGTCGACCGCGGAATCGTCGGCCACGTAGCGCAGCTCCTCGATGCGCTGCTCCAGCTCGGCGATCGGCTGCTCGAATTCGAGGAACGTGGTCTTCATCGGCGCGCGATTCTAGCCGATCGTCTGGCTGTCAGTATTCTACCGGCAACGGATCGAGCGAGCGCCACAGGTACCAGGTCGCCACCGAGCGCCAGGGCCGCCAAGCGTTGCCCAGCTTAGCTATGGTGGACAAGGAGACTTTTTTCTTGAAGTAGGCGCGCCGGATCGCCTTCTGCAGCCCGAGGTCGTCGAGCGGAAACACGTCGGGCCGCAGCAGGCTGAAGATGAGGAACATCTCGGCGGTCCAGCGGCCGATGCCGCGCACCTGGGTCAGCTCGGCGATGACCGCCTCGTCATCCATGTCGGGCCAGCGCTGCACGTGGATCGCGCCATCGAGGAAGTGCTGCGCCAGATCGGCGATGTACTCGACCTTGCGCTCCGACAGGCCGCAGGCGCGCAGCTCGCTCCTTTTTCTTGCGAGGACGCTTTGCGGCGTGACTGCGCCGGCGCAAAGACAGACCTTGTCCCAGACGCTCTGCGCCGCTTTGACCGAGATCTGCTGGCCGACGATGGCGCGCGCCAGCGTGACAAACGGCTCGCCGCGACGCGCCAGGAATACCTTCGGCCGCGAGCGGATGATGGCGGCCATGACGGGGTCGTTCCGCGCCAGCGCTCGCTTGGCGCGGTCCCAGTAATCAGGCTTCATTCAGCGGGAGGTTCAGCAGCAGGTTCTGCGGCTTCATGCGCACGAACTCGTGTTCGTCGGCGCACAGGCCGAGGTAGACGACACGGCCTGCGATGTCGGGCCGCATCGCTGCCGGATCGTCGAACTGGAGCGCGAAGAGCGCGAGCACGCGGCGCATGCGTCCGGCGTCGACTTCGCGGCCCGACCACAGCTCGTTGAGCACGTCGCTCGACTCGGCGTCGAGCCCGACGTGCCAGGCCCAACGGGGCTCGTCGATACGACGCACCGGTTTGATCAAGGCTTTGACATCGAGGAAATGTCGTACCCAGGCTTCCATGACGCGACACAGGGCCTCGAGCGCCGGGCGGCCGTAGGTGATGCTGATCACCGTGTCGTGGCGCGATTCGCGCTCCCAGTACAGCGCCGCGTTGGCGCGGTCCAGAACGTCGAGCTCGACCGTGCCGAGCGCGCCCTGCGCCTCGACGATCAGGCGCCCCACGCTGCCGAAGCGCGTTCCGGCGGCGTGCATCTCGACCGTCTCGGAATCGGCGAGCAGCAGGTGGCCGTCGCGCAGGGTCGCCTTCTGCTCGCGAAAAAAAAGCTCGGCGGCGCGCAGCTGCAGCGGATCGTCGCAGCCGTCGAGGATGTTGCGCAGGATCACGTGCACGAGCTGCCCGATGAACAGCGGCGGCACGTCGACCGCGCCCTTGAACAGATTCATGTAGCAGCCCTCGACGGTGCCGGCCTCGAGCAGCTTGTCGCGAAAGCGCAGAAGGACGCGGTAGTTGTCCCGCGCATCCGCGTCGCTTATCGAATTAAGCCCCTCTTCCGAAACTTCAGTTCTTGGATTTTCCATGAGAGCGGCATGCAGCCGATGCTCTTCCTCGCCCGATTCCTCGACCGGATGGATCTCCGGCCGCAGGTAGTAGGCGCGCAGGAAATCGTCGGTGATCCGCAGGCGCCCTGCGACGTCGCGTTCCAGCAGGTGAAAGCCGCTATTGCGCCAGAAATCAGGCAGGAGCGAGAACCAACCGCGAATGCGACGCCAAGTGCTGCTTCAGGAACTCCATCTGGTCGGCGAGAATGCGGCGGTTGGTGAGGATCAGGTACTCGGCCTTGTTCGGAACGTAGGGCGCGTAGAGCAGCTCCAGGCCGGACTCCTGCGGCAGGCGGTTGCGCTTGTTCCCGTTGCAGTGCCGGCAGGCGGTGACGACGTTCATCCAGCTGTCGCGCCCGCCGCGCGACAGCGGCGTGATGTGGTCGCGCGTCAGCCGGAAGTAGCTGAACTCGCCGCCGCAGTACGCGCACATGTGGCGGTCGCGCCTGAACAGCTCGCGGTTGTTCAGCGGCGGCACGTGGTGGAAGCCTTTCGCCGCCAGCGCCTTGCCCTTGATCGCGACGATGGAGTGGGCGGTGATGCTCGAGCGCTCGCCGGTCAGCCGGCTGATGCCGCCGTAGTATGTGAAAGTCTCATCGCCCAGCGTCCACGCGACCAGGTTCTTCGCGTAGTAGAAGCACGCCTGCTGCCAGCTGATCCAGCGGTGCGGCACGCCGTGGCTGTCGAGCGAGAGGATGAGCGGCTTGTCCATGTGGCAGGAATTGTGCTTCGCGGATTCTGCCAAGCCTTCCCATGCTTTGCAATGCCTAAAAAAACAAGGGGCTGCGAATCGCAGCCCCCGCAGGCGTAAGAGAAGCTTACTTGTCGACGGCTTCCTTGAAGCCCTGCCCCGCGGCGAAGGCGGGGATGGTCTTGGCGCGAATCTTGATCTCCTTGCCGCTGGAGGGGCTGCGCCCGGCCCGCGCCTTTCTTTTTCGCGGCAGAAATGTGCCGAAGCCGACGACGGTGACGCGCTTGCCGCTCGCGACGTTGGCGACGATCGCTTCGAACACCGCGTTGAGCGCGTCGCCCGCCGCCGACTTGCTGAGATTGCTGGCCTTCGCCGCAACCTGGACCAGATCAGACTTGGTGACCACGTGTGGCATGTGCTCTCCCTTTTTCCGCCCGCTCTGCGGCAGGCGAGCGAGCCGGAATCGTATCCAAATCGCGCGCCGAACACAACGCATCGCACACGCATTCACGACAAACATTTATGATTAGGAGTGCAAAGAGGAGGAGTTACATGATCATCTTGCGTAAGCTTGCGCTTACCGCGCTTGCCGGTTGCGCGCTCGCGGCGCCAGCGCACGCGCAGACCACGCTGACGATGTCGTCGTGGGTGTCGCCGCAGCATCACCTCACCAGCGTGGTGCTGCAAGGCTTCGGCGACGAAGTCGAGAAGGCGAGCGGCGGGCGGCTGAAGTTCCAGATGCTGCCCAAGCACCCGTCAGCGCCGCCCGGGACTTTCGACGCCGTGAGGGACGGCCTGGTCGACGTCTCGTATGTGACCGCCAGCTACACGCCGGCGCGCCACGTCCTGCCCCTCGTGGCGGAACTCCCCGGCGCCGGCGAAACCGCCGAAATCAACTCCGTCGCCTATAACCGCATCCATTGGAAGCTTCTTCACAAGGCGGGCGAGTACAAGGGCGTGCATCTGCTCGGCGTCTTCACCCACGGGCCCGGCCAGATGTTCAATACCAAGCGGCCGATCAAGACCTTGGCGGACCTGCAAGGCATGAAGATCCGCACCGGGGGCGGCATCGCTGAGGCGATGGCGCGCGCGCTCGGCGCCTCGGCCTTCGTCAAGCCCGCGCCCGAGTCCTACGAGCTGCTCAGCTCGGGGATCGCCGACGGCGTGTTCTTCCCGCAGGAATCGATCGTCTCGTTCAAGCTCGACAGCCTGGTGAAGTACGCGACGCTGTTCCCCGGCGGCTTCTACAGCTCCTCGTTCGGCTTCTTCATCAACGAAGACAAGTGGAACAAGCTCGCCAAGGCCGAGCAGGACCTGCTCAGCAAATTCGGCGGCGAACATCTCGCGCGGCGCGCCGGAAAATCCTGGACAACGTCGACCGCGTCGGCAACGAGGGTATGAAGAAGGCGGGCGTGCAGATCGAGCAGGCGAACCCGGCGCTGGTCAGGGAAATCCAGAGCAAGGCGCAGCCGGTGATCCAGGCCTGGATCAAGGACGCGAAGGAGAAGCGCAACATCGACGGCGCGACGGTGCTGAAAGAGTTCCATGAGGAACTGAAGCGCGTTGCCGCCGGAAAATAAGCGCAAGCTGTGGGAGGAACGGCTCGACGCCGCGCTCGGCGTCGCGGCCTCGGCGATCCTGTTCGCGCTGATGCTGATCACGTTCGCCGACGTGGTGTCGCGCTACCTGTTCAACTGGCCGCTGCGCGGCGCGTTCGAGGCCACGGAGCTGATGCTGCTGGTCCTGATCTTCGCCGGCCTGCCGCTCGTGTCGCACGCCGACGAGCACGTCACCATGGACTTCATCGACCGCATGCTCACGCCGCGCGCGACCGCGGCGCTGGTGCGCGTGGTGCACGCCCTCTGCGCCGCAGTGATGTTCTTCCTGGCGTGGCAGGTCTGGATCAAGGCCACGCGCATCGCCGGCTACGGCGACACCACCGACGTGCTGCGCATTCCGGTCGGCCCGTTCGTGTATTTCATGGCGCTGATGATCGGGCTGACGGGAGCGGTGCACGTGCTGCGGGTCTTCGTGCCCGGTACCCTGCGCGCCTCCCAGGCAACCACCTGAGAGCCTCGTGGCCGAAGCGCTGACCGGCTTGCTGGCCATGATGGTCCTCGCGTTCCTGCGCATTCCGATCGCGCTGTCGATGGGAATCGTCGGCATCGTCGGCTACGCCTACATGCGCGACTGGAACTGGGCCGTGGCCTTCGCCACCGCGCAGACCAAGATCTACGAGACCGGCCGCAATTACACGCTGTCGGTCATCCCGCTGTTCATCCTGATGGGCAACTTCGTCACCCGCGCCGGCATGTCGCAGGAGCTGTTCCGCACCGCGTATGCGTTCATCGGCCATCTGCGCGGCGGCCTGGCGATGGCGACCATCCTCGGCTGCGCGGGGTTCGGCGCGATCTGCGGCTCCTCGATCGCCACCGCGGCGACCTTCGCCAAGGTGGCGTATCCGTCGATGAAGAAGTTCGGCTATGCCGATTACCTGTCCACCGGCGCGATCGCGGCAGGCGGCACGCTCGGCATCCTGATCCCGCCCTCCACCATCATGGTGATCTACGGCATCATGACCGAGACCAACATCGGCAAGCTGTTCGCCGCCGGCATCCTGCCGGGAGTCCTGGCGACAGTCCTGTTGTGCCTCGCGGTGCAATACATCACCTGGCGCGACCCCAAGGCCGGACCGCCGGGCGAGCGGATGAGCTGGCGCGAGCGCTTTGCCACGCTCGAGGGGCTGTCGGCGTTCGCGACCGCCGGCGTGGCGATCATCGGCGTTGCGAAGCTCGGCTGGCTCGACGCGGATGACGCGGCGGTGATCGGCGCATTCATCGTGTTCGGCCTGGCGCTCGTCTACAAGGGCGTGACCAGCGTGATCGCGCTGTTCACGCTGGTGATGGGCGGCATTTACGGCGGCGTATTCACGGCCATCGAAGGCGCCGCGATCGGCGCCTTCGGCGCCATGGTGTTCGCTATCGCGCGCCGCGCGCTGAACTGGAAGACGCTCTACGCGTCGCTGGTGGAAAGCGCGCGCACCACTTCCATGCTGTTCCTGATCCTGATCGGCGCTCTGATGTTTGCGGAGTTCGTCAACATCACGACCATGCCGGGAGAGCTGCGCGACCTGGTAAAGCGTTTTGAGTTGCATCCGATCCTGGTGGTTGCCGCCATCATGGCGATCTACGTGATCCTGGGCACGGCGATGGAGGAGCTGTCGATGATCCTGCTCACCGTGCCGGTGTTCTTTCCGCTCGTGGTGCACCTCGGCCTCGACCCGGTATGGTTCGGCATCCTGATCGTGGTGGTGGTCGAGATCGGGCTCATCAGCCCGCCGGTGGGAATGAACCTGTTCGTGCTCAACACGCTGCTGCCGCAGGTGCCGACGCGCACCATCTTCCGCGGCGTGCTGCCGTTCATGGCCGCCGACTGCGTTCGGCTCGCGATCCTGGTCGCCTTTCCCATCATCTCGACCTACCTGCCGAGCATGATGAAATGAAGGCGCCAAACGCGGCCAGCGCGCGTTCGATCCCGGCCGCGTCGACGTCGAGGTGGGCGACGAGGCGCAGCGGCGCGCCCGGCAGCACCAGGATCCCCCTGCTCCTCAGGTAGCCGGCCAGTTCCCCCGCAATTTCCGGCGGTATGCGGACCATCACCATGTTGGTGTGGTGCTGGACTTCGAGCTTGAGCTCGCGCAGCCCGCGCGCGAGCCTGCCGGCGTTTTCATGATCGATGCGCAGCCGCTCTACGTTGTTCTCGAGCGCGTACAGGCCGGCTGCGGCGATGACGCCCGCCTGGCGCATCGCGCCGCCGAGGATTTTTCTCGCCCGCCTGGCTCGCTGAATGATATCGGCGCTGCCCAGCAGAACCGTTCCGGCCGGTGCGCCCAGGCCTTTCGACAGGCAGGAGGACACCGAATCGAATCCGGCGCAGAGGTCCTTCACCTTCATGTCTTGAGCCACGGCGGCGTTGAAGATGCGTGCGCCGTCGAGGTGCGTTGAAAGGCCTTTTCTCTTCGCCAGGCCGAGCGCCTGTTCGAGATAGGTCCTTGGCAGGACCCGTCCCGTGATCGTGTTCTCGAGAGCAAGCAGGCGCGTTCTCGCGAAATGCGGATCGTCCGGCTTGATCGCGGCCTCGACCTCGCCCAGCTCGAGCGTGCCGTCGGGGCGGTTGGCGATGGCCTGCGGCTGGATCGAGCCGAGCACCGCGAGGCCGCCGGCTTCATAGCGGTAGCTGTGCGACTGCGCGCCGAGGATCACCTCGTCTCCGCGCTGGCAGTGGCTCATCAGCGCGGCGAGGTTGGATTGCGTCCCGGACGGGAACAGCAGCGCCGCCTCGAAGCCGAAGATCTCGGCCGCGCGCTCCTGCAGCCGGTTCACCGTCGGATCGTCGCCGAACACGTCGTCGCCGAGCTCCGCCTCGAGCATCGCCTTGCGCATCGCGGCCGAGGGGCGCGTCACGGTATCGGAGCGCAGATCTACGACGTCGGACATCGGCGAAGCTTAAGCCTTCTTGGCTCCGCTGTGCGTGACCGCGCCCAGGTTGGCGGGGCCGACGAGCGCCGCATATTTCTCGAGGACGCCCGAGAGCGACTGTTTGGGAGACCCTGGTTTTCTTCTCGCCAACTCCGCTTTCTCCACCATCAGGGTGAGGCTGGCTGAAGAGGCATCGATGCGAATGCGATCCCCGTTGCGCACCAGCGCAAGCGGCCCGCGGCAGGCGGCTTCCGGCGAGACGTGGCCGATCATCATGCCGCGCGTCGCGCCGGAGAAGCGGCCATCGGTGAGGAGCGCGACCCTCTCTCCCATGCCCTGTCCGTAGATGAGGGCGGTGACGCCGAGCATCTCGCGCATCCCCGGCCCGCCTTTCGGCCCTTCGTAGCGGATCACCAGTACTTCGCCCGCCTTGTAAGCGCGCCTCTTCACCACCTCGGCGCAGGCTTCCTCCGAATCGAAAACCCGCGCCGGGCCCTCGAACAGCAGCGACTTCAGCCCCGCGACCTTGATGAGCGCGCCATCGGGCGCGAGGTTACCTCTGAGTACGACGATGCCTCCGGTCTTCATGATAGGTTCATGTTTGATGACTTCTCCGTCTGGGTCGCGGCAGTTCATCAACTCTTCTTCGAGCGTCTTACCTGAGAGCGTCAGGCAATCGCCGTGCAGCGCGCCGCGCTCGAGCAGCGCCTTGAGCACGACATAAACGCCGCCCGCCGCGTGCAGGTCCTTCGCGAGGAAACGTCCGCCCGGCTTCATGTCGGCGATCAGCGGCGTGCGCTTCGCCACGCGCGCGAAATCATCGATCGAGAAGCGGATCCCGGCCTCGTGCGCGATCGCCGGAATGTGCAGCGCGGCGTTGGTCGAGCCGCCGGTCGCGGCGACCGCGGCGCAGGCGTTCTCCAGGCTCTTCCTTGTCACCAGCTCTCTCGGCAGCGGACCGTCTTTCAAAAGATTCATCACGACCTGGCCCGCTTTGCGGGCAAGATCGCTTCGTTCCGGAGAAACGGCTGGCAAGGTCGCCGAGCCGGCAAGCCCAAGGCCGAGCGTCTCCGCCACCATCGCCATCGTGTTGGCGGTGAACTGTCCCGGGCACGAGCCCAGCGTCGGCAGGCAGACATGCTCGAGCGCCCTCAAGTCATCTTCTTTCATATCTCCAGCGAGCACCGCCCCGACCGCCTCATAGGTATCGAGCACGGTGACATCGCGCCCTTGCCATCTGCCGGGCAGCGCAGCGCCGCCGTAGACGAACACCGAAGGAAGGTCCAGCCGCACCATCGCCATCATCATGCCGGGCAGCGTCTTGTCGCAGCCGGCGAAGGTGACGAGCGCGTCATAGGCATGGCCGCGCGCCACCGCCTCGACGCCGTCGGCGATGATTTCGCGCGACACCAGCGAGTAGCGCATGCCGCCGTGGTTCATCGACATCGAGTCGGCGACCGAGATCGAGGCGAAATCGAACGGCACACCGCCCGCGCCGCGGATGGCGGCGCAGGCTTCGCGCGCGAACTCGCCGAGCAGCGCATTGCACGGCGTCACGCGCCCGTCGGTCGAGGCGACGCCGACGAACGGCTTGCCAAGATCGGCATCCGACAGGCCGAGCGCGCGCAGGAACGCGCGATGGGGGGCGCGATCCAGTCCCTCAACGGTGATGCGCGAGGGCAGTTTTGGTATTCTCATGTTCCGCAGTCATTCTAAGCGGCAAAGACAAGGAGGAAAGATGCTTCGGGCTGTACTCGCGCTGCTGCTGCTGTCGGTCAATGCGGCCGCGTGGTCGCAGGCCTATCCGGCGCGGGCGGTGCGCATCGTCGTGCCGTTCGCCACCGGCGGCCCCGCCGACATCTACGCGCGCTTCATCGGCGCGAAGCTCCAGGAAGCGCTCGGCCAGCCTTTGGTCGTCGAGGACCGCCCGGGCGGCGGCTCGATCGTCGGCACCGACGTCGTCGCGAAGTCGCCGCCCGACGGCTATACGCTGCTCATGATGTCGAACACGCACACCGTCAACGAGACGCTGATCCCGAAAAAGCCGTTCGACCTGATGCGCGACCTGGCGCCGATCAGCGGCGTGAATTACTCGGATCTGCTGATGGTGATCCATCCTTCCGTTCCGGCGAACAATCTGAAGGAGTTCATCGAGCTCGCCAAATCCAGCCCCGGGGCGCTGAATTACGCGTCTTCCGGGCCGGGGACGCCGTACCACATGGCAGGCGAGCTCTTCAAAGCCATGGCCGGGGTCGACATCGTCCACGTGCCTCACAAGGGCAGCGACCAGGCACGCACCGCGATCCTCGGCAAGCAGGTCGACATGATGTTCGACGCCATCACCACCATGGCCGCCAACGCGCGCGCCGGCAGGGTGAAGGCGCTGGCGAGCTCGGGCAAGACGCGCTCGCCGGTGACACCCGACGTGCCGACGCTGTCCGAAGCCGGCGTGCTGGGCTACGAGGCGACCATCTGGCTCGGGCTCATGGCGCCGGCGGCGACGCCGCGGCCGATCTTGGAGAAATTGAACGTCGAAATAAACAAGGTCGTCAGCGCGCCCGAGGTGAAGCAGGCCTGGGCAAAGCAGGGCGCGGTGCCGATGGGCATGGCGATAGAGCAGTTCGACAAATTTCTGCGCGAGGACATCGTCAAGTGGGCGAAAGTAGTAAAGCTCTCCGGCGCCAAAGTGGATTGATGCGTTTCGCTTTTGCAATCGTTACCAGTCTTTTGTCGGGCGCGGCGGCGGCGCAGGCGTGTCCAGAAAAGAACCTGCTTTACTGGCAGGCCTTCCCGGCGGGCGGCGAGTCCGATCTCTCGGCGCGCCACCAGCAGCTGGTGCTGAAGAAGAAATGCCCGGCGATCGAGACCATCATCCAGTACAAGCCGGGGGCCGGCGGCGGCCTGTTGTGGATGCAGCTGAACCAGCTGCCCGGCGACGGGCTGAACATCGCCGGCATCAACCTGCCGCATATCGTGCTGCAGCCGATGGAGGGCACGGTGCAGTACAAGACCGACGACATCGCGCCGGTGTACTGGTTTCACTACACGCCCGACGCGCTGGTCGTCGCCGAGTCGAGCCCGCTGCGCAGTTTCCAGGATTTCGTGAAGGCGGCGAAGGAGCAGCCCGAGCGCATCACGCTCGGCGGCTCGGGCCTCAACTCGGCCAACCACGCCGCGCACGAGAGGCTCGACGCCACCTTCGGCATCAGGACGACCTACGTGCCCTTCAAGGGCACCGGCGACATGACGACCGCGGTGATCGGCGGCCACGTCGCCGGCGCCATGTCGTACACCGCCTTTGCGGTCAACAACAAAGGCAAGGTGCGGGCGCTGGTCGTGGCGATGGAGCAGCGCCACCCCCTGCTGCCCGACGTCCCGACCTTCCGCGAGCTCGGCATCGACTGGGTGGACGGCGCCTTCCGGGGCATCGGCATGCCGAAATCGACGCCGGCCGAGGCGCGCCGGCGCATGTCGGAGCTGTGGGCGGTCCTCAACGCCGACCCGGAGATGAAGGAACTGGCGGCGAAAAGCGGCTTCGAGCTGGTCAATGTCGGCATCGACAGGATGGAAAGCTTCATGAACGAGCGCGTGCGCGCCTACACCGAAGCGGGTAAACGCATGGGGTTGGGCAAGTAGGCAACCTCCTGTTCGCCCTCTTCCTCCTCGTCGCCCTAGGAGGACTGGTAGGCATTTTTCTCTACGGCTGGAGGCGCCGCAAGGAGAAGCCGCCCAAGGTGGCGCCCCTTCCCAAGGACGACGACTGGGATTGATAATCGATCCGGGGAGGGTCGGTTATGTCAGCGTCCGACATCGGGAGTGAAAGCCGCCGCCGGTTCCTGAAGTTCCTGTCCGGCAGTCCGCTGCTGGCCTATTCCGGCCTCGGCACGCTCGCCGCCGACGGCCCTACGGCGCCGCCGCGGCTTTCCGATCCGATCCTCTGGGCGCCGTTGCGAACCGAGGACCTCATCAAGTCGCCGGCCGAGGCGATCAACGTGTTCGATTTCGAGCCGGTGGCGCGCAAGACCGTGCCCCCGGCGCATTTCGGCTACATGGCCTCGGGCATCGACGACGAGGTCACGCTGCGTGCCAATCGCGAGGGCTTCCTGAAGTTCCAATTGCGCCCGCGCCGCCTCAACGACGTCTCCAAGGTCGACATGAGCTGCGAGCTCTTCGGCAGCCGGTGGAGCACGCCGATCGTCATCGCGCCGACGGGAGGCAACAAGTTCTTCCATCCCGAGGGCGAGCTCGCCGTCGCCCGCGCGGCGAAAGCCGGCAGCCATCTGCAGATTCTTTCGACTTCGGCCTCCACGTCGGTCGAGGACGCCACCAAGGCGCGCGGCGCGCCGATCTGGTTTCAGCTCTACGCCTCGCCCAGCTGGGACGTCGCCCGCGCGCTGATCAAGCGCGCCGAGGGCGCTGGCTGCCCGGTGCTGGTCGTGACCGTGGACCGCGTGGCGGGCCGCAACCAGGAAACTCTGTTCAGGCTGCGCCGCGAGGACACCAGGAATTGCCAGGACTGCCACCAGCCCGGAATCGTGGCGCGGGCGCGGCGCAGGCCCAACTACGACGGCATCGACCTCTCGCGCATGACCAGCATGGAATCGGCGAACATGACCTGGGATTTCTTCAAGCGGGTGCGCGACATCACGCGCATGAAGATCCTCGTCAAGGGGATCCTGGCGCACGAGGACGCGACGCTGTGCGTGGAAAACGGCCTCGACGGCCTGATCGTCTCCAACCATGGCGCGCGCGGCGAGGACAGCGGCCGCTCAACCATCGACGCCCTGCCCGAGATCGTCGAAGCCGTGCGCGGCCGCATCCCGGTGCTGGTCGACAGCGGATTCCGGCGCGGCACCGACATCGTCAAGGGCCTCGCCCTCGGCGCGAGCGCGGTGTGCGTCGGCCGGCCCTACCTCTGGGGCCTGGGCGCCTTCGGCCAGCCCGGCGTCGAGCGCGTGCTCGAGCTCCTGCGCAGCGAGCTGCAGGCGGCGATGCAGCAATGCGGCGTGCGCTCGCTCAGGGAGCTCACGCCGGCGTTCGTGCGCCGGACGACCTGAGCGCGGAGCGATCTTACTTCGCGGGCGAAGCGACCGGCTTGCCTTTCTCGACGATGTAGATGGCGAGCACCTTCGCCGGCCCGCTGCCGATGTTCTTCCCATCGTGCACCTTGCCGGCTTCGACGAAGAAAGCGTCGCCCGCCTTCAGCGTCCTCGGCGGCTGGCCGTCGACTTCGAGCAGGAGCGCTCCTTCGACGACGTAGCCGAGCTCCTCGCCGGGATGCGTGTGCCTGCCCGCAGCACCGCCGGGGACGAACTCCGCCAGCGCCTGCACTGCATGGCGCTCCGGCACGCTGAGGTTGTGGTCCTGCAGCAGCTTGCGCGTGAACCCCGGCTGCTGAGCGTACCCGAGCACCGCGACTGCGGCGATGAAAACTGCCCCGGCCACTGCGGATTTCCTGGCTTTCACGATCCCTCCTCTGCTAAAAGAGGGCCATCATACGCTGCTAGACTGAAGGCTCTTCTCAGGAGGTCGCAATGCGTCCTGCCATCGTTCTGCTTCTAGTAGTCGCCGCCGCGTCGTGCACTACAGAG
>WNET01000463.1_pt1 | contig 15739 bp, 15 predicted proteins | sample 5399911 | NCBI WGS metagenome assembly WNET01 (sample SAMN13153333, study PRJNA577476) | soil metagenome | isolation source: 40 cm grassland meadow soil pre-rain plot 2 | place: USA:California | collected 2015-09-08 | reverse complement strand
CGATCGCCACCGCGGTTGCGCCATCGAGGGAGAAGATCTTCTGGACCACCTTGGATCCGACGAAGAACCCCTTCGAGGCGCGCTTGTCCGCCGCGAGGACGACGCCGTCCTTGCTTCGTATTCCGACCGTTGTGGTCATGTCGAACCTCGCGGTCTCTATATCGACAGTTGGGTATGTTGACTCGAAATCGTCCGAGCAGGTCACACGACGCGGGCCCTGGTAATGGGAATTCGAGGTCCGCTACCCTGCGCCCGGTGCAGCCGGAGCGATGGATGGACCGCGGACGGCCATTCCAGAGGCGCCGAGTAGCCCAGCGATCGGATAGGCGTGCAACAGGTTCACCATCGCGTCCCTCGGGGTCAACACTCCCGTTGCGAGCCCCACGACTTACACAAAAGTAGCAAAGGCAAACAGCGCGAGTGCCATCGGAACAATAATTCGAGGCCCCATCCTCTTCTTTCCCTGCACTGGGTGGGGGTTTGGTGGTGGAAATGCCCAGGCGGGGAACTTGCGAGTGAGAACGGCAAGAACGAAAATGGCACCGTATGTCGAGGCGGCGGCTGCGGTCTCACCTTGCATCCGTTCCAAGGTTCCGTTCTCTCGCGACGGGTTCAGGATATTGAATCCGATGAAGACCACTTCGGCCGCGAGCCCGGAAACCCCGATGGCCACGAGGATCCGCAGGAAGGCGCGCCGGTGGACCGGCAACATCGGTGAGCAAAACGGAAGCCCTCGACATAGGCGTTCCGCTTAGGCCAGGTGGTGGGTTCGGACGAATCAGCCGCTCAAACCGGAGTGACCAGGTCCCGAGACCTCGCGGGCAATGTGCTGGAACAGCTGATGACCCAAACGGGCGGCATCGTCCAGACGATCCGGAGAGAGGACCTTCGCGATCACCGCGAGATGGCCCGGCCGGATCAAGGTCTCCAATCGAATCGAGTCGTCCTCGAGAGCCCATGCCAGGCGCATGCCGTCCGCGGATTCGGACAGACCATACCATCGAAGAGGTCCGATCCAGCTTCCATGGACGCCCTGGACAAGAGCACGTAGATCTAGGTCCGCGGGCAGATACGTCTGCAGGATGGTCACTCCGTGCTCCTCGGATGAAAAGACACCGGGACTGATCACGCTGAGCGCCCTTGGCGTCACGCGGTACCCGAGCTCCGTCCGTTCGACGAGATTGTCGTCGGAGAGCCGATGGAGGGCCCGGGACAACTGTTCCGGATGGATCCCCAGCCGGCGCCGGAGACCTTGGAACGCCACGCGAGATGCCGGATCCTGAGAGAGGAATTCCAGGACCTCCCGGTCGTGCTCCCGGAGGTCGGGAAGATCCGATTCGATGCGAGGTTCGCCACCCTCAGGCACCATTGATAGGCGCCCAGGACGTCGGCGACGGATAAATCTGCGTCAGCCAGAATCGAAAGGGGCAAAGGGGAGGGGGTTCCGGGAGGTCGGGGCTCTCTCTCATGCCGCCAACGCGCCTTTCCGGATGATCGAACGACCGTCGATCGTAACCGTCGCACCCGAAAGACTCGCGCCGAGGTAGAAGTCCGTCTTGTTCTTCCCGCCGGGGACCTCGTCGTTCGCTCCGACCGCGACGTAGACGTTTCCGGCGACGATGGCGTCTTGCAGGAACCCCGATCGGGCCCTCGGATTCAGTCCGATGTCAAGGTACCCAAGGAGGTCCTTCGGCCCCTTTGCCTCGTCCCAGTCGGAGCGGATGAGATCTTCGTTCTCCGAAGCCGAGAACTTTACCATCCGGCCTCCATCGAAGGCCACCCGGACGTCGCGGATCCATCGGCCGAGCCACGCGATGGGCCGATCGAAGACGATCGTGCCGTCCCCGGACTTTTCGTCCGGGACGACGAACGCTTCGCCCGCGGGGATGTTGGCCATGTTCTCTCCCGCGTCGAGATCCTCCTTGGTGACGATTCCATCCTCGATCCCGGCGGGTCTCCCGACGAGGTCGCACGAGAACCGCGTTCCGTTGGGATGGGTGATTTCGAGTCGTCCCTTCTTCGCTAATTCGCGTGTCACTTTGCGGCCGATGCGAACGATCTGCTGACCATCCACGGAACTCGCCTCAAGCACCATCGCCCGCCACGCCGGCTCGTCGAACCCGTACGAACGGGCGCGGCCCTCCGTGACGTACCCGAGGCCCAGTCGGGCGCCTCGCAGTCGGTTCCGCTTCGCGCGGCGGTACCATTCGTCGTTGTACGCGGTCGCGGCGCTGTATTTCTTCCCCGCCTCTCGGATTTTCGTGATGTCCGCGGGGCCGGGAATGAAGACGTAACCGTCGGCTTCCGACATCGCCCTCCATTCGTGGCTTCCGACCTGTCCAAGTTTCGACTCTGGGAGAGTGGTGACGGACTTCCAGTAGGTATCCTCGTCCTCGAACAAGAGCAACGGGCGGGCCCCGGCGGCCCGGACCTGATAGACGACCTCCGTCGCGATCGGGAGCCCGTGGTTCCACGTCTCGACGATCACGTTCTCTTTCGGCTGAATGTGCAAGGTCCTTCGGATGACGTTCTTCGCCAAGGCTTCGTATTCGGACATGGAGGCTCCCCGGTGCCCGCGAAGCCACCGAGCGGATAAATACATACCCCCCATTCGCGGGCGAAGGGCCGTAGGGGGGTCGGTTCATCTGGCGAGGTCGAGCGGCGAAGATCCATCGGGCCGCGGGAGCACGTCGGATGACGACCTTCCATCTCCGTGAGTCTGGTCCGTTCACGAGCGGCTGGGCACGGACAGGGTGGCTAGGGATTCATCCGGGCGACGTCCGCGGGCGCGATGATCTCGTCCTGCAGGCTGTCGACTTGGAGGGTGGAATGGGTAATCTGAAACCGTTCTCGCAAACGCTGTTGGACAGCGTCCACGATCCGCGCTGCCTCCTGGACGGTCTCGTTCCCAGCGACAGTGAGGTGGCCGGTGAGGACGACAAGACCGGATGTGACCGTCCACACATGGAGGTCATGGACGCCGCGGACGCCGGGGATCGACCGGATCACCCCGGCGACCTCGTCCGGCCGGAGGTCCACAGGAGTGCCTTCAAGGATGATTCGAGCGGAATCTCGGAGGAGGCGCGCGGTGCTCGCGCCGATTAGGGCGACGATGAAAATGGCGATCAGCGTGTCCACGAGGACGAAGTGCGTGACGGCGATTATGACCGCTCCCGCAACGACCCCGATGGACCCGAGAGTGTCCCCGTACGCGTGGAGGAATGCCCCGCGGACGTTGATGTTCTTTTGGGCCGAGCCGCTGAGCAGGGAAACGATCACGAGATTTGCCGCGAGGCCCGCCAGTCCGATGGCGAACATCGTTTCTCCCTGTACCGGCAGAGGCTGCGCGATTCGACCATACACGGCCAGGGCCAGCGAGGACGCGATCGCCGCGAGAAGCACCGCGTTCACGAAGGCCGCGAGGACCTCGATTCGATGATATCCGAACGACATCTGTGGCGTGTGCGGACGCTCGGCGATACGAAGGGCCGCGAGACTCAGGCCCAAGGCAACGGCATCCGTCCCGACATGGCCTGCATCGCTCAGGAGGGCAAGCGAACCGCTCCACCAGCTGCCGAGCGTTTCCACAAAGGCAGCGCCGATGGCGATTCCCAGAGCCGCGGCGAGCCGACGCTCGAGCTTCAGACGCGGACTGTGGACGTCCGTGGCCATTCGAATCGACCAACCCCCCCGAAGGCATGAACCTTGTCGGGGCATTCGCTATTCGGTCGGTCGCACCCATCCGATAGCGGACCTCGAACCCGAGGTTGAAATCCTCCTACCCCGTTCGGCGATCGCCCCCATCCATGGCAGACTCCCAGCGTCTCGTGCTCGCGAAGTCGATTACGGCGGATGTCCGAGGTCGAGAGGGACGCAACCTTCTGGCGGTCGGCGTTTACGGCTCGGTCGCGCGCGGTGAGGAGCGACGTCACTCAGATATCGACTTGCTCGTCGTCGTGCGAAGGAAAAGCCGCCACATCCACCATGAAGTCCGCAACGGGATCGTGGCGACGATTCTCCAGCAAACCGCGGAGGAGGCGAAGTCCGAAGTCACCGGATCTCGGCCGGACCTCAACGCCGTTCTTGGCGGCTGGACCGCCCTAAAGCCCCTGTACGATCCGACCAGACTCCTCCGACGCCTCATAGCCCGGGCCCGCCGAACCCCTCCGCGACAGTTTCGGGAGGCCGCATACTGGGCGTGCCTGGAGGTGTACGAGGACGTCGGCAAGCTCTGGAACGCCATCGAGGCAGGCGACGCAGACGAGGCACGTGAGATGGCAATCTGGTTCTCCGGCGCCGCGGCCGGTGCCCTCCTTGACTTGCATGCTCATGTCTTGAAGACGGGCCGACGCGCTATTGTGGAAGCGAGTCGGTTCGGGAAGGCCGGGAGAGCGGTGCGTCGGCTTCGGTATGATGAACTCTCGCTGGCGCAGATGCAAGACCTTTCAGAAGTCATCTGGACAGGACTCCTCGCTCGGGCGGCGGCCCAGGGAATCCACCTTCCTCCCCTTTTTCGAACAGCTCGCGGATCATTGGAAGGCTGAATTCCCAACGGGGGATGAGGCTCCCCTTTGTAGTGGACTTGGAGCGATCGCCCAGTTCGAGTTCCTTCCGGCATTGCGGTCGTCGCGACTGTGTTCTTGCCGTTCTGGGAAGCTTTTATTCCCTGGATTGCCATGCCGCCTCGCCCCTGGACCGAGTCCGGGAGGGAGGAGTATCCACGACATTGCGCTTCGCCATGGTGGCCACCTTTGTGTTGATCGGATTCCTCGCGGTGCCCGTGTTCTCGCACGTGGCGGCCGCTAGCGGCGCGACTTCAGTTCCGGCCTGGAAGCTCGAATTGCGCGGAGCGCCGAGCCCCGGGGACGCCTCCGAACAGGGAGGCCAGAATTCCGGCCCGGTGAGTCCGAACGTGCGTGTCAACGCACCGCAGGCGCCTGCTCCGGCGGGCTTTTTGGGGAGAAGTGAGACCACGATCGCTGTCGCCCCGGACCGTCATCACATGGTGGCCGGCTGGAACGATGCCCAGGGTTTCTGCGGGCCTCCGTTCGGTGCCCAGTGTGCTCCCCAGGTGCCGAATGGACTCTCCGGCTACGGATTCTCGGTTAACGGCGGCTCGACATGGACGGATGCTGGGGCGCCTGATCCAGATCTCGGGTTCGCTTCCGTAGGCGTCCCGGTCTTCACCCGCGGCGATCCATGGCTCACCACCGACGCCGATGGCCAGACTTTCTTCTACGCGAACTTGGCGGTCAATCGCGATACCGGTGCTGACTTGGGCGTGAGCGTCCACCGAGGATCCTTTGGTGGAGCCAAATTTGCTTGGCACGACGTTCGAGTGTTTAATTCGCCGAATGGCGCGAACGACTTCTATGACAAGGAAGCGATCGCGGCCGACCCGAATGACGCCAACAACGCGGTGGTCTCGCTGACCAATTTCCAAATCCTGTGCGGCCTGCCGCAAAATGGCTTTGGCCAGATTGAGGTTTGGCGCACTCAGGACGGCGGGGATACCTGGTCGGGTCCGGTTATCGCAGGACCCGAACAGCCTGACTCCGTTGCCAACTGTGGCAACTCCGGGACGCTGCAGCAGAGTTCCGTACCCGTGTTCGGCCCGAATGGCGAGGTCTTCGTAACCTGGTCGGTCGGTCCCACCTTCAGCGCAAGCGGCGTTCCTTCGACCAACGCCGCCGTCTTCGTCGCCCGTTCGTTGGACGGAGGTGCGACGTTCGGCGCGCCCGTCAAGGTGGCCGACACCAATTCGCTGAGGCAGGATCCCCCGGTCGGCTACAACCGGGCTCGATTCAACGATCATCCGCGAATCGCGGTCCTCAACAACGGGGACCATGACGGACGCGTCCTCGTTGTCTTCCCAAGCGCGAAAGTTCCCACGGCGGCACCTAACACAGCTCAGAACCTGAACTCGACCAACGTGCTCCTGAGCTATTCGGACGATGGAGGCGCGACGTGGAGCACACCGCGCCCAGTCGCCGGCTCCGTTCCCTCGACGGGGGTCAAACGGTTCTGGCCGGTCGTGACCGTGAGCTCCGAAGGCTCCGTGAACGTCGTCTACTACGAAAGCCGCGAGAAATCGGCGCCGGACGGCTCGAACTGCAACATCGCGATTGGCGGCGGGCTGCGTCGCATTGGGCCGGCGCATTCGTTCGTAGACTCGAAGATCGTTCGCTCGGACGACGGCGGCCAGAGTTTCGGACAGCCGGTCAAGATTAGTTCAGCCACCTCCGACTGGTGCGCTGGAACCGTCAACATCCGGCCGAACTTCGGTGATTACATCGGAGCGGTGACCGTTGGCGAGACCACGTTTGCGGTGTGGGCCGACAGCAGACTTACGATCTTGATCAACGGAGTACCTAGGAACGTCGTTGACGTCTTCTATGCCTCGGTCGGATGAGCTGAAGGCCGGCTTCTCCGTGCAGTCTAGACGGCAACGTCGTACCGGCTAGTCCAGATGGTGCTCCGCGGGAGCGTAAGAGTCTCGAATCCCTTCGGCAGTCCCGCGGAACCCTTTAGCGTGCGACTCCCCCTTGCCGGTCCGAGAGGGTCCGAGATCGACGTCCCCGTCCTCATGGCATTCCAGCTTGGTTTGGAGGCCGCCGGCGAGGTCGGGTACCTCGTCGGCCTCTTCCTCTACGCGATCGCGGCCGCCGTCGCCCTTCCCTTGCCGGTCGAGATTCTTCTGCCTCTCTATCCGCGGATCGACGTGTCGGTGAAAGCAGTCGTTCTTGGCCTGGGCAAAGCGGTCGGAGCGATTTTCGTCTTCTACGTCGGGAACAAGGTGAACCCGCTCATCGAGCGGTGGATGGGCCGCCATCCGTTCGGGGCAAGGATTCTCAAGATTCTGGAGACCTTCGTCGGGAAGACGGGCTGGATCGGACTTGTGGTCCTCCTCGCGATTCCCTTCATGAGCGACACCGCGGTGAACTACTTCTATTCCCTGTTGAACGAGGAGGGCAAAGCCGTCGGCCGTTGGCCTTTCATCATCGCGAACCTGATCGGAGGCATCGTCCGGACCTATCTGTTCCTGTGGCTTCTCCCGGGCTGAGGGCGGCGATCCTACTTCGGGGCGATTCCTCGTTTCGTCGCACGGGCGAAGGCTTCGAGGAATCCCTGCGTCAAGTCGCTCGCGGTGATGATCCCCTCCACCTTGTCGAGACGTGTGACGACGAGCCACCGGGTCTCCTCCTCGAGCATCACGCGTGCCGCCGCGCGAAGGGTCGTGAGCGGACTGACCGTTGCCACAGGCGAGGTCATGATGTCCCGGACCAAGACCTTCGATGGGTTCCTTCCGGTCGACGTGACCTTCCACAGGATATCGCGGTCGGTGACCAGGCCAATCGGTCGGCCATATTTGACGACGACGAGACCACCGATCTTCTTCGCCGCCATCCGCTTCGCCGCGTCCAGGACCGTCCGTTCGGGATCGATGACGATGACGCTTTTCGTCATCACGTCGCGGACGAAGACCATGCCGAACCCCGAGGAGGCTGCGGCGCCCACCGGGGCTCGATACCGCGATTGCCTCAGCCAGCGAGCGAGCTATCAGAGCATGAAGGCTTCGAACGCCCGAACGTCGCCGCCGTTACGCGGTCGTCGAAGCGGGGGTCGGCAGGATCTCGGTCCCCGCCTCCCTCTGCTCCCATGGGAGGCGCTGGCCGAGCGCATTCAGCCGCAATCGGTTCTTGCAGGCCGGGTAGCTCGAACAACCGAGGAAGGCCCATCCGTTCCGGGCGCGACGCCGCACGAGACGGCCTTCCGCACAAACGGTGCAGGGCCCGTAGTCCTTCTCCAGGAACGTCGCGTCTCGGATCCAACGGCTGAGCGAGGTCCGATGCGCCTTCAATTCCGCCACGACGGCGTGAAGCGCACTCCGGGATTCTGTCACCACGTCCTCGAGAGTCGCATGGCCCTCCGCAATCGCCGTCATCCGTTCTTCCAGATGGCGGGTCATCTCCGGACTCGCGATGTCAGGGCCATAGATGGCCAGGGCGTCCACGAGGGCCCGTCCCGCCGCGGTCGTTCGCATGGAACGGCCTGTGACGAACTGCCGGCGGAAAAGCAGATCCAGGATCTCATGGCGCGTCGACTTCGTCCCGAGTTCGAGACGTTGCATCGCCAGGAGGAGGGACCCTTGGGAGTGGAGCGGCGGGGATTTGGTTCGGTCTTCGACCACCCGGATCTCTTGGATCGGGACCGCCTCGCCTTCGGAAAGGGAAGGCAGCTCCGTCATCGTCTCGGGCTCCGGGAGAATCTCCCGCCATCCAGGATCGAGGATTTTTCGCCCGGTCGCGAGGAACGCCGAGTCCCCCACGGTGAGTCGTACTTCCGTGACGGCCGTCACGCTCGCGGGGGAGAGCGTCGCGAGGAATCGGCGCGCGACCAGGTCGTACATCCGAGACCGGACGCTGTCCCGCCGCTTCGCAGGAGCGGCGGTCGGGTGCACCGGCGGATGGTCCGTCGTCTGAATGGGACCTCGGCTGGGTTCCAATGAGGGCTGGGCAAGCAGCCTCTCCGCGTAGGGGCCATAGGCAGATTCGCGCAACCGTCCAAGGATTTCATGGACGGGAAGGGAAGAGGGATACACCGTGTTGTCCGTTCGCGGATAGCTGATTTCTCCATGGACGTACAGATCCTGAGCCGCGAGCATTCCGCGGGAGGCGCTGATGCCTTCGCGGGAGGCCTTCGCGAGGAGGGAGGTCGTGTTGAACGGCGCTGGCGGAGGCTCCCGATGTTCGCTTTGTGTGATGCGTTCCACGGTTGCGGTCTCGCCTCCGAGGCCTGAGAGGGCGACGACGGCTTGGGCCGCCCCCGAATCCCAGAATGGGCCGCCGACGGCGGTCGCCTCGAACGGCGGCGTTCCGCACACCAGCCGGACGTTCCAGAAGGATCGAGGAACGAAGTCTTCCCGCTCCCGTTCGCGCTCCGCCACAAGGCCGAGCGTGGGAGTCTGCACGCGGCCCGCGGAGAGGATCTGGCGGTCCGAGGCACACTCCAACGTGAGGAAGCGCGTGAGGACCGCTCCCCACGCGAGATCGATTCGCTGCCGCGCCGCCGCGGCCTGCGCGAGGGCCCAGTCCGGCTCCGTGAGTGTCTCGAACGCGCGCCGCACCTCCGAGGGCGACATCGCACTGAACCGCGCTCGCCGAGCGGGCAAATCCGGCCGCTGACCTCGGAGCGTCTCGAGGGCCTCGACTCCGATCAGTTCGCCCTCGCGGTCGTAGTCGGTTGCGAGGACCACCTCGTCCGTCCCCTCAGCGAGGCGCCGCAAAGTGTCGTGCAGCGCGGGAGGCGATTCGTGGCGGATCGGTTCCATGTCGATGAGGACGTCCAGGTCGGTGTCCTTCCAATCGTGCGCCTCAGCAGGATAGTCGATTTCCACGACGTGCCCGCGAAGCGGGAAAATGATCACGTGGTCACCGGCCCTTGAGAATTGAAAATAGCTGAAGCCCTCTGCCCGGACCGTTTCCGTCTTCCCTTGCGACAGGATCTGGGCCAAGCGGCGGGCAGCACTGAACTTTTCCGCGAGGACGAGCCGCCGCACTGGGGGCCTCATTCGTCAATATGCTACTTAATAATGTTGATGTGGAACCGCGACTTTTCGCGCGCTTTCAGAAGCGCGTTTTTTCGGCTCGAATTTGCGAGGGCGAGTCCGTCGCGCCAACGCGTCCGACAAACGGAATGGAGGGTCTGAGGGAGGCCTCGTGTCTGACACCATCGAGAGGTCGCAGCAGAGACCCAGGAGCTTCGTTTTGGAAGAGAAATCTTGGCGGAGTGAAGATTCTGCAACCGAGGTCGGGCGGAATCAGAGCTCGAGTAGGTCGACTAGCTCGTCGGATCGGAGACGTGGCAGACGAGTGCGGCTCAAGGCGAGCCGCAACCGTTCGTCGACGAGGGCCGCGACCCGTCCGTCCTCGAACGGGATGAAGGAGCGGACCCCAAGCTCCCTGACGATGGCATCTGCTTCCCGGGGATAGCGGCTGACGAGGTGCGACAGTGCGATGGATTCGGCCATGCCGACCGCCTTCGTCGACAGGAACCGCTCTAGGGCGAGGAGATCCTGGGCATACGTCGCATCCGGCTCGACGGGCCGTTCGACGAGCATCCGGCGCACGAACTCGGTTTGCGCGATATTGGGGTCCATTCGATTCACCGGTGTCCCGCGCGCACGACCCGGGAGGACTAAAGCTTTTGCCGTTGATTATCACGTCAATTGCCGAGAGTCTCGTCAGGTGTCGAAATTCAGGGGTCCGAGCAATCCCGCGTGTAGCCGCAGGTGCGGCAAATGATCTTGCAACGGAGTTCGAAGGTCGGTCCGCCGCAGACGTCGCAGGCTGGCGTCGCGTTCGGATCGAAGAGAGGGGGCGTGGCCGATTTTGTGGCTTCCATGCTGGCCGCCATAAAGCGATCGGAGGAAAAATGTCTGTCGCACTACCAGACTGGAGGCGTTAGGTTTTCCCGCCTGTGATCGCCCGCCGCCCCACCTCTAGAGTGCCCAAGACCGATGTAGGTTTCGTGCTCCACGACGCTCCTCCGTGAAACTATAAGCCGCGCTCCACGTTCCGGACGCCGATGCCCCGCAAGGAACCCCATCGTGCCGCGTCGCGGGGTCCCGGGATCCTCGAACGGCTCGCGAAGGGCGTCGTTCTGGGCGACGGCGGGTACCTGCTCGAACTGGAGAAGCGCGGGTACGTGCAGGCGGGTCCCTTCACGCCGGAGGTCGTCCTGGAGCATCCCTTCGCCGTGAAGGAGCTCCATCAGGAATTCCTGGACGCGGGCGCGGAGGTCTTGCAATCCCTTGCGTTCTACGCGAGCAAGGAGAAGCTCGCGACCACCGGCTTCGCCGACCGCGTGGGCGAGATCAACCGGGCTGCCGTGCGGCTCGCGCGGGAGGTCGCGGGAGACCGCGCGCTCGTGGCCGCGAACCTCAGCCTGACATGGATGTACGATCCGAAGGACGGCGCGTCGAGCGACAAGGTCCGCACTCTGTTCGACGAACAGTTGAACGCCCAGCTCCGGGAAGCGCCGGATTTCGTCATCGCGGAGACATTCTCGTGGCTCGGGGAAGCTCTCCTCGCGGTCGAACGCATCGAGAAGACGGGCCTGCCCTCCATGGTGACGATGTCATTCGACAAGAACCCCATGTCGTACGACGGGCGCACCCCGGCGGAGTGCGCCCGGGCGTTGCACGACGCCGGTGCCGACGTCGTCGGCGTCAACTGTCTGCGGAACCCCTTGCTCCTGCTCCCGATCGCCGCCGAGATGCGCAAGGCCGTCAGCGGGTTCGTCGCCTGTCAGCCGACGGCGTACCGCACGCCCCCGGACATCCCGGACTTCACGGCCACGAAGGAATTTCCGTACGAGACGGAGACCCTCGTCCTTTCCCGGCGCGCGATGGGCGCGTACGCCGCCGAGGCGAAATCGCTCGGGATCAACTACATCGGATCGTGCTGCGGCTCCGTGCCGATCCATGTCCGGGAGATGGCGCGCGCCCTGGGGAAAGCCCCGGCCAACCGGGCGTGGCGTGTGGACTACAACAAGCCGATGTCCGCGTACGAGTTCTACCGGCACGACACCGGATGAGGGAGCCACCGTCCGGATCGGACACACGTTTCATACCTCTACTCAGAGGTATGTCGAGGACGATCCTCATGTCGGTCGGGCTGGCAAGGGTCAGCGGAACGGGGTCCCGCAGAAGAAGCAGAACAGGTTGTCCGCGTTCACGATCGTCCCGCAATTTGGGCAGCGCTTCTTGATCGCCGTCGCGGTTGGAATGGGAGCGGAGGGCATCTGCTGGGTGGGCGCGGGCCGCACGAACTCGATCGGCGGGGGCGGGCCTTCCGCCCGGGGTTGCGCCAGCGTGGCCGTGGGGGGAGGTTGCGACGCATGCGGGCTTTGGACGTAGTAGTTCGTTGGGTACAACGTGTTGGGCCGGAACCCAGCTCGCCGGGCCCTCGCGGCACGTCGCTGCGGGATGAAGGCGACGACCGCGGCAAGGGCTAGGATGAAGAGGGCCAGGTACAGCAGGTTCGACGCGAGGAGCTGGTACAGGACGAACAAGAAGTCCGGCAGGTTCGAGGCACCGACCGTGTACTCGCGAGATTCGTATGACGTCCCGTTTACCATCGCGACCACTTTGAAGTAGAAGGTGTCGGTACCGGACGGCAGCGTCAAGCCGTTCGCGGTGTACGATTGGTGCGTCGATCCCGACTGGGTGGGCGTCGCGTTCCCGAGGCGTCCGGAGGCCGTTCCCCAGACGACATGGGTGTCGGCGACCGGAGTGCCGACGGGCCCGAGGATCGACCACGTGACACCGAAGGTCGAGCTTCGGGAGACGCTCGTCGGATACGCGTTCACAGAGATGAACGGCTGTCTCAGGGCGTTGATCGCATTCCAAGCGTTCACGACGCCCCAGCCGTAGTTCGTGTTGTAGGCCGGCCCGCCGCTCGGTTGGACCGCGGTGCTGTTCAGGATATTCCAAAGCTCGACGTTGGTCAGGGCCGGATCCACGGAGAGGAGGAGCGCCGCGGCCCCGGTCACGAAGGGCGCCGCGAACGACGTCCCCGTGAGATAATGGACCTGGTTGTTCCCGTCGAGGGTGAGGATGCGATCGCCCGGAGCCGCCAGATCGAGTCCGGAGCCGAAATTCGAGAAGGACGCCTTGAGGCCGGTTTCGTCGATCGCGGCGACGGAGACGACGTTCGGAAGCCGCGCAGGATAATCCAGGGTCCCGGTGCCCGCGTTTCCGGCCGCGGCGACGACGAGAGCCCCCCGCGACCATGCGTAGTCGATTGCAAGTTGGATGTCCGTTGGTCCCCCGAACGTCTCGTTCGTGCCCAGCGAGAGATTGATTATCTTCGCACCGTTCTGGGCGGCCCAGCGGATTGCCTGGGACGTGTTGAAGGACGATCCTTGGCCGTTCAACCCGAGGGCCCGGAGGGCCATCACTTTGACCTGGGCGGTCCCCGCGACGTCCTGGCCGTTATCGATGATGGCCGCGATGACGCCGGCGACGCCGGTCCCGTGGTACACCCCAGACGATTCGTCCATCGGATTCGTGTCGCCGCTGATGAAGTCGTATCCATGGGTCGTGCCGTCGGCGGGGTTGACCCACATGTTCGCCTGAATGTCCTGGTGGGTCCACCACACCCCCGTGTCGACGACCGCGACGACGACCGATGGCTTGCCGAGGGTCACGTCCCACGCGTTCGGCGCGCCGATCTTCTGCATGCCCCACTGATCGAGGTAGTACGGATCGTTCGGACGGAACTCTGCATGAACGGGAAAGTTCGTCGCGACGCTCTCGGCGCGGACGACCGGACCGGTCAGCCCGCCGACGAACGTGCCAGCGACCGCGAAAACGGCCAGGAATACGGCCATCCGTCGCAATGAAACACGAGCAATCCGTCCGATCAACAAGGGGGAGGGCCTCCGCACGGAAGAGGTTGTAAGCCTCTGATGAACCGAGCCCCCTCATAAACCTCTGCCCCTAATTTTCGGGGGCAACACGGTCGCGGGGACTCGAGGCTCAAAGGTGTTTCGCAAGGTCCGTGATCTTCGCGCCCGCGCCGCCCTTGATCGGGGCTCCGTGTCCGAAGACCGCATTCTCAAAGTGGAACTTGGCGAGCCTTTTGATCGACTCTCGGTGTTGTTTCGGGTCGACATTGTAACGGTCGTCCATGGGCTGGAGGCCGGACTCGTTCCTCGCCGCATCGCCAGCGATCAGGAGGGAATGGGACGCGTCGAAGAGCGAGATGCTGCCGCGGGTGTGGCCCGGCGTGAAAATGACCTCGAGTCCATCGACCTTCTGGCCATCGTCTAGGAGCACATCGACCGGGGTGCCCGGATGGTTCTGAGGACCGGAAGGGCCGTCGTAGACGCGTTTGCGGGCGATGAATTCGGCTTCGATGCGGTGGGCGGCTACTTTCGCCGGCGAGCCGTGTTTGATGGCCGCGAGTCCGCCCACATGATCGGGATGCGTGTGGGTGATGAAGATTGTCGAGAGGTCCTTGGGCTTCACGCGGATGTGGTTGAGATAGTCCACGACCTTGCCCGCATCGGCGTCGGCCGACGTGTCCACCAGGATCAGTCGATCGTCGACGAGAAGCGTCGTCGTCGCGTACGTCTCGATGACATGCACACCCTTCACGAGTTCCATCTACGCCACCTGTGAGGCGACAGGCGTTCCCCGAGATATTCCTTTCGCGTATGACGGGTCACAGCCCTCCCTTTCTCCTCGTTACGGCCCAGATCCATCTGGCGTCGGGTTGTACGCATCGGGTTCTTATGGCCTCCTGGCTTACCCGCGGCCGGTGTGGCATGGCCCTGTCGGACGTCCTTGGACGGGTGGAAGCGGATGCGGAGAAGGCCCTTGAGACGCTGAAAGAGTACTGCCGTTTCCCGACGATCTCGGCGCACAAGAGGGCTCAACCGGAGACCGCGGCGTTCGTGCGACGGCTCCTCGCGGAGAACGGTTTCGAGGCCCGCGAATATCCGACGGAAGGGGGTCCCAACGTCGTCTTTGGACAGATGATCGTCGACGAGCGGAAGCCCACCCTCATGATGTACCAACACTACGACGTCCAGCCCGTCGACCCGCTGAACGAGTGGAAGCACGACCCGTTCGACCCGACGATCCAGGACGGCAAGTTCTGGGGACGCGGGTGTGGGGACACGAAGGGGAACCTGATCATGCAACTCCTCGCCGTGCAGGCCTGGCGCGCCGTCGAAGGCCGACCGCCGATCAACCTGAAGTTCGTCGTCGAAGGCGAGGAGGAGGTTGGGAGCCCGCACTTCGCCTCGTTCGTCCACGCGAACAAAGAGATCCTGAAGGCGGACGGCGCGACGATCGAGGGGGGCGACCACCTCCATGAGGGCACGCCGAAGATCGAACTCGGCTGCAAGGGCATCCTGTACGTCGAGATGGTCAGCCGGACCGCGTCCGTGGACCAGCACTCGTCGTACGCGGCGATCGCGCCGAACCCGGCATGGCGGCTGATGCACGCCCTCATGACCCTCCGGGATGCGAAGGGCCGGATCAAGATCCCGGGCTGGTACGAGGACGCGCGCCGGCCGACAGCGCGCGAATTGCGCTTCCTGAAGTCCAGCGTCTTTTCTTCGCAGGCACTCAAAGGATTCTGGGGAGTCAAGGAATTCATCGGAGGGGACAACGATTTCGAGCTCCTGAAACATCTCATCTACTCCCCAACGTGCACGATTTGCGGATTCGTGAGCGGCTACATCGAGCAAGGAACGAAGACCGTGAACCCGGCGGTCGCGAAGGCCAAGATCGATTTTCGCCTCGTCCCAAACATGAAGCAGGAAAAGCAGCTCGCGAAGTTGCGGGAGCACCTGAAGGCGAAGGGATTCGGCGACATCGAGCTCCTACCGGCTGCTGAAAAACTCGAATCGGCGGCAATCTCCCTCAGCGCAAGAGTCGTGAAAGCCGCGATCAAGGGGTCCGTCGACGCATACAGCAGGGAACCGGAGGTCTGGCCCTGGTCGATCGGTGCATCGGCCCATGGCTTCTTCAACGAGGTCGTCGGCGTACCCTCCATCTCCGGCCCGGGCGTCTCCTACGACGGCTCGAACTTCCATGCGCCGAACGAGAACATCCGCCTCACGGACTTCGTCGGCGGCACCAAGCACATGGCCGCCATGTTCGCGCACCTGTGAAGTACGAGACGTCGGGTCGAAGTAGGACTCAATCCGGTCAATTCGAATT
>WNET01000459.1_pt1 | contig 15809 bp, 15 predicted proteins | sample 5399911 | NCBI WGS metagenome assembly WNET01 (sample SAMN13153333, study PRJNA577476) | soil metagenome | isolation source: 40 cm grassland meadow soil pre-rain plot 2 | place: USA:California | collected 2015-09-08 | reverse complement strand
TGCGCCGCGAGCGCTTCGCTCAGCCGATTCGGCGCCAAATTCCAATTGGTTCGTTTTGCAAACATTTTCTAAGCCGCATCATTATAGGGGAACCACTATATTTCTGTAGGGACGGACTTTCAGTCTGTCCTCTCTTTCTGCCGTTGTTCTTGGATTTTGTAGGGGCGCAGCACTGCTGCGCCCTCCTCCAGTCAATTGCCATGCCTTCCCCGAAGCCAAAACTCAATTGACGTATACTGGACGCGCCACAAAGCCATGACCTCGCAGCCACAAATCACTTCCCCGCTCGAGCCCGTGCCACAACTGGATCTCTCCGCACAGTACGCGGCCATCGGCGCAGAGATTCGAACGGCTGCCGAGCGCGTCATGGCTTCGCAGCAATTTGTGCTGGGCCGCGAAGGCGCGGCGCTGGAAGAGGAAATCGCCAAACTCTGCGGTGTCGCTCATGGTGTCGGCGTTGCCTCTGGAACAGACGCTCTGATTCTGGCGTTGCGCGCGTGTGGCGTTCAGCCAGGCGACGAAGTGCTCCTCCCGCCGTTCACTTTTGTGGCCACCGGAAGCGCTGTTAGCGCTCTCGGCGCGAAACCGGTCTTCGCGGACATTCGCCCGGACACTTACAATGTTGATCCCGCCGAATTCGGACGCCGCGTGACTCCCCGCACGCGAGCTATCGTCGTAGTCCATCTCTACGGCCTTGCCGCGGACATGGATTCCATCCTCGCGTTCGCAAAAAAGCGCAAACTGCAGGTGATCGAAGACAACGCACAGGCTATCGGCGCATCTTACAAAGGCCACCGGACGGGCTCGTTTGGCGATGTGGCTTGCCTCAGTTTTTATCCCACAAAAAATCTTGGCGCATACGGAGACGCAGGTATGGTGGTGACAAATTCAGCGAAACTCGCCGAGCGCGTTCGAGCGCTCCGCAATCACGGCCAGTCTGAAAAATATTGCAGCACCGAACCCGGCTGGAACAGCCGCCTCGACGAAATCCAGGCGGCGATTCTGCGCGTAAAGTTGCGCCATCTTTTGAATTGGCAGCGCGCCCGCCAGTCCCACGCCGCGGAATACAATCGTCTATTCAGTCAGATTCCCGGCGTGATGCCGCCGCTCGTGCCGGAAAGTCTCGAACACGTCTATCACCAATACACCATTCGAATCGAACAGCGCGATGCGCTCCAGAAATTTCTGAGCGAGAGAAAAATCGGCAGCACCGTCTATTATCCTTACCCACTCCATCTGCAGCCGCTGTACGCCTCGCTCGGTCACAGGGCCGGCGACTTCCCGCACGCAGAGCGCGCGGCGCAGGAAGTTTTATCGCTGCCGATGTATCCGGAATTGCGAAAAGAACAGATCGCACGAGTTGTTGAAACAGTCGCCGAATTTCTGAAATGTTAATTTCTTAGAGCAATTAAAATTTCACTTGCCCAAATAAAGAAGTGCCAACAAGAAAATCCAGAGTCCATCCATGAAATGCCAATAGTAGGAAGTGATTTCAGCGGCCGCGGGAAGCGAAATGTTTGTCTTTTCAAATTTGCGGAACCCAACAAAAAGCAGGGCGCCGACGCCCCCCAACAGGTGGACCGCGTGTGCGCCCGTGAAAATATAAAAGAAACTGCTGGCCTGGTTGCTCGCGATGTACACGCCCTGCGCGACAAGCTGACGCCACGCGACGAGCTGGCCAGCCACAAAAAGAAAACCAAGCGCCGTAGTCATTAGCCAGAATTTGTGAAAGCCGGAAGCATCCGCAAGAAAGAGGCGGCGGCGCGCGGATTCAAGAGTAAAACTGCTTGCAAGGAGAACGCCGGTGTTGGCCCAGAGAATCCGCGGAAGGTGGACGGTCACCCACAGATCGCTGCCTCGCCGCAACACGATGAAAGCGCTCGCCAGCGCCATGAAAAACATCAAGATCGAAACGATGCCTATGGTGATTGCAGTGGAGTAACGTTTCGGCGAGGGGGACCACTTGCGGCGGCGATTGCGATCGTCGCCGCCTCCGTCGCCGTCATCGCCTCCGCCCGGCGGTGGCGTGGGGCCGCCGCCTCCGCCGCCAATGTCTTCGACGACGATCTCGATATCCGGAACTGCGGTTGTGCCCGGCATGGCGAATCTTTCTTTATTCTCCGAACGCTACTCTCCAGACTTGCGGGCCTTGACCACCTGCTCCGGGGCGAGGTGTTGCGGCACAAAATCTTCGGCCGCTTCCGGCACGCTGAACTCGTAAGCCCCACGATACACCACCGGGACGGTCACGCCAAAATCGTCGGCGGGCGGCGGTGAAGAGACGCTCCATTCGAGGGTGGTAGCGCACCAGGGATTGTATTCCGCAACTTTTTCGCCTCGGAAGAGGCTCCACAGAAAATTGATGAGGAACAGTCCCTGCGCGAAAACGGTGAGGAGGATCGCAACGGTGATGAACGTGTGAATCGAAGAGCCGGCCGCAACAACGGAAGGTGCGACGTTGCTTGGTAAAACACGCGCATGGGCGATCAGACCGAGCCAGTGCATAGGCATGAAGGCGCAGTAGACGCCGGCAAAGGTCAGCCAGAAATGAAGTTTGCCGAACGGCTCGTTCAGGCGGCGGCCAAAAAGTTTGGGAAACCAGAAAAACAGCGCGCCAAGAATTGCAAAGGTCGCGGCGACACCCATCACGAGATGGAAATGGCCGGTGACGAAATCGTCGCTGACAGCGGCAGCGGCGGCGAGATCGTGGCGTGCGAGGAAAATGCCGGACAGTCCACCGGAGAGAAAAAGTGAAACAAAACCGAGCGCGAAAAGCATGGCGGTGTTGAGCTGCACGCGCGCGTTCCACAGTGTGCCAAACCAACTGACGACGAGGATCGTGGCGGGAATTCCGAGCGAGGAAGCCAGAAGCGAAAAAACCAGCGGCGAAAAGGGATTCATGCCACTGGAAAACATATGCTGACCCCAGACGCAAAAACCGAAGACACCTACGCCGCAAAGCGCTAGAACCACGAGGCGTTCTTTCCAGACCGGCTTGCGGGAAAACGTGGAAATCAGGTGCGTCGTAAGGCCGAAGCATGGAAGCATGGCGACGTAGACTTCGGCCAGCGCGAAAAACCAGAACAGGCGCTGCCAAAGCACGGGGACGGCGTTGGGGATGACGCCCGACCGTTGATTGGCAACGAAATTCAGTAGGGGAAAAAAGTGTGTGCTCAAGAGGCGGTCCGAGAGCAGGCAAACGCAAGCCGCCAGCAGAATGCTGAAAATTAAGGCGCCGAGAATGGCGTTGATGAACCAGGCCCAGACGGTGAGCGGAAGGCGAGGGAGAGTCATGCCCTGGGCGCGGAGATCGATGGTGGTGACGCTGAAATTGAGTGCGTTGAGGAGCGACGCGGCGCAAAAGATGGCGACGCTGACGATCCAAAGTGTGATGGCGGGTTGAGGAGAAAGGAAGAATGTTGTCGTCAGACCGAAGAGCGAAGCGACCGTGAGCCAGAACGCGAGAAGGTTCAGCGTGGGAAAGGCCATTTCGCGTGCGCCGATTTGCAGCGGAAGAAAGTAGTTTCCGAAGCCGGCCTGCGGCGCCGCAGTGAGCACCAGAAAAACCATCAGCGAACCATGGAGCGTGGTGAGCGCGGCAAAGCGGTCCGGCGCGTTGCCGAGGTTGGAGAGGAACGGGAGATGCAGTCCCGGCCAAGCCAGATGGATGCGCATTAGCAACGACATCGCCATGGCAAGAAAAACGCTGAACAGCGCGAGCCACAGGTAGTTCAGGCCGATGGTCTTGTGATCGCTGCTGAAGACGTAGCGGGACACGAAGCCGTTCTTTAGCGTTTCCGGTTGATTTGCGTTGCTGTCGTCCGTGGACATGCCTGTCTTGGAAGCGGCTGGCGGCCTGCTGAACCCAGCCGCCGAGCGCGGCATAAATAGAATACATCCGCAAGGAAAAGGCAAGGCGCACGACGAGTGGTTGGTTGCGGAAAGCTGAGAGTTGATTGAAAAAGAAGAATTTGAGGCGCCTCAACGAGCGCCGCAGGGAAGTTGGGAGTTTGCGAACTTGCCGGCTCAGTGCAGCGACGACCGCCGCGGTGTCTGTGCTGGGCACCTTTACGAGCTCGGATGTCTGGAGCATCGGTTGGCCGGAAGAGCAGAGTCGGAAGCATCCCCTCACAGACTGGAACCTCAACCCACGACATCCCGGAAAGTGTCATTTGACGTTCGCAATCACAGGTGTTATAACCCCAGTGTTAGGCTCAAGGCCAAGCCCTCCGTGTTCTTGTTAGGGATAGAACTCCTGGGGGGCACTATGCCTATCGCGCAACCCGGCAAGGAACTCCACGCGCTCTGCCACGAGCATCACGTGGATATGGGGCCGTCTCAGATTGCCCTGATGATCGAGGGTGAGCTCAGCGTGGCTCCCGGCTATGCCTGTCCACGGCCCGATTGCTTCGTCCATTACGCCACTTCGCACGGATATTTCCTAGCCACGAAATACGGACAGATAGAGCGGGACAGTACGCCGCGCGTCACCTGCCCGCGTGACGGGCAACCCATGTATCTCGCTAGGACCAATCCGGAGGTAAGCAGCTTTCGCCTGTGGACATGCCCGCAATGCGATGCGACCCGCACGAACAGCGACGACCTCGAAGGCGGGATACGGCAATAGAAGCCCCAGGCTATCTGGTTGCTGGGTTTCTTTTGCATGAATCATGAATGAGGATGCATGACTCCAACGTCTGCAATGCGGCCCTTGCTTACCGAAGACGAGCGCATCAAAGCAGAGATTCGCGTCAGTCTGGCCCAATCTGCGAGCGCCTTTAAGCGGGGTGACGTTGAAGCAATCCTTCGCGCCTATGCGCCCGACGCCGTCGTCTTGCCGCCGAACAGCCCAGCGATACAGGGCATTCCCGCTATCCGCCAACTTTGGAAGTCCCTCCTGGTGGCAGGGTATGGCAACGCGACGCTCCAGTTCGATCAAATCCAGCACTGGGGAGACGTCGCGCTCGTCACGGGTCGGTATACGGTGGAAATCTCCTCCATTCCTGGCACCCTGGCGGTAGATCGCGGCAGCTACGTGGGCCATTGGCGCCGCATGGCGGATGGCCAATTTCGCGTTACTCTAAGTCTCTGGTCTAGCGACCGCTGGCGCCACCCCGGCCATCAATAACAGGTTGTAAGAAACCTAAGAAACGTGCTGCTTCAACACGCGAAGGGCTTGGTGTGGCATGTGTGTGATCTTATCGTTCCCGGCTCATGCGCCAGCCTCTCCCCGATCCTTCACCCACGCGACAACTGAGAGCACGACGCCAAATCTTCTGCTCTGGGCGCAGTGAGAGTAAACCACACGCCTCGCCGGCTTGACATATTCACCTCAAAAGATCGCCACAACACGGCCGGCTGTCCGTTTTACACCTCCGTCCACACCTGCTCGATTGTCAAGGTGCCTGGCGAATCCACCAGAGCACTTTGCCGACGATTCTCCAATTTCGGTCCTTTCTCAAAAGAATCGGTTCGTAATTGCGATTCTCCGACTCCAGCATTTCCATTCCGTCCACCTGCCGGAACCGCGCCAGTGATAGGCCATGTCGCCGGTGCCAAGCCACGATAATCTTGCTGCTGAGTTTTCCCGGGTCGGTCTGCGCACAATCTACCGCAAGAATGTCGCCCTCGACGATTGACGGGGCCATCGAGGAACCCTTGACGCGCAAGCAGCTGGTATCGGAGGGATTCGGACACCACATTTCGGGCGCGGCGATCATTCCTTCCGCGGCAACGCCACCCAGTTCAGCGCTCGGGTGGCCAGTCTCTCCCCGAGTCGCTGCATGCACGCCAAGAACAGGGATGGCAACCAATTTCATCTTCGGCGGGAGCGCGTGCAGCTTGCGAGTTTTCTTGCCGCTCCCAGCAAGAACGATCTCGAGTTCGGGAAGCTCCGCTTTGCCCGGCGAGCGACGCCCCTCCGGAAACATACGAGCAATATCAGCGCTTTTTAGGCCGGCTTGGGACCAAAAGAACCAGCATTCTGGATTGCCAGCAATATTTCCAAACTGTATCCAACATTGCGCGGGAGGCTCCTTTAGGCCGCGCTCCCACCGCGAGACAGCCATCGCCGAGTAATGGAGCCGGGCACCCAACTCTGCCTGGCTCAAGCCCAGGCGTTCACGAAGCTTGAAGATCCTGCCGGCCCACTCAGGCGCGTTTTCCTTCTGGCGTTGCATGAGCGTACTGCCTCGTCATCATCTCAGCGCCGGCCAGACCCATTCGTGTTACCGGCGCTCATTCGAGATCTCCAATCCGTCGCACAACGGCTTGAGGCACGGGGAAAATCCTGGAAAACACGGCGGGTGAATACACCTGCGAGTCGCTTCTTGGTTCTTTTGCTACTAGGTCTTCAATTCCCAGCAAGTAGCCTAAATCACGCGCCGTGTGTACCCGATGCGTCAGGCCATCTTCAAGACCAAGCTAGCACAAAATACTGTTGAACGTCGAGGCCGCTTCAAACCAACTCAAACCAACGCCCTGCTGATCGCCCGCAAAATCACTTCCCGCACCTTCATCGCCCGCTCCATCCCGGCCCTGGTGTACTCCATTCCGGCAACCTCCCGGAATCCGGTCTACCCCAGGCCGCTTCTGAAAAGGCATATAAGGAGGTGTCCTCCCTTTTTCGTGATTTTCCGTTGTCACTTTCCGCGTTTCGCCCGTTGGCTTCAATTAATTCTTGTGTCTCTCTTGAAAGGTGCGTCTATGATACTTAGCCGCGTACTTCTTGCCTTTTTCTGCATCGATAAGATCAAGATTCGTCCCGCCCATCGTCAGCTTCTGCTGCAGGAAATAGGTGATCCCTTTTTTCGATGACCAGGCTAAGCAGGCCGCGACCATTGGCGTCCGCGCAAAAATAATGAGGTCCCGGACTAGCCTCACTGTAGAAATAATTTGACACGCGAATTACGCCCACCCGTTTCCCGTCCATCGTGAGCCTTGCCTGAATCGCCGCGCCAAGCATACTGCCATTGCCGATGACGTAGATGAGTCCTTTATCGGGCGGCTGCTCCGGAAGCGGTTGTGGATTCTTTTCCGTGTGATGCGCCAAGTGAACGCCCTCAGGTCCGCAAGCAAGGGGGGAGAGATGAGATTAGGGTTTTGCGGCTGAGGCCGTCTGGGCGCCGGTTGCCTGGGCCTTGCGAAAGGCGTCGAAATCGGCCCAGACATGCTGCACGGTCTTCTCGTCGAAAGCCTTCACGGTAGGATCCCCGCCCTTCGAGGAATAGATTTCCAGCTTCACCTGGCCGCAACCCGGTTTCACGGCGTCCGGCGAATACAAGTAAATGCCTTTGTAGGTGGAATCGTCCATCTTTACCAGGCGGTTCTGTACTGACACCGTTACGGGAACCCTGCCAGGATGGATTGGCTCCACTTCCTTGTCCCCGCAAAACAGCTTCATGGTCTGGAAATCGGTCTTGAACTTGAGCTTTGCAGCTGAATTGAGGCTGAACGAGCGGCCGAACGCCGATCCAAACCCTTCCTTGGCCTTAGGCATTACGTATATTCCGAATACTGCTGGATGCGCGCCGGCTTCCTCTTCCCACTCCTTCGGTTCATCGGAGTTGCCTGTGTTCTCCTCGGCGGCTTGTTGTTTCTTGTTGCGCTTCTTATGCTCGCGCTCGGCCTGCAGGCGCCTCTCCTCCTGCTCCCGGTAATCCAGGGGAGGTGTGGAAAGAGCGATATTGAAATCTCCGGCGGCGAAATAATAGGGGCGTGGATCGTATTTTTCCGCCCGCAACGCTTCCTTGAGCCCTTCGATGGGATAAGACGTCAGAGGCTCGACCGGTAGGAGCGCACCGGGCGGCGGAGTCCCCGTGGCTTTCGTGCGATTCTGCTCGAGCATGGCAAGGGCCTCCTCAATGCGCACGATACCCGACACGCCTGGCCCGTCTTCTCCGCGCGTGCCGAAAGTTGTCAGCCCGATGACCTGGCCCGCTCCGTTAAAGAGCGGCCCGCCTGAATTTCCCGGGTTAATGTTGATGTCCGACATGATGGTGTGCGGCTCGACCTTGCTAACGATGCCGGTGGTGATGATCTTATCGAGGCTCAGCGGGCTGCCGATGGTGAACACGCGCTCGCCCTCCTGCACCGGGGTTCTGCCCGCCCCGGCCCGATACAGCGGCGCGGGCGAAGCGTTCGGAAGAGCAGCAATGTTCACCGACAGCAACGCGACATCCTTCTGAGGATCGGCGGCAATCAGCTTGGCCGCGATCTTGTGTGTGCGATCAAACTGCACAGCCAAATACTCCGAATTACCCACGACGTGCTGATTGGTCAGGATGAGCCCCTTCGCGTCGACGAAAAATCCTGTGCCGTGCCCCGATTCGCTCCTTACAGTTACGACCGTGTTCTTCAGCCGCTTGAAGTGCTCCGTGAGGTCATTGCTGGCGGACTTTGCCGAGGATGCTGGAGCCGCAACCTCCTCAACCTTGGCGTTGTCATTGGTCAGGTCAATGTTCTGCTCGCCGCCCGAAAGCGATACCTGAATGTTCCAAGAAAAGCGCTTGCCTCCCAGTTCGGCGGGCTTCTCTGACGAAACCGCGCACCGCCCGGGCGGAAGCTGTGCTTCCGCAGTTCCCTCCAGGCTGGTCTTCACCTCCGTGGCCTTTCCCGCGCATTTGAGCGACACCAGGAAGAAGGGGACCGGCTTCTGACTGAGTTCCTGGTCCACGAGGATGACCCGGAGTCGAACTTTGACCAAATTGGGGTGTGCAAGCGTTGCGAGAGCAGACAAGAGTCCGAACAAAACCACCGATAGGTAGCGTTTCATGACCTGCCTTTCGACGTGAGCGCGATACTTCTATGATTGGGCCGCTCGCGCCGTGGATCAATAGTTGCAGGTCAGCCCGATTCCAATAAGTTAATCTACGGATGGGCAAGGCGGGGGAGGAGGAAGCGGAAGAAGGCTTCGGGGTTGGAGTCAAGGCAGACTTGGGCGTTGGGGGGATTGGGCGCGCTGGAGGGGCCCGGGTCGGCGCGCGAAAAACCTTTGTCATCAACGCGAATATGCATCGGTTGGACCGGGCAAAGGGCGGGATTGACGAGGAAGGCGATGGTCATAGGGTCGAAGAGCGTCGGCGTTTGCTGGCCCCACTGGTGGTAGAGGAGCGTGAGCGCGTCTGTGAGCGGAGTGCCCTGGCTGAAGAGGAATGCGCGCTTAACTTCGTCGAGCTTGAGCTGGGTAGCGTCGAGGGGCATGACGAAGAGCGGCACGCCAGCGGCGAACAGTTTCTGGGCGGAAGGAATGTCATTGAGGATGTTCCACTCAGGCTCCGGAGGTGTGGGAGGGCCGAAGCCGAGATCGCCGTACCCGCGCTTGATGGAGCCGCCCATCAAAATGACGCGCTTGAGCTTGCGGAACGTGGCGGGGTCTTTGTCGATGGCGGCGCCGACGTTCATCAGCGGGCCGATAGCGATCAGCGTGATTTGGCCCGGGTTGCGGCGGATCTGGTCGAGGAGGAAGGCGACGGCGTCGGGATGGGACGGCTTGGCGAAGCGGTTGTTCTCGGCGTAACGACGCTGGGTGAACGTGCCTTTTGGCGGAGTGGGCGTGCCGGCGGCTACGGGAACGTCCTGGCGGCCAGCTTCGGCGAGAAAGCGGTCAAGAACCTTGGCGCGGGTTTCCGTGTCGCCAAAAGTGGTGGTGATGCCGAGGATTTGGAGTTCGGGGCTGCGGAGAGCAAGAGCGACGGCGAAGGCGTCGTCAATGTCGTCGCCGATGTCCGTGTCGATGATGACTTTTTCAGGCGAATTCTTGTCTGGAGCGGCAGGACTCGCGACGGATTGGGCTTTGCTGGCAGGAGCGGAGAGCAGGATCGCAAAACCAAGCGTACAGGCGAGGATCGCATTGAGTCTGAACATGGATAAACGATTGAGTGCGGAAAATTTTGGTGCGGTCGAGAGGACTCGAACCTCCACGCCTTGCGGCGCTAGCACCTCAAGCTAGTGCGTCTGCCAGTTCCGCCACGACCGCGATGAGAACCATCGTAAAGGCAATACTGCAGAGTGTCAAATGAGCGCCTTGGAATTGGGAGAAACGAGCTGGCGGCATAAAGCCGCCTCTAGGAATGCTCGTTACGGTTTTTTCGGCTGCGTTGGAGCCGGTTGTGAAGACGCCGGCGGTGGAGAGGCCGGTTTCGTCCCAGGCTGCGACGTGGATGGCGTCGAGGTCGCGGGAGGCTGAGAAGCAGGCTGGGAATTGGGCTGCGACGTTGCCGGCGTTGTCGCGGGTGTGGTTGCCGGAGTAGTGGCAGGGGCAACTGGGGTTGTTATCGGCGCCGGTTTTGGCGCGGGCTGAGAAACCTTCTCGAGGATCGAGCTGCCTGTGCCGACGGCTTTATCGGTGCGCAAGACCATGGCAAAAGCGCACAGCATGAACATGACGGCGCACCACGTGGTGGCCTTCGATAGAACGTTGGCCGCACCGCGCGGTCCAAAAGCGGTCTGGCTGCCCGCTCCGCCGAAGGCGCCAGCGAGGTCCGCGGCCTTGCCGCTCTGGAGCAACACCACGATGATGAGCACGAGGCAATTCAAGACGAAAAAGCTTGAGAGCAGCCATCCAGCAAAGCGGAAGCCGAGGGCAATTATTCCGAAGCCGACAAGCAGGGCGAACGCCCACTTCATTGCAGTTTTTGTTTCCATACTTCCCTTCCATCAATAAAACCAGAATCACTGACCGTGAGCCAGCGCTACTTGAAATTTACAATCGCAGCAAACGACTTCGGGTCGAGGCTTGCGCCGCCCACGAGCGCGCCGTCCAATTCTTCCTGCGCCATCAATCCCTGAATATTGTCAGGCTTGACGCTGCCGCCATAGAGAATCCGCAGGGCAGAGGCGAGAGGGACAGAGAACGTTTGTCCCGCGCACCGCCGAAGAAGCCGATGCGCTTCGGCGGCAATTTCCGGGGTCGCGGTGCGACCCGTGCCGATGGCCCAAACAGGCTCGTATGCAATGAGAATACGGGAGAACTCGTCCGGGGTCAACGCGCCAGGGCCGCCGTTGAACTGGCGGGTGAGAACTTCTTTGGCGAGGTCGGCGTCGCGTTCTTCCTGGGTTTCTCCCAGGCAGACGATGGGGGTGAGGCCGCTTTCGAGGGCCATCAAGGTTTTCTTGGCGACATTGTCGTCGCTTTCGCGAAAAAGCTGGCGGCGCTCGGAGTGGCCGATGATGACGTAGCGGCAGCCGGCTTCGGCGAGCATGGGAGCCGAAACTTCACCGGTGAAGGCGCCTTCCTTGCTCCAGGAAACGTTCTGGCCGGCGATGGCGACGCTGGACCCTTTCGCGGCTTCGACAGCGGTCGAGATCGCGGTGAAAGGCGGGGCGACGACAATGTCGCAGTGTTTTGCGTTCGAAACGAGCGGGGGGAAGGAGGAGAAAAACGCGCGGGTATCGGCGAGCGTTTTGTACATTTTCCAGTTGCCAGCGATTACCCGGCGTCGCATGTGAGCCTCCGAAGAAAAAAAGGAAAAAGATAACGCAGAGACGCTGAGAACTCCGGGGGTTCGCAGAGAAGACAGGCGGTCATTTGTTGGTGAGGGCTTCGACGCCGGGAAGTTTGCGTCCGCCGAGAAATTCGAGGGAGGCGCCGCCGCCGGTGGAGATGTGCGAGATTTTGCCCGCGACCCCGGACTGATGGACGGCGGCGACGGAATCACCGCCGCCGACAATGGAAGTGGCGCCACTGCCGGTAGCCGCGGCGACGGCTTTAGCTACTTCGAGAGTGCCTTTGGCGAAAGCCGGCATTTCGAAGACACCCATTGGGCCGTTCCAGACGATGGTTTTGGCGCTGGCAATTTTCTGTCGATAGGTGTCGATCGTTTTCGGGCCGATATCGAGACCCATCCAGCCTTCGGGCGTGGCGGAAACGGAAACCGTTTTCGTGGCGGTGTCGGCTTTGAACTCGGCGCCAACGACGTGATCGACGGGAAGAAGCAAAGCGAATTTTTTCTGCTGAGCTTCGGCGCGAAGACGCTTGGCGAGATCCAGCTTGTCATCTTCGACGAGGGATTTGCCGATGGGCTGGCCTTCGGCCTTGAGAAACGTGTAGGCCATTCCACCACCGATGAGCATGGCGTCGGCGATTTTCATGAGATTTTCGACGACTTCGATTTTGTCGCTGACTTTGGCGCCGCCAAGAATGGCGACGAAAGGACGCGCGGGATTCGTTACCGCTTTGCCGAGATAGGCCAGCTCTTTTTCCATGAGCAGGCCGGCGGCGGCTTGCTGGACGAAGCGCGTGATGCCGACAACGGAAGCGTGCGCGCGATGCGCCGAGCCGAAAGCGTCGCAGATAAAAATGCCGTCGCAGAGGGCGGCGAGCTGTTTGGAAAAAGCTTCGTCGTTTTTTTCTTCCTCGGGATGGAAGCGGACATTTTCCAGAACGAGAACTTCACCGTCGCGCAAGGCCTTGCTCTGGCCTTCGGCGCCGGGGCCGACGCAATCCAGCGCAAACGCCACAGGGCCACCGAGAAGCTCTTCCAGCTTTTTCGCGGCTGGCCTCATGGAATATTTCAGATCCGGGCCGCCTTTGGGGCGGCCGAGATGCGAGGCGAGCACGACGCGAGCGCCTTTCTGAATAGCGAGGCGAATTGTAGGCAGCGTTTCGCGGACGCGAGTGTCGTCCGTGACGATGCCGTCTTTGAGCGGAACGTTGAAGTCCACGCGGATGAAGACGCGCTTGCCGCGAAGGTCGAGATCGTTGATGGTGAGCTTGTTCATAGTTTGAGAGAGCGGCGAGTGACTAGTGCCGAGAAAACTGAACCCTCGCCAAGAACCACACAGCCAACCAATTCCCCCTAGAACTTGGAGGCCAGGAGCTTGATGAGGTCGCGGCAACGGCAGGAGTAGCCCCACTCGTTGTCGTACCAAGCCAGAACTTTTACGCAGCGGTCGCCGACAACTTTGGTGTATTCAGCGTCGACAATGGAGGAATTGGAATTCCCCTTGAAGTCGGCGGAGACGAGTTCCTCTTCCGTGTAACCGAGAATGCCTTTCATGGGACCGTTTGCGGCGGCTTTTAGGGCGGCGTTGACGGATTCTTTGGTTGCTGGCTTATCGACGAAAACGGTGAGGTCGACGACGCTGACATTGGGGGTGGGGACGCGCATGGCATAACCGTCGAGTTTGCCCTTCAGTTCAGGAATAACGAGGTGCAGGGCTTTGGCGGCGCCGGTGGAGCTGGGAATCATGTTGATGGCCGCGGCACGCGCGCGGCGGAGATCCTTATGCGGCAAGTCGAGGAGTTTTTGATCGTTGGTGTAGGAGTGGATGGTGGTCATGGTGCCGCTGTGGATGCCGAAGGTTTCCTGGAGAACTTTGGCGACGGGCGCGAGGCAGTTGGTGGTGCAGGAAGCGTTGGAAATGACGTGGTGGGACGCAGGATTGTAGGTCTTGTCGTTGACGCCGAGAACGAACGTGGCGTCGGGACCATCGGCGGGCGCGGAGATGATGACTTTTTTGACGGGCGCGCGGAGATGCTTTTTTGCGTCGGGGCCTTTGGTGAAGAGGCCGGTGGATTCGACGACGATATCCGCTCCGACGGAGGCCCAATTGATTTCGGCGGGATCCTTGGTCTTGAAAACCTTGAAGCTCTTGCCTTCGACGGCGATGGTGTCATCGGTATGGGTGACCTTGTGGGGCAGATTGCCGAGGACGGAGTCGTATTTCAAAAGGTGCGCGAGAGTTTTCGCGTCGGTGACGTCATTGACGGCGACGAACTGGATGTCCTTATCGTCGAGCGCAGTGCGCATAATGTTGCGACCGATGCGGCCGAAGCCGTTGATGCCAACCTTAATGGGCATTCTTCCTCCGATGGAGTGTCCGAAAATAGCGGCTGTGCAGGAGCAAGTGACGGCCGCGGGTGAACAGAAAATGCTAGGGGTTGCGGAGACAAAAGTCAACGCGGGGAAACCACGCGGGGAAACCAAGTCATTTAGAAAGATCTAAGAATTGATTTGAAGTCGAGGGCCCGCACCGTGACCAGACGCTAACCCGCATCATTCGTGAAAGCTGACCTCGCGACGAATTTTTTGTCACTGCGAAAGGATACGCGACGAGAGAAGAATTTGTGTGAAAAGAAAGACTGATTCTAAGGCTGTTAGCGAGATTCGCAATCAGATTTTGACGCCAAAAGAGACACCTCGAGTTGAGGCGTGGCGAGTAAAAATTTCCTGGGCAGCGCTGCGGGAGAACTTAGCCAGTTTGCGCGCCCAAGCTCAAAGCAAGGCGATAGAAGTGATCGCAATACGGGAAAGCTTGCGGCAGATGCAGCACGATACGGCGTACCGAGGCGACCACCTGAACGCCGAGTTTCAAGAAGCGCTCGCGTAACGTTGAGACTTGTGCCCGAGCACAGTCCGTGCGGGCCAGGCGCAAGCGCAGCTCCTGCATCAGTACGTAGGCCGCAGCGGTCATCAGAACGCGGAACTGATTGGCCCAGAAACTGGTGCAGCTGGTGCGGCCAATCTCCATGCCGTAGTGTAGTTCCTTGATGCGATTTTCTAGATCCCCCCGTTGGCAGTAGACCTCCTCATAGAGCCATTGGGGACTCTGTTTCATGTTGGTGACCACGAAGCGCGGATTATCTTTCGGATCGCGGTTCGGATGGCGAGTGACTTCCGCCTTATAGAGGATGCGACGTTTGTACTTCCAAGTCTTCTTGGTCTTGTAGCGGAACTGTCCATAGACGTGTTCGGTCTCTCCACTTTTCTTCGACAGCCGCCGAGCGGTACGCATGGCCGGCTCGACCAAGCGATCCAACACTGCATTGGAAGCCAGGTTCACGACATATTCCACTCTTGGCTGGCCGTCCAGAAACTCCAGAACCTCCGGCGCCGCGAACCCTCCATCCAGCCGCACCCGGAAGACCACTCCGGGAAAAGCAGCATTCAAACGCCGCAGTAACCGGCGCAAAATGCCGATCGCGCCGCAGGAGCCGGAAACATTGCCCGGGCGCAACACCGCCGCGACCAAGTATTGTTCCACCTCGTCGTTGAAGGTGAGGAAACAGACGACCGGCAGATAACAGTAGCAATCGTAGTGGCGATTAAAAAAGGTGAATTGCTGCTGGCCGTGGGTCGGATCGTCCGTGGGGTCCAGGTCAATGGTGATACGGCGGGCACGGCCATGCAGCCGTTTGCGATGGCGCTCGATGACGCAGTCGGCCAGGGCCTCGCCCGTGCGAAACAGCTCTTTGCGATCCGGGGCATTTTCAAAACGCGACAAAGTAGGCTGAGAGGCTAAATCCTCACCGTCGATCGGTTCGCGACCTACCAAAAGCTTGTGCACAGGATCGGAGGCCAGACGTGCAGCATCATTGGCATCTTCATACCCTAAGGCGATACCCATCACCCGCTGCGTGAGCAGCTCTTCTATTTCATGCAAGATTTTGCCGGATTGCCGCTCCTCTTTCAGACAAGCCGCTAATGCGGAAGTTAGACCCAACCTTTGGTTGGCAGCTTTCAGGAGGATCGCGCCGCCATCGGAGCTGCCTTGCTCATGATCAAACTTTGCAACAACCGGTCGATCAAAAATATCTGGGAACAGCAAACACTCTGTTGTGATATGTTCGGTCAAGTGAAGGCCTCGTTTTTGGTTTCAAACCCGCGTCGATAACGGATTTGTACCATAGCGAGGCCTTCCGTGTTTCTAAAATCACGAATTTTCCGGGCTAAGGTCTCGGCCAAATGAGTCTTCTCAAGCGGCGCAGCTTCGTGAAAACGATTTTGGCAACGGCTGCGAGTGGCTCACCCGCATGCGCCGCCTTCTATGACGGGGTTTCCTTTCGATCCCCCGCTGACACAAACACT
>WNET01000451.1_pt1 | contig 15945 bp, 15 predicted proteins | sample 5399911 | NCBI WGS metagenome assembly WNET01 (sample SAMN13153333, study PRJNA577476) | soil metagenome | isolation source: 40 cm grassland meadow soil pre-rain plot 2 | place: USA:California | collected 2015-09-08 | reverse complement strand
CCGCCCATGACGTAACACTGCTGCACCTTGTGCGCGAGATCGGGCGCCTTCCGCAGCGCCATCGCGATGTTGGTCAACGGTCCCAGGGTGACCAGCGTGTACTCACCCGGCCGCGCCCGGATCATCCTGGTCAGCGCGTCCACCGCGTGCTCCGATTCCGGCGGCCGCTTCGGCGGTGGATAATTCATCCCGCCCATGCCGTCCGGTCCGTGGAAGAAGAACGCCCAGGAGGGCTCCCGCAGCAGCGGCCGCGGGCTGCCGGGGAAGACGGGCGTGGACTTCCCGCACAGCTCGATGCTGTAGCCGGCGTTTCTGGCGCCCATCTCCACCGGGACGTTCCCGGCCACGATGGTGACCGCGTCGACCTGCACGTCGGGCCATCGATGCGCCATCAGGATGGCGACGGCATCGTCGGACGCTGTGTCGGTGTCGATTAGAAATCGCCGCATCGAGACTCCTCTAGTCTGTCATCGCGAGGCCCGAAGGGCCGTGGCGATCTCCACCACCAATGAGATTGCTTCGGCACACTGCGCCTCGCAATGACGGAGGTGTTACGTCTTATACAGCGGCAGATCCCCAACTCCAACCCTCGGCCGCAGCCCTGAGCGGCTGGCCCACCCGCCCGCGCCGTGCGCGGCCCGGATACAGCGTCCCTCGAAGGCCGCGATCCGGCCCTCGACCAGCGTCATCACCGCCCGGCGGGCATGCGGTTCGACGAGCACGACGTTGGCGCGTGCGCCCGCGCCGAGATGGCCCAGTTCCTGAGTCCACCACTTCTGCCCCGTGGCCTCGGCCGCGAATCGGGCCGGGTTGCAGGTCATCATGGCCACCGAATCCCCCAGCGACACGACGCCCTCTTCAGCAAGTTCAAGCAGGCACGGGATGTTCTCGCGCGCGTCCCCGAAGCCTTTCATCGTCGCGTTGCACGGCCCATCAGAGGTCAGGAGGCGGCACCGGCCGCCGGCGATCGCGTCGCGCGCGATGGCCTGCGCCCTGGCGTCGATCAGGATCCCGTCCCGCAGGCCCCGCGCCCTCCGCAGGTGGGCGGTGGTGAAATCCAGCGTGACACCGGGCGAGGTGTGCGCGAGTGCCAGGACCTGTTCTAGACTCGCCACCGCGTCACCGTGACTTCCCGACCCGGCCGCGGTGGCATGCGTCAGCAGCACGCGCCGTCCCCGGCTCGCGCGTACCAGGCGCGCTGTATGCTCAGGGTCCTGGCAGTGCGACATGAACATCATCCCGGCCTGGTGCGTGATCGCAAAGCAGGCCTCCAGGTGTTCGTCTGAGAGGATCCAGTGTCCCATGTGATCCTTCAGGCCAACCGCCAGCGATCCCGTGGCGTTGGTGATCGGGTTGCGGCTGATCACCTGCAGTTGTGTGCTGTCCGCGAGGTCGCCGCGGAAGTAGGCGATGAGCTGTTCGGGAGTGGCACGCGTCGCCAGCACGGCCGCCGCGCCGATGTAGCATCCCACGTGCAGCGGCAGCCCTCGGTCCACCTCCGCGCCCAGCAGCGCCGGCGCCATCAGCGTGTTGCCGGCGCCAGGCGTCAGCGCGACGGTCGTCCCGTGCGCCACCACCTCCGTCGCCGGTATCGTGGAGATGTCGAACAGATCGTGGAAGTGACAGTGCAGGTCGATCAACCCGGGCAGGACCAGTAACCCCTCGGCATCGATGATCCGGTCACCGCGCTCCGGGTGAATCGCACCGGCGACCTCCAGGATTCTCCCATCCGCGACGGCGAGATCTCTGACGGCATCGATGGCATGCGCCGGATCCACGACCCGCCCGCCGCGGATGAGCAAGCGGGTGTCCGGTCGCAGCGCATCTGGAAATGTGACGGGCTGCGGTGCGCGCGCGTAGGTCATCTCCGCCCCCAACGACCGGATCGCAGCAACTGCCGCACGGCTCGATCCGATGGCAGGAACCCGCGCGGCCCCACGGCGGTCGTGGAGAGTGCCGCGGCCGCATTCGCATAGGAGACGGTTGCGTTCAGGGGCCATTCCCGGCACAGCCCGAGGATGAGGGCAGCGCTGAAGCAGTCTCCCGCACCGGTGGTGTCCACGGCGTGCACCCGGAACCCAGGATGGACCACGACCGCATCGGGTCCGGCCAGCACAGCACCATCGCGGCCCAACGTGACCGCGACGTAGCGCGGCCCGTACGCTCGCAGCCGGCGGGCGTGGTGCTCGGCCTGCCGGGGCGACACCCTGCCGCGCACACCGAGGAACATTGCCAGCCCATCGCGGTTGAGCACCAGGACATCAGTGCGCCGCAGGAGCGATCGAGCCCGCGCCAGCGTCAGATTGGCCGTCGGCTCGACCTCCACGGCCACGCGGCAGCCCGCCTTGCCGGCGATCGTTGTGAGCCGTTGGGCGAGTTCCAGATCGTGCGGCGACAGGTAGAGAAACCTGGCCCGGGTGAACCGCTTCCGCAGTCGCACCGCCGCCGGCAGCCGCTCCCGGATGGACGGAACGACGACGATCCCGCGTTCCGCCGACGGCCCGAGGAAAATCACCGTGAAGTTGGAGTGATGCCCGCGGTCCACTCTGGCCCACCGGGTATCCACCCGGAAGCGCCGGAAATCCCTCAGGATCATGGCGCCTTCCGGGTCGCCCCCCACCGTGCCCATCCAGGCCGCCCCGCCGCCGAGCCGGCTGAGCGCGCAGGCGAAGTTCGCCATCGTGCCGCCGGGCAGCCGGCCCACCAGGGTGCCGATGACCTTCTCGTCAAACGCGGGCAGGTTCCGGACGCGGATCACATGGTCAATCGACGCCGCGGACACCGCGATCGCATCAAGCGCGCGCCGGTCACGCACGGCCATCGGACGCACTCCAGGAGTGGACCTGCGCGGTCAAGAACATCCGAACGATGCCTCCTGGCTCCGCCCCATTCCTATCATTTTTCGCCATCATGTACATGAACATCGCCGCGATTACCTTCATGGCGCTGGCGCTGCTGGCCCGCGGTTTGTCTCCGGCGCAGACCGGTGTGGTTCTCGGTGTGCTGCCGGTCGTGCAGGTGATCACGCAACCGGTGTGGGGCGTGCTGGCAGATACGAGCGGGCAGACCAAACGCCTGCTCACCCTGGCCTGTGCCGGACTCGTCGCTGCTTCGGTGGGCCTGTGGGCCGCGCGGGCATTTGTGCCGCTCCTGCTGGCGATGGTCGCCGTGGCGGTGATGCGGGCGGGCATCCTGCCGCTGGTGACGGCGATGGCGCTGGCGCACCTCGGCCGGAACGACCGCGGCTTCGGGCGCATCCGGTTGTGGGGCTCGATTGGGTTCTCCGTGGCGGTATTTGTGATCGGTGCGCAGGTGGCGCAGCCCAATCCCGAGCTGATCCTGCCGCTGCACGCCGTCTTTGCGCTGGCGGCGACCGCGGTCGCCGCGTGGCTTCCGCAAGGCGCCCGTCCGGTCGCGCCGGCCGGGGTGCAGTTCCGCCACTTCACCGCATCTCCAGGACTGGGGACGCTGGTAGCGGCCGCGGCGCTCACCGGCATGGGCATGGGCGTCAACAATACCTTTCTGGCGGTCTTCCTGCGCGATCTCGGCGGTCCGGGATGGACGCTGGGCGCCGCGTTTGCCATCGCGGCCATGGGTGAGGTCCCGTTGATGGCCAATATGCAGCGTCTGATCCATCGCTTCGGCGTGTCCCGTCTGGTCGGCGTCGGCCTGCTGGTGCTGCCGGTCCGGTGGGGTTTGTACGCGCTGCTGCATTCACCCTGGCCGATCCTCCCGCTGCAACTGCTGCACAGCGTCGCCATCGCCTGCCTCGAGGTCGCAGGTGTCCTGCTGGTGCGTGATCTGACGCGCCCGGAATGGAGCGCCACCGCCCAGGCCTTCTACGGGGCAGCGCTGATGGGCCTCGGACCAAGCGCCGGCACGGTCATGGCCGGCGCGATCTACGAGTGGCGCGGTCTGCATACCGTGTTCGGCGTGAGCGTCATTCCCGCCCTGGCTGCGTGGCTGCTCTTTGCCGGACTGCATCCACGGCGGAGCGCCCGGTGAACGGTGATGTTTGTCGCGGTCGGCACCATCATCATCGATGATATCGTCACCAGCGACGGGCGGACGCTTCCCGGAATCCTGGGCGGTGCGGCCACGCACGCCGCCGCCGGCATGCGGGTGTGGACCAACGACGTGGGCCTGATCGGCAGCGTGGGAGACAACTTCCCGGCGGCCTTGTGGACGGCGCTGCAGCAGATGGGCGTTGACCTGCGCAGCGTGCGCCGGTGTCCGCAGACGACTCCGCGCGCCTGGCAGATCTACGACGCGGGTGAACACCGCACCGAGATCTTCCAGTCTCCGCGGAGCGAGTTCCCAGCATTCGCGCCCGTTCCCGAGCAGATCGCGGCGCATCCCGACGCGCAGGGCTTTCACCTGATGACCGCGGAGCTGGAGACGGTTGGTGGTCTGTGCCAGGCCATGCGGAGTGTGCCCGGAGCGCTGATTCTCTGGGAGCCAGCGCCGTGGCACCTGGTGACAGAGCAGCGCACCCGTGTGCTGGACCTGATCGGATCGGTGGATCTCGTGTCCCCCAATGCTGAGGAATGCACGGCAATGCTGGGACCGCAGCCGCCCGACCGCTGGATCGCGACCTTTCTCGATGCCGGGGCGAAGCTGGTCAGCATCCGCATGGGACGGGAAGGCTCCCTTGTCCGCTCGCGCGGGGATTCCGGGTCCCAGCACGTCCCTGCCATCTCCCTGGGGCCGCCCAAAGATGTCACCGGGGCAGGCAACGCCTACGGCGGCGGGCTGCTCGTCGGGTACCATCGGACGCACAGCGCGACTGAGGCAGGTCTGTACGGCGCCATCTCCGCCGCCATCACCCTCCAGCATTTGGGAGTTCCCTCCATCTCCGAGCACATCCAGGCCGAGGCCCGCCGGCTGCTTAAGACGCATCGCCCCTAGTCTGGCGCCCCGAGCGGAGCAGGTCTCAAACAGCCGTTCGGTCATCTCCTGCCATTTCAAAAGGGTCAGACCCCGATGAAATCTTTCAAAAGGGTCAGACCCCAATGAAAAGCGGTCACGAGTACTCCCGCAACACCGTCATGAAGAGGTTGAAGAAGCGGTCGGCGTCCACCGACACCGCCACCTCGGCATTGGGCTTCGCCCCAGGCCGTACGGCCGCGTCCCGCTTGGCCCCCGCGCGCAGAAACCTGTCGTCGCACAGCGTCTGGCCCAGCGTGTATTGTCCCGCCAGTTCCACCGCGACATGCATGTGCTCGAACACCAGCACCCCGGGATCGATCAGGGCCGCCACGGCCAGCGGGTCGTGCATGGCGCCGCCGGCGAATCCATACGCGCGTTCCACCGCTCCGGCGTAAAAATCCAGCATCTCCGCCGCGGCGCGCGCCACGCGCGTCCCCAGCACCCGCAGCTGCTGGCGGCGTGGGGGCGTGGCGATGACCTGCTCGGTGACGTTTAGTCCGACCATCTTAATCGGGATGCCGCTGGTGAAGACGGCGTGCGCGGCCTCTGGGTCGAAGTAAATGTTGAACTCCGCCGCTGCGGTCACGTTGCCGTGCGTGCGCGAGCCTCCCATCAGGCAGATCTCCGGGATACGGCCGGCGATGCGTGGTTCTTTCCGCAGGGCCAGCGCGATGTTGGTCAACGGGCCGGTGGGGACCAGCGTGACGCCGTCCGTGCGCATGACCGTAACGATGATGAAGTCGACGGCGTGCATGTTCACCGGCTTGGTGGCCGGCACCGGCAGGTCCGGGCCATCCAACCCCGTCTGGCCGTGAATCTCCGGGGCGTGGCGCGGAGCGCGCACCAGGGGATGCGCGGCTCCCTGTGCGACCGGAATGCGCGTGAGCCCGGCAAGTTCCACGACCTTCAGCGCGTTGGTAGTGACCTTGTCGATGCTCTGGTTCCCCGCGACGGTGGTGATGCCTAACACGTCGAGGCGCTTCGCCGCCAGTAGAATCGCCATGGCGTCGTCGTGGCCGGGATCGCAATCGAGGATCACCTTCTGTGTCACATCACACCTCCTGGTGTGTGCGGCAGATCGATGCCGAGGCGGTGGGCCGCGAGGAAGGCAGCCATCTCCTGGCGGGTCGGCATGGCTGTGCCGGTGCCGAGCTTGGACACCGCCACCGCGCCCGCGACCGCCGCGAGCGTCGCCGCCGACCGCAGGGGCAGCCCGTAGGCCAGGCCCGCGATGAACGCCGCGTCGAACGCGTCGCCGGCTCCCGTCGTGTCCCGCACCGGAACATGGAACGCAGGCTGCGCAAACGACTCGGACCGCGTGGCAATCAGCGCGTCCTGTACGCCGCGCTTGAGCGCCACGATCGACGGCCCCCGGGCGAGCAGGGCCTGCGTCAGGTGACCCGGCGCGCCGGGCCCGACGAGCCGCACCGCTTCCTCCTCGGTCAGCAGCAGCACCGTGGTCGCCGCCAGCACCCTGCCGACGCGCTCCTCAGGCACGCGATGCAGCAGGGGACCCGGGTCGAAGACCGTGGTCCGCCCGTGCGCGTGCGCCCGCGCGAGGGCTTCCTCGATCGGATCAGGATTCTGCACCAGCACCCATCCATCGCTCATGACCCACATCGCGCGGTCCACGACCGGCTCCCACTCGCCAGGGAGGTGCTCGGGACCGCGCACGCCTATGCTGCCCACAAACACGTGCTGCCCTTCCCGATCCACGAGCACGGTCGAGACCGTCGTCCGCCCCTCCAGGCGCAGGACGTGCTCCACATCCACCGCTTCCTGACGGAGCGATGCCATGAGCTGATCGCCGAAGAGATCCCGGCCCACCCAGCCGAGCGCGATGGCATGCAGGCCCAGCCGCGCGGCGACCACCAGACAGTTCCCCAGTCCGCCCGGTTCGATCGAGAGCCGTTCCACGACCTGATGGGCCTGTGGAGTGATCGGAAACGACTGGATGGGCACGATGAGATCGGCGACGATCCCGCCGACGGTGACAAATGCCGGAGGTAACACCTATCCCTCGCGAGGAGGCGGAGTGCGGCCCAGCTGCTCTCGCCGCCGGGCCACGATCGCCGCACCGAGCGTGAGAGGAAGCAGAGGAACGATGCCGAGCGGCCATGCCGGCCCCAGGTGGGGAACTCGCACGATCCGTTTGCTGCCGGGCACGGGGCGGCCGGATGCGTCCAGGAGGGCGACCTGCATCGTACTGACAACCTGGATCTTGAATCCCGTGAAATCCGCGGTCTGTCCGGCCTGGCGCTCGATCACTTCGTACCCGAGGGCTTCGCCGGTCTTCTGCTCGACGCGGTACGGCCGGCTCGTGATGGTCTCCGCACCCGAGGCGCCCGTAACCTGGAGCCGGCTTCCGCCCAGGGACTGTGTGTACTCCCACCGCCAGCCGTCCGACCGGCCCTCCGCGCTTTGCGGATTGGTGAGGTGCGCATACGCGAGCTCGTTATACTCGCGCGCGGCGAACGGCTGGAAATACAAGACCTGATCTGGCCGCGCATAAATCGTCGACGCCGGTTCGTCGGCGCGTTCGGGAACCGTCCAGCGGGTCTGCGGGACGATCGTGAATCCCACGGCCTCGCGGCGATGGCTGAACGCCACGAGGCTCCGCTGGCTGCCCTCCACGATCTGGCCGTCCGGCGCGCGCACCCGCACAGTGTAGCGCCCCGCGGGCAGGTTGATCAGAAAGCCATCGTGGACCTCACTGCTGAACAGCTGAAACGGTTCGGGTTCGTCCGGCGCGGGCGGGAGCGTCGCCGTGACCCCGCGCTGGCGCGCCGCAGCCGCCTTATCCAGCGCCTCAAGATACCGGCGCCGCGCTTCCAGGTACTGCGCGGTGGCGTCCCGGTACCGGTCCCTCGCCTCGAGGAACGCGCGGTAGCGGTGCTCTGCTTCCTCGCCGACATAGAGCACGGCCGGCCCGCTGTCCGGGCCGTTGGGATACTGGATGACGTATGACTGCCGAGGGAGGACGGTGACCGCGCGTCCCGCCTGAAACACCTCCAGCGCTCCTGCCACGCTGGCGTTGAGGCCGGACCAGTCGGCGCGATATTCTCCGGTGATCGGCCAGAAGTACACGAGCGTCTCGCGCGCGGACACGATGCTGCGGTGACCGGCCAGCACATAGATGGTGTGTGCCGGCCGCGCCGAGAGCGATCCGGCATACCCCTCCCACGCGAACGCGTTGATCCCATAGACGAACTGCCGTTCTTTGACAGGAACCTGCGCGCGGGCGATCCCCGCGGCGAGCAGGACCAGGACCAGCGTGGTGACGGCGCGGTTCATCGCCGGATTCCTGTGCGTTGCAGTGCTGCGGCCGCGAGTACCAGGACCAGCACGGCATAGACGGAGCCGGCCGCCGCCGCGCCGAGCGCTCCGGGCAGATCTCCGCGCAGCATCACGGTCAACTCCCGGTCCACGTAGCCAAACGGCAGGAGCCACTGCGTGACCGAGGAGACCGCGAACGCGACCCATCGCAGCAGGTACACCGGGTTCACGTGGAACTCCGGCGCCGGCAGCCGCACCAGAACCTCGCGGGCAACCTGCACCCCCACGGCGCCGAGGGTCAGCCCCAGCACCGCGAAGATCGCCGGCCGCACCCGCCGGACCAGCGCCGCCACCAGCAGGCCGAGCGCCACCGATGCCGCGGCCGGACCGATGGACAGCGCCATCGCCAACAGCGTCGTGCCGCCGAGGTGCAGGCCTGTCACGACCGCGAGGAGCAGATAGCAGCCCACGAGCAGCACCGCGAGAAACGCGTACTGCAGAGTATGGCCGGCGAGCTTGGCCAGCAGGTACGACAGCGCACTGACCGGACCGTAGCACAGCAGTTCCACCGCGCCCTGCTCCCGCTCGCGCGCGACCGCAATCGCGGCAGAGCCGGCCAGATAGACGGAGAGCAGCACGACACCTCCGTAGAGCGAGACGGCGAACGGATTACCGATCACCAGCAACCCGTCCTCCTGGACGCGGTGGAGATCGTTTTGCAGGATGAAGCCGGCCAGGGCCGCCGCCACCGCGACGACCAGGTAGGGAGCCAGGGCCGTCAGCGTGGAGAGGAGTTCCAGACGGATCATGGCCGCTGCCGGACGGCCGGCAGTCCGCCACATCGCGCGAGCCCGGGTGTCCCCCCGCACGCCTGCTACGACGTCCATCGGTCCACCGCCGCGTCCGTCAGCGTGAGAAACGCCTCTTCGAGGGTGGGTTCGTGCGCGTGCATGCCCACGATGACCCCGCCCGCAGCCGCCACCGCCTGTGAAATGGATCCGCGGTGATCTGCGCCCGGCGTCACGGTCACGACCACGCGCCGGCCATTGGCCTGCACCCCGCGCACCACCGGCAGCGCCCGCAGCTGTGCCTCCAGGTGCGGCACCGGAGCGTGCAGTTCCACCTCCAACACTGGCTCCTGGCGGAGCCACGCGCGCAGCGCCGGAATCGTATCTTGCCGGATCAGCCGGCCCCGGTGCATGATCCCGACCCGGTGCGCCGTCTGCTCGACCTCGGAGAGGAGATGCGACGAGATGAAGATCGTCACGCCGCTGCGGTTCAGCTCCAGCAGCAGATGGCGCACCTCCACGACGCCGTGCGGGTCGAGTCCTGAGACCGGCTCGTCGAGGAGCAGCAGATCGGGTTCGTGCAGCAGACTTCTGGCCAATGCCAGCTTCTGCTTCATGCCGCGCGAGAAATCGCGGGCCCGCAGCGTCCGAAACTCTAGCAGGCCCAGCCGTTCCAGCAGTGTCCCAATGCGCTCTGCGGGACGCTGGACTCCGTAGAGGTCGGCGAAGAACCGCAGGTACTCGTCGGCTGTGAGGTGGTCGTGGATGTAATCGTGCTCTCCCACCACGCCGACGCGCCGCTTCACCGCCAGTGGATCGTCCTCTAGCGGCCGCCCCCAAAGATAGATGCGCCCGGCCGTCGGTTTGAGGATGCCGAGCACCATCAGCAGCGTGGTCGTCTTCCCGGCACCGTTCGGACCGAGGAACCCGTAGATCTCACCCGGTTCGATGGTCAACTCCAGGTCGCGGACCGCCACGAGGCCATCGTAGCGTTTGGTCAGTTGCTCGGTGCGAACAACAGGTTCCGTCATGCTGGGCAGCGGTGCGCTCAGGCGGGCACGCGGTATCCGGCAACGCGCTCGAGGTAGAGATCGAGGATCCCCTGCGCATCCACGTTCAGGCACACGCGCAGGTTGGGTGCCAGCTTCCATTGATTGCGGAAGTCGGCGATGGTCTCCCCCAGCGCCCGTTCGCTGTCCGTGACCACGTCCACGTAGAGGTCGCGGGTCTCGAACAGCGCCGGGCGGATGGCGGCCGCGATCGCGGTCGGGTCGTGCACATAGAAGCCGTCGATCCCGACCAGCCGTTTGTAGGCGCCTAGATAGAACGGCGTGATCTTCGCAATGAGATCCGTGACCGGCGTGTGCGCGGCGGTCAGGTGTGCGAGATAGGCCGGCGTCATCGTCACCTTATGCGTTACGTCGAGGCCGACGAGCGTCACCGGCCATCCGGCATGGAAGACGAGGCGTGCGGCCTCAGGGTCGTTGTTGATGTTGGCCTCGGCCACCGGCGTGGCGTTCCCCCGGGTGGTGACGGAGCCGCCCATGACGATGACCTCGCGCACCCAGCGCGCCAGGCGGGGTTCGACGCTCGTGGCCAGGGCGAGGTTGGTGAGCGGGCCCAGAGCGACGATGGTGAATTCTCCCGGCGATGCGCTGATGCGTGAGATGAGAAAATCCACCGCCCGGCGGTCGGGCACCGGACGGGTTCCGGACAGGTGGGTGTCGCCCAGGCCGTCCTGGCCGTGCACGGTGGAGCCGTGGCCGTGGTACGGCCGCACCAGCGGTCTGTCCGCGCCGACGGCCACCGGGATGTCCGCGTGGCCCGCGATTTCCAGAATCGTCAGCGCGTTGCGGGCGCACTGCTCGACGCCCACGTTGCCGCGCACGATGGTCAGCCCCTCCACCCGCAGCTCCGGCGAGGCCAGAGCCAAAATGATGGCCATCGTGTCGTCGATCCCCGGGTCGGTGTCGATGATCACCCGGCGCACATCAGCCATTAGGGTTCTCCCCGTCTGTCATCGCGAGGCCCACCTTCTGCCTGTCATTGCGAGGCCGCCCCGCCTGTCATCGCGAGGCCCGGAGGGCCGTGGCGATCTCCTTGAGCACGTCCGTCATCGCGAGCGCAGCGAAGCGATCTCGTCTTAGTTGGAGATTGCCACGGGGCTTCGCCTCGCAACGGGGGATTGCTTCGTCGCTTCGCTCCTCGCAATGACAGACGTCAGCCTTTCAAGCCCGACATCACCACGCCCTTGACGTAGTACCGCTGCATGGCCAGAAAGAGCAGGATCACGGGCACCGAGGCCAGCACCGAGCCGGCAAAGATGCGGCCCCAGTAGACCTGCGTCTGCGTCGTCTGCTGCGCGATTGCCACCTGGATCGTCTGCAGCTCCTTGCTCCCCACCGCGATGAGCGGCCAGTAGAACAGGTTCCAGATGAACTGGAACTCCAGCAATGCGGTCGTGACCAGACCCGGCACGGCGTTGGGAACGATGACGTGCCGCAGCACTCCGAAGTGCGAGGCGCCGTCGATGATCGCCGCCTCGTCCAGCTCCTTGGGGATCTCCCCGAAGAACTGCACGAGGGCGAAAATCACGAAAGGGCTCGCGTACCAGGGTAGGATGAGGGCCCAGTAGCTGTCCTGCAGGTGCAGCGAGCGCACCACAATGTACAGCGGCACCATCACCGCCTCAAACGGGATCAGCATCGTCGCGATCACGAACAGCAGCAGGAATCCCTTGCGCGGGAAGTCCAGCCGGGCGAAGAAGTATGCGCCCATCGTGTTGAACACCAGCGAACTGGCGACCACTCCCGCCGACACCAGCGCGGTGTTGATCAGCGCCCGTCCGAAGTTTAACCCGAAGGACTTTCCTTCCGGGGAGATGCCCAGCACGTCCTGGAAATTCTTGAGCGACCACTCTACCGGAACGAACGTGTGCCACGTCAGCGGGTAGGTGTACTGGAAGATCTCCACTTCCCGGCGCAGGCTGCCCAGGATCATCCACAGGAACGGCGTGACGTAGATCACCAGCACCACCGCGCCCAGCGCGTAGAACCAGGTCTGCTGCATCGCAGACTGCAGCCACCGCGAGAAACTTGTCGCCCACGGGACAGGCACGCGCTCGACCAGGACCTCGCGCTTCAACATGTGTCGCCCCTTGTCACCGCGAGGCCCCATCCTCTTCTGTCATTGCGAGCCCCTGTCCCCTTCTGTCATTGCGAGCCCCGAAGGGGCGAAGCAATCTCCCCCGTTGCGAGGGGCGTAGGCCCCGTGGCAATCTCCAGGTGAGAGATCGCCACGCGCCTCTGGCGCTCGCGATGACGGCATTCTAGTACTCCACTTCCGACCGTAGCAGCCGCATCTGCACGGCGCTCACCACCAGCAGGATGGCCAGCGTGACGGTGGACATCGCCGCGGCGTAGCCCATGTCCTGGAACAAGAACCCGTTCTGGTAGATGTAGTAGACGATGACCTTGGTCGCGTCCAGCGGCCCGCCGTGCGTCATCGTGTACACCGGCACGAAGACCTGAAACGAGAAGATCGTCTGCGTGACGACGACGAACATCAGCACGCGGCGGAGCAGCGGCAGGGTGATGCCCCAGAACTGCTGCCACCCGCTGGCCCCGTCGATCCGCGACGCCTCGTAGAACATGTCCGGAATGCCTTTCAGGCCGGCCATGAGGATGATCAAGCTGAAGCCGATCTCTTTCCAGACCATCATGATCACGATGGCCACCAGGGCGAGATCTGCGTTGGAGAGGAACGCGATCCGCGGCAGCCCGGCGCTGGTGATGATGCTGTTGATCAGGCCCAGCTGCACGTGGTACATCAGCGCCCAGATCACCGACACCACCACGATGGACGACACGACCGGCGCGAAGATGGCGGACCGCACGATTGCGGCAAACCGGTTCTCCCGCGCCAGAAACAAGGCCAGGCCCATGCTGAGCGCAATCTGGGCCGGGACCTTCATGACGACGTACGCCGCCGTGACCTGGAGCGACTTCCAGAAGATAGGGTCGCCCAGCATCCGCCCGTAGGCCTGCAGGCCAATAAACTGCCCGTACCCGCCCAACAACGTGTACTGCCACAGGCTGCTGCGCACGGCGGCCAGTATCGGCAGGTAGCGGAAGACGGCAAAGTTCATCAGCGCCGGGATCACAAACAGGAGGGCAATGGCGTGGCTGCGCCGGCGGGTGGTCCACCACCGCCGGGCCTGGGGCATCGCCTGCGCCGCGACCGCGCTCACATCAGTCCGCCGTGAGAGGAGGGACCGGGGCCACCACGCGGCGGCCCCGGTCCGGATCCGCTACTTCCATCCCTTGTACTTGGCGACCAGCTGTTGCGCGCGCGCAGCGCCCGCCTTCATCTGTTCGGCCACGTTCGCGCCGGAGATGATGTTGAGGCTGACCTCTGCGAACACCTGCTGGTACTCGGTGTAGCCCGGAGTCTGAATCCGCGGGACACCGATCTTGTTCATCGCTTCGACCCAGATGGCCTGCGAGGCCCCGGGCTTGTACTCCGGCAGGGTGTTCAGCAGGGCGACGTTGGCGGGCAGCTGGCGGACGTGCTTGTACCAGATGCGCGCTCCCGCGTCGCTGCTGGCGAACTTCACGTAGGCCAGCGCCTCGTCGAAGTGTTTGGTGACGGGCGAGATCCCGTAGTGCCAGCTGCCGGTGTGGCAGAGCTGGGTCTTGAAGTATGGGATGCCGGTGACGCCCCAGGGGAACTTCCCCTCCCCGTACAGGCGGTTCAGCTCGCCGATACGGTTGTCCGGGGTGACCATGAACGCAGACTTCTTCGTCTCGAAAATCTGCGGGATGGCCTCGATCGGCGTCACTTTGTACTTGCGGTGGAGATCCTGGTAGAACTGCATCGCCTCGATGGCTTCCGGGGTGTCCATGTAGCCGACGAAGGTGATGCCGTCATCCCCGACGCCGTTGTAGGTCGGACTGCCCTTGGCGCCGTTGGACCGGCGGAAGATGCCGTGCTCGTAGTCGCCGACCCAGGTGCCCTGACCCCAGCGCAGCCCCCAGACGGACGGTACGCTCGATCCGGATGGCCGGATGGTGGTCTTCTGCCACGCTCGCAGCGCCTCGGCCATCGTCCAGCTCTTCCCCAACGTCTGGGGCGGCTTGATCCCCGCGGCGTCGGTCATCTGCTTGTTGTACATCAACAGCGAGCAGGACTGCATCATCGGCGGGCCATAGAGCACGCCGCGATAGCTTCCCTCCTCAAGAGACTGGGGGAGCCACTGCTTCTTTTCCGCGTCGGTGTAGTACTTGTCGAGCGGAACGAGGGCGCGGTAGAACGCATAGTGCTTCATATCCGGGCCGTCGGACTGCACCATGTCCATGTCCGATCCGGCCGCCACCGCGCTCTCTATCTTCGGGAACAGATCCTGGAAGGGGACGGTCTCAAACGCGATGTCGACGTACGACCACTTGCCGCCGTCGATCTTGTGGAACTCCTCGAGGATTTCCTTCCAGGCGTTGATCTGCGCGTCGTCCGTGATGGCCAGCAGCTTCAGGACGACCTTCGGCTTCTGCGCCACCTGGGCCTGCGGCGACGCCGTTAGTAGTTGCGGTGACGATGCCTGCACTGGCGTGAGCACTCCAGTCAACAGGGACGCCACCACGACGACCACGAGCAAGGCGGTAAGGCCTGCCCACATCCGAGCCCACATCGCGACTATCAACCTCCTCCTCTGGCTGAGTGTGACACCAGCCCTGATCCGCTCACCTCCTTTCTTCCGTTCCAACCCGAGCCGTCTGTCCGCGCTGCGCCACGGCCACGAGCGCCCGCGAGACCTCGGGCAGGTGCAGCGCGTTGGCGCGTTCGAGGTGCTCGTAGAGGTCTTTGGGCACCGCCGCAAATCCCCGCAGCGCGCCGGCCATGCTCCCGGCGATGATCGCCACGGTATCGGTGTCATCGCCGATGTTCACCCCGCCGGCAATCGCCTCCATCGGGTCTCCGCCCGCGGCCACGAAGATGCCGACCGCGGCGGGAACGGCTTCGGCGATGTGCAGGCCGCTCCCGACATGGGCGTGGATTTCCTGGACCGTCTCCATCAACTCGCGTCCATAGGTGGCGAGCGCGACGGCGATCTCCATGCGGCGGAAGACCGACGGCCCCGCCACGACGCGGCCTTCCCGGCGGCCGATCTCCTCGCCGCGCCGAGCGCCCCAGAACGCGGCCTGTACGACGGCGTAAACATCGGCGTCGGGCGCGAGCGCCCGGGCGATGCCGGCGGCGACCGCGCACGCGCCGGAGAAGGCCAGCTGGGTGGCGTGCGTGGGCAGACACATGGTCACGGCGTCGCGCACGGCGCCCTCGAGATCGCCGGGATGCGCGAGGCCGGCGGGGGCGATGCGCATGGCGGCGCCATTGGAGGTGCCGAGGCTGGTCAACCGTCCCTGGCGGCCCACCACTCGCGGATCAGTCCCTTTGCGCAATTCCTCGATGGCCGCCCGCGTCGTGGGTCCGGCGAACCGCCGGAACACCTCAGGATCCTCCGCCCATTGCAGCAGCTGCTTCACGACGCCGTCGACGGTGAGCGAGCCGTTGCTCTCGATGATGGCCTGCGCCATCCTTAGCATCTGGCCGGAGTCGTCGGTGACCTGCCCGGCTTCGCGCCCGCCGGAGAACGGGCTGTCCGGCGGCGGCTTGCGAAACTCACGCACCGGCCTGCCGAACAGCTTGAGGATCTCGCTGAAGCTGCGCTGCTCGGTCGCGGCGCCCATGGCGTCGCCGATCGCGCCGGCAGCGAGGCTGCCGAGGATGCGGTCGTAGAGATCGATCACGTGTGCGCTCCCATTTGACGGAATACTCCGATGCTGCCGGGGCCGACCAGGCCCGCTTCTGTGATGTACGCTTCCACCAACTCCCCGGGCGTCAGTTCAAAGAACCGGTTCCAGACGGTGACGCCCCGGGGAAGCGTCCACCCTCGGAT
>WNET01000445.1_pt1 | contig 16057 bp, 20 predicted proteins | sample 5399911 | NCBI WGS metagenome assembly WNET01 (sample SAMN13153333, study PRJNA577476) | soil metagenome | isolation source: 40 cm grassland meadow soil pre-rain plot 2 | place: USA:California | collected 2015-09-08 | reverse complement strand
AGGTTTCCCCGCAAGGCCCTGATTCATGGCCACTGTCATCACAAATCCGTCATGAAGATGACCGACGAAGAGGCGGTCCTGGAACAGATGGGAATCGAATTCTATGCCCCGGCCCCGGGATGTTGCGGCATGGCAGGATCCTTCGGCTTCGAAAAAGATAAATACGACGTTTCAATCGCCATCGGCGAGCTGGAGCTTCTCCCAGCAGTGCGAAACGCTCCACCCGACCATCTGATTATTGCGGATGGCTTCAGTTGCAGGGAGCAGATTGCCCAATGTACGGGTCGTCAAGCCCTGCATCTGGCAGAGGTTATCCAGATGGCCTTTCGGGGGACTGCGGGCAGTTCTGTCTAATCCAGTCCTGGGTGGGATTGCTTCCATCCCAAATGATGCATAGTATGATACTATTTATGCATGCATATTAGGTATCACAGTGTGTCATCTCGAATAGCGTTAAATTACAAGGAGCGAATATGTCCGCTACTGCTCACAAGTCCTCTTTGCTGACGACCACTGTGAGATTGCCCAAGCGCCTCTATGAGGAAGCCCGGGGCGCTTTAGAAAAAGGAAAGGCTGGCGCCAGCAGTCTAAATGATCTGCTCATAAAGTCCCTCGAAGAAAAACTAAAGCAGTTGCGTCGTGAATCCATTGACACGGAGTTTGCTGAGATGAGAAACGACGCACAATATCACCGGGAGTCTTTAGCTATTGCGAAGGAATTCGCCTCCAGTGACGGTGAGACCCTTCGGCTAGCGGAGAAAGGCGAGAATCCATAATTCCACAAACTCCATCTAGGGGTGATGTCTTTTACGCACTACTCGATCCAACGAGGGGCTCTGAACAAGCTGGCAGGAGACCGGTGATTATCGTCAGCAGGGACGCGATCAATCACAATAGCAGCGTGGTTGTTTGCGTGCCTTGTACTGATTTAGCAAACTGCAGCAAGATCTACCCAAGCCAGGTTTTGTTAAGAAAGGGGACAGCCGGATTGGCTCTCGATTCCGTTGCGATGTGTGAGCAGATTCGCGCGATTACGACCGACCGGCTCGGGCGAAGCATTGGTAAACTGGATCAGCAATCCATGAAAACAATTGAGGAACACATGAAAATTGCTCTCGACCTAGAATGATCTACGGTTGGTCCTGACTTGATAAACCGGCCCGACGCACGCGGGTGAGGATGTCGGATGGATAGCGAAGAAAGATGTTGAGCCCCAAAACGGGCTAATGAGGCCCATAGTTTTCAATAACTTAGCTGTTTTATCTCCCGGTCTCTCCCCAAGGCGACGGTAATCTGGGACAATATATCAGCCGGGCTTCCAAGCTCACCTTGTCAATTCTTGCCCGGCAGGTAAGACCCCATGGCTCGGGAACTAGAAAACGCCCTCACACTCCCTGACACCCCGGTGCAGATAAAAACCGAGGCTTCGGCCCCGGCTGCTTTGCACGGCTCGGTGATGGTGTTGATCCAGTTCGATGTTTGCGAAGAGATTCGGCTCGACCGGCTTCGTGAGATCTTTAGCGCCCGTACTGTTGAGCAACCTAGTTTCAAGCATCCGGCGCCGGGATACGTTCGCTATCAACGGCCGCCGGTAGTGGAACCTATCGAACCGTTGGTCTTAGAGAGTGGTGAGCGCCTGCAAGGCCAAATCAAATACTACGACTATGGTGTGCTAAGCGTTGTCCTCGAGCTGCCCTTCTCTGGGGACTGGGACGCTATGATCCGGCTGGGTAGCCGCTGGGTTTGGGAGGTGGATTTCGAGCGTCAGGCGGCCCGCATTGCGAGGCAGCGGCTGGAACGGGCGGCCCCGGCGTTGGTCAAGCCTTACGCAAGCTGGCTGAGTGAAGATTACTTTATTTTTCACCTCCGCGAAATCGCTGGTTCCCCGACTGCGGCTGAGTTGGTCTGTGCGGAAGGGGCGCGCATTGCCCAGATCGTCCGCGGAGAGACTGCGCAATTGTCCGATGGCGAACGCAACGAAATCTTGCAGTCTCGAATTTCGTACTATCCGAATGATTTAGCTGTGATTGGCTGGAATGCCGCCTTTCTTTACGACAGTGAAATCGGGGCTGAGACCGCCATTCAGCTTCTTGAATATGCCAATTCGCAGCTGCTGGAGTTCCGGCACTACGACGAACTGCTTACGCGGGAGCTGGAGGGCGTCTACGCCTCGCTAGATAAGGGAACTGGCATGCTCGCTCGCTGGCGCATGGCGCGCGATGCGCGCAAGCTGCACACGGTTTTCCTGGATGTCACCGAGCTTACCGAGCACGCCGACAATGCCATTAAGTTCCTGAGCGACATGTTTTCTGCCCGCCTCTACAAATTGGCCGCTGCCAAGGTTGGTGTACCGGATTACAAAGACCTAGTTAACCAGAAGCTGCAAACCGCCGAAGAGCTTTACCGCTTCATGGTGGATCAGTTCAACCAGAGCCGTGCGTTTGCCTTGGAATTAATGGTGGTGATCATTCTGATTATTGAGCTGCTATTCCTTTTTCGCGGGCACGGCACGTAACTGAGAACTGGAAACCGAACGTGCCTTCAAAACGGCACTAGCCCCACTCGCAAGTGGAGGAAGCTGCCAGATTGGAAGTCGTGCCCTTCCGCCCGTCCTGATAAATGATCAGGCTAAAGGGAACGATCCAGTCGACTATGAAGATAGATCATTGGATCGGAAACAGTCGTTTGTACAAACGTTGGCTGAAGCCTGTGGGTAGTTCGATGGCCTTTTCGTCGCCCAACAACTGCACTACATTCCGCATACCGTCATAGACAGCCGTGCAGTGACTGCAGTTCTCAAGGTGGCCCTCAATCCGGAATCGGAGCTGAGGCGTGAGATCGTCCTCCAGGTAATTCGACAACTCCCTACGAACCGCATAGCAATCGATTTCTACGACCCTTGGTTTGCGTGACACAACGAGCACCGACCGATTGGATGCCGTGGGATTGAGAAAGTGACACTCGTCCGCGTGTTTGGTTTCTCACGCCATTCGTGAAACCTTCCTGACAGTTCCGAATCCCACTGCCACGTGAGTACCTCAGCACGGTACATGAGCCCGCGACTCAAATGGGCTCGCGAATCGTTGACGATTCATCGCCGGATGCTACGGACAAACTCACGAATAAATCTCCAAGCAATTGGCAAAAGGAATGAACATGAATAAGACTATCCGATTTCTGTTCCTGGCTATGCTGATGATGACAACGTTATTCGCCGCCTCGGCATTTGCTCAAGATATGCACACCTCGAGCCAGTTCCAGGGCCCGAAGGCAAACAAGGGACACGTCACTCACAGCGCCCGCGACGGCAAGAGCGTCCTCACGTTGTCCGACGACTTTGTTGTTCCTGATACTCCCGATCCACACTGGCAGGTCGTCGATTCCGACGGCAATGTCTATAACCTCGACAAGTTGAAAAAGAAGTCGCTGCCTAGCGACAAATACCAGAAGGAAATCGTTCTGCCCAGCTATGTGAAGAATGTATCGAAGGTAATCATCTGGTGCGCCTGGGCGGAAACGAATCTGGGCGAGGCTTCTTTCTCCAGCCCCGTTCAGTAGGCAAAACCTCAATGACCGGGGCGCGGGTCGGCCACAGACGTGGACCACCGCCCCATAACTAACACGTGGAAAGCAGGCAAAGAAATGAAAAACGCAATTATAGGAATTCGCTCCGTGTGGCTGTTTGCAATTGTTGCGGTTGTGGCGAACTTAGTCACGGCTCAGACGGTTGAGAAGAAGACGCTTACGCTCAAAGGAGCGGAGAGCGTCATCGCTGCGGCAAAAGCAGAAGCACAAAAGCTACAAGCGCCAGGAGGAGTCATGGCCGTCGTGGACGACGGCGGTAACCTAATGGCCCTGGAGCGGCTCGATGGAACGTTTTCAGCGGGCGCGAATATCTCTATCGGCAAAGCTCGGACCGCAGTCATGTTCAAAAAACCTACCCGCTTTTTTGAAGAGCTGATCAATTCCAGCGGTAAAGGGCGCACGGTAATGACGGCTCTCGAAAACTTCACTCCTCTGATTGGTGGGATTCCGATCACGGTCGACGGGCAGATCGTTGGCGGAGTTGGTGTGAGTGGCGCAGCGAGTGCCGACCAGGATGAAAAACTCGCTATTGCAGGAGCAAACGCATTCACGCCAGGGGCAAGCCCAGCCAGCGGTTCAACTCCCCCAGTTTCCTATTTTGAGAAGAGCAAGGTGGACGACGCCTTCTCGAAGGGTGCGATCTTGCTGGATGGCAGCGATGGTCGCAACTATATGGTCCACGCCAGCCGCCGCGAAAAACCGGGCCAGGCGGAGATACATACAAAAGATGCGGACGTAATTTACGTGTTGGAGGGATCGGCGAAGTTTATTACCGGCGGAGAAGCCGTCGACGCCAAAACTACCGCTCCCGACGAACTGCGGGGCACCAGCATCCGCAACGGGGAGACGCGACAAATTGCTAAAGGTGATGTGATCGTGGTGCCTAACGGCGTGCCACACCAGTTTCTGGAAGTGACGAATCCGTTTCTGTATTACGTGGTGAAGGTTCGTTGAAGAGACGATCATGCATAGACAACAACAACTCCGTAAGATTTCGATCCTGTCGGGACTCCTGTTTTGGTTCGCGCCGCTCACACTGACCGCCCAGGTCGTCCAGGACCCCCCGTTCGGTCGCCCGGACGCGGTGGTCGATCTTGCCGCACGCGACAGCGTGCAACTGGTCAAGGGTCAATGGCGCTACCACGACGTGAAAATCGTGGACGCAGACTCTCGCGCCGTTGGCCCCGACCTGAAGCCGAGCGGCGACCCGATCAAGACCTACGACTACGCTCCATATGCCGGCGCGGCGGACTTCGATGATTCTCAATGGGAAGCCATCGATGCCACAACTCTTGACCAACGGCGTTCCACTGCCAAGGTCTGCTTCAACTGGTACAGAATTAATGTCACTATCCCGGAGAAAGTCGGAAACTTCGAAACTGCGGGTTCGACCGTCGCTTTTGAAATCGTGATCGACGACTACGCTGAAGTTTGGGTCAACGGCAAGATGCCGCGTGTTCTTGGTCAACCTGGCGGGCCAGTGATTAAGGGATTCAACGCGCCCAATCGAGTCATCATCACCAGGAACGCCCAACCAGGCCAGCGGATTCAGCTTGCCGTCTTCGGAATTAACGGACCAATCTCGTACAGTCCGCAAAATTTCATCTGGATCAAATCGGCGACGTTAGATTTCTACAAGGCGCCGAAAGTTGCGATCAGCGAAACGCCGGCGACAATCATCCGAAAAGATCCTGCGCTTGATGAGATCGTTCCAGCCGGCGCGAAGATCGAAAAATTGGCGGGAGGATTTCTATTCACCGAGGGACCAATCTGGGTTCCGCGCATGGAAGACACAGACGGCTACCTTCTCTTTAGCGATCCCAACAACAACCTCATCTACCGTTGGACACAAGACGGACAGCTGTCGATCTTCCTGACTAAGAGCGGCTACCGCGGAATGGACATTGGCGAGTATGGTCAACCTGGATCAAACGGCCTGACGCTCGATAAGCAGGGACGGCTCACCATCAACCAGCACGGGAATCGTCGCGTGGTTCGTATGGAGAAGAATGGGCAGCTCACGGTCCTCGCTGATCGCTATGAAGGCAAGCGGCTCAACAGTCCCAACGATCTCGTCTACAAGTCGGATGGAGCGCTGTATTTCACCGATCCACCGTTTGGGTTGCCGAAGTTCTTCGATGATCCACGTAAAGAATTGCCCTACAGCGGTGTATTCCGCGTCTCGCCAGATGGCAAGCAGGTCCAGTTGCTGACCACCGATTTGAAGGGACCGAACGGTCTGGCCTTCTCTCCAGATGAGAAGTACTTCTACGTCGACGATTGGGACACTGAGAAGAAGATCATCATGCGATACGAAGTGAACTCCGATGGCACTTTGTCGAACGGAAAAGTCTTTTTCGACATGACCTCGGCCGAGGGCGAAGACGCACTCGACGGCATGAAGATTGATCAGAAGGGAAATCTGTACGTATCGGGACCCGGCGGCCTCTGGATTATTTCTGCCGAGGGCAAACATCTAGGCACGATTGTTGGACCCGAGCATCCGCATAATTTTGCTTGGGGTGATGATGACGGGAAGACCCTTTATCTATGCGCGAAGACGGGTCTGTACCGCATTCGGCTAAATATTCCCGGGATTCGCCCGTGAGGATAAACCGATCCGTTCCAAGAGGCTTCAAAACTGGTTCATTGTGAGGAAATTAATTATGGAAACACGATACAACTTGCTTCTCGCTTTTATTTTATGCGCTGCAGTGACTCTACAAGCGGAGTTGCCGACAAAAAAGGTCCTAACCCTGGGGATGGCAAAGAAGTTGGTCGCGGCGGCAGAGGCCGAAGCCAAGAAGCGAGGAGCCACAGTGGTAATCGCAGTAGTTGATGACGGCGGGCAGTTGATTTTGCTGGAGCGCCTCGATGATACTCAAGTGGCGAGCGTGGAAGTCGCAATCGGCAAGGCCCGGACAGCGGCCATCTTCCGTCGACCCAGCAAGGTGTTTGAGGATCAAGTGAAGAACGGACGCGTGGCTGCACTTGCACTTCCTGGTGCAACTCCCCTTCAGGGCGGGATCCCCATTACGGTTGAGGGTAAGGTGATCGGAGCCATCGGCGCGAGCGGAAACAGTCCGCAGGAAGATGAAGAAATCGCGTTGGCGGGTGCAGCTGTGACGGCTAGCGCCGTGCAGGAAGAAGGCAGGTAGGGTATAGTTTCACCTCGCCTTCGACGGTTTTGGTGAAGGCGTGGAAACTGTTTCGGGTGGGCGAATGAGTCGCAAGCTTCTGAAACAAGCGATGGATGATGCCTACGCTATCCGACTTGCAAAGACTGAGTTACGTGACGCGTACAATCGGGGGGACGTCAATGGCGTCTTGGCGGTTTTTGCAGACGGGTATAGCGATATGTCAGCCGGCCTTGCATCCTTCTATGGCACCGAAGCACAGGCAGTGCTTCGGTATCGCATGAAGCAACTCTTCGCGCGATACCGTGCCCAACTAGCGGTCACAATCATCTCGATTCGCGTTCAAGGCCCGCTGGCTTTTGACTGGGGTTGGCACAAGCTCACGCTGACACCCAAAAGGGGCGGAAGGGCGATGACCACCCGCACCAGGTACCTCGAGATCTGGCAGAAAGGCGCAGACGGCAGATGGAAGATCGCGATTTTTCTCGATAACCCAGACGTTCCACCTCAGATGCCACCCAAGGAGGTCTTGAGGGAGATGGGAAACGGGCACCTGGGCACGACAAAATCCAAAGTCATAGCCATTGCTTGACCGCCTGTATTTAGGAGCGCTTCGAACAAGAGAATTGGAAATCGCATGTTACGTTTTGGGACTGCCTATATCACATGTAAGAACCTTGGTTCTTGATGGCAACGGCGAGAGTCCAACCTGAATCGGAAGCTTATCTTCTGGAACGTGTGCGTTCCGGCGACCACGAAGCCTTCTATGAGCTAGTCCGGCCGCATGAGCGTGGCATATACCTGGCGGCACTCTCAATCGTCAATAACGACGCAGACGCCGAAGAGGTCGTGCAAGAAGCCATCCTAAAGGCCTTCAAGGCAATCGCACGCTTTCGTGCGGAAGCGAAATTTAGCACCTGGATTATTCAGATTGCGATCAACGAAGCGCGAATGAAGCTTCGAAAGGATCGGCGTCACTTGTATGACTCGCTCGACCAGCCCAGGAAGGGAGAAGATGAGGGTGACTACATTCCCCGAGACTTTGCGGATTGGCGAGAAATACCTTCTGAAGCACTCGAGAATGCGCGCCTTCGCGAAGCCATTAAGAAGGGGCTGGCGTCTCTGCCTGCGAAATACCGGCAGGTGCTGGTTCTGCGTGATATTGAACATTTGAACATTGCTGAGACGGCGAAGCTAGTTGGAATTAGCGGGGCCGCGGTTAAAACCCGCCTGCTACGTGCCCGGTTGATGATGCGTGATGCGCTTGCACCCGGTTTTGACGGAGCTTGGAAGAAAGGGCGGGAATACGAGAAAGTCCGACCCTGGTGACGACCACAAGAGGCAGAGGCTAGAGTCAAATCTAGAACAGGACAAGGGACGTGGCGAAAAAGCCCATCGAAATCGACTGTGAAGAAGTGTGGCGACAGATCTCGAATTATGTTGACGATGAAGTAGATCCAGGACTTCGCTCGATTATGGCCTCCCACTTCAAGGATTGCGCCCATTGCAGTGCCATCCTGGATGGCACGCGCAACGTGGTGAAGCTCGTGGGCGACGGCAGAGCCTTCGAGATTCCAGCGAGTGCTAGTCAGAGATTCTACAAGAAGCTCAATGATCATCTCGCAGCCCGCCGATCCAAGAAACGTTGACGCTCCCAGCCCTCTGAATTTTCACGACACCGCCAGTCCACAGTAACCTCACCTGACGGTCCATCTTCGTACACGTCATTGTTGATGCTACGCGTAACTTTCTTTGCGATCCCGAATCAGATGGAAATCAAAGGCACGGAAGTTCGTTACGTCGTGCGAAAACCAAGGTGGGAAAACAATGAATTCACACGTTCAATCGCAGCAAGCTCTGGCCATAGCAAGGCCGAGCGCGACATTCGGAGCGGCACACTGGTTAGCACCGCTAGGAGTACACATCTCCCGGTACGCGTTAGTGCTGATTCTGTTCTGGATCGGTATTCAGAAATTCACGTTGGCGGAGGCGGAAGGTATTCGAGTTTTCACCATGCACAGTCCGTTCGTGTCCTGGATGTACTCGTTCCTCAGCGTGCGGGCGGCCTCCAGCCTCATCGGCACAGTCGAAGTGTCACTGGCCGTGCTCATCGCATTAAGACCAGTCTCCCCCAGGGTATCCTTTTTCGGAAGCGTGGGAGCAATCATGACATTTCTGACTACCGTCAGCTTTCTGTTTACTACACCAGGAGTAATTGATCACAGTCATGCCGTTCCGTTGTTGGGGGAACTCGGAGGATTTTTGATCAAGGATCTGGCCCTCCTGGGATGTGCGGTGTTGACGGCCGCAGAAGCACGAGGTGCGTATTCTTTGGGCGGAGATCGTTTTTAAGAATTCTCAAAAGCATCGGCGCCAGCTTCAGCCGCCAGCATTAAGCCCGCCGTCGCCAGTTCCTCGTTGTACTTACCCAAATTCAGGTTTAGCCCGCGCGCCACGTGTGCCAACAGGATGTGCAGCCGCTTGGGGCCGAGCACCGCGAGTCGGAACGCACCTGTGAACAGCAGCTCCGTGCCAAAACCCACGATTCACCCCGGTCAGCTTTGGTCTCCGGCGATGATTGTTCTGGTGTCGGCCGGCTTCTCTTCCTCTTTCATGGCTGACTTGAAGCCGCGGCTGGGCCGGCAGGTGGCGGAGTCTGTCGACGAGACCATTCTGCTTCCTAGGTAAGTCGCAGTTCGGGCACGCAGGTTTGAAGCTGACAATGCCGGCGCGCAGCAGTAGGCGGCCGGCATTTTCGCTGGCGAAGCAGGCACGTGAACGCGTGTGGTCTTGGCTCACTGGTGCCGCCTATCTGGCTCCAGAACAGTAGCTTCAGGCCACGGCCCACTTCGCCGATATGCACCTAGCCCCATCGGAAGGCTCGACTCGTCGCCCGTTTCGCTGGAGAAGTATCGCTATCTTTTTGCAGTAAGGACCAAGCCCCGGTTATCGGGAGAAATATCTCAGCTCTGTGGAATAAAAGCCTAACCCGCTCGTTATCAATCTCGATGGAAACATAACTTCGCTTGTGGCGCGCATCATCACCGTGTGTTGCGACCTGCACTGCTGGCAAAGCCGCAAAAGCGAGGAAACTTAGAGGAGAACAATGGCAGACGAAAAGCGCAAGGGCGATTGTATCGAGGGCGGCCCCAGCCAGGATGGCGTGGACCGCAGAGGTTTTCTTAAGTGCATGGCTTGGGCCGGCACCGGATTGGTATGGACACTATCCGGGGGTATCCCGACGTCCCGTCTTTTTGGGGCAACAGGTCATGAAGCACACCATGGTGATAATGGATTTAGCTTCGTTCAAATCAGCGATAGCCACATCGGCTTCAACAAGGGGGCGAATCCGGATGTAACCGGAACCTTTCAGGCTGCGATCGACAAGATCAATTCGCTTCCTGCTGCTCCCGACCTGATCATCCACACCGGGGATCTTAGCCAGATCTCCAAGCCCGGCGAGTTTGACACCGTCGACCAGGTACTAAGGGGAGCTAAGGCTAAACAAGTATTCTATGTACCGGGCGAGCACGACTTCGCAGTAGACAACGGTCAGCAGTTTCTGCAGCGTTACGGGAAAGGTACGAAAGGAGCGGGCTGGCAAAGCTTCGACCACAAAGGAGTTCACTTTATCGGTCTCGTAAACGTGGCGAATCTGAAGGCCGGTGGTATGGGCTCACTCGGCGCGGACCAACTTGAATGGGTGGAGGACGATGTAAAAGGGTTGTCAGCGAGCACCCCGATCGTGGTATTCGCCCATATTCCGCTCTGGGCCGTCTACCCTGAATGGGGCTGGGGCACACAGGACAGTGCACAGGCGCTTGGGTACTTAAAACGCTTTGGTTCCGTAACGGTGCTGAACGGGCACATCCACCAAATCATGCAAAAGGTGGAAGGAAACGTCAGTTTCCATACCGCAATGGCTACGGCCTTCCCGCAACCGGTACCTGGCACCGCTCCTTCTGCAGGGCCGTTGGCTGTTCCTGCCGACGAATTGCGACGCGTTTTGGGCATTACAAACGTCAACTACATGGCGGGTGGTCACCATCTGGCGGTGGTTGACGCCTCGCTCGCCGGCACGCCGGCCGAAGAATCTATACCGATTCTCAAGGCTGCTGCTGCTACGGCCGCATCGAAGGCATCGTCTCAAGCGCCGACGAAAACCCAGACGCCACAGGCTCAAGCGGCGCCTGCGAGTGGCGATTCATCATCCGGTGAAGTCGCCCAAGTGAGTATCGACAACTTTGCATTCACCCCTCAAAAGCTGACGGTCAAGAGGGGCACAAGCATTTCATGGACGAACCACGATGACATTCCGCACACGGTGGATCAAGATGACCACATTTTCTCCTCCTCTGTGCTTGATACTAATCAGAAGTTCCAACATACATTCACGGACCCTGGTCAGTTTCTTTACTACTGCAGGCTACACCCCAAGATGACAGGAACTGTTGTCGTGGAGTAGAAGGTTCCAAATAGGCCCTCCGCATCGGACAGGCCGTCATTAGGACAACGATTCTCGAATGGAATCGAACTGATTTGATGATGGCCTGTCCGCCTCCCTAAAAATTGACTATCCCCATGTTTCCGTCCTGCTGGTGGTTCTCATGCATACCGAAGTCTAGGCAAGCGACTGAGTGAGTGACAAGAACTGTCGCGACCTCGAAGTCCGGTCTTCTTGTCAGCAATATCGCTCCTCGTGAAGCGACTTGCTGCTTGCGGGTTCAAGTGGAAATTAGGAATAAAGCCCTGCGGGTTCAGTTATAGAAGGTGAGGTTGATGTTATTCGGAAAGGACAATTATGAGGCATCCAATAAAATACATGTTAGGGACTTTTCTCGGACTGACTCTCGCCCTCTCGGCAGCGCCAGGCCATGCGCAAGATGGAGCCAAGGTCAAAGCAACCATCCCATTCAATTTTGTCGTCGGAAATAGGGAACTTAAGGCCGGCGACTACGTCATTGAGTCATTGCTCGCAAACAACGCGCTGCAATTCCGTAGTGAGGACGGGGATGTTCAACAAATAGCGTTTACCGTGCCAATCAAAACCAACAGGACCGGAAATCACGAACGCCTTCTATTTCATCACGACGGCGACCAGTATTTCCTCTCCCAGGTCTGGTTATCGGGGGACGAAAACGGACGCGAACTCATTCCCGGAGTTCAGGAAAAGGCGGCTGCGAACCGCTCAAACAGCGACCAGGTGGTTGTTGGCCCGTAAACCGATACACGCCGAACTGGCCGGGAACGGCAGGATGGACAGAATTGACGGTGCAGCAGATCCCACCGCTAGTTCATCCTGTCTGACCAGTTTAAACAATCGATCGGATCAGCAAAGTAGTTAGCAGTAACTAAGTTCGTAAAAAAGGGAGTTGCCAATGTTCGAAGGTTTGCTTCAACCCATGCACCTGTTAGTGATTGTGGGAATAGCGCTGTTGGTGTTCGGGCCCAAGAAACTGCCTGAGCTAGGCAAGGGACTTGGCGATGGCATCCGCGGATTCAGGTCGGCAATGAGGGAAATCCCTGAGTCCACGGATGCCGAACTCCCGAAATCCTGAAGTCGACGCACGGATGTCAGACCCCGGTGTTGGTATTTGCGTTCCTATCGTTCAGTCCGAGGAGCGAACAGGGTGAAGATCTCCGCTTCAACATAGCGCGGCGAGTGCACGTGCCGAATGTCTTCAGGACTAAAGTCATCACAACAAGAAGGAAACTCGATGATTGCCTACCAAAGCACGCTGCTAGGTCGAACAGAAGTTGCCGAAGACACAATGGCGTTTCGGTTTGAAACACTGCAGCGGAGAGACTCCGTCATCCTATCTTTTTGTTCTACGCGAACCGCTACCTGGAAGATGCTCCGTTCATGGATGCACTCTGGGAGCTGGAGCGGGCTAATCCTAGGCTCCGGTTTATTCCTACCTTCACGCGCATCACCAAGAATTACCGGGGATGGAAGGGAGAGACTGGACACATCAGCCAGGAAATGCTCTCCACGCACATAAGCAACCTGCGCGGCGCGATCTATTACGTCGCGGGGCCACCGATGATGGTAGAGGCGGCACGCCGAACGCTTAATGAAGTCGGGGTAGATGAAGATGATATCCGGACGGAAGAGTTTGCCGGCTATTGAAGATCAAGAAGCACGGGACGGAGATGCTGATTAAACAATGTTCTCTTTTCTCTTAATGAAAGGATTTCTCGGAACCGGCGCGACATTCGGGGCAGATCTTAATCTCGTCGTGCAGTTCATCATGGGAGCCGCACTCGTCGCAGGGGCTGCTCTCGCTAAAAAAAAGCGCTACACAGCGCACGGTATCTGCCAAACCACGGTGCTGCTCTTGAACTTGATCATGATCGCACTGGTGATGTTGCCCTCATTCCGCTTACAAGTAGTGCCGGCAATCCCGAGAGTTTTTCGCAAACGTTATTACACCGTGGCCACGATTCACGGACTCCTGGGCATGGCGGCGCAACTTCTGGGACTTTACATCATCCTGGTGGCGGGTACGAACATAGTTCCGCAGTGGCTACGCTTTACGCGTTGGAAACTGTGGATGCGCGCGGAACTGATGCTCTGGTGGATTGTCGTGCTCGGTGGCATGGCAACGTATTACGCGTGGTATATCGCCCCCACACAGTAGTGCTCAGCGCAAGCAGCTCGGGCACATTTGCCGCTTCGGGGAGCCGCAAACGAAGGCGGAGACATGAAAGGAAGACGAGCATGCTGGAAATAGCGACCTACAGGCTGGTGGGCCTAGCTGCGATGGTACTGACAGCGTTTTATTTTGCGTGGAGATGAAGCCAGATCGAATCAGTGCACGCATTACTTGAATGAGGTATTAGTGAGTAATATTATTCTCCGTGACCAAGATTTAGAGACGGAACGGGAGAAGGGCCGGAGGAATCTGGTCCTTTTCCTTTGGGGTCTGAACGAAAGAGTCCCTAACCTAACCGTGCGTGTTGTCTGGGTTGTGACGCCGCCTCATATGCGGCATGTTTCCCTTGCGACGAAGCAATTCTGCTCAAACTCTTGAGCATTGAACGGGCGTCCGCCAACTTGCGACGCTCTAGTTCCATAGTATCCACTAGTGATTCTCGTTGAGCGATGGCCTGGTCTGCCGCCCCGATGCAAGCGGCCAGCTTGTCAGGATTCATTTCGAGCATCGCAGCCTCGTACAGCTTTTGCCAATCAATCTGCGGCACGGCAGCCCTCACTTCTGAAGAATGCACGGAATATTAGCTCTGCTGTCATAGTTTTCAAGTTAAATTCTGTTGAATTTTTAGTTTCAGCGAACAAGCCTCAATCCGTCTGAATCATCACTTCGGTTGCTTTGATGATGGCGGTAACAGTCTCGCCCTGCTTCTTCGCATTCGATTTGACCTGTGATGGCAAAGATTTGCGAACTGAGCGATTGCTAGACCGCGAACAGGAGCTTCGGCTGCTGCTGGCACAGTTACTGTGGGAATCGAAGCTACGTCGTGATTGAATTCTAAGGAACTTTGCGGACAGGATTGGCATTTAAGTAGCGCATTGCGACGCAAGTCGCGCGTTCCCGATGAAATCCTCAAGTGCGCCTAAAGGAATAGGCGGATAGGCCGCGACTTCGACCTTTGTCTATTCGGAGTTTCCGCGCTGTTCGGTGGCGACTGCACTAAGCTTGCCCAGCAGCCCATCCGATTCATCGTTCGGGCCAGCCGTAAAGAACAGCTTGTTCGCCGCCCCTGAGTTGGGATTGCCTCCGCCAAACGACAACGCCCAGAGTCCATCGATTTTAATCGCGTGACCGCTAGGATCAAGTAGGGTTCCAGCGAACTTACCGGTAATTGGGTCAAAAGCGTGGATCTTCCCATCGCCGAAGTTACCGATAAGCAGCCGATGGCTGAACACGCCGAAATCTGCAGGCGCCATTGCGATGCCCCAGGGAGCGTTAAAATAAAGCCCGTGCGCGAGTCGTCGCACCACATGCCCGGCGGTATCGAAAATGGTTACATAGCCGAGCCCCGGACCGTGGTCTTCATCCGTTGAGCCCGGTTCACGATGAGCGAAGGTTACAACAATATTCCCACCCACATTTTGTATCCCGAACGGCGCATAATTGGCTGGCAGCATGTTATCGACAAAAGCGCTGGCAGCTATCGACACAGGATGCCAACTGCCGTCGAAAACCTCGACTCTGCCACTCTTGAAATTGCTGACAAACAGCCGAGATCCCAGCGGGGTCTTCGCAATGGCAATACCCTTGTAGATGGCCTCTCCCGAACGGTTCACCTTCAGAATGGCGTGGTCGAGATCAACCGTCGGATTCCAACCAGATATCGTGCCATCCTCCGTCACGAAGATAAAGAAAGCCTTCGCCCCTGGCTTTACGTTGAACGCGATTGTGAAGTTGAATACGTTTCCGGTCGGCGTCGCCGGGCCGCTCTGCCCGCTTGGGATTGGGATCGTGACCACAAGACTCTGTGGCATGCCACTCGCATCATAGAGGGTTGAAAGACCAGTGCCATTGTCCGAAACCCACCAGGGAGACCCGGAGGAACGCGACAGACCCCATGCATTCACCAAGTTAGGATCAAGGTTCGGGACACTGGCAACACTCGCCGAATTAGCAGTCAAATCCGTCCGATTGAAGTGCTGCCCAAAAGCGCTGCAGGCGACAAGCGTCAGAAAAATCGTAAGCGCAACGGCGAGCGCCGGGCGCTTTCGTTCCACAGATTGGCGCATTGGAGGTTCCTCGCATTTGAAATTCAGCCTGTCGTTCTGAAGTGCTGTTGCCCGCACGACAGGAAGGTACTGCCGAAAACGGGGATCATTTGTCGCCAAATGGTCACGGAATTGTCAACAGATTGTCATTTCTGCAGGCCGAACGAGACTGAGGCCGGGAATCGATCCTTATAGGCGCGCCTCTATTACGCAGTAGCTCGATTCGCTGCTCTAGTTTCGATCTGAAGGGAGGACCAACATGACAAAAACTGCCGTATTGTGGCTTCGTGAAATTTAGGTCTTTTTCCAATCAGTGAGGGTCATAAGCTCATCCAGAATTTCCTGCAATCGTTGGAGCCGCCGTTCTTGGTCGGCGGCTACCCCTGCATCTCTCCTGTGCATATGCGTGCGGTTCGCTTCACTAATCGCGGCTATTTCTTCCCGAAGTTTCTTGATACGCTCTGACACCAATATTGGCATAAACACAGCCTACTCTTCGGAAGGACGCGGCGGACTCTTCAGCCAGTTTCGCAAAGCTGTTCGTGTGACTCGCCACATTCCGTTGTATAGTTCATCCTCCTTGAAACCCGTTGGTGTCCACCCCTGGATAGGAACTATCTGATCGATTTCCATC
>WNET01000436.1_pt1 | contig 16202 bp, 13 predicted proteins | sample 5399911 | NCBI WGS metagenome assembly WNET01 (sample SAMN13153333, study PRJNA577476) | soil metagenome | isolation source: 40 cm grassland meadow soil pre-rain plot 2 | place: USA:California | collected 2015-09-08 | reverse complement strand
CACCTAGTAAAACTATGTTTTCTACTCTATCTGGTAGGTTGATGATTACTCAATCATCGTCGCCTAAACGGTATTTTCTAGTGTCCCAAGACCCTTAGACCGGCCCCCCAAAACTGTTTCTCACATTGCCCACTATCGAATTCAGAAAACGGTAACTTCCATCGACTGCATGCAGGACATAGAAACGTAAGAGCCATAAGCGCTAATCATCGTCATGTCTTCCGGTATGGTCAGCAAATACGCCAAGAACCATCCCACTGATGTTTTTCCATGGGACAACGCTCGGGGACAAGTGTCGAAATGCTGTTTCTGCAAAGCTGACTGCACCTGGGTCATGTGTTCCAAGTGTGCTGACCTCATCTCGAAAGGTCTCCCACCCCAGAAACCGATCTATCACCCTCGTAAACAGGGACTCTATCGTCGTCACACATTTGGCGGAGAAGTACGTTAGAGACGTTTGCAAAGGCGCAATGCAAGCGAAAGAAGGATGATTCAGGCTGGCATTCTAAGTAATTCGTCAAGCTAATACTCACATGAATGCGACTGCCAAACCAAAACGGAACGCGTCCTGGGAAAGAGTGAGCCCGATTGGCTGCTTAGTCCACCAGTGAGCCACAACCTTCGTTCTGTTCAACTTATGCCAAGGGTACTGTAACCTTCTTTAGGTCAGTCGTCAAGCTGACGATTGGCCAAGTCCTATGATGGGAAGTACCAGATGCCCTTCTTGTGGTCAAGCGATTGGAACCGGATCATCGTTCTGTCCCGCATGCGGTGCACAGTTATCTTCGGTGCAATCGTATGGTTCGCCGGGTACTCTGTCAAGAATGGTCCCACTGTTTAGTGGGAATGGATACACGATTGAACAAAAGATTCTGGCGCTAAGAGATACTTTTGGAATCAAGGACCGCGGCGGCAACCTGCTTGCTTATGTGAAGAAGCAACTAGTGAGTTTTGGTCCAAAATTCTGGTACGAGTCTACCAATGGTGAAAGGCTGGGAGAGATTCATGGTAAGGTCTTGGCAATCCGGCCAACATTCGAGATATACAATTCACAAGGTCAACTCGTCGCGCAGGTAAAGAAGAAAATCCTGAAACTGATAGGAGAGGCGTGGTGGATGGAAAACTCGTCCGGCCAGGAGATTGCGAAAATAAAGGGCAATGTCTGGGAGCATGACTATTACATTCAAGACACTTCAGGCCAGCCGATCGCACAAATCCACAAGAAATGGGTCTCAGTCCGAGACTCGTACAACGTCGAGATTCTCAACCCCGCTATGGACCCCTACTTGGTCTTGTCATACGCCATCAGTCTGGACAACACTGAGAAGAGAGAGAAGCACTAGCCTTTCGAAATGGGACAGATAAGCGTCCTGGAGATCGACTGGACCCAAACACCGAGAGTTCACCATAAACCCGTTAAACAGCGCTTACCGGCGATGAGCCGGGCGATGACTCATCCCAAAGGCTAGGGTACTTGTTGAATACGGCGCTCTCACACTCTGGACCCTCGCAGCTATCGCGGTCGTCTACATTGCGCCCGGCTCCATTTACGTAATAGCAATCTCGACTTTTGGCGCGATCATAGCAGCCTCGTTACTGATAGCTTGGGCGGCCGAGGCGTCGGAATCCTCGATCAGTAGAGGGCTAGCCCTAGCGATTGTCGCGATAGTCCAGACTATACCTGAGTATTTTGTCGAGGGCACCATCGCCTGGAAAGCAGGAAAGGACCCCGGAGTCTGGCTGCATAATGTAATTGCCAACTTCACAGGGGCCAATCGATTGCTAACCGGCTTCGGCTGGCCCCTAATCCTTCTCACACTAATCATTCAGAGACGAAGGAACGGCCAACTAGGACGCTCGACGATAGAACTCCGAAGAGAGCAGAGCATCGAAGTGGTCTTCATGCTCGGAGCCTCTCTCTACTACGTCTGGGTCCTGATCGAAGAAGAGCTAGCGATATTCGACGCAATAGTCTGGGTCGGGATTTTCGTTGCTTACATGTGGATGCTCGCGAGACTTCCCAGAGGGAAGGAGGGTCCGGAAGAGCCTCTTCTCGGTCCGAGCCTTGCGATAGTCGAGATCAAGTCGACGAGAAAGAAGACAGGAGCGATTATAGGCCTATTTCTCTTCGCAGGCCTGACCTTCGTTCTGATAACCGACAGTTTCGTAACGTCCATTCAGAACCTTGCGCAGATGTTCCTAGTAGGCCTATTGGGCTCGGGGGCGGTCTTCTTCACCATTCAATGGATTGCCCCGGTACTGTCTGAGTTTCCCGAGAAAGTGACTGCTTTCAACTGGGCCAGACAGATCACGTTAGCCCCTCTGGCTCTCTTGAACTTCATCTCTTCCTCAGTAAACGAGCTCACTGCCTTGGTCGCGCTGATTCCGGTGGTGTATTTTGTAAGTAGTGGAGGAGTCGGATCGATTCCACTAGGGCAGCTTCAATGGGTGGAGATTTTCTTGACCATGAGTCAGTCATTGTACGCTTGTGCGAGTCTCCTCGATCTGAAATATGATGTTGAGAATGCTCTTGTTCTGTTAGTTCTCTGGGTCGTCTCTACAGCCGTCATTGAGGCTCGTCTGTTGGTCGCAGTACTCTTTCTCGTCTTTGCGGCGTACGAGACCTTGCGAAGCCGCGGGCATATCGTTGTGTTCAGCGCGTTCCGAGATACCGTAAGGAAAGGCGTTCTCCATAGATCCTGAACTCAGTCACGCGAGCTTGTTCAGGGTCTTCTCCACTTCAGCTTCAGCATTGTCTGCTCTAATGAATATCGGCACGTTCTCCATACCAGTCGCGATGAAACTGGACAGAAGCCATTCGCCGGGAGCAAATTCAAGCGTTTTCTCAAGGATCTGTTTGTCGATTGTGAAGGTATCGCTCACAACCGTCCTATCGTACGGTCGCGGTAGGGTCCCAACGAAGTATGTGTGCAACTGTTGAAGCGCATTGGTGTTGAGATAGGCTATCCTCTGGGTAGCAAGACATCCGCCCAACCCATACTTTCGTCCTTGCCTAAGGAGGGTCTCAACAACCTTCGAGCAGTCTTTGTCTATTCCAGATGAGCCTCCAAGGTCTGGGACGAATTCCTGGGCTTCATCGAACACGAAAAGGACGTAGGGTTTGACTTTGAACGAACGCTTGCGTCGATGAAGAAATTCTCGGGCGAGGTCGACTACCAGTTCCTTGATGACGTAAGGGTCGGATATCGAGATGCAAGTGAGGCGAGTTTCCTTCTCAACGAGTTCTCGTATTCCTTCAATGTCCAATCCTCCCGTAGTCCGCTTCTCCCTCTCGGCGCGTTTGAGATTATCGATCAGAGTAAGTCGACTGGTCGCCCAGGCGTATACCCCGCTCCGGTCCGAGATCTTGAACTCATCCACGGCCCCACGCCCCCACTCGTCGAGTTGTTTGATGAACTCCTCGTCGATGGGCTTGGAGTCTGTCATCACATGTTCGGCTTTGTAGTCGACCACGTCTTGGCGGATCCGGTCAAGCGCGTTGACGTAGTGGGGCTTGTCGAGGCTTTCGTTTCGCTGCCTGTTGAGCTCTTCTACAATGTCCCCGTATGTCGGGACTTTGGATTCAGGTTTGAGATAGTAAGTGATCTTCCTTTGGCCGAAGATTCGGGCGAAAACTTTGCGGGCTCGATCGTCATCCTCGTATTCCCGAGGCTTGACTACACTGGCGTAGAACTGTTCCGCGTTTGTGACAGGGTTTTCGAGAATTATCTTGGAAGGGATCTTGTCGTCTGCGAAGAGGTCCATTAGGAGGAAGGGATACTCGCTTGAGATATCGAACACGATGACTTTCACCTCAGGCTGATGGATGAGCAGTCTGCGGAGTATGTTTGAGAGAAGGTTGGACTTTCCGGCGCCGGTGAAGGCGAATATTCCGAAGTGGTATCGGACCATGGCTTCGAAGTCGAGGTAGATGGGGATCTTCTCATCCATCGATTCGAACATCTGGATAGTGCCGATTCTGGGGTCCTTGTAGGCATCGCTGGTTGTTGTTTTGGCGTTGAAGCCGAGCTTTGCGAGTATTCTCTGATTATACATGTGGCTGATCATGTCACGGTTGAGAATCTCTGCTTCGGCCGCGATTACGGGATACGTGAATCCCTTCTCGTACTTGGGCTCATGATCTCCATTGAGAACAAGATCATAGTTGATGGGCAGAGCACTGATCTGAACCATCATCGTTGACTTGTCGCTTGTGTCCCAGTCTTTGACTGATTGCTGTATGATCTCGAACTGCATCGGATAGTAGCTGTGTTCCGAGAGACCCTTCAGCCCGTAGTGTTCGGGCCAGACGCGGGATATGACCATGAGTGAATGCCGCTGGTCCTTCGGGTTTGACTTGAAGTTCCTAACGGCAACCAGCATTCCTTCTTCGATTAGACCCATGATGTCCTTGTGGTACTCGACCTTGATCCGGCACTCGTATCTTGAAGAGATCCCTGTAAGCTCGTGGGTCGCCGCCGGCATGAAGGCGGGTGTTACAGCAGCGAGACGGGCCTTGAATCGTCCGTTGAAGTCGGTGAAGTATCTAGAAGCTTTCTCTTCGAGCACTCTCGATCTCGCTCCTTCGCTCTCGGAACGTGCTCATGTAGAATACGAAGTGTCGGAGTTTAGGACTGTTCATAAGCCATTTGCCCGTGGTGTCGATGATCTTACGCATCTCTTCGTTGTGCCATTTGGCTACCTTGTCCGCAATGAACAATGGTTTGTTGTGGCCGAACAGTTCAGGGATGCTGTTGCTGGTCATCGATGATAGAGTTAGGATGACAAGTTCCTGAATTGGGTTCACCACTTTGTTTGTCTGAAAGATGATCGGTCTGATCGGTTCGTCAGCACTACCGTATGAGTGAGCGAAGCCGATTCGGGAGTCGGGTCGCAAGTCAAACTCAGGATACGCTAGCCTATCGAGGAGGAGGACGTTGCTTCTAAGCTGAGGATCATAGGCGGTCTGTGAAAGTTGAATGTAGCTCTTCAGGAACAAGCGCTCGGGCGTAATCTTGTTGCGTATGGCTCCCCCGACGTAGCCTTTCCTCTTCTGAAAGTCGGGCACGATCATTAGGAAGGCAGAGTCGTATTCTATCAGTGACCAAGGAACAGGGATGGAGTCGTGGTTGAACACGCTGAGTGTTTGGAGAAGCATGCGATCAGTGTTCGGTATGCGCGACAGTTGTTCCTGGCTCAGCTCCGATTTCCAAAGATCGTTGGAGACCATTACTGGTAGGACGTGATTCTTCAGGTCTCGAGCCGCGGTATCCTTCGTTAATCCTAGCAGGAGAATGCGTTTCTTCCAGCATTCTTCGACCAGGAGGTTCAGTGTAAAGAGTGTGAGAAACGCCAGGTCCTGTGTTGTAAGCCAATGAAGGTCCCCCTTCTTCATTACTCGGAGAGGGTTCTGTTTCGGCTGCTCTTCGAACATCCTGTGACCGAGGGTCTCTACAAGCTTACGAATTCTAGGCCAGGTCTTTCGGTATCGATCCTTCAGTGAGAAGGTTCCGACAGTTTCTTCTAGGAATCCTTCCTTGACAGATTTCTCGAGGAATCGCTGGACGCGTTTCTGTCTGTCATCCTCCTTGATTCCGAGTTTCGGACAGAGCGCCGCGAGGGTTAGCGGGCCGCTCTTTTCAATCTCAAGAAGACATCGATATCTGAGATAGTCACCTCGTGCGGGCGGTAAGTCCAGTAGGGGATTATCCAGGCGATGCCTAGCATACGCGAGATCATTGACGTCTAGCGGGATGCCGTCTACCTCGAGCCCGAAGAGGGCGCCATTGGTAGTCCAGAGTTTTCTCCTTGAAGTATCGTAGATCAGACTTGCAAGCATAGTTGCAAGACTCCTGTCCAAGAGGAGGATTCTCGGTCCGTTCTCTTCGCGTGCGAGTCGATAGGCCAAGTAGAATTCGGAGAAGGTCATTATCCAGTTGGCGACTGTGGAATTGTTTGCAATCGCCTCGTCAGTAAGAGGTCTTGTAAGCGAGATTTCCGAGACCTCCCCCGGCTGTATGAAGCTCTGGTCTATCTCAGGGACTTCGTTCACGTATACTGGGACGCAGCTGGATAGCGCTCGGCCGCTCTTGAGAAAGTGGTCCTCGTACTCGACTGTCGGTGGCCCGTTGTCGGCGTATCTTATCGTACCGCGGGCTGCGTAGGACCCTCCGAAGAAGACGACGAGGTCGAAGAGAGGACGAGCATAGTCAGTCCCGTCAACAGCTGCGAACGAGACTTTGTCGGTTCCAAAAAACTTCGTCGCGGTCTCATGAGCGGATTTCGGATCAAAGTTTGACTTAATGATGCTGGCGAAGACCCGCTCATACATCCCCTCTAGGGTCTCGAAGCGCGCTCGGTACCCTTCTATTTGATCCATAGCACCGTTCTGGAGGAGAGTTCCGGCTCTTTCGATGGCGGAACTAAGAGACGATGAGTGAGGATCGGTTTTCTCTAATGTAGCCAAGATGCAGTCGGGCTCGGCCGGCGGCCTATAAAGATGGGACTCCCTGCCGTAAGTTCAGCCATTGAAATTGTCATGAAGCTATTATACGAACAAATTTCATCGACTGGGCTAATCCTTCTGGGGGGGAAGTGTGACGTTGAAGCGCGGGTACGTCGTGATCTTCGCGCAGTTTGGACTCATCGTCTTCTTCGTGTACGGTCTCTCCGCCGAGTATAGGTCCAATGCCTACCAGCAAGATTGGATCTTGCGCAAAGCGCCGTGGCTGCAATATTTTGTGAACGGCTATCTGGCGGCGATGCTTCTCGGAGTTTTCATTGGTGGAGGGGTGCTGTTAGCCGCAGATTATTGGCGGAACAAAAACAAGAAAAGTTCGCTAAGAACTGTAGGTTAGCGAGAGGCTAGAGCGATACGCTCTATCTCGTCGCGCTTCTTGACTGAGGCGCTCTTCGGGTCACGTGCTGCGGCAAGAATCAACTCATCGGCAAGGCATTCGTCAACCGTTTTGGGGTTGTTGTGAGATGCTTGACGCGACAAGTTCGTAATGTATCTCAGGGCGATGTCTACTCTCCTCTGGGGAGCGATGTCTACTGATATTGGGTAGACGATGCCTCCGTAGGCGATTCTTGTTACATCCTCAGCTGGCGCGGCGTTCTCGATTGCTCTAACGAGTATCTCGATCGGGTTCTTCTTGGTCCTGATAGCGATGATGTCCATGGCGTTTTTGACAATGCTACTCGCTCGCGCTTTGGCCCCGCCTGCGACGCCCGGCCTCATCATGTCGTCGATTAGACGCTCGACAATGTTGATGGTTGACTTGCGGAACCGTCCATGTTCGTGGCGGCCACTAGTGTGAGGAAGAAGGATGGGTCTTGTAGATATGTAGCGCTTGAGTCCAGGGTCGTTGGCCTCTATCCCGGCCGACTGCCACTTGCCGAACACCTTGACTTCCGGCAGTTTTTTCAGTTCTTTGCTCAAACGGACCCAGCGTTATCCAAAACCAGCGGGTCCCATCATTTTAAACATTCCCGGGCGAATTAGTCTTTCAGAGTCGAAAGGATTGATAGGCGGGACCCTTCTCGCCTGCTTCTGGTCTAACTCTTGACTGTTACTGAGATGCTTGAGAAGCCGACTATTAGTAAGACTCAGTTCCCTATCGAATCCCTCCTGTCAGCCCGGTTGCTACTTGAACCTCAGATCGTGGGCGATCGGATCTATTTTCTATCTGACTTAGCAGGCACGCTTAGTCTGTATTCTATCGCCAGCAGTGGAAGCATCCCCGAGCCTCTACTCCCAGGCGGGCTAGCATTGGTGAATCCTCACATAATGCCTGGCGACAACTTCCATGTTCTCCCTAAACTTGGCAAGGTCTTGGTCATGATTGACAAGTTGGGGGACGAGAATTATCAGCCAAACCTGATCCCCCTTGGCGGAGGCATACCTGAGCCACTCTTCGGAAACAAGTATCGGGACGAGCAGATAGCATGCGTCCACTGCGACAAAGAGAAAAACATCGCCTACTTCTTCCGAGACAATCGTAAGACCCCGGACATCGAATGTCTCATGGTGAACCTGGAGACTGGCGAAGTCAAATCTCTTGGCACAAGCATCTATGGCAACGCATGCAACGGTGTGAGTTCCGACCACTCTACCGTGATTCTGGCGGATGGATACACGGCCGGGGATGTAGTCTTGTACTATTGGAAGGAAGGAATGACCACGAGGAAGCTGCTCTATGGAGTTCCTCTCGACCAGCGAGACGGAAAACAGGTTCCTCTGACGGGCATAGGCTGGTGTAGTTTTGTCGATAACAATAAGGGACTATTTTTCGAATCGACCATTTTTCATGACAATGGCGGCCTCACGTATCTCTCGCTGGACGATCCTTCGAAACCCATCGATGTACCGATCAAGGGATTGCGACACTCCGGCGTGGGCGAAATGGCCGGTGTGAGAAGGGTGAAGGGCGACGTGTTTGTCCTGGAATACAATATCGATGGCGCTTCATGGGCCTATGAAGGACGATTTCACAGTGGAACGCCTCCAACCTTCGAAGTCGAACGAGTACTCATTGGAAACCAACCTCTATCGGACGGCGTAGTCCTGGGACTTGAGTGGCAGATCAAGAACGAAAAACCCCTGCAAGCCGAGTACGTCTTCTCGTTCACCAAAGCCAACAGTCCATCCCAGATTTATCACATCCCGATAGGAGAGAAAGTTGCGGCAGAGCGTCTTTCCAGCGAGAAGGTTCTGGGCATTCCTGATGAGTATCTTTCCGCTGGCGAAGATGCTAGCTACACTTCGTTTGACGGACTGAGAGTTTCTGCTCGGCTCTACCTGCCTTCTTCCAGACTCGGATACAAGGGTCCGAGACCTCTGGTTGAGTATGTCCATGGGGGTCCTCAGGGACAGGAGAGGCCAGATTTTACCTGGTTCTCGATGCCGCTCATTCAATATCTGACCCTCAATGGGTTCGCGGTTTTTGTTCCGAATGTTAGGGGAAGCACTGGGTACGGCATGCGCTACATGAAGTGGGTTGACAAGGACTGGGGCGGGAAAGACGTTCTTGACCACGTCGAGGGTCTCAAACGCCTAGAGAAAGACCCGAGGATCGATTCCAAGCACCGAGGTGTCGTGGGAAGGTCTTATGGAGGATACATGACCTTGACGCTAGCCTCGAGACATCCTGAGTTATGGAAGGCAGCCGTTGACATGTTCGGTCCTTACGATCTTCCGACCTGGGTATCGCGTATCCCCCCGACCTGGCAGACATACTTCCGACTGTCGCTCGGGGATCCGGTGAAGGACAAGGACTTCCTTGTCGAACGGTCACCGAAGACCTACATGAACCAACTATCCGCTCCTCTCATGATTCTTCAAGGAAAGCACGATCCGAGGGTTCCTGAACCCGAATCAGCCCAGCTCGTGAAAGACCTCCGCGAGGGAGGCGTGAACGTAGACTATGTGGTCTACGAAGACGAAGGTCACGATGTGCTTCGGTTCAAGAACAGAGTCCACTGCTACAATGCGATAACAGAGTTCTTCCGCAAGAACCTAGGAAATTAGATTCCACATCACTGGCAGGATGAATTATCCTCTAGATTATTTTTTGTGCTGCAAATTGCCGATTCCTGCGCACTGAACCGTCACGCTTCGTTACCGATGGCTGAGTCTTGCTGAGGTCGTTCTCAAGAACTGATTCCGTGCGATGGGCAGACCTGACTTTTCGATTACGCTGTGCGTAGTCCCACCTTGGATTCTGACTAGTCAACAATGGCTGAAATTTTAGTCTGGCTTCGTCTCTGCCTACATTCCGCCCATCATGCCAGGCGGCATGCCACCCATACCGCCACCCATGCCCGGAGGCATTCCTCCAGGAGGACCGCCAGCGCCACCGCCGGATCCACCGCCCTTTGATGCGATTACGTCGTCAACCCTAAGCAACATTGTTACGGCTTCTGTAGCTGATCTTACAACTTGTTTCTTCACTCGCAGCGGCTCAACAATGTTCAGCTTCCACATGTCAGCGGTCTTTCCGGTGTACACGTTGACTCCGAACCATTTGTTAGCCGGAGTGTTGTGCTTAGCTCTGAGATCAACCATTATGTCGATGGGATCTATTCCTGCGTTCTGAGCGATGGCAACGGGTATCGCTTCCAAAGCGTCCGCGAAGGCTCTGATCGCGAGCTGCTCCCTCCCACCAGCTTTGGTCGCGAAATCTTTCAGTCGCTTGGAAAGCTCCGCTTCGGGGGCGCCTCCGCCCGCGACTATCTTGCCATCCTCAAGCGCATTCCTGACTACGCAAAGCGCGTCGTGTAGGGATCTTTCCGCCTCGTCCACAACATGCTCTGACCCGCCACGTATCATTATTGTTACTGCCTTCGGATTCTTTGCCTCCCGAACATAGACGAGTTTGTCGTCACCGATCTTCACTTCTTCCACAAGTTTGGCTTGACCTAGACTTGCCTTTGAGAGATCCTTCAGTGTGCCAACGGGGCTTCCGCCTGTTGCCTTTGCCAGTTTCTCCATGTCTCCGCTACTCACGTTTTTCACGGTGAGAATTCCCTTTTTCGCTAGAATTGATAGGACTTCATCGTCAGCTGCCTTCTCCGTGAATAGAACGTTCGCACCGCTATCGGCGACTTGTTGAGCCATCGCATTGAGAAGATTCTCTTCCTCTTGAAGGAAGAGCTCCATTTCCTCAGGCCTGTTTATGTTGATCTTTGCGTCCATCTCTGTCTTTTCAATTTCCAGCTTGGCATTAAGTAGCGCGATCTTGGCGTTGCTTACGCTTCTAGGCATTTGAGAATGGGCGATTTCCTTGTCGATGACGATGCCGCTGACGAGTTCAGTGTCAGAGAGGCTCTTTCCATGCTTCTTCATCACTTTGATGAAGTCGATATCTGCAGTAATCTTGGTCCCACTCTTTTCCATCACATCTTTCACAGCCTCGACGGCCAAGTCCGCGAAATGCTCCTGGGAGCCAAAAATTCCTTTCGTGTTAAGGGATGTGAGGGCGATCCGTTTCAATTCCTCATCATCGTCGGGCTTAATGCTGACGCCTAGATCGTCAAGAATTTCTTGAGCTTTCTCTGCGGCGGCTCTGTAGCCGTCTATGATTACGTTAGGATGAACATCTCGATCCAAGAGTCCTTCAGCACCGGAGAGTAGCTCGCCAGCTAGAACGACAGCGGTTGTGGTTCCGTCTCCTACCTCGCTGTCCTGAGTCTTGGCGACCTCAACAAGCATCTTGGCTGCAGGATTCTGAACATCCATCTCCTTCATGATGGTTGCACCGTCATTCGTTATGACGATGTCTCCTATGCTACCGACCATCATCTTGTCCATGCCGCGCGGGCCGATGGTTGAACGGACGGTTTCGGCCAGGACCTTGGCGGCCATGATATTGCTCCTCTGAGCATCCTTCCCTCTAGATCTCTGGGTGCCTTCTCTCAGGATAATGATTGGTATTTCCGACATGTTAGATCAAATTCCGAGTGGAAAGGGGGCCAATTCATTCCGAGATAAACCATACGCCAGCTTTGTCCCGGGACAAGGCGGTCGGAGGCTGTACCGACGGCGATTAGCCGGCGGCTGACTGGCTAGAATCTCTCCGTATCACGGAGGACGTTGCAGTATCCGGAGATGAACCGGCCAATTTCACCTGTAACTGGATCGTAGCTATGGCGCTCAGCACGCCCAATGTCCCGGCCGTAGACATGAACGCTCAACGTAGGTTTCAGAGAGATATTGTCGACACGATGTATACCGCTGTGACCGAGAACCGTCACGTGTCCTTTCTTGTGCAATCTTTCGCTAACCTGTTGAATCTTGGCGAGTCTCGGATTAGAGCCGGAAGAGCGCTTCTCGTTCTTCGCCTTCGTAGACTCCTATCAAGGCCCAAGTGAGGTGGTCGTGAATCGGAGTAGTTTGGCCAGGGGTACCAGACTCCGCCAATGATGGAGTAAGCTTCGTCCTCTGGCATCTGGAGAAGATTCATGGCGAACCTGTCTTTGCGGGGAGTGAAAGCCTTAGCCGGGATGGACGCAGGCGAACTCACGAGTCTCTCAAGGACGGGTTTGAGATGCAGAAGGATTTCGGACTCAGACGAATATCCTTTGATAACACGATCTACATCTTGAATGAACTCTTGAAGAACGTACCCTTCACTCTGCACGGCCTACACCCTTCGCGTCGCGCAATAATAGATTACTGCTGCGACCTCAGACCGACCAATACCTCTAACAATGAGAGAGTCAGACTACGGTTGGCCGGCTATCATTGACGCGAAGAGGGAGTGGTTCGGGTTCTTTTCGGATTGGGAAGATTCCGCCTGACTCTATGGTGAGGGCTGTATATTCTCACGGTGGCAAATGGAACCCTGGGCTTGTTCTTGGTCCGGGAATTGGCAGAGATACGGCCGTCGTGAGGCTTGGGAAGAAGCTCGTTGTTTTGACGGCCGACCCGGTCACTGGGACGACGAAGCACATCGGTGAACATTCCGTTCATATCAACGCCAACGACATCGCTGCGACTGGAGCTAAGCCAGTATGGTACGTCTGTACGCTGCTTCTCCCGCCGGGCACTAGTGAGAAGGCTCTAGCGAGAATAATGAGCGGAATAGATCAGGCGTCACGAAGTCTCGGAATCACGGTCGCGGGCGGACACACCGAGGTGACCCGGGGTCTGGACAGACCCCTCATTGCGGGATTCATGGTCGGTGAGATTGGAGGCAAGGTCCTCAGCTCGGCAAACATGCGTATTGGTGACTGGATATTGATGACTAAGACTGCGGGGATAGAGGGGACTGCGATCCTCGCATCTGAATACTTAACACGACTGACGGGGATGAAACGCGAGACGATCCGGAAGGCTCAGAGTCTCGTGAAGCATATCAGCATAGTCGAAGAAGCAATGGGCATCTCGAAGATAGCGGGGGTCCACGCCCTGCACGACCCGACTGAAGGCGGAGTCTTGAACGGTTTGTGGGAATTGGCTGAAGCTTCAGGTTTGGGAATAGAGGTTTGGGCTGATCGGATTCCTTTGGCGACGGAAACCTCGAAGATTTGCTCGGAACTACATTTGGATCCGTTGAAGCTGATGAGTTCTGGATGCCTGCTTGTAGCAGTGGGACCAAACAGTGCAGGACGAGTCATGAAATCTCTGAGGAATCGGGGAATAAAGGTCTCCGAGGTTGGCCGAGTCAGACCCCGGGCGAAGGGACGCTTCCTCTTGAAGGAAGGCAAGAAACTGGATCTCGTCGCGGTCCCGCAAGACGAACTTTACAGGCTATCTTGATGTGTCCGAATTTGCTTTGAAAGGCTCCTTAATGCCTATGACCAGGAGCATCATTGCCAAGGCCAACCCTCCCATGAAAAACCATCCAGGAGTGTAGTTTTTCCCATAGCTATTTACGAGAAATGTGAAGATTATCGGGATTGGAAAGCTGCCGAGTATCTGGACAGAGTTGATGATGCTTATTCCGAGAGGAGCATACTCGTGACCTACGTCCGGGTACTGGCTTGCGCTAGCGTACATTGTGGAGAAGACGATAGCATCTAGGAACCCGACGAGAGGTATGAGGAGCCAGAGCTCAAGTGGCTGAGAGACCCCAAATAGGATTATTCCCAAAGATCCAAGCATCCCCGGGACCAGGATGAAGATCTTTCGTCTTCTGAGACGATCCGACATATAGCCTCCAAATGGCCCGCCGAATATGCTTGCGAACATGATCGTTGAAGCCATCAACCCAGAAATGTACGGAGTAATTCCGTAGACATCTTTCGTGTAGGCTTCAAGAAAGGACGACGACGAAAAGATCGCTCCCCAAAAACCTAGGACTCCGAAAGCAATGAGCCAGATGTTTCGATTCCTGAAAACGGGTCTCATTGATCGCCTTTGAGTTCGCGGGATCACCTTGTCCCGCGGAATGACAACCTGTCCTATCAGGACCGAGACTACACCAATTAGCCCGCCTAGCACCAGGCCGCCTCGCCATCCGAGGAAGTCTGTGACTAGGACCCAGCCGAACAGCCCGATCGCTCCCCCGATGTTGAAACAGCTATTGTAAAGACCCAAGACTAGCCCCTCCTCTTCTTGGCGGAACAAGGGTGTGAGGATCCCTATCGCAGGTGCGAAGAACAGGGCAGCTCCGAGTCCTAGCAGAAATCTTGACACTAGAAGTACTGGGAAGTTCGGGGAGAGTCCTTCTCCTATTCCAGAGAATGAAAGAATCAACATTCCTAGTTGAGAAGTGTTTTTCGGCCCCCATCTCGCCGAGACGATTCCTGCGGGAATCTGAAAGATTCCTGCACCCAGTAGAAATGAAGACGTGAGGAGCCCTTGAGACGGCAGATCAATGCTTAGTCCGAGAGCGATGAGACCCGTCGCACCGAGCAGCGGGGCGATGTTGAACCAGTTGATTGTGTAGATAACGCGGGAAGTCAGGACTGAGCCGAGGACTAGCCATCTTTTGCTAGAGACTGCTTCTAGCTTCTCGGTTTCTTGCTTCATTGTCCAGCCGGTCTCACGGTCATGCCGTTGTGTTTTTGGGTGGTTCCGACGTAATGGGTCCTCGCTCATTCTTGCCCGTGGTTAAGGGTCTCAAGATCCACTTCATCCAGTCCCTTAGGACGTGTCCGCTGGGCCAGAGAAGTCATCGGACCCAATTTCGGGGATGGCAGTGAATGAATAAAACCGTTCTGTTAGCTCGATATTCGCCGTCTCATTTCATAGGAAAGTCTAGCGCTCCAATTCTGGAACTCGGCAATGATTGTCGATAAATAGATGGCTGGTCTACGGCTGCTCGGCGAGCTTTTGAAGTCGCGCAGCAGCTTCTCTAATTTTCCCCTTTACCTCTGCATTATAGCCGCTCTTGGCGACGTGAAGTGCTAGACTGTTTAGCTCTGCTCGTATGACTGAGAGCGGGTCCTTCTTGTCCACACGAATCATTCCCCCGAAACAGGTTTGACAGACCCAAGCGTGGAAGTATGGGTCGTACTCATGATACGTTGACTCCTCACAATAGTGACAGTAAGGGTGATTCGGGTCCGACACTCGTTGCGACAATTCGGAGGCTAACTCTCTTCGAACGTTTGGCGATAGGGGAATAATAACTGAGTCCAACCGAGCCGGAACAAACTCGGTGACAATTACACGTCTATGAAAATGGCGCATAGTGCGATTAATCTACAGACCTTTGACCTTGAGGATATTGGGAGAACTCGTCCTCGGCTCCAATAACAGTCACGCCCTTGGCGTTCGAAAGTCTCGGCGTCCGTTCGATGTGTACTCTGGTGCGCACTCGGGACGTGACCGTTCTGTTAGATGCCGGGGTAGCTTTGGGTCCCAGGTTCCGATTGATGCCTCATCCTCGAGAGTTCAGAGCGAGGGATGAGGCTCGCGAGAGAATCAACGAGGCCGCGGCCAAGGCTAAGGTCATAACGATTTCTCACTATCATAATGATCATCACACTCCAAACTACCTTGACCCTGTCTGGCTTGGAAGCACCCCTGAACTGTCAGAGAAGACGTACAGTGGTAAGATTGTCCTCGCCAAGGACTTTCGAAGCAACATCAATACGGCACAGCGTCGTCGGGGTTGGATGTTCAAGCAGTCGGCCGAAAAGTGGGCTGAGAAATTCGAGACTGCAGACAACCGAACATTCGAGTTTGGAAAAACAACTATCCGTTTCCCTCCCCCACAGCCACACGGTGAGGATGAGTCAGGCCTTGGATGGGTCTTACCCTGCATGATAGAGAAGTCAGATGAAAAAATCGTGTTCGCGCCTGACGTTCAAGGGCCCGTCTCGAAAGAGACTGTCAAAGTCATACTTGACGAAAAACCTAGTTTGGTGATCTTGGGAGGACCACCCACGTATCTGCAAGGATTTCGAATAGGCGAGGAATTCTTCCGAACAGCATTAGTTCATATGGAAATGATCGCAAAAGAAGTCGAAACTCTGGTCATAGACCATCATCTGCTAAGGGACGAGGGCTGGTACAAGTTCCTTGAACCAGTGAGAAAATCCGCTGAAAAGATAGGGCATAGAGTCATCACGGCCGCAGAACTCGCGCGAAATGAGCCGAATCCTTTGGAGTGTCGTCGAAAAGAACTCTACGAGGAGGAGAAGCCCAGCGCAGAGTTTCTCAAATGGGCCAAGCTTCCCAAAGAGAAATTGAGCGAGACGGCCCCGCCGCTCTAATCTGATACCTTGCTCTTCTTCGAATAGAACTCCTT
>WNET01000926.1_pt1 | contig 16228 bp, 15 predicted proteins | sample 5399911 | NCBI WGS metagenome assembly WNET01 (sample SAMN13153333, study PRJNA577476) | soil metagenome | isolation source: 40 cm grassland meadow soil pre-rain plot 2 | place: USA:California | collected 2015-09-08 | reverse complement strand
CCCGCCCAGTTCTTGATCCGCCGCAGGCGCTCTTCCTGGATGGCGGCTCTGACCTGTCCGTCCTGATAGAGGCAGGCGGCGGCCGTGTGGCCGTCGTTGATCCCGAGAATCAGCATGCGAGGTCTCCCTTGAGCGACAGTCGTTCGTAGATCGCGAGGACACGAGGCCACGAACCGGCGTCTGCCGGCCCGGATCGCGGCCGGGAACGTCGGGCGCCGAGTGTCTGGGCGAGCTTGTCGGTGAGATCGTCGACGCGCCCCCGCCGGAAGACGATCACGCCCTCCGGTCGGAAGTCGGTGTCGCTGGCGACCACGGGCACGCCGAGGGCGAGCGCCTCGCGTACCGACGACGCGTCACCATCGAAATAGGTGGGGCGGACAAACACGTTCATTCTCCCCATCACGGCCAGCGCCGTGTCGTGCGGAAGCTGGCCCGCGAGGAGCAGGCTCCCGTCGAGGTCCGCGCGCTCGAATCCCGCCGGCCCCATGAGGAGCAATCCGAGCCGTGGATACGCTGGGCGCAGCCGGACGGCCGCCTCGGCGATCAGCGGAAGGCCGTACTCGGGCCCGATCGACGCAACGGCGCCGATCACAGGAGAATGCCGGCGCAGGAACTCCTCCACCGACGGTGGCACCGTGGTCGTGTCGGTCGGCCCCAACCCGTAGAAGCCCGAGAGCACCACGATCTTGCCGGCCGGGACGCCCAGCGCGGCGATGGCGGCGCGTGAGCGCGCGTTGCGACAGATGATGACGCCCGTCAGCGCGAGCGTGAGTCGCACCACCAGGCGCATGACCGGGCCCGCGGCGTGGATCCAGTCCGGCGCGAGGCCGGAGCCCAGGCTCAGGACAGTCTTGCGCCCGTTGAGCAACCCCGCCGTCGCACAGGCCAGCGCCCCCAGCCAGCTACTGACATTGTGGCCGCTGGTATGGAGATGGAGGATCCACTGGCCGGCGGCGTGCCAGAGGAGCTTGGCCGCGAAGTCGAGGCCATGTCTTGCCCCGAGGCACTCGGGCCGCCGCTGGTGACGGCCCTCGCCGATGTCGAGGACGCGGCACGCGTAGCCAGGGCGGCGCGCGAGCAAGGCGCGAAGCACCGACACCTGCACGGAGAGCCCTCCGTAGGGCGGCGGGTAATTGCCGACGATGAGCACCTTGTTGGCGTTGGGGCGCATGGTGAGTTGGAGCGTCGACCTAGGGGCGCGCGCGGTCGACGAATGCGCGGTGCCAGAGCTCCAGCATGAGCAGCATCCAGATCTCGTGCGCGAAGTTCGCCTGCCCACTCCGATGAGCCGCCCAGAGCGTCTGCACGCCTGCGGGATCGAAGTAGCCGCGCTCGCGAGCCCGGCGCGAGCAGATCGTGTCCTCGACGTACCCGGCCAGATCGCGGCGCAGCCAGCCGGCGATCGGCGAGACGAAGCCGTGCTTGGGCCGGTCGAACGCCGCGCGTGGGACCATGCCGTCCAGCACGGAGCGCAGGAGCACCTTCGAGCCGCCGCCGTTGAGCTTCCAGGCCGGCGGAAGCTTCGCGACGAACTCGACGAGCTTGTGGTCGAGCAGCGGCGCGCGGACCTCGAGCGAGTGCGCCATGCTCATCCGGTCGACCTTGACCAGGATGTCGTCGCAGAGGTACGTGGCGATATCGACGTTGAGGATTCGATTGACGGCGTCGGCCGCCGCGGCGCGCCGGAAGGCACGGCGAAACGGCTCGAGGGGATCGAGCTTCTCCGTCTCCGCTCGCAGCCACGGGCTGTAGAGGCGCGCCTTGAGCCGCGGCACCTCCGGTGTGAAATAGAATTTTCGCGCGCATCCGTCCTCGGCCGGCAGGCCGACGTCCAGGAGGACGTTGCGTCCTTTCGTGCCGACGGGCAATCGCGCCGCCGCCAGGGCAAGGGCGCGGCCCCCGCGCCGTCCGAGCACCCGTCGGATCCGATGCTCGAGCGCCTCCACCCGGTGCCGGCCGTAGCCCGCGAACAGCTCGTCACCGCCGTCGCCCGACAGCGCGACGGTAACGTGCTCACGCGCCGCCATGGAGACGAAGTACGTGGGGACGGCCGACGAGTCGGCGAACGGCTCGTCGAGGTGCCAGACGAGCCGCTCGATCAGCTCGGGCGACGGCGCCGTCACGATCCGCTCGTGGTGCTCGCTGCCGACGTGCCGCGCCACCACGGCCGCGTAGGGCAGCTCGCTGTAGCCGTCATCGTCGAAGCCGATCGAGGTCGTCACCACCGGACGGTTCAGGAGCCTGGCCATGGTGGCGACGACCGCGCTCGAATCCACGCCGCCGCTCAAGAAGGCGCCGAGCGGCACGTCGCTCCGCAGCCGGATCTTGACGGCCTCGGTCAGGAGCTCGTGGAAGCGATCCGGCGCGTCGGGACGAGGCTCCGGCTCGGGCAAGGGAAGCTCCCAGTACCGATGGAGGCTGGCGCCCTCGGGCGTGCACACCAGAGTGTGACCAGCCGGCAGCTTGCGCACGCTCCGGAAGATCGAGGCGGGCGACGGGACGTAGAGCAGGCTGGCATAACGGTCCAGCGACTCGACGTCGACGTCCCGCTCCACGGTGGCGTCCTCGAGCAGCGCCTTCAGCTCGGAGGCGAACACGAGGGCCTGCCCCGAGCGCAGCGAATAATAGAGCGGCTTTTTGCCCAATCGATCGCGGGCGAGGAGTAAGGTCCGCCTCCGCTGGTCCCATACGGCGAGCCCGAACATCCCGCGCAACGGCTGCACACAGTCACGACCGAGGTCCTCGTACAGGTGCACGATGACTTCCGTGTCGGTGGCCGTCTTGAAGCGGTGCCCGCGCGCGGTGAGCTCGTCTCGCAGCTCGACGTAGTTGTAGATCTCGCCGTTGAACACGACCCAGACCGAGCCGTCCTCGTTGCAGAGCGGCTGGTGACCGGCGCCCACGTCGATGATGGAGAGCCGGCGCATCGTCATTCCGAACGGTCCGTCGACGTAGAAGCCCTCGTCGTCGGGCCCGCGGTGGACCATGGCGCCCGCCATGCGCTTGAGCAGGCGGGGATCCACCGGCGCTCCGTCGAGGCGGTATGTTCCGGCGATGCCACACATGGTCAGGCCACGCCACGACGCTGCGGAGCCGGCGCGCGGCTCCAGCGCCGCGTGCCGGCCGCGACCACGGCGAGGACGAAGTCTCGCAGTCCCGATGTGGCCACGATGAAGTGGGCGAGGGTCATGTTGTCGTGCACGCCGATACGCCGAAGCGCGTAGGGGTCGCGGCGCTCGTCGTTGAGCGCCTCGATGGTCGTCACCGCTCCCCGGTAGCCGGCCCGCCGCGCGGCCTGCATGACGTCGGCGGAGAACTGGCCGTGCGGATAGGCGAGCCAGTCCACGCGGGTTCCGGTCCACTGCTCGAGCTGGCGCTTGGACTCCGTGAGGTCGTGCGCCAGCGCATCGCGATTCAGGAGGAGATACGAGTCGTGCGAGACTCCGTGGCTGCCGATCGTGACGCCGTCTTCGGCCATGGCGCGAATCTTGGCGGGCGTCAGCGGCGCGGCGAAAGGCCCGCCCTCGGCCGGCGGCACGTCGAGCGCCGTGGCGAGCGACCGCAGGGCTTCCTCGCGACGCGGCGGTGGCAGGCGCCGCAGCTCGTCCGAGAGCGCCGTCAACGCGAGCCGCTGCTCCTCGACCGTGCGAATGGGAAACAGGCGCTCCGTCCCGTCGATACGGAATGGCAGGGTCGGCCGTTGCGCTGCGGCGACGATGAGGCGCAGACGATCCCACCAGAAGCCGCGCCCGTCCAGGATGAAACCCGTGGGCACGAACAGAGTGGCGCGGAGGCGCAGCCGCTTGAGGATCGGGAAGGCGACCCGATGGATGTTTCGATACCCGTCGTCGATCGTGATGACCGCGCACGGCCGATCGGGCGTCGAGGCCTGGCTGGGCTCGAGGAGCCGGTCCAGTGTCACCACGCGGTATCGCCGTGACACGTAGCGCATCTGACGCACGAACCGCCGCGCCCGCACGTGCATCCCGTCGAAGTTCAGCACCGGCTCGGCGCGCCCGGCGTGGACGCCGTGGTAGACGAGGACGAGGACCTTGCGCCGATTCAGACGGGCGGCCAGCCAGGGGAGTCCGCTGAGCACGAGGAGCCAGTAGACGATGTGCCTGCCCATATGCATGGTCATGAGCGCGCGTTACTCACTGAGGGTGGCGACCGCGATGAACCAGTCGGCGAGGGCGTTGCCGACGACGCGACGACCCATCCGTCGGACGATGCGACTGAGACCAAGCGACCGGCGGGAGAGTTGCCCGCGCACACACGGTGAGAACAGCTCGATCCGATCGAGATCGCGCGTTTTGCTGGCCCACTGGTATTTGTACGGTTCGTCGCCGTGGAGAAGGTCGTACTCCTCGGCGCCCTCCTCGATCGCCCTCTTGATCGCCAGCGCCATCGTGACCAACCCGACGCTCTGCTTGGCGAACTCGGGATCGAAGCCGGCCTGGTAGAAGGAGAACACCCCGCCGTACTGGTAGCCATGGAGTGCCGCCGTCGGTCGTCCGTCCAGTCGGAGGATGAAGAGCCGCAGCCAGCCGCGCTCGAGGCCCAATCGGCTCACGTCGTCGTAGAACGCGCGAAGCGCCGCGGTGGCGAACGACTGCGAGCCACCGCGCTCGCGCCAGCGCCGGTTGTGGAGATCGATGAGCAGCTCCAGCGCCTCGCGGCGCTGGTCCTCCGAGGACACCTGCTCGAAACGGACCTCGAACTGCTTCGTCAGGTTCTTGAGTCGCCGCTGAACGTTGTACCGGTGGGCGGAGCCCAGCGAGGCCAGATACGACGGCCAGGAGTGGCCGGACAACGCGATGAAGGGGCAGACGTTGACCCTGGAGGTCGACGCGGTCCAGCCCAGCCGCCGCGCGAGGTCGGCCGCGAGCTGCGCTGCGGCGCTGGCGCTCGACGGAACGTGGCTGAGCTCCAGCACGACCCCCGCGGCGGCGAGCGCGTCCGCCACCGCGGCCAGCCCCTCGCTCTCGTGGCCGCGCCGGACGATCACGTCGAGATAGTCGGAGCCGGCGATGTCGGTCCCCAGGAACTCCAGCGACGGCCACGGCAGCAAACGGCTCAGCGAGCGTGGTCGCACGGCGAGCGGCGCGACCGCGATGAGCCGGCCGCCGCGGCGCACGGTGACGAGCGACAGGCGGCGACCCTCGGACAGGTTGCGCCACCACGCGAAGAGCCATTCCCAGGTGAGGAAAACGCAGTTGGCCGCGCTGGCCTGCAGCAGCTCGCTCCACTCCTGGCGCAGCGTCTCGAACGTCGCGGTGTCCTCGATCCGCTGCACGACGAGCGCGTCGGCCGGCTTCTCCACGAAGGGAGGCCTCAGCCCGGGCAGGGTGTTCATGGGGCTTCCTCGCCGCGGATCCCGCGCAGGGCAGGGGGACTCCGCCGAAGCCCGCAACGTTGCAGGAGGCGCTCCACCTGCGCGCGGACCGCCGTCCGCTCCGTCGGCGTTGGCACGCCGAGCGCCAGCACCGCCAGCGGATAGACCGCCCCGAACACGGCCGCGCTCGTCGCGAGGACGGCGAGCGGCCTGGCGCCACCGACGAGACCGCGGGCGGCGGCGGCGGCGAGCCCGGCCACCGCGGCGGCGCCGGCCAGCTTGCCGACGTCAGCGAGCAGCGGGAAATGGTGCCACGAGACGTTCAGGGCGCGTCCCAGGACGACGGCCAGGACGACCCGGTCGAGGGCATTGACCGCCACCACCACGACGACGGCCCAGACGAGCAGCAGATGCGAAGCCGCGAGCCACGCCCCGATCGCGAGGACGCCGAGAATGATCACCCGGAGCCGCAGCAGCCAGGGGATGTATGCAGGGTAGGCGCGGAGGACGGGATCGGACACGCTCGTGAGGATGCTGAGCGGCACCAGCGCGAGGTTGATCGCGAAGATCGGCCAGCTGTCGATGTACCTGACCGTGAACAGCACCGTCAAGAACTCGCGGCCAGCGACCAGGAGGAAGACGCAGAGCGGGAGATAGAGGGCGGCCAGGACCCGCATGAGGCGCGCGCTGAGCTGCACGATGTCCGACGCCTTGTCCTCCAGCTTCAGGCGGCTGACCGCGGGGATCATGACGGAACCGACGGACTCGCTCAGGATCGACAGAAAGGGCAGCTGGAAGCACCCGACCGCGTAGACGGCATACGTGGCTGCGTCGAAATAGTGCGCAATGAAGAAGCTGGGCAGGTCGCCCTGAACGACCGAGAGAATGGCCGCCGTGCCGAGCGGGATCGCGTACACCAGCTGTGCCCGCATCAGCGGCCAATCGGGCCCGCGGCGGAACCCCGGGAACCGGGTCGTGAGGTACCAGAGCAGGACGGCCGCCTGCAGGAGACCCTGCACGATCGCCGCGTAGACGAGCGCCTCGAAGGACGCGAAGACGAACGCGGCCCCCACCAGCAGCACCATCTTCGTGAGGTTCATGACCACGATGAGCAGCGACGCGGCCCGGACGTCGGCGTCCGCCAGCGCGATCAGCTCGAGGAACGAGAAGGCGACCATCAGGAACACGAGGATCGCGATGGGGCCGGACAGCGCGGCCAGCGTCGGGTCGTGGAACAGCGTCTCCAAGATCGTGGGCCGCCACAGCAGCAGGAGAGCCGCCAGGCCGCCGACCGCGACATAGAAGAGCAGGATGTTGAACGCCACGCGGGGCCGCCGGGTCGGATGTCGAGGCAGGAAGTAAAAGCCGCTCATCACGAAGCCGAGGGGCAGGATCGTCATGGCGCTGCCGACGAGCAGGAACAGCTGCTTGTACAACCCGAACCCGGTCTGGCTGAGGTGGCGGACGAGGACCAGGGGGAGGGCGAACGCCAGGGTGAAGGCCACCGTCTTGGCGGCCATGAGCCAGAGCGCGCTGCGGGTGAGCGAGCCGTTCATCCGCGCGGGCCCCGCCACGCGCCGGCGATTCCGGCCGCGGGCGCGTCGAGGAAGAGACGGCACCAGGTCTCGAGCACGATCAGCGACCAGATCCAGGCGCTGTAATCGCGCCGGCCCGTCGCATGGTGACGCAGCATAAGCTTGAGCGCGTCCTTGCGGAAATAGCCGCGCGCGAGACTCCGCCGATCGAGCAGGATCTCTTCCGCGAAAGGCCGAAGCGTCTGCCGGAACCAGTGCTCTTTCGGAATGCCGAAACCCTGCTTGGCTTTCGTCAGTGTGGCGGCGGGCAGCAGCCGTTCGCCGACCTTCCGAAGGAGATACTTGCTCAGCGTTCCGCGGAGCTTGAAGGAGACGGGCAGGGTCGCCACGTACTCCACCAGCGTGTAGTCCAGTAGGGGTGCCCGCACCTCCAGGGAGTTGGCCATGCTCATCCGGTCGACCTTCGTGAGGATGTCGGCCGGCAGGTACTGGAGCGTGTCGAGGTATTGCGACCGGCTGACCGGGTCGAGCCGCGCGGCCTCGTGCGTCAGCCGCCGCGAGCGCTCGAACGGATCGTATCCGTCGAGCTGGGCCGTGAGATCCTCCGTGAGGAGCCGGTCGCGGATGTACGGGTAGACGCCCAGGTTCGGCGCGATCCCATCGTCCTCGAGCCGGCCGGCCGCATACACGGCGTTCCAGCCCGGCCAGGTGAACGGCACCGCGCGACTGACCGACGGCAGGACGCCGCGGCGGATCCAGCCCGGGATCCGAAGCAGCCGGCGCCACTGGTCCAGCTGCTGGTACTGGACATAGCCCGCAAACACCTCGTCACCACCGTCTCCGGAGAGCGCCACCGTGACGTGCTGTCGGGCGGCCTGGCACACGTAATACGTGGCGAGCGCCGACGAGTCCGCGAACGGCTCGTCGAGATGCCAGACGAGGTCGGGCAGGACGTCGAGGGCCGCCGGCTTGACGATCATCTCGTGGTGATCGGTGCCTAGATGGCGCGCCACGCGGCGGGCGTCCTCGAGCTCGGAGTAGTCCATTTCCTCGAAGCCGATGGAAAATGTCTTCACGGGGTGTGACGAGAGCTCCGCCATGAGCGCGACGACCGTGCTGGAGTCGAGCCCGCCACTCAGAAAGGCGCCGAGCGGGACGTCGCTGATCATTCGCCGCCTGACCGCCTGCCGCAGCAGCTGGGTGGCCCGCTCGGTCGCCTCGGCTTCGCCGGGCGCGTGCGCGGACGGCTCGAAGCGCAGCCGCCAGTACGGCCGGCGGCTCACGTGCCCGGCGTGGACAACCACGGCCTCCCCGGGCTCCACGCGATGCACGCCCTCGAGGATCGCCTGCTCTCCGACGATGTAGCCGTAGGTGAGATACTCGTGAAGCGCTCGGAGACTGACGGTGCGCTCGACGCCCCCGAAGGCCAGCAGGGCCTTGATCTCCGAGGCGAACAGGACGCGCTGAGCGTCCCGATAGTAGAAGAGCGGCTTCTTGCCGAGACGGTCGCGCACGAGGACCAGACGGGACGCCGCGCGGTCCCAGAACGCGCACGCGAACATCCCGTTGAGCTGCGCGAACGCCTCCAGCCCATCACGGACGTAGAGGGCGAGGAGCACTTCTGTGTCCGACCGCGTGCGGAACACATGGCCCCGCTGCTCGAGCTCGGCTTTCAGCTCGGGATAGTTGTAGATCTCGCCGTTGAAGCTGACGCACACCTGACCGTCCGGAGTCTCCATCGGTTGCTGGCCGCCCGCCAGGTCGATGATGCTCAGGCGGCGGTGCGCGAAGGCCACGGGTCCGGACTGGTAGAATCCCTCCTCGTCTGGACCCCGATGGCTCAGGACTTCGGCCATCCGATGCAGGCCCTCGCGGCAAGGTCGCCGTCGTGGATCGAGCTCGAGAACGCCACTGATGCCGCACATGGTCAGCTCACCCCGTCCTGGAAACACATCCACCACTCGCCATCGAGGCGCGACAAGGACGCGTCGCCGCACCGGACGGCGTCGACCAGCCCACGGCGGCGCGAGTGCACGAGCACCGGGGATCCGCGGTCGTGGAACAGGCAGTGCCTGGCCCTGAGAGCGTCAAACAGCCCTGGCTGGAGCCTCCCGGATACCGCGAGCGCGCCCGCGCGCCACGCGTTGTAGAAGAGATGCTCGAGCACCTCGGAGAGGTCGTCGTGCCTCCCGGCGATGTGGAGGACTTCGCTACTGCCTCCCCGCCTGAGGTAGTAGAGATACCAGCCGATGACTTCGTGGTCGGCGTTGCGGACGAGCATCTTGCGGAGGTCACCCGATGACGCCTTTTGCTCGGCCAGCTCGAGGAGCCACTTCAGCGACCCGCGGTCGTACTCGGGTCGCAGCGCGGCGTCCGGTGTGAACTGGTGGGAGGAGTCCAGGATGGCGTCAACCGTCAGCTCCTCTCCCGACGTTGCCGTCGTGAGCCAGAAAGGGCTCCGGCGCATACGTGCGACAATCGCGTCGACGACGGCACAGAACGGTCCGGCGGTGGCGGCCGCCAGAGGGACGTGCTCGCTGACGAGAGATAATCCATACCGCACCGGGCGCAGGGGACGCGTCCAGTGAATGCTGTGCAGGGGTGAATCGGTGCCGCCGACCGCCTTCCAGATCCGGGCCGACTCGTGGGTGGCGCCGTCCGTCATCGACAGGTCCTGAGGGCCGGACAGGAACGCCTTCAGCAAGAGAAGCCCCGTGAGGCCGCGGTGGTGCGGCTCCACCATGAACTGCGAGGCGATCGCGACTTTGATGGGCCGCCCGTGCCACGACATCCGGCGTGGGAGCACGCCCAGAAAGCCGACGATACGGCCGCCCTCCGCTTCGCAGACGAGGGACGGCAGGGCGTCGTCGTACCACGGGTTCTCGAGGAACACCTGACCGAGGTATCGTCGACGCTTCTCGATGCTGAGGTGACTGCTCTCGGCGAAGACGCGCTCGTGCAATTCGGCAACACGCGGAACGTCGCCGAGGGCGAAGGGGCGGATTCGGCTCATGGGTGACGCGAGGCGCTCCTGATAAGCCAGATCTCTCGCCAATAGCTGATTTCGCAGCGTGAACACCCACCCAGCTTCAGGTCGTCGCATCCGCACACCGACCCTTCCAGACGCACGGTGTTGTGGAGCTGACGCATCTCTCCCGTCCCATCGACGATGATCTTGTCGATCCGCCCGGTGACACGGTGCCTGCTGCCGCAGAGGCGACGCATGTCCGGCGTGAAGTACAGCCCGCGGTTGTAGCCCGCCTCGTTCAACGTCTCGCGGATGCTCGTCATCGTTTTCACTTCGACCCAGTCGCCGGCTTTCAGATTCAGGCCTGCCACGGGCGTGGAGGTGGTGCTGCGTCCCCGCGCGTACTCACCGAGAATCCGTCGGCGGATTCTCCAGTACAGCCAGGTCGCAATCCCGTACGCCATTCCCGGAATTGTGCGGTTTCCAGCACGGACTTCGTCGACGCACGTGCCGAGTTGTTCCCGCCGTGACACGTTGACGGTCGCGTTCAACAATTCGCTCGCCTGGCAGAAATAGGTGTGCGGGCCCGTCGAGGTCTTGAGGCGGGCTCGCAGCCGCTCGCGGCCATCCGGATTCACCTCCGGTTGGACAGCGGCCGGCTCGACCCTGCGGAGCCAGGCTTCGCGCCAGAGAATCATGCACGCCTTCTGACAGCCGTCGTGCGCGGTGCCGGAGCAACGGACGCCATCGAGCGTGACGACGTCATCGCTCCTGAACCTCCGCATGGCGTCGTACAGGTTCAGGCCCGTGTAGCAGGTCTTCAGGACGCGCCTGGACACCGGGAACCTCTTCCCGCAGAGCTCGATCATCTCCGGCATGAAGGGCAGGCGGTCCAGCGTGCCGTCCACGTCCAGCGTTTGGAGGATCTCCGCCGGCGCCTTCACTTCCACGAGGTCGCCGGGCCGAAGTGGCATGTTCAGCGGATTCACAGGATTCCTGCCGCGTCGACAATCAGACCCAGCATCAAAGGAGATCCCCCCGTCAATCGCAGGATCCGGAGGATCTTGTTCCAGACGCGTAGGCCAAAGACCAGTGGAAGCGGCACCGTGTGCCGGACGACAGCGACCTTCCTGATGCGACTGGTGACGCGCCATGTGGCAGAAGTGCCGGCGGGGAAGAAGGCCATGTCGCCGGGGGCGAGCCGACGTTCTTCGCCCTCCTCATTGGTAATGAACGCCTCGCCGGAGATGACGACGAGCGTCTCGTCCGCGCTGTAATGCCAGGTGAAGCGTCCGGGCGTGCATTCCCAGGCGACGATGTACGAGTTGAGGTCGTCGCTTCTCACCAGCTGCTTCTTCGTCGCCTCGGGCGCGCCTTGAAGAATCCAACCGGCTGGAATCGGGGCAGGAACGAGGTCGGCGGTGGCGGCGGTGGCCATCACGATTGATTTGGACATCGAGTCCTCCCCTGGCTCGACTGAAGCGAAGTCACGGTGGCGGCCGCGAGGGCGGTCGGGAAGTCCGCGAGGATCTCCTCGCGCCGGTCCGCCAGGGCGCGCTCCCGCAGCGCGGTCAACACCGCGACGGTCGCCTCGTCGAAATAGCCCCGCGGCATCGTCGGGTAGGTCTCGCGCTCGCGCGTGAGGAAGCGCTTGATGTCCCGGCGATATTCCAGCAGCAACGTATGGGCTTCGTATTCGGGATGGCCCTGGAAAAACACGAACAGGCTCTTGCGCTCCTTCACGAACGCGTCGGCGCCCGCCGCGTCCGACCGCGTGAGCACCCGATAGCCGCAGGCGGCCAGGGCCTCCTCGGGGATGTCGTTCCACCGAGAATGCGGCATCCGCAGGCGGGCCGGCGCGCCGGCGGTCAGCGGATGATCGGCGACGCGCACGCACTCGAAGACCCCGAAGCGCTTGTCGTCGAGCGGGCGCCGGTCGATGCCATCGAGGTGCAGGAGCGCGGCGTGCGTGGCCAGACAGGACCAGACCGCGGAGTAGGTGTGCTGCTCGGCCCACTCCAGGACGCTGATCAGGCTCCCCCAGTACGGCTCGTCCCGGAGGTTCGGCGACCGCGGCTCGGTCCCGGTCACGATGAGGCCGTCGAGCTGGCTGCTCCAGAGCGCGTCGAGCCCGGCATAGCAACGGGTCACGTACTCCCGGCCCCACTCCGTGCGCGGGACCTCCGGCAACGCGTAGGGCCGCAGCCGCACCCCGAGGCCGTCCGCCGCCGCCCCCAGCAGGGCGACGAACTGGCGTTCCGTCGCCTGGAGCGCCGGGTCGGGCATGTTGTTGATGAGGCCGATCGTGAGACAGCTCGCGTCCGCTTCGTCGAACGCGGCCGGCGCCGCCCCGGGCAGCCCGTCCGCCGGCAGGCCGGAGCGCACCGGCTCTCGATCGAAATACACAGGCATCAGCGATCCTTCCCCACCGACTCGGCCGCCAGCAGGCCGCCGTGGTCCGAGCCCGTCGCCTCGAGCGCCTGATCGAGGTCGGCGAGGATGTCGTCGACGTGCTCGATGCCGACGCTGAGCCGGATCATTTCGGGACTCACCCCCGCCTGCTTCTGTTCCTCGGCCGACATCTGTCGATGCGTCGTCGAGGCCGGATGGCAGGCGAGCGACTTGGCGTCCCCCAGATTGACGAGCCGCTTGACCAGCCGGAGGGCGTCGTAGAACTTCTTGCCCGCCTCGAACCCCCCGTGGACCCCGAAGGTCATCAGCGAGCAGCCCCGGCCGCCGAGGTATTTCTGGGCCAGCGCGTGATAGGGGCTGTCCGGGAACCCCGCGTAGGCGACCCACGCGACCCGGCGGTCCTGGCGCAGGAACTCGGCCACGCGGCGGCCGTTGTCCACATGGCGCTCGACCCGCAGCGCCACCGTCTCGATGCCCTGGAGCAGCAGGAAGGCGCTCAGGGCCGGCAGCACGGCCCCGGTCGTCCGCTGGTAGACGCTGCGGCACCGCGCGAGGTAGGCCGCCTCGGGGAACCGGTCGACGTAGACCAGCCCGTGATACGAGGCGTCCGGCCGGTTGAACATCGGGAACCGGTCGGCGTGGGCGCGCCAGGGGAACCGGCCGCTGTCCACGATCGCCCCGCCCAGCGTCGTGCCGTGCCCGCCCAGGAACTTGGTCAGCGAGTGCACCACGATGTCGGCGCCGTACTCGATCGGCCGCAGCAAGATCGGCGTCGCCACCGTGTTATCGACGATCAGCGGGACCCCGTGCGCGTGCGCGACCCGGGCCAGGGCCTCGAGGTCGCAGATGTTGCCCGCGGGGTTCCCGACGCTCTCGCAGAAGACCGCCCGCGTCTGGTCGTCGATCAGCGCCGCGATGGCCTCGGGCCGATCCGACGCGGCGAACCGGACCGTGACGCCCTGACTCGGCAGCACGTGCCCGAACAGGGTGTAGGTGGTGCCGTAGAGCTGGGGAACGGAGACGATGTTGCTCCCGAGCTCGCTGACGTTGAGCGCGGCGTAGTTGAGCGCCGCCTGCCCCGTGCTCACGCAGAGCGCGTCAACCCCGCCCTCGAGCGCGGCGACGCGCCGCTCCAGCACCGCCGTGGTCGGGTTGCTGATCCGGCTGTAGCGATAGCCCTCGACCTCGAGATTGAACAGGGCCGCCCCATGGTCGGCGCTGTCGAACTCGTAGGCGACGGTCTGATAGATCGGGACCGCGACGGCCTTCGTCGTCGGATCGCCGTCGTAGCCGCCGTGAATGGCGATCGTCTCCCGTCTCATGGGTTCCCCTCGCCCGCTGCGGCTCATGCCGTGGCGCCGGCATCGACCGTCAGCACCGTCCCGGTGATGCTCTTCGCGGTGTCGCCGAGCAGGAACGCGACGGCGTCGGCCACGTCGGCCAGGTCGGGCAGGCGGCGCAGCGCACTGCGGCGCGCGATCTGCTGCCGGTGCTCGTCGTCGAGCCCCTGCGTCATCTCGGTGTCCAGAAACCCCGGCGCGACCGCATTCACGGTCACCCCCAGGCGCCCGACCTCCCGTGCCAGGGAGCGCGTGAAGCCCAGCAGCGAGGCCTTGGTCGCCCCGTAGACCGACAGCCCGCTGTAGCCCGTGAAGCCCACGATCGAGGCGACGTTCACGATCCGCCCGCCGCCCTCGGCCAGCATGGCGCGCACCACATACTTGGTCAGGACGATCGGCGCCAGGGTGTTCACCCGCACCAGCTGCTCGATCTGCGCCGTGGGCATGGTGGCCAGCACCCCATCGAAGCCGACCGCCGCGTTGTTGACGAGCCCGTAGATCGCCCCGACCTCCTTCCGCACCGCCTTGACCAGCTGCGGAATCTCGGCGATCTCCGCCAGATCGAACGGGACGAAGTGGAGCGATCCCGGATTCGCGCGGTCGGCTTCCTCCCGCGCCACCGTGAGCTGGGTGCTCTCCTTGCGGGCAATCGCGATGGCGCGGTAGCCCGCCCCGGTGAGCCGGCGCACGATCCCCAGGCCCAGGCCCCGGCTGCCGCCCGTCACGATCACATTACGCATCGGGCCGCACCAGTTTGCCGGTCGGCGCGACGGGCAGGGCGGGCACGAAGTGGATCGCCACTGGCACCTTGTGCCGGGGCAGCCGGTCGCGACAGAGCCGCAGGATCTCCCCCTCGAGCTCCGCCCCGCGCCCGTTCGCCGGGTCGGCCGCGGCCTTCAGCACGACGTCGGCCACCACGAGCGCCCCCGTGAGGGCGTTCTTCCGGGTCCGCACCAGCGACATCCGCACGTGCGGATGGCCGTTGATCACCGCTTCCACTTCTTCGGGATGGACCTTCAGGCCGCCCACGTTGATGATCCCCCCCCGGCGGCCGACGAAATACAAGCGATCCCCCCGCCGCTCGACCATGTCGCCGGTGTCGACGAAGCCGTCCCGACCGACCAGGGGCGGGCCCGGGGACTCGAGGTAGCGGGTCGCCGTGCGCGCCGACCGGATCCGCAGCGAGCCCGCCTCGACCTTCAGGTCGACGCCCCCGGCCGGCCGCTCGAGCAGGCTCGCCGGAAAGCCCGCGAGCCCATCGTCGACGTCGAACGCCACGCCGGCCTCCGTCGAGGCGAAGGCGTGGGCGATCCGCGCCGCCGGGTAGCAGGCGCGGAGATGGTCCGCGCAATCCTGTGCGCCGCCGGGCTCATGAGGGCCCGCCGCCAATGGGACGGGGTTCCGGAGATATGGGTCACGCCGTGCGCGCCGGCCCGGCCCAGGAAGTCCCCGAGCGCTTCCCCGGCGCTGGACAACACCAGCGAGCCCCCGCTAAGGAGCGCGCGCAGAAAAATCTGCAGGCCGCCATATCGCCGGATGTCGTAGAAGGTGCTCCACACCGCGGAGCCGGCCAGCGTGTGGCCCTCTCTGATCGCGCCCGCCAGGCTCGCCAACGTGTGCACGACCAGCTTCGGCGGGCCGGTCGTCCCGGACGTCAGGAGGATCCACTCCGTTTGATGGCCTCCCCGGCGCTCGGCATCGGTGGGCGCGAGCCGCGGGCGACACGGGACGACGACCCCCACGCCGGGAGCGCTGGTCGGCGGCACCGCCCCATCGGACACGAGGGCATCCACCGCCGCGGTCGTGACGATGTGCGACAGATGCTCCGAAGGCAGATCGGGCGGGCCAAGAACCAGCCGTCGGGCGACGCCATCGAGCTCGACGAGCGCCAAGGCCGCCGTCAGTTGATCGCTGGTGGCGATCAGGACGGAACGGCCGCGCAGCTCCTCGAGCCGACCCCCGAGGCTCGAGCCCCGGACCAGCTCGCCCAGCGTGACGCTCGCTTCGGCTCCCCACAGCGCACGGTCGGCCAGGTGGCCGGCGGCGCTCGACGAGCTCCAGAGCGAGCGGTCGTCAGGGTGCGGCATCTTCGTAAAACTTAATGAAGTCGCCCAGGGTCACGGGAAAGTCGTCGTCTTTGGCGCTGAACGGGTCGACGCCGAGCGCATCCTCGAGACGCGCGACGATGATGGCGAGGCACAGCGAGTCGAGACCCGAATCCACGAGCACGAGATCGTCGGAGAGCGGCCCCAATACCTTGTTCTGCTCCTTGGCGACCTGCTCGAACTGAGAGAGGACCTTGGACCTCACCGACACCGTCTTGACCCTCATCGTAACCCTCCGACGCCTGCCGCGGGATACACGATGTTTCGGATCAGCACCCGAAGGCGCTCGACACCCTCGAGGAGCTGCGTCGCAGGCGGCAGAGGGTCGTCCGTGAGCGCCATTTCCCCTTCGAGCGCGCGGAAGAGCTCTTGCGTATGGACGACATCGCAGACGCCGTGCACGTCCGTATACTCGCGCTCCGCCGAGCCCTGGCATCTGGCGAGCTCCGCCAAGTAAGGCATGAACCGGGTGATCCAACCCTCGAAGAAGGCCATCATGAGCAGGAGCTTCACCGCCGAGAGCCGGGCCACGA
>WNET01000431.1_pt1 | contig 16344 bp, 16 predicted proteins | sample 5399911 | NCBI WGS metagenome assembly WNET01 (sample SAMN13153333, study PRJNA577476) | soil metagenome | isolation source: 40 cm grassland meadow soil pre-rain plot 2 | place: USA:California | collected 2015-09-08 | reverse complement strand
CTCCTCCCGAATCAGGACGAACTCGACGGCGAGCGCTGCGACCAGGGTGAAAGCGGCGACATGGTGCAGGAAAGCGAACAGGGCGGGCAGGGTCATTCGATCCCCCTTGGTCGCTTACAGCGGGATGGCGAGGAGGGTGTCAAAGCGGCGGCTGTCGCAGATCACCACGCGCTCCTCGTACTGCGGCTCCTCCGAGAGAACGATGCGGTCGACGTAGCGGCCGCTCGCGAAGAGCAGCGTGTCGCCGCTTTCCATGATGCGGATCACCAGGAAGTTGGCGACAGAACGAGCATGGCCGTCATCCAATTGCTCCACCAGAACCGAAGACACGATGTGCCGGTAGCGCTGCGGCTCGTAGATGTTGGCGTGGCGCAGCGACTGGATGCGGTCGCGCAGCATCGGGCGGCCCTCGGCGTAGAGCACCGGAAGCGGCAGGCCTCGGTCTTCGTTCTCGGCGGTGGTGATGCGGTAGCGGCCGTTCTGGGTGAAGAACTCCGGCCAGTCTTCCAGCCGGCCTTCGTCGAGCGCGTGCGCGTAGCGCGCGTGAAGCCGCTCGACCGCCGGCTGGACTTCTGCATTCATCAAATGCTCATGTGGCTGCGCCAGGCTTTCCACAAGCCGCGCACCGCGGTCTCCGTGATGCGCGAGTCGCCCGAGCCGACGCCCGAGCCGCCCATCTCGATCACCGAGGCGCGCTCGGGCGAGCCGGCGACGCCGCGCTGCACGAAGCCGGTCGCGGCGCCGTCCTCCATCGAGATGTAGCCCGCCGGGCCGACCAGGTTCGCCTGCATCAGCCGGCGCCGGGTCATGGCCGCGTCGTCATCGGCGAACCCGAACAGCGTCCAGTTGAGCTCAGTGCGGTCGATGCCTTTGGGCAGCACCTGGCGCGCGGCGAGAGAATTGCGGATCTGGTGCAGCACGAACCCGGGGAACAGCGACAGGATCTGGATCGACACCGCGTCGCCGAGCTCGTCCTCCTGCTCGAGCAGCTCGGGGGCTTCGAGCTTGAAAGCGCCGCTGCCGGCCGAGCGCATGCCGTCCTTCTCGTAGGCATCGCCCAGGTCGTCGATCATCCGCGTGAACGTGCAGTGGTGCGCGCCGTCCTTCGAGACGAAAACGCCGCCCTCCTGCGTCAGGCGGTTGATGCGAAAGCGCGTGAAGAAGAGATGGAGCAGGCTCGCATGGTAGGTGTCCTTCACGTTGTCCATGTAGAGCTTCCAGTTGTTCGGCAGCACCTGCGTGTACGCGCCGAGGACCTTGACCGGCTTGATCATCACGCGCTTGATGCGCGGCAGGATCTCGGGGCCTATATAGCTTTTCAACGAAGAAACTTCTGAAGAAAGAGTCCCGAAGACCAGGCCGTGCACCGATTCGACACGCAATTTCTTGGGCGCCTGGCTCTCGGGCCTGGCCTCGGCCGGCATGCCGCCCTTGCCGGCGATGCCCTTGCGGAACGCGACGTTCAGCAGGTTGCCGGCGTGATCGTAAGTCCAGTTGTGATAGATGCAGGCGAAGCGGTCGGTCTTGCCGCGCGCCTGCATGGCGATGAGCGCGCCGCGGTGCGCGCAGCGGTTCTCGAACGCGTGGATCGCGCCACTGGCGTCGCGCGCGACGACGACCGGCATGTCGCCGACGAAGGTAGTGAGGAAGCTCTGCGGCTCGGGCAGCTCCGCTTCGAGGCACAGGTAGCTCCACGTCGGGCCGCGGAAAATGCGCTCCTGCTCGCGCTGGTAGATGTCCGCGTCCTGGTACACCCAGTACGGGACGCGCGTCAGGCCTTCCGCCGGCCAGGTCCTCTGCAGCATCGGCTCATTATAATGAGGACATGCAGCCGCTCCTGCGCTTCCTCGGAGTTTTCCTCTTCGCTGTTTCGGCTGCCTCCGCGCAGGAGTGGCCCGCCAGGCCGGTGCGCATCGTCGTGCCGTTCCCCGCGGGCGGGAGCGCGGATCTCATACCGCGCATCGTCGCCGAGAAGCTCTCGGAGAAGTGGGGCCAGCCGGTGATCGTGGAGAACCGGCCGGGCGCGGCCGGCAACATCGGGGCGGACATCGTGTTCCGGTCCGAGCCCGACGGCTACACGCTGCTTTCCGCGCCGCCGCCGCCGCTGGTCATCAACCGGCTGCTGTATCCGAAGCTTTCCTACGACTCGACGCAGTTCGCGCCGGTCACGGTGATTGCCGCCAACCCGAATGTGCTGCTGGTGCATCCCAGCCTTGGGGTGAACTCCGTGGCCGAGCTCATCGCGCTCGCCAGGCAAAACCCCGGCAAACTGAATTATGCCTCCCAGGGCAGCGGCTCGACCTCCCATCTCACCGCCGAGCTTTTCAAGTCGATGGCAGGCGGTCTGCAGATCACCCACGTGCCGTACAAGGGCACGGCGCCTGCGCTCACCGATCTCCTCGCCGGGCAGGTCGATATGATGTGCGACAACCTCGGGGTCTCGCTGCCACACGTGCGTTCCGGCAAGCTCAAGGCGCTTGCGGTGGCGAGCAAGCAACGCTTCGCCGGGCTGCCCGATGCGCCGGCGCTGGCGGAGACGCTGCCCGGCTTCGAGTCGCGCGCTTGGTACGGCATCGTCGCGCCGCCAAGGACCCCTGCGCCGATCGCGGCGAAGGTCTCCGCCGGCGTCGCCGATGCCCTGAAAAATGCTGACGTCTTGAAACGGCTGCAGGAGCTTTCGGCCGAACCGATGGGGCTCACTCCGGCCGAGACTGCGGCGTTCATGAAGGCGGAGAGCGAGCGGTGGGGCGCCGTCATCCGTTCCGCGGGAGTGAAGCTCGAATGATCATCGACATTCACGGCCACTACACCACGGAGCCCCAGGCGCTGCTCGCGTTCCGCGACAAGCAGCTCGCCGGGCTGGCCGACCCCATGCGCAAACCCGCGACGAATGAACTGGGGATTACCGATGAACAGCTGGTCAAGAGCGTCGAGCCGCAGATGAAGCTGCAGAAGGAGCGCGGCTCGGACCTCACCATCTTCTCGCCGCGCGCGGCCGGCATGGCGCATCACGTCGGCAGCGAAGCGACCGGCATCGAGTGGTCGCGCATGTCGAACGACCTGATCCACCGCATCTGCACGCTGCTGCCCGACAACTTCGCGCCGGTCGGCCAACTTCCTCAGCACCCGGGCGTGGCGCCGAAGAACTGCGTCCCCGAGCTCGAGCGCCTCGCCCAGCTCGGCTTCGTCGGCGTGAACCTGAATCCCGATCCCGCGGGCGGCTACTGGACCGACCCGCCGCTCACCGACAAATGGTGGTATCCGCTCTACGAGAAGCTGTGCGAGCTCGACATGACGGCGATGATCCACGTCACCTCGTCGTGCAATCCCAATTTCCACTACACCGGCGCGCATTACATCAACGGCGACACCACCGCCTTCATGCAGCTCATCCAGGGCAACCTGTTCAAGGATTTCCCGGCGCTCAAGTTCGTCATCCCGCACGGCGGCGGCGCGGTGCCGTTCCACTGGGGCCGCTACCGCGGCCTCGCCCAGGAGATGAAGAAGCCGCTGCTCGGCGAACACCTGCTCAGGAACGTGTTCTTCGACACCTGCGTCTATCACTACCCCGGTATCGAGCTGATGAGCAAGGTGATCCCGGTCGACAACATCCTGTTCGCCTCGGAGATGCTCGGCGCGGTGAAGGGCATCGATCCGGAGACCGGCCACAATTACGACGACACCAAGCGCTACATCGATCAGCTCAGGACGCTCTCCGAGGCCGACCGCCACAAGATCTTCGAAGGCAATGCCCGCCGCGTTTACCCGAGACTGGACAAACGATTAAGGAAAAAGACATGAGCGCATCGATGCGCATCCTGGAGATTCCCAGGCGTCCCGATCCGCGCCTGGTCGCCGAGTTCGCGAAGATGGTCACGCCGCACCTGTCGGACAGCATGGAGCGGCTTTACGCGGGCGGACCGCAGCTGCGGCCCATGCACAGGGAAGGCAAGCTCGCCGGGCCGGCGTTCACGGTGAAGACCGCGGCGGGCGACAACCTGCTCGTGCACAAGGCGCTCGACAGCGCGCGCCCGGGCGACGTGATCGTCGTCGACGCCGGCGGCTTCCTCGACAACGCGATCATCGGCGAGCTGATGATGACGCGCGCGAAGCAGCGCGGCGTCGCCGGCATCGTCATCTGGGGCGCGATCCGCGATTCCGCCGAGATCGGCGCCGGCACCTACCCCGTGTTCGCCGCCGGCGTCACGCACCGCGGCCCGTACAAGAACGGCCCGGGCGAGATCAACGTGCCCATCATGATGGGCGGCACGCCGGTCAACCCCGGCGACATCATCGTCGGCGACGCCGACGGCCTCGTCGCCGTGCCGCAGGACATGGCCGAGCGCGTGCTCGCCTCGGCGAAGGCGATCCTCGAGAAGGAAACCGCTTCGATGAAGCAGATCCTGGCAGGCACCGTCGATCGCGGCTGGGTGGACAAGGCGTTGAAGGAGAAGGGTTACAGGATCTGATGAGCCTCGCGGGCTTGCAGCAGATGAAGCGCGAGGGGAAAAAGATCGTCGCGGTCGTCGCCTGGGACTACCAGATCGCGCAGATCGCGGACCGCGCCGGCGTGGACCTCGTCTCCGTGGGCGACTCCGTCGGCGTCAACCTCTGGGGCCGGCAGGAAGGCGAGATCACCCTCGACGAGATGCTCATCGTATGCAAGGCGGTGCGCCGCGGCGTCAAGCGCGCGCTCCTGAGCTGCGATCTGCCGGAAAGGGAAAACGCCGACGCCGCCATGCGCCTGGTCGAGGAGGGCGGCGCCGACCTGGTGAAGCTTTTCGCTTCTCCCGAGCTGGTCCGCGCTGTGGCTCAGAGGGGAATTCCGGTGTTCGCCGAATTCCATGGCGACCAGGGCACGCCGGAGAATCTCGTCAAGCAGGCGAAGCATCTGGAACAGGCCGGCGCGTCGCTTCTCGATTTCCGCCATTCCGGGCCCGAGGCCGGCGCGGCGGTCGCGAAGGCAGTCTCGATCCCGGTGCTCGGCGGGCTCGGCGGTGGCCCGTGGCTCGATGGCAGGATTCGAATGGTGCACGCCGCGATCGGTTACGCAGCTTCGAATCTGAATTCAGAAATCGAAAATTACGCGAACGTAGCGCAAGTCACCCTCAAGGCCATCACGGCCTACGCCGAAGACGTGCGCGCCGGGCGACATCTCAAAGGACAGCGCCCTGCCTGAGGTCGTCATCGACGGCATCAAGACGCGCTACGAGCTGATCGGCTCCGGGCCGCCTTTGCTGATGTACGCGCCAGGCGGCTTCGATGCGACGGTAGAGAAGTGGAGCACGCAAGGCGTCTACGCCCGGATCAAGCTCCTCGAGCACCTGCCAAAAAAGTACCGCTGCATCGTCTTCGACCGGCGCGAGTGCGGCCAGTCGGGCGGCCGCGTCGAGCGGATCACCTGGGCGCATTACGTGGCGCAGGGCAAGGGACTGCTGGACCACCTGAACATCAAGCGCGCGCACATCATGGGCGCTTGCATGGGCTGCTGCCCGGTCGCGGCTTTTGCCGTCGCGCATCCTGCAAGCGTCATCAGCATGGTGCTGTACTGGCCGGTCGGCGGCGCGAAGTACCGCATCAAGGCGCACCAGCGCTTTATGGACCATCTGGCCTTCGTGCGCGAGCATGGGCTGCCCGCAGTCGTGTCGCACGTGAAGAAAGAAGGCAAGGCATTCAACGCGGATGCGCGAGGCGGCCCATGGGCGTCGGTAATCCGCAGCGATGCCGCTTTCGCCGAGTCGTACGTGAAGAAAGACGCGCAGGAATACCAGAACCTTGTCCTGGGGATGTGCCGCGCGCTCTTCGACCGCGATACCGCGCCCGGCGCCGAGCCGGAGGATCTACTCAAGCTCGACATTCCTGCGCTCATCGTTCCCGGGCGCGACGAGTCGCACGCGACTTCTGCCGCGCGCTACCTGGAGGAGTGCCTGCCGAAATCCCAATACTGGGACGTGCTGCCCGAGCAGCAGACCGAAGCGTGCGCGCCTGCAAGAGTAGCGGAGTTTCTCGGCAGCGCTAAGTAATCGTCATAGCCGCCGTCTTAGTAAGTCGCGAAGATGCGCTGCAGCTCGGCCGAGTCGCGCGTGCGGGTCAGCGCAAGCATCAGCAGGACGCGTGCCTTCTGCGGCGTGAGGTTGTCGCCCCAGATGAGCGGCCGGCCCTCGACCGGCCGCGTGTCGATGACCCGCCCCATGCCGCCGCGGTTGGTCATCACCACGGGGATTCCCCGGGCCACGAAGCGCTTGGTCACTTCGTCCATCGCCGGCGTGCCCGACCCGGTCGGAAATCCGGCGATCACCAGGCCTTCCGCCCTGGCCTGCGCAATCGCGGCTTCCATCAGGACGCCGTCGGCGCCGGCGTAGGTGTAGATGACATCGACGCGCGGCAGCTTTTGAAGGCGCGTGACGTCGAATGGCGCGGGGTGCCGGGTCGGCGCACGATAGAACGTGACCCGGTCCTCGTCGACGAAGCCGAGCGCGCCGATGTCCCGGCTGCTGTAGGTCTCGAGGCGATAGCTGATGTTCTTGCTGACGTCGCGCGCCGCGTTGATCACGTCGTTGGTGACGACCAGCGCACCCTTGCCGCGCGCCTCGTCCGCCGCCGCGACGCGCACCGCCTGCAGGAAATTCTTCGGACTGTCGGAGCTGAGCGTCGTGAACTGCCGCTGTGCCGCGGTGAGCACGATCGGCTTATCGCTCTGCACGGTGAGGCTGAGGAAATAGGCGGTTTCTTCCACCGTATTGGAGCCGTGGGTGACCACGATGCCTTTGACTTCGGGTTCGCGCGCCAGGATCTCGTTGATGCGCTTCGCGAGCGTGAGCCATTGCTCTACCGTGATTGCGCTGCTGCCGACGCGCATCACTTCCTCGACCTCGAGCCGCGCGATTTTCTTCAGCTGCGGAATCGCCTCGGCCACCTCGCCGGCGTGGAGGCGGCCCGACGGCGTGTTGGCGATGGTGCCGCCGGTGGCGACCACTTTCACCAGCGGCAGCTTGTCCTGCGAGTGCGCCAGGCTGATGCCGAGCGCCAGCGTGAGAATCAAGAGCGTGCGCAGAGAATCACTCCCAGGCGCGGTTGTCGACGGTGTTCTCGTAGGTGGCGCCGGGCACCGTCATGTTCCATTTGACCGTCCAGTTGTAGGTGTCGTCGAAGCGCTCGCGAGTGTAGGGCTGCGGCGCGGCGTGCAGCAGGCGCCAGGTCTGCAGCTCGTCAGGCTGGAGGAGCCCTCCGGTCTCCCTCGCCAGGTAGTGCGCGTAAGGCGCCGGGTCCTTCTCGAGCAGCTCGACCGCGCGCGCCTGCGCGCGGAACATTTTTGCGAGCGTCGGGCCGTCGAGCTCGTCGCCGGCCGCCTCGGCGCGGGTCGAGTGCGACTCGATCAGGATGCGCAGGCCCCATTTCTGGGCGACGCTGATCCACGGCTCCATCACGCTCGCCGCCGCGATCCTGCCGTCGCGCACCGCCTCGAGGCGCTTGAGCATCGAGCCGGCGTGGATCCGCTTGACATGCTCCGGCGCGAGGAAGCCTTCCATCATCTTCAGCGTGGTGAATTCCGAGCCGTTGTTCGGAGTGACCGCGATCGGCTTGTCCTTCAGCATCTCTGGCTCGTAGTACCCGGAGTCGCGGGAGACGACGACGGCGAACATCGACATCGAGGCGCCCAGGGCCACGATCTTGCGCCCGCGCAGTCCCTGGCTGTCGGCCTCCACGGCCCGCTTCATGATTCCCCACTCGCACATGCGGTACTGGTCGATGCCGCCCTCGTTGTAGACCGAGTCGAGCGGGCGGTCGAAGACCGAATCGAACTTCACGAAGTGGGAGGTCGTGATCTGCGCCATCCCCGGCGTGGTCACGAACTCTAGGTCCAGGCCTTCGTCCCTGAAAAAGCCCGCGTCGCGGGCGACCAGCACCGGCAGGTCGTGGACCGCGTTCATGATGGCGACCTGGGGCTTGGTCGAAGCTTCTTGCGTAGTCATAGCGGCTTGATCTCCACTTTGCGGAACTTCACCACTCCCGCGCCGTACTGAAGCGCGATCGGGCCGCGGGAAAGCTTGTGGTCCAGAACGTCGACGGTACGGGTTCCGTTGAGCGTGACGACGAGGTGCGGGCCTTTGGCCGTGATCTCGTAGATGTTCCACTGGCCGCCGGCCTTCGGCATCGGCACGACTTTGGCAACATCGACTATTGCGCCGGTGCCGTACGACGGCTCGGGGCGCTTGTCGTAGATGTTGACCTCGTAGCAGTTTGCCGCGGTGACTTTCTGCGGATCGGCGCAGCGCAGGAAGATGCCGCTGTTCGCGTCGGAGTCGACCCAGAACTCGGACCTGACCTGGAAGTCGGCGTACGAGTTCTTCGACACGAGATAGCCGTTGCCCTTGTCGGCCTGCACGGCGCCCTCGGCAAGCCGCCAGTTGGCGTTGCCGATCTGGTTCCAGTTGTCCAGGCTCGAGCCGTCGAACAGCGTGGTCCATCCTGCGTCGCCATGCCCTGACGGCGAGCTCGAGCAGCCGAGAACGGTGAAGCCGGTCACCAGCCATGCCGCGACCGCGATTGAGGAGCTTTTCATGCGATGTCCTCCATGGGTCCTAAAAGCCGTACAGACGCGCTGGATTATCCACCAGGATCTTGCTCCGGGTGGCCGCATCCGGTGCCCACACCGGTAGCTGGTTCAGCAGGCGGCCGTCATCGATCTGGAACAGGGGCGTGACCTCGGTCGCCTTGCGCCCAGAGGCCGAGTTCGGGTGCGGCCAGTCCGTGCCCCAGACGATACGCTCCGGATTGGCCGCGATCAGCGCCTGCGCGAGCGGCACCACGTCGGCGTAATCCGGCGCCAGCTTCGAGGAGCGGTAGGCGCCCGAGATCTTCACGTAGGCCCGGCCGGAGCGCACGAGCTCCAGCAGCTCGGCGAACCCCGGCTGCCGCGGCCCGAGCTCGGCGCGCGCGCCGCCGAAATGATCGAACACCACCGGCACCGGCGCGACGGCGACCAGGTCCTTGATCGCCGAGATCGTCGCCAGGTTGGTGTACATCTGCACGTGCCAGTTGCGGCCTTTCACGCGCTCGACGGCCATTTCGAACCGCGAGCGCCCTGTCGCCGGGTCGGCTGCGCCGCCGGTCGCGAGATTGAGCCGGATGCCTCGTACTCCGGCCCTCGCCATGGCGTCGAGCTCGCTCTCCGGCGTCTTGTCGTCGATGACGGCCACGCCGCGCGCATCGGCGCCGCGCGCCTTCATGCCGTAGAGCGTGGCCGAGTTGTCGGTGCCGTACACGCTCGGCGTGACGATGACCACGCGCTGCATGCCAAGCGCCCGGTGCAGCGCCGCCATTTCTTCCGGCAGCGCCATCTCGGGCGTATACACGCGGCCCGGGAAGAACGGGAACTTCCCGGGATCGCCGTGGATATGCGTGTGGCAGTCGCAGGCCCCGCGCGGCACCTCGAAGCTCAGCGGCGTCGCCGGCTGTGCCGCCCTGGCGAAGCTAGCCCCGGCGCGCAGCGCTCCGGCGGCGGCGATGGATGCGGCCATGAACCTGCGTCGCGTCAGCATGCGCTCCTCCTGAAGGCTGCAAGCATGAGAAACTGAGCGCCATTATCGGAGGAATGCGGCCGTGGAAAAAGTACTGGCGGCGGTCAGAACGGGTCCCAGCAGGACCGAGATGCGCGAGTTTCCCATGCCGGACATCCCCGAGGACAGCGCGCTCATGAGGATGGAGGTCGCCGGGATCTGCGGCACCGACGTCAAGCTCTACAAGACCCCGCCTTCGAGCACCCCGGTGATCATGGGCCACGAGAACATCGGCACTATCGCCAGGGCGGGCCGCGAGTTCACCCGGCGCAAGGGCTTCAAGGAGGGCGACCTGGTGTTCGTCGAGCACTACGTCATGTGCGGCAAGTGCGAGTGGTGCCACCTGGGCGAGTACCGGCACTGCGAAAACACCGACTGGCGCCATAACCCGGACGCCATCCGCTATGGCTACACGTCGGCCGAGAAGGTCCCCCATCTGTGGGGCGGCTTTGCTCAGTACGTCTACCTGCCGTGGAACGCCGTCGTGCACCGCGTGCCGAAGGGCGTCACGCCGGAGCTGGCGGGACTGGTCACGCCGATGGCCAACGGCGTCGAATGGTCCCTGTTCGACGGCGGGGTCGGCTATGACTCCAGGGTGCTCATCCAGGGCCCGGGCCAGCAGGGGCTGTCGCAGACCGTGATCTGCAAGCAGGCCGGTGCCTCGCTCATCATCGTCACCGGCACCTCCAAAGACGCCGCGCGCATGCAGGTTGCCAGGGCGCTGGGCGCGGACTACGTGATCGACGTGCAGAAGGAAGATCCGCTCGCGCGCATCAACGAGATCACCGGCGGCAAAGGCGTGGATGTCGTGCTCGACTGCACCGCGGGCGCCGGGACCACTCCGGTCCTGCTCGGCGTCGACGCGCTCAAGCGCAAGGGCGGGACGATCGTGGTGCAAGGGGAGATGGCGGAGTTTCCGGCTTTTCCGCTCGGCAAAGTCACGGTCAAGTTCATCACGATCAAGAGCGCGCGCGGCCACAGCTACAGGGCCTGCGAGCTCGCCCTGCAGCAGCTCGCATCGAAGCGCTTCCCGCTGGAGAGGATCACGACCCACCGCTTCGGACTCAAAGACGTGGACCTCGCCATCAAGTCGGTCGGCGGCCACGGCGTGCCCGACGTGATCCACGCTTCCCTGCTGCCCTGGAAGTGACCGCGCGCGTCGCGATCGCCGTCTCGTGGGCCGCCGATGAAAAAAGGCCCTGGCCTGTCGTTCCGGCACGACGCCTTGTTCGGCAGGCTGGCAACGTCAAGCCGGTGCCGGGATAATCTAGCGGCAGATGGATGACCGCGGCTACATCGCCCAGGCACTTTTCGACCGCTTGCGCGGCGGCGAGGTCGAGTTCCGCGTGCTCGGCGATACGCGCGGCTATCCCGACACCGCCGGCGCCGAGATCGATCTCGCGGTGCACCCGGACGCCCTGCGCTCGATGCCGAGGGCGGTGGCCCGCTTCTGCCACGAATTCGACCTGCAGCTGGTGCAGCTGCTGCGCGAGGCGCACGGCTGGCATTTCGTGCTGGCGTGGAGCGACGACGTGGGGCGGCCGCACTTTCTCGTCGCGCGCGTGTTCAACGATTTCTACGTCGGCGCGAGAAGGCTGCTGCGCTCCGACGAGCTGCTGCGCGCCTCGCCCGACGTGCGCTTCATCCACGGCCTGGCCACGACGGTGGAAAGCGGGGACCTCGCCGCCGAGCGCACCGCCTGGCTGTCCGAGCTCTGGCACGAGTATCCGCGCGCGGCCATGGAGCGCATCGCGCAGATTTGGCGCAAGCGCGCCGAGATCCGCATCATCGCCCACGCCGCGAAGCACGGCGACTGGACGCGCGTGCGCAGCGAGCTGCCGCGGCTGCGCCGCGCCCTGCGTCGCGGCGTGCGGCCGCGGCTCGACGCCGTGCTCACGCGCCTCGGCATCCTCGCCGGGCGCGTCGTGCAGCCGCCCGAGGCGCTGATCGCGTTCATCGGCCCCGAGCCCGAGCGCCGCTCGACGCTGATGCGCCAGGTGGCGCGCGAGCTCGCGCCGGCGTTTCCGACCGGGCTCGCCACCGTCGAGCACGGCTTCCACGAGCAGCACGACGGCGTCGATCTGCGCGTGGTGCTCGAGGCGCCCGAGGGATTCATCCGGGACCACGAGGACGTGGTCGAGGTCGACGCCTCGCAGACCCTGACGGTGCAGGTGAGCAGGGCGGAACGCCAGATCCTGCGCTGGCTCGAATGCCGCGTCGAGCAGCGCTATCCCGCCGCCGTGGTCGGCGACAATCCGCCCGCCGCGCGGCTGCTGCAGTTCGCCTGCCGCCACCGCGTCCCGCTGCTGCGCGACCTCGTCGAAACCATCCTGAACTGCGGCATCGAGTGCCGCATCCGCTCGCCGATCCTGATGCCGCATCCCTACGGCATCGTCATCGACAGGAACGCGGTCCTCGGCAACCGCGTCACGCTGATGCACCAGGTCACGATCGGCACCAAGCACCCGCACGATGCGCACTCGCCGGTGATCGAGGACAACGTGTTCATCGGCCCCGGGGCGAAAATTCTGGGCGCGGTGCGCGTCGGCCGCGGCGCGACCGTCGGCGCCAACGCCGTGGTGACGCGCGACGTCCCTTCCCACTGCACGGTGGTCGGCATAAACCGCATTCTCGGCAGCCAGGGCGGCGAGGAACAGCCGCAGGCCGAGCGCCAGACCGTCGTGAACATGTGATGGAGACATTCGCCGATGCGTGACTCGACCCGGCTGCCTTACCCGCGGTCATTCCTTGGACTGCTGCTCACCGGCTTCACGCTGGTGATGCTGCCTCTGGTGGGCTCGCTCGCGTATTCGGCGTGGAATACCGAGCGCCTGGCCGGGCAGAGCCGCACCGCCGTGTTCAACGCCTCGCAGGCGGCGCGCGCCAGCCGCTCGCTCGTCGACCGCATCGGCTCGGTCGAGCGCCTCGCGCAGCAGCTCGCGCTGCTCGACGACCCGGAGCTCGGCGCCGACTACGCGCGCGTGCACCACAGCTTCAGGCAGCTCGCCGACGAGATCGCGCAGCTGCCGCTCGACGCGACGCAGTCCGCCGCGCTCGCCAGCACCGTCGCGCAGGAACAGAGCCTTTACGGCCGTCTCACCGAGTCGCCGCGGGCGCAGCTCGCCGCGGGCGAGATCACCGAGCATGTCGACCGGCTGAGCGACAGCGCGCGCGAAGTGCTCGCGATCAGCAACCTGCTCGTCGACCGCGAGGTCGAGCGCCTGCGCTTCAACGCCGAGCACGTGCAGCGCAGCCTGATCCTCCTGGTGATCTTCAGCACCGCGGTGGCGCTGACCATCGCGCTCGCGCTCACGCGCTACATCTCGCGCCCGATCGCCGAGATCGACGCCGCGATCCGCCAGCTCGGCGGCGCGGATTTCTCGCGGCCGATCGCGGTGCGCGGCCCCGAGGACCTGCGCTACCTCGGCCGGCGGCTCGACTGGCTGCGGCGCAGGCTGGATGAATTCGAAACCCAGAAGAACCGCTTCCTGCGCCACGTCTCGCACGAGCTGAAGACGCCGCTCACCGCGCTGCGCGAAGGCGCCGAGCTGCTGCACGACCAGGTGGCGGGGCCGCTCGCGCCGCCGCAGCGGCAGGTGGTTGCGATCATGCGCGACAACAGCGTCAAGCTGCAGCGCCTGATCGAGGAGCTGCTCGACTACCAGCGCGCGCTGCATGCCGCGGCTTCCCTCGAAGTCAAGCCGCTGATGCTCGACCAGCTCGTTGCCGAGGCGACCAGGGCGCACCATCTGGCGGCGCAGGCGAAGGGCCTGCGGCTGCTCGTCGATGCGCAGCCGGCGATGCTCGAGGCCGATCCGGAGAAGCTGCGCTCGATCGTCGACAACCTGATCTCGAACGCCGTGAAGTTCACGCCGCCAGGCGGAGTGATTTCGGTGAAAGCAAGAGCGCTCGGCGGCGAGGCGGTGATCGAGGTGATGGACTCGGGGCCCGGCGTGGCGCCCGAGGAGCGCGAATCGATCTTCAACCTGTTCTTCCGCGGCAGGACCAAGGCGGACACCGGAGTGAAGGGCAGCGGCCTGGGCCTGGCGATCGCCCGCGAGCTGGTCGAGGCGCACGGCGGCCAGATCGCCGTGGTCGGCGGCGGCGCGGGCGGGCATTTCCGGGTGACCTTGCCGCGCCGGGGAGAGAGGAGAGCCTATTCATGAGCGCAGAGAATCCCAAGATTCTCCTGGTCGACGATGACCGGGACCTTTTGCAGCTGGTGGGGATGAGGCTGACGGCGGCGGGGTATGCGGTGACGGCGGTGGAGTCCGGGGAGGCGGCGCTGTCGGCGCTGTCGGTGTCGCGGCCGCAGGTGGTGGTGACCGACCTGAGGATGGCGGGGATGGACGGGATGGCGCTGTTTGATGCGATCCACCGCGATTCGCCGTCGCTGCCGGTGGTGATTCTGACGGCGCATGGCACGATCCCGGAGGCGGTGATGGCGACGCGCCGGGGGGTGTTTAGTTTTCTGACCAAGCCTTTCGAGCCCAAGGTGCTGCTCGAGACGGTGGCGGAGGCCATGCGGCTCTCCAGCCCGCCCGCGGGGGAGCTGGAGGACTGGAGGGCGGAGCTCATTACGCGCTCCTCGGGGATGGAGGATTTGCTGGCGCAGGCGCGCCGGGTGGCGGCCTCGGATGCGAGCGTGTGCATCTTTGGGCAAAGCGGCACGGGCAAGGAGCTGCTGGCGCGGGCGATCCACCGCGCGAGCCCCCGGGCCGAGCGGCCCTTCGTGGCGGTGAACTGCGGGGCGATCCCCGAGGGGCTGCTGGAATCGGAGCTCTTTGGGCACAAGAAGGGGTCCTTTACCGGGGCGGTGGCCGACCGCCGGGGGCTGTTTCAGGCGGCGCAGGACGGGACGCTGTTTCTGGACGAGGTGGGGGACATGCCGCTCTCCCTGCAGGTGAAGCTGTTGCGGGCGCTGGAGGAGCGCACGGTGCGCCCGGTGGGCTCGCACGAGTCCCACGGCATCGACGTGCGGGTGATCTCGGCGACCCACCGCAAGTTAGAAGAGCGCATTGCGGCGGGGGAGTTTCGCGAAGACCTCTACTATCGGTTGAACGTGGTGAAGCTGACCATTCCGGCGCTGGCGGAGCGCCGCGAGGACATCCCGCTGCTGGCGAACCATTTCCTGGCGCGGCTGGCCGAGCGCTATCGGCGCTCGCGGCTGGGGTTCTCGCCCGAGGCGATGCAGCTGCTGGTGTCGGCGCCCTGGCCGGGCAACGTGAGGCAGCTGCTCAATGTGCTGGAGCAGGCGGTGGCGCTGGCGAGCACCGAGGTGATCCCGGAGTCGCTGGTGCGCCAGGCGCTCGATGCGCCCGACACGGCGCTCACGCCGCTGGATGAGGCGCGCCGGGCGTTTGAGCGCGACTACCTGGTGCGCATCCTCAAGATCACCGGGGGCAACGTCACCAAGGCGGCGCGCCTGGCCGGGCGCAACCGCACCGAGTTCTACCGGCTCCTGGAGCGCCATTCCCTTGAACCCGGCATGTTCAAGGGGAACAATGCGAAGGAGAGAGCGACTGCATGAAATTCCTGATCGCGGGCGTGGCCTGCCTGATGGCGCTCGTCCCGGCCCGCGCTCAACAGGACCTCGGGCCGGAAGAGCTGGTCAGGAAGGTGACGCAGGACGTGCTCGACGCGATCAGGAGCGACAGGCAGCTCGCCGCCGGCGACAGGCAGAAGGCGCTCAAGCTCGCCGAGGAGAAAGTGCTGCCGCACATCGACTTCGAGGAGGCGACGAGGCTCGCGGTCGGCCGCGCCTGGGCGCGGGCGGCGCCCGAGCAGAGAAAGAAGCTGGTGGAGGAGTTCCGCAGGATGCTGGTGCGCACCTATTCCAGCGCCATCTCGGCCTATGAGGGCCAGACGATGAAGGTGCTGCCGGTGCGCATGAAACCGGGCGACAGCGAGGTCACGGTCCACAACCAGTACATCCGCGCCGGCGGCACGCCGCTACCGGTCGACTACCAGATGCACAAGACCGCCGAGGGCTGGAAGATCTACGACATCACGGTCGAGGGCGTGAGCCTGGTGCTGACCTACCGCTCCGAGTTCGACGCCATCGTCAAGCAGGAAGGCATCGACGGCCTGATCAAGCGCCTGGAGGAAAAGAACACCCCTGCGAAGCTGGGCTAGTAATTCATGTCGGTCACGTACCGCAGGCAGATCGAGCGGTTGTTTGCGCATTCGGCCTTTTATCGCGAGAAGCTGCGCGCCGCCGGCTTCGATTCGCCCGACGCGGTGGGCGGCATCGAGAACATCGCCGCGCTGCCGTTCACCGAGAAGGACGAGCTGCGCAAAAGCCAGGCTGAGCATCCGCCGCTCGGGGCACACGCCGCCATCGACATTTCGCAGGCCGGGCGCATCTACTCGACCAGCGGCACGAGCGGCATGCCGCTCTACATCCCGCTGACGAAAAGCGACATCGAGGACTGGCGCCGGATCGGTCGCGACACCTACTCGAAGAACGGCCTCAAGGCGGGCGAGCGCGTCGTCACGACCTACGGCGCCGGGCCCTTCGTCGCCGGCGCGTCGCTGGCGGCCTTCGAGGCGATCGGCTGCGCGCATATTCCGGTAGGCGTGGGAAACACGGAGAAGCTCCTCGCCGCGCTGAAGCAGCTTTCTCCGCAGGCGCTCGCCTGCACCCCTTCGTACGCCATGTATCTCGCCGAGAAGCTTTCCGGCACGAGAACCGGGCTCGACAGAATCATCGTCGGCGGGGAGCCGGGCGGCGGCGAGGAGACCTTCCGCGGCAAGCTGGAAGCGGCCCTCGGGGCGCGCGTTT